>Ga0247844_1009550_pt1 | contig 10092 bp, 9 predicted proteins | sample LaCtaG_FD_192421 | JGI IMG/M metagenome (GOLD analysis project Ga0247844, IMG submission 192421) | Freshwater microbial communities from meromictic Lake La Cruz, Castile-La Mancha, Spain - LaCruzMarch201714.5m_1 | ecosystem: Environmental > Aquatic > Freshwater > Lake | place: Spain: Castile-La...
TTAAAAATAAATAAATTAAATATATTTTTGCATTAATTAAAATAGTATTTTAAAATAAGTTAATAAATTATTGTATAAATAACAATAAATAAATTAAATATAATTTCGTATCAATTTAAATAGTATTTTAAAATAAGTTTATAAATTATTGTAAAAAATAACAATAAATAATATATATGAATTAAAATAATATTTATGGCAAATTGTGGAAAATTTTGGAAAATTGTGGAAAATTATGGCAAATTATGGCAAATTATGGAAAATTATGGAAAATTATGGAAAATTGTGGCAAATTATGGAAAATTATGGAAAATTATGGAAAATTATGGAAAATTATGGCAAATTATACTAATATAAAGAAATAGTACTTAAATAATAATAATAAATATGTCTACAATAAATATACACGTATCTATAAATTATAAGAATGATAAATTGAATAATATATTGTCTAAAAAAGATATTATTATAAATGAAAGTATATTAAATTATGGTTTAATATTGTATGAAAATCAGGGAAATATATTGAATGAATTAAGTAAAGATAAAGAGGTTGTAAAATTAAAAGAAGAATTAAAAGAGAATAAAGGAAAGTATGATGAAATGATTAAAAAAATAAATGATGAAAAGATGAAAGATATGGAAAATATTTATATAGAAAAGCAAGAATTAGAGAGAAAGATAAGAGATACTTATAGTAAAAGAGAGAAAGAGTATGAAACAATGATAAACAATATAGAGAATGAGAAAATAAGTCAAAGAGATAGTTATTGTAAAACAATAAATGAAATAGAAAATAAAATAAAGACTGATTATCAAGATAAAATAAAATATTTAGAAACTGATATTAATAAATTAAAGAATGAAAAAACATTAGAGATAAGTTCATTAATAGAGAAAGGTAAACAAATAACGAAAGAAGAATATGAAAAAATAATAGATTTACATAAAACTCTAAATAATGATTTAAAAGAGAAGAATAATAATTTAGATAAAGTGATAATACAATTACAATCAAATGTACAAGATTTAAATAATAAATTAATAAATTTCAATAAACAGAATGAGAATTATAATTATGAATCAATAAATGGGAATATAAATAATTTAAATGAGAAATTTTCAAATTATTTTGATAAAATATTTAAAGGTAATACAGAGAAAGGTAATTTTGGAGAAGATTTTATAGAAAGTTATTTAACAGATAAATTTACAAATAGTAAAATAATAGATACTCACAAAGAAACAGCAAAGGGTGATTTTATGTTTATATTTGATAAATTAAAAACATTAATTGAAAGTAAGAATGTACAAATTTTAAAAAAAGAAGATGTAGATAAATTTTATAGAGATATTGAAATAAGAGTTTCGAAAAATGAAATAAATAGTGCATTATTAATATCTTTAAATGATACAAATTTAATTAATGGTAAAAGACATTTCCATTTTGAAATAAAGAATAATATTCCAATTATAATGATAAGTAATACTTTTAATAATATAGAATTTATTAGATTTTCAATATTAATATTAAATTATTTGATAAAGAATGGATTTGCAAATAATGAATCAAACGATGATAAAATTTATTTTATAATAAATTCATTAAATGAAATTTTTGATATATTTAAAATGCAATTATCCTATTTACAGAATGATAAACATTTTCTTTTAAAATTAGAAGATTCATTTAAAAAGAGAGAGACAGATTTATATAATATTGATAAATTATTTAAAAATATATTTTCAAAATATCCGGATGTATCTATTAATTCATTAAATAATATTAATCCAGAAGATACATTTAATAATATAATTGAAAAAATTAAAATTAAAATAGATGAAGAACCTAATTTTAATATAACTATTAAAAATTTAGAAGAATTGGAAATTTCACAAAATACAATTAAAAAAATTGGTGGTATACGTAAAATTACTGACTTTTTTAAAAAAAATAAAATGTTAGTTATTTAATTTTATAATAAATTAATAGGGGCCGCCAGTTTGAGCGAAGCGAAAACTGTTATAAATATGATTTATTCAGATTTTTATATACATACTAAATCTGTTATTATTTCTTCTTTTATTGCTTCATATTTTTCATAATTATCATTATAGTATATTTGAATTATTTTTACTACAAATTCTTCATAAGGTTTTATTAATTCTTCTTTTATTATTCTTACCAACAAATCTAGTCTATCTGAATTTTTAATATTTATTTCTTTATCATTATTTTTTATTTTATCTGGATTATACCTTATAAATATAATAGATTTACCACCTATTCCATTTACTATTTCATTTATTCTAGCACATTCACAAATATCTTCATAAGTATTATGTTGATATTCATCAATTTCTACTATTAAACAGTGTTTTAATAACTCAAAATAAATATCAGGACGTTTTTTACTGCAACCTTGTAACATCTTACTTGAATTGTATTCAAATTTTGTATTTATAGCTTTTCGTAAATAACGAACTATTGACCATTCCTTTTTATTTTTTATTTTTTTACAATCATTACATATATATTTTGATTCTTCACGTATATCACAATATTTACATAATTTTTTTACTTTTATTCCACTTTTTTCAATTGGAATATGTTTTTTACAATATTTATTATCTTCTATTTTATATTCAAATTCATTTTCACAATCCAAAATACAACATTTATTTTCAAGATATATATTAATCATATTCTCTTTTTTATGTTCCAAACAATATTGAGCTCTTTGATCTTTTAAACCGTATATAGCTTTTTCTTTACAATTTTCAAATTGACAATTTTTATTATATATATTAATCATCTTCTCTTTTTTATGTTCTAAACAGTAGATTGCTGTTGTTTCATTCGATAAATTAAAAGTTGGACTTTTCATACAATTTTCATATATACATCTTTTATGTTTAACATCTATCATTCCCTCTTTTTTATGTTCTGAACAATAGATTGCAATAAGTTCATTTGGTAAATTAAAACTTGGACTTTTCATACAATTTTCATGAATACATCTTTTATTTTTTATATCTATCATTCCCTCTTTTTTATGTTCTGAACAATATATTGTTTTTGCCTCATTTGGAAAATTAAAATTTGGTAATTTCATACAATTTTCATGAATACATCTTTTATCTTTAACATTTATCATATTTTCTTTTTTATGTTCTAAACAATAAATTCCTATTGTATTATTTATAAAATTAAATATAGGTATTTTAAAACAATTTTCATGATTACATCGTTTATGTTTTACATCGATCATATCCTCTTTTTTATGTTCTGAACAATAGATTGCAATAGGTTCATTTGGTAAATTAAAATTTGGACATTTTAAACAATTCTCATGAATACATTTTTTATGTTTAACATCTATCATTCCCTCTTTTTTATGTTCTGAACAATAAATTTTTGTTATTTCATTTGGTAAATTAAAACTTGGACTTTTCATACAATTTTCATGAATACATCTTTTACTTTTTACATTTATCATATTTTCTTTTTTATGTTCTGAACAATATATACCTGTTATTTCATTTGGTAAATTAAATAATGATATTTTTAAACAATTTTCATGAATACATTTTTTATTCATAACACTAATCATATTTTCTTTTTTATGTTCTGAACAATAGATTGCTGTTTTATCATTTGGTAAATTAAAACTTGGACTTTTCATACAATTTTCATGAATACATCTTTTACTTTTTACATTTATCATATTTTCTTTTTTATGTTCAAAACAATATATTGCTGTTATTTCATTTGGTAAATTGAAATTTGGTAATTTCATACAAGTTTCATGAATACATCTTTTTTTCTTATTCATAACACTAATCATATTTTCTTTTTTATGTTCTGAACAATAGATTGCTGTTGTTTCATTTGGTAAATTAAAACTTGGACTTTTCATACAATTTTCATGAATACATCTTTTACTTTTTATATTTATCATATTTTCTTTTTTATGTTCTGAACAATAGATTGCAGTTGTTTCATTTGGTAAATTGAAATTTGGTAATTTCATACAAGTTTCATGAATACATCTTTTATCTCTAACATTTATCATATTTTCTTTTTTATGTTCTGAACAATAAATTCCTGTTTTTTTATTTGATAAATTAAAACTTGGACGTTTAAAACAATTCTCATGAATACATCTTTTACTTATAACATTTATCATATTCTCTTTTTTATGTTCTGAACAATATATGGCTGTTCTTTCATTTGGTAAATTAAAACTTGGTAGTTTTTCACAATTATTATAAATACATCTTTTATGAATTATATCTATCATATTTTCTTTTTTATGTTCTGAACAATATATTGCTATTCTTTCATTTATTAAATTAAAATTGGGGCATTTGATACAATTTCCGTGAATACATTTTTTTGTCATTTTTGTATTTTAATATTTTATATAATTTTTATATTTAGTATTTTTAATCATTTTTTTTTACACACATTTTTATAAAAACTATTATTAATCTTTTAATAAATACGATTTAAAAAAATCATATTTTTAATATATACCAAATCTGACTCTCCAAGCTCCACTAGTTTGAGTGTTAGCTAGATTTTTCTTCTTATTTTTTACTTTATTAAGCATTCTGTACATTTGGATATATCATATTTTTTTGATATTTCATTATTCTTCTCTATAAAACAATCAAAACATAAGTTCCGTTTTTCGTTATTATATGATAATTTTATACTTTCTTTTATTCTTTTACAACCCCCAATACATTCTTTGGGGTTGTTTTTATCATTTATTTCTACATTATTTAACCATTCTGATTTTTTAAATAATTCTTTTATGGTTTTACTTCTTTCTTCAAATTCTTTATTTTCTTCTAATTTTAGTTGTTTATCCTTTATATATTCCCTATAAAAATTACAAGGTTCTTCATATATATTAAATTCTTCTCTTAATGTTGGCCATATATTTTTTTTTGCACATCTAAAATATAAATAATTCTTTTCTTCATTTTTTTTTATATCACATGGTAGACTACATTTACATAATGGTAAATCCTTTATTTCTTCATTTTCTGGGTATTTATATTCTATATTAAATCTTGTATATTTTCCACCTCTTATTTTATTCCATTCTTCTTTTTTATGTATCATTAAACATTCCGCTATGTTATTTTCTGCATATTTATTATCTTCATCTTCACATTCTTCATTAAAAAATCTTAATTTATATCCTTTATATTTTTCATGCCATGTACCGTCTATTATTTGATTTATATATATATTATATTCCATAAATTTACATATTGTGTTTACTTTATAAATAGCTACTATTCCTTTCGGTTTATATATTGATGTATTTAATCCACCTACTCCACCTTCATGTTCCCATATCCTCCTATATAATCTTTTCGTTTCACCTACATAATAATATCCTCCTTCACAGTTTAATATGTATATCCATCTCATTGTTTATTTTATAGTTTTATTCCTTTATATTTATTATTCTTTAAATTTATTACTAAATCTGACTTATTGTTTTTAAACGACTACTTAATTCTTTTAAAAATTCGGTACATAATATAATAGATTCAGGTGTTAATGATATTCTATCATGCAATATATCACCTGTTATTACTATTAACGTCTCTTCATAATTATAATTGGATATCTTTTCATATAATTTTTTAAATACTTCTCTATATTCTTCATGTCCTTTTTGCAATTTTATGTGGATATCACTTATATGTAATATTTTTTTATAAACCATTCTTGTTCATTATATATTTCAATACCTCCTTTTTTTATATTTATTATTTTATTAATAAATTACAATTTTTTAATAAATTACTAAATTTGCCAAATCTGACTCACGAACTAGCCTGCATTTTTGCGAAGCAAAAATTGTTATAAACACGTTTTTATTAATAACTTTTTAATATTTTTTTATAGATTTTAAATTTATTGTAATTATTTTTTTTATAAATAGGTCAAAATCTGACAAATCTGCCATTTTTATGGCATTTTTCTATTTTATATATATATATTATATTATTCTATATATAAACTGAAAAACAGGTGTTTTTTGGCATAATTTTGATTTTTTGGCAGATAAACGTTTTTATATTTTATTCAATTTTCATTTATTTATTTTTATTATATAATTCATTGTTAAAAATATTTTTTAAAAAATATTTAGATTTCATTCTATTATATGTAAATATATGCCAAAATTTAGATCATTTAAAGAAAAAACAATATAAAGACGGTTTTTATATTATTATATAAATAAATATCTTTAAAAATGGCAGACTTAAAATATGAGATATATAGTGTTAGTGATTATTCTAAAGCAACACAAAAATTTATAGATGAAAATGCAATTATTTTTTATAATATTGAAGATTTAACAAATGAACTAGAAAATAAAGATAATTATTATCATTTTAGAGTACAAAAAAATAAAAATTATATTTTTTTTGGAGATTTAGATAATTATCTAAAAAATGATATTGATTTTTTTAATCATTTATTAATTAAATTTTTAGATAATTATTATAATTTGATTATTAATACAAATGATATTAAATATACTATAAATAATAATAAAAAAGGATATTATCATTATAGTATCCCTAAAATATATGGTTCATTAAATAAATTAAAAGAGGTACATAATAATATATTAAAAATATTTCCTGATGAATTTATTTTTAAAGGTAACAAGAAATTTGAAAAAAATATAGATACTACTATATATTCTGAACATTGGTATAGATGTCCTAATCAATCTAAAGGTAAACTTAATGATAGTAATAATAAACATATTATTAAATTTGGAACAATGAATGATTTTATTATTTATTATATACCTGAAGATAGTATATGTATTGATGAATTTATTTTTAATGATATTCATAATAAAGAAATTATAAAAAATACTAAAAATGTAGAATTAATTAAAAAAATTAATAATAATGAAATTGAAATATATAATAAAGATATATTTAGTAATATATTATCGGAAACTAATTTATATAAAAAATTATTTGATGAATGTTATAAAAAAGAAAGATTTGAATTATATGAATATTGGATTTCTGTAGGTATGGCTATTAAAAATACATTTTTAAATGAAGAGGAAGCTTTTGATTTATTTAATTATTATTCTTCTAAAGGAAGTAATTATGAAGGTATTGAAATTACCAAATATAAATATGCTTCTTTTATTAAAAAAAATATTAATGCTGGATATACTATCGCTACTATTCATTTTTATGCTATTGAAGATAATAAATCTAAATTTATTGAAATTATGAGTAAAAATACATTAGAATTAGGTCAAACTGATATTTGTAAATATTTAAAAATTATTGCTGGACATAAATTTATTTATAAATATCAAGGTGAATTATTAAAATTATATTGTTATAACGATAAATATTGGGAAAAAAATGATATTATATTACGTAATTATTTAAGTAATCAAATTTATGATTTCTTAAAAATGATATTAACAGAGGTTTATTGGGATAATAAAAATTTCATGTTACTTAAAAGTAAAATTGAAAAATTAAAAAGTATTTCTTTTACACCTTTGCACATTTAAAACGCCGATTTTTTAAATATGCAAATTATAAATAATTTTTTAATGTTTTTCTTCTGTTAGAAAGTTTCTTACTATATTTCTTTGTTCTATTATAAGTTCCTTTAATTATATTCTCATATTTTTCTTTTGGTATATCTTTAATGACTTTTTCTATATTATTTTTTAATTCTTTATGAGTTAAACCATCTAATTTTTGTAATCTTGATTTTATCATACTAAAGTAATTTTCTATTGAATTTGTAAAATGTTGATAAGGAACTGAATATAATAATGTATTATGTTTATTTAGTAATTCTTTTATTTTTTCATTTCTATGACTACTCGCATTATCTAAAATTATTAATTTATTTTTGTATTTTTTTGTAATATGTTTTTCTAAAAATTCATATAACCTATCACTATCTATTCCACCTTTTTCATATAAATCCCAACCTAAAACACCATTATAAGAAATCGCAAATATACCAGTATATTTTTTGAACACTTCTTGTGATTGTGTTTTTATTACACATCTTTTACCTAATTCACTATAACATTGATGTCTTTTTTGAAGACCACTTATAGATGTTTCGTCAATACATATTATATCTTCTAATTTATGTTTTTTAATTTCATCATAAAATTCTTTTAATTTTTGATTTATATTTATTTCTTTACTAAATCTTTTTTCAGGTTCATGACGTATTCTTGTTATTTTTAATGTTATATTATTATCATTAACAATTCTATTGATATGAAACCTACTTAATTCAATCTTAAATTTATCTTTTAATTTATGCTTTAATTCAGTCATAGTTATGGTTTTATTTTTATTGATTTCATCTAATAAAAATTTAACATGTTCTTTATGAACTTTGTATGCAACTGGTTTTCTATTTTCTCTTTTTATTTCACCTTCCTTTTCATATTTTTCAACCCATCTCATTAAACTTCTTGGACTACATTTAAAAATTTCACATACTTCTATTTGTGATTTATCGCCAACTAAATAATATTCAACAGCAGATAATTTATAATCCTCGCTTTTATGTTTTGATGTCATTTATACTTAATATTATGATATAAAATATTTAAAATTATGTTATAATATTATTATAGTAAATATAATGAATGAAGAAATAGATAAATTAAAACTTGAAATAGAAGAACTTAAAAATAAAAATAATGAATTAGAAGAAAAACTAAAATCATATACCAATCCAACACGGAATAAAAAATATTATGAAAAAAATAGTGATATTGTTAAAGAAAAAGCAAAAATTTATATGGAAAAAATTAAAGAAACTAATCCAGAAAAATTAAAAGAATGGAGACATCAAGCATACTTAAATCGTAAAGTAAAATTAAACGCAAAAAAAGATAATAAATAAAAAAAAATTGATTTAAATAAATTTAAATAGTTTAAATCAATATTACAATGCCAATTAACAAAATGAATAAAATAAAGGAAACATTTAAACATATTAATGATAATTGGAAAGAGGAAGAATATAGAAAATGTTTAGTTGAATGGAAACAAATTCAACCTTTTATTTCAAAAGAACAAACACCATATCATTGTAATGGATGTAATACATATTGGACATCCGTTCAATTTGTGAATGACCACGATAATATTTGTCCAAATTGTGATACTTATAGTCAACCTTTTCTTTGTAATCCTATAAATTATAGTTCAGTATTAGAATATATTAATCCAAAATTTCATCATTATTTAATTGATGTATATGAAAAAAATTTTGTGAATGATTCTAATAATTATTTGTTATGTAGATATAAAATTGGTAATATATTAGAAATGAATACTATATTCTTTTTAACAATTAATAATACATATAATTATATTTTAGATAATTTTAATATGATAAAACCTGACAACTTTTGTGATAGTTATTTGAATTATATAAATGGAACTCATGTTAAAAATGGACACAATATGTTATTTTCTGAAGATTATGTGTTTTCATTTGAACATAATAATTATGCTTATGAATTATATAGAATAGATAAAAATAGTAAATATGCATTATTAATATTTAATATTGGTATGAATTTAATTGGTTCAATTGAAGGTTTTAATGAACATGAAGATGCAGTGAAACAAATGAAAAAAGAATATATAGAAACATTTGATGATACAAATATATGTGATGATGATAATATTGAATTAATTCAACACAATGACACTATTTTTGCAATGATTTTTAAATGTATATAGCAAGTTAGATTTTTGTAAAAAAATTGATTTAAATTTATAAAAAATTGATAATATAATAAATTTAATTATAATTATATCAATTTTTATATAATTAATTTTTAATGCGTTAAACTATTTAAAAATAAAATATATAGTAATATTATATAGATATGAAAAAATCAAAACCAAAAGTTAAAGAAAAGAAAAAAGATGAAGAAAATTTTGATTTTATGAAAACAAATAAGGATAATATTAAGAATGTTCTAAAAGACAATAATATTAATCCTATTATTAATGAATTAG
>Ga0247844_1009555_pt1 | contig 10087 bp, 6 predicted proteins | sample LaCtaG_FD_192421 | JGI IMG/M metagenome (GOLD analysis project Ga0247844, IMG submission 192421) | Freshwater microbial communities from meromictic Lake La Cruz, Castile-La Mancha, Spain - LaCruzMarch201714.5m_1 | ecosystem: Environmental > Aquatic > Freshwater > Lake | place: Spain: Castile-La...
ATGGCCATGTGTCCCTGAATACTGCCGAACTGGCCGGCCACGCCATTGACCAGACCCGCCCGATTGCAGGTCCCAAGTCCACTGCATGACTGCACTGCGCCAAACCCAATCGACCTGCCCCTACTGCGGTGTGGGCTGTGGCGTCATTATTGAGTCCGATGGCAATCAGATCACCGGCGTCAAGGGCGACCCCGATCACCCGGCCAACTTCGGGCGCCTGTGCACCAAGGGTGCCACCCTGCATTTGACGGCCAGTGCAGCAGTGACGCAGCAGACCCGTTTGTTGCAGCCTTTACAACGCTTTGTTCGGGGCGAGCCCACCCGACCCGTGTCATGGGATGCGGCGCTGGATGTTGCAACAGAAAACTTTGCCCGCATCATCCGCAGCCACGGCCCCGACGCCGTGGGGTTTTATGTGTCGGGCCAGTTGCTCACCGAAGACTATTACGCCTTCAACAAGCTGGCCAAGGGGCTGATTGGCACCAACAACATCGACACCAACTCGCGCCTGTGCATGAGCAGTGCCGTGGCGGGTTACAAGCAGACGCTGGGTGCGGATGCGCCACCGGCCTGCTATGACGACATCAACCACGCGCAGTGCCTCTTCATCGCCGGCTCCAACACCGCGTTTGCCCACCCCATTTTGTTTCGCCGGATTGAGGATGCCAAAAAGGCCAACCCTGATCTGAAGATCGTGGTGGTTGATCCACGCACCACCGACACCGCCGGCATTGCCGATGTGCACCTGGCCATACAGCCTGGCACAGACATCATGCTGTTCAACGGCATGCTGCACATCATGGCGTGGGAGGGCTGGCTGGACCCGGCTTTCATCGCCAACCACACCAATGGCTTTGAAGACCTGAAAGCCACCGTGCGCGACTACACGCCCTTTGCGGTGGCCGAGGCCTGCGGCATCACCAAAGACGCGCTGCTCAAAGCCACGCGCTACTTTGCCGGCATGCAGCATCTGAATGGCTCGGCGCGCACGCCCACGCTCAGCCTGTACTGCCAGGGGCTGAACCAATCGAGCAGCGGCACCGCCAAGAACGCGGCACTGATCAACCTGCACCTGGCCACCGGCCAGATCGGCAAGCCCGGCACCGGACCGTTTTCACTCACTGGCCAACCCAATGCCATGGGCGGGCGCGAAGTGGGTGGCCTGGCCAATTTGCTGAGCGCGCATCGGGACCTGGCCAACCCGGCACACCGGGCCGAAGTGGCCACGCTGTGGGGCGTGCCAGATGTGCCATCCAAACCCGGAAAAACAGCCGTAGAGATGTTCCAGGCCGCAGCCGATGGTGAGATCAAAGCGCTGTGGATTGCCTGCACTAACCCCGCGCAAAGCATGCCCGACCAGGCCACCGTGCGCCGCGCCCTGGAACGCGCGGAATTTGTGGTGGTGCAGGAAGCCTTTTCCACCACTGCCACTTGCCTTTACGCCGACTTACTGCTGCCCGCCACTACCTGGGGCGAGAAAGACGGCACGGTCACTAACAGCGAACGCCGAATCTCGCGCGTGCGCGCCGCCGTAGCCGCCCCCGGCGAAACCCGCCACGACTGGCAAATCGTCGTGGATTTCGCCCGCAAGCTGGAAGCAATGGGGGTCGGATCCGAATTCAGGACACCAACCTCAACCGAGGAAAAAAGCGCCAAACGAAATTCGGCTCTGACCCCCATTGCGTCGCTGCCGGAGAAAAGCCTCTTCCCTTACACCACCCCCGAACACATCTGGAATGAACACCGCGAATCCACCCGGGGTCGCGACCTGGACATCACCGGCATGACCTACGCCATGCTCGAACAAGGCGCGCAACAGTGGCCACTTGTCGAAGGAAAGAGCACCGGCTTACAACGCCTATACGCCGACGGCATCTTCCCCACCGCCGATGGCCGTGCGAATTTCGCCAACACAAGCTACAAACCCGTTGCCGAACCACGCGAAGCCCGCTACCCCTTCTCGCTCAACACAGGCCGCCTGCGCGACCAATGGCACGGCATGAGCCGCACTGGCACGCTGGGCCGCTTGTTCGGCCATGTGGCCGAGCCCTCCATCGAAATGAACCGCCAGGACATGGCCGGCCAGGGCCTGGCCGATGGCGACCTGGTGCAGGTCACCAGCAAGCGCGGCTCCATCGTCGTGCCGGTGCAGGCCAGCGCCTCTTTGCCTGTACGGCAGACTTTCATGGCCATGCACTGGGGCGAAGAATTCCTGAGCGGCCACAGCAGAACCGGCGAGCGCCTGACCGGTGTGAATGCGCTGACCAACTCTGCGTATTGCCCCACCTCCAAACAGCCGGAGTTCAAAAGCGCCGCCATCAAGGTGCTCAAGGCCGAGCTGCCCTGGTCGCTGCTGGGCGTGGCCTGGCTGCCCGACGACGCGGCCCTGCAGGCGCGCGAAACACTCAAGTCCCTGATGGCGGTGTTTCCGTTTGCCAGCTGCGTGCCGTTTGGGCGCGAACGCAGCGGGCTGCTGTTTCGCGCCGCCGCCTATGAGGCACCACCCGACAACGTGCTGGCAACCCTCGAAGGTCTGCTGGGGCTGGGTGGCACCGACGTGCTGCGCTATGCCGACAACAAGCGCGGTCAGCGCCGTGCCGTGCAGCTGCTACCCGCCGACGCCGCCGGTGACCGACATCTCAACGCTTTTGTGCTGGCCGGCGACACCAGTGCACAAAGCTGGATCACGACGTTGCTGCAGGACGAATTGCCCGCCCAGGTCTATGGCCGCATGTTGCTGGTACCCAGTGCCACACCACCGGTGGCCGTGCAATCGCGTGGCAAGCAAATTTGCACCTGCTTCAACGTGACCGAGAGCGCCATCGCCACCCAACTGGGCCAATGCATGGGCACCGAAGACCAGCGCCTGGTGCAATTGCAGGCAGCGCTGCAATGCGGAACCAACTGTGGCTCCTGCCTGCCGGAGGTCAAAAACCTGGTGCGTCTGTCGATCCCGGCTAACCAGCGGGATGCAACGATGGGGTCGTAGCGCTGGTAACACGTTTACCACCATGAAAGAGGGGAGAAGGCGCTCAACCAGTTACATGTGAAAATAGGATCAGTTCGATAGATTGTCCGAAAGTCACCATGCACATAGCTATCCTCGAAGACGACCCAGACCAACTTGCCCTGTTCGAACTCTGGGTGGGCAGTGGACAGCATTCCAGTCGGGGGTTTGCGCTGACGGCCGACTTTATTGAGGGGGTCAAGAAGGAACGCTTTGACCTGCTCATGATTGACTGGATGTTGCCCGATGGAACTGGTGCGGAAGTCTTGCTGTGGATTCGACAGAACCTGGGGTGGGATGTGCCGGTGGTTGTGGTCACTGCCCGCGAAGATGAGGCTACGGTGGTTACGGCGCTGAAGGCAGGTGCCGATGACTACATCGTCAAGCCACCCAAGCCCATGGAGTTGCTGGCGCGTCTTGAGAACGTGGCCAGGCGTGCCAAGCCCGGTGGTTTGCCGGTGTTGCGACTGGGTGCGTTTGAGGTGGATGTCCAACGGCACAGCCTGTCGCTCGACGGCACACCGATTTCCTTGACCCAAAAGGAATTTGATTTGTCGGTTTATCTTTTTCAAAACCCCGGCAAGCTGCTGTCGCGAGATCACTTGCTCAACAAAATCTGGGGCCTCAACACCGAAGTGGACACCCGCACGGTGGACACCCACATCAGCCGCTTACGCAAAAAGCTCAAGCTCGACGGCAGCAGGGGCTGGAAACTGACGCCCATCTATGGTTACGGCTACCGCTTCGACCGCATCGATTCCGCCGCCTGACCGGCCGACCGGTTGTTGCCATCTGCCTACCCACTGCACGCCCATGAAAACCACTGTTCTCTATGCTGGTCTATCCAGCCCCCACGCGGGATGGGTCGCAATTGATGAACTGGCCGAATTACTGGCCCATTATTTTGAAGCAGAGGTGCTGTCACCCAAGCCGGTTCCGGGTGCCTGGCACCAGCGCTGGCTACATCCGCACCGGGCTCAGTTTGAGCCGCTGCAAACCAGCGGCGGTGATGTACTGATCGTGGTGGCACGCGGGCCTGCAGACCTGGCCATGATCAGCGCGATTGCGGATTGCCGCCAGAAGTTCCGCAAGATGGTCGGCTTTGTCACTGATTCATATTTTCAGGCAGGGTTTGTCAAGGAAACCGAGCAGTTCGACGCCATCACGGTCACTGCTTTTGAAGATGTTGAATACCCCAAAAAGCGCTTCGGTATTGCGGTACATCAGCTGTACCAGGGGGCTGACTGCCTGACCTGGGTGCCCCGCGTCGAGCACCCGCGGGACATTGATGTGATCGGCTTCGGTCGCACACCGCCGAGCTACCAAGCCTGTTTCTCCAAGCAGTTTCACGCGCCGCAGTCACCGTATTTGTATCTGCATTCGCCTTTGGGGAATCTGGGCGGTGACACGGTGCATCTGGAGCGCGGCATGTTGTTTAAGGTGTTGCAGCGCACACGGATCTCACTGGCCTTTCATTTGTTTGTCGAGCCCCAGGGGGATCGACCGCGCTCCATGATGGTGACCAGTCGCTGGCTGGAGTCTTTGCTGTCCGGCTGCATTGTGGTGGGTCGCCGGCCGGTGTCGCGCATGGCCGATGAGATGCTGTGCTGGCCAGGTGTGACGACCGAGTTGTCTGAAAACCCTTTGGCGGCAGCAGATCAACTGGTGGGCCTGTTGTCGCAAAACGACGCCTTGGCGCAGCAACGGCGCAGCAATGTGTTTAACACCATCAACCTGCATGATTGGCGCCATCGCATCACAACGCTGTGTGCGCTTTTTGATTTGCCTGTGCCTGACACGCTGCGCAATGACATCGCGCGTCTGCAAGACCTGAGCGCCTTGTTCAAGCCCGTGTAGGCTTGGCTGTCACGACCCGTTGCGGATCAATGACACACTTTGATCATGATCTGCGCGGATGAGGTCGTTAGCATCGGGGTTTTACAGATGCCTTGCCATGACCCAATTGCCCAAGATTCTCGCCATCGATGACACACCAGCCAACCTGATGGCCCTTGGGGTCTTGATGGCCGATGACATTGATTTGCATGTGGCGAGTTCGGGTGCATCGGGCTTGGCGCTGGCTGCACAGATTCAACCTGACTTGATTCTGCTGGATGTCATGATGCCGGACATGGATGGTTATGAAACCTGTCGCCGGCTGAAAGCTGATCCACGCTTGTGTCACGTTCCGGTGATCTTTTTGACGGCACTTGTCAACGAAGAGGCTGAAAGCGAGGGCTTGGCCCTGGGCGCTGCGGACTACATCACCAAACCCATCAAGCTTGCCGTGGCCAGACACCGGATCTGCAATCTGCTCGAGAGGGAAAGCCTGCGCCGCGAGGTCACTGCACAGCGTGATGCCTTGCAACGCATGGTGGGCGAACTTGAACAAGCCTCGTCGCAGTTGCATCAAATGGCCTTTTTTGATCCGCTTACGCAGTTACCCAACCGCCGACTGCTGCACGACCGGCTGCAACTCACACTCGCCACTAGCAAGCGCAGCGGCCAACATGCAGCACTGATGTTTCTCGACCTGGATAATTTCAAGCCGCTGAACGATGTGCATGGCCATGTAGCGGGCGACTTGCTGCTGCAAGAGGCCGCAAGCCGGCTGAGAAACTGCGTGCGAGAAGTCGACACCGTCGCTCGCTTTGGCGGCGATGAATTTGTGGTGGTCTTGGGCGACTTGCACCCACACTACCAGGTAGCCTGTACGCTAGCACTTGGTATTGCCGAAAAAATCAAGAGTAGCTTGTCGGCACCTTACCAGCTAACAATTCGTGACGAAAATGCTGCGCCAGCCCCCGTCAATCATGCGTGTACCGCTAGCATTGGCATAGCAGTTTTCAAAGGAGATGCAATCACTGAAAATGATGCGTTGAAGTTTGCCGATGCAGCCATGTACCAGGCCAAGGATGCCGGTCGCAACCAGATCTTTTTGTATGGTCGATAGTATTCCCAAGGTCATTGCGGCCCCAGAAATGGGTTCCGGTTCAGCCGGGACAAATTCGCCGACCCTGATTGGATTTTGGGATGCGCAGTTGCGAAACCGCTTTGGAAACCAGGCCTATGCCCATTGGTTTGGGGTTGATCCGGCGCATATGCTCGGAAAGCACATTCGCGAGGTGATCGGTGAGGAGCTTTACCAGTCCAACTTGTCACACATTCAGGCTGCCCTGGCGGGACACGTGCAGAGATTCGAGCGTGCCGTCCAGCGCCCCGATAGCGAGGCACTGCTGCATTACCGGATCGAATACCTGCCTGAAATCGTCCAAGGTGCAGTACAGGGTTTTCACGCTCTGGGCTACGACATCTCCGAGTCCAAGTACCTGGAAAAAGCGTTGCTGGAGAGTCAATCCGACATACTGCATGCCCAGAATGTGGCGGGGATTGGCAAGTGGTTTTTGAGCAAAGCAACTCGCCCCTTGGACCTGTCCGACCAGGCCTATCGAATATTCGGCAGAACCAAGGGCGCTGCGACGTATTGGAAAGATATCGTCGCTTGTATTCACCCGGACGATCAGCATACCTTTGACGCAGCTTGGCGGGAGGTGCAGACAGGAGAAACCCGTGATCTGGTGCACCGCATTGTTATTAGCAACGAGGTTCGGTGGGTCCATCAAATCATGCAGCCCAGCTTCGATGCAGCGGGTAGGCAAGACGGTTTCGATGGCAATGTTCAGGAAATAACGCAGCAAAAGCGGGTCAAAGAGCAACTCCAGCACGCCGAGGCGTTGCTTAGGTCAACGATCGACACCCTTGACGAGGCTTTCGCCATCTACGACGAGAACGACCGACTCGTCTTTTGCAACGAACAATACCGCGAGGTGTACAACCGTTCTGCCGATTGCATCCAGCCGGGGAGGACCTTTGAAGAAATCATCCGTTTCGGTGTGGAACACGGACAGTACCTGCAAGCCAATGGACGTGAGGAGCAATGGATCTCCGAGCGACTGGCACAGCACCGCCAGGGTAACTTTGAGCTGTTTCAACAGCTTGACAATGGCAGCTGGTTGAGGATTGTTGAACGTCGAACCCCGACCGGGCACACCGTGGGTTTTCTTTTTGATGTCACGGAACTGTATGAAGCCCGGCAGGCCGCAGAGGCCGCCAACGTTGCCAAGAGCCAGTTTCTGGCCACCATGAGTCACGAAATCCGTACGCCGATGAATGCCATTTTGGGCATGGCTCAGGTATTGCTCGCGCCGCACATCACGGACGCTGATCGCATCGATTACGCGCGCATCATCGTCAGTTCGGGCCAGACCATGCTGACGCTGCTCAATGACATCTTGGACCTGTCCAAGGTGGAGTCTGGAGAACTCAAGCTGGAATCCACGGCACTAGATCCGTCCCAAATCGTTGGTGAAATTCAAAGTTTGTTCGCACAAATCATCCAAAGCAAAGGCTTGGAGTTGCAGTGCCATTGGCATGGTCCCAACCGAAGGTATTTGGGTGACCCCAATCGCTTGCGGCAAATGCTGGGCAACTATCTCAACAACGCAATCAAATTCACCAACGAGGGTTGTATTCACATCGAAGCGCGAGAGCTTGGCTGTGATGCCCATTCGGCTGTGCTGGAGTTCTCCGTGACAGACTCCGGCATTGGCATCAGCCCGGAGCAACAACCCCGCTTGTTCGAGCGTTTTTCCCAGGCAGACAACTCCATTTCCCGCACCTATGGTGGTACAGGCTTGGGATTGTCGATTGTGCGCAGCCTTTCCCAACTGATGGCAGGCGACGTTGGGGTGGAGACGACCGTGGGCAAAGGCTCAAGATTCTGGTTTCGTGTGCGTCTTCCAGTGGTTGCTTTGGATTCGGAACAACCGACCAGTGGACAATCCCAACTTGCTGGCGATTTGGCGACATCCGCGCAACAGCCATTGAACTGTCGCGTCCTGGTGGCCGAAGACAATGGGGTCCAACAAAAACTGATTCGAGTGCTACTAGAGCGCAGAGGGGCACAAGTCACGCTGGTAGCGAATGGGCAAGAAGCGCTATCTGCGCTCAGGCGGGGCGAGCCATTCGATCTTATTTTGATGGACCTGTACATGCCCGTGATGGATGGCTACGAGGCTGCACAGGGCATCCGCGAGTGGGAAGAGCAAGCGGGGCAATCACGGCATCCCATCATCGCCCTAACTGCGGCCGCTTTTGACATCGACCGACAGCGGTGTCTTGAGGTCGGCATGGATGACCATTTGGCCAAGCCGATCTCCGTGGCATCGTTAACGGCCATGATGCGCAAGTGGTTGATCAAGCAGCCCGCCGGGGTGTCGGCCCATGCCCTGGACATGCCGAAAGTGCGGACATTGATCAACAACCTCTTGCCTTTGCTTGCACAGGGAAAATTTTCTGCCCTCAAACAGTTCAAATTCTTGCAGCAGGCCGTTCAGGGCAGCAAACTGGCGACGGAAATCAACTCGGCAGGCGATCAGCTTGAAGCGTTTCACTTTGGTGCCGTACATGAACGCCTGAAACTCTTGTCGTCACCCTCGGACAGGACAATCCATGACGCAACGCCGCCCCCAAATTCTGGCCATTGACGACACGCCGGCTAACTTGCTGGCCTTGGGTGCTGTGCTGGAAGATGACTTTGATTTACGGGTTGCCACCTCCGGCAGCGCGGGACTGGCCTTGGCCGCACAGTCTCAGCCCGATCTGATTTTGCTCGACGTCATGATGCCCGTGATGAATGGCTACGAAACCTGCCGCCAGCTCAAACAAGACCCCAACTTGCGCGCAATCCCGGTGATTTTTTTGACTGCCTTGAGCACCATGGACGCCGAAAGCGAGGGCTTGGCCCTGGGTGCCGCAGACTACATTACCAAACCTATCAATGTTGCCATTGCGCGCCACCGCATCCGCAACTTGCTGGAGCGTGAAGGCCTTCGCAAGGAAGTCACCGACCAGCGCGATGCATTGCAGAGCGTACTTGGCCAGCTGACTGAAAGCACCACGCAACTTGAAGCGGCCCGTTTGCGCGAGCTCGATATGGGTCGAAATATTCAACGTATGTTGCTCCAAGGCGAGGTACCCGAGGGCATCAGCGGGGCCTGTCTCGATTTCTTTTGCGCGCCGTCACAGGGAGTGGATGGTGACTTTTTCGACATTCACCGTCTCAACGCCGATTGCTTTGATGTACTGGTGGGGGATGTGATGGGCAAGGGTGTTCAAGCGGCCCTGATTGGTGCAGCCATCAAGGCCAGCTACCACCAGGCAATGGCAGACTTGCTGATGACCCGCTCTGCTGAGCAATGTTTGCCAACACCGGCGCAGGTCATCAACCAAGTGCACCAGGTGCTGACATCCAGATTGATAGCGCTTGCGTCTTTTGCAACGCTGGCGTTGTACCGGTTTGATCTTCAAGCTGGCACGCTCACCTACGTCAACGCCGGGCACACACCCGGCTTGCTCATACGGGCTGATCAGCAGCATGCCGAAGCGATTATGGGTGACAACTTGCCCGTTGGGGTCATCGCGCAAGAGCACTACACCGAGCGGCAACTGCCCATCTCTTACGGGGATAGTCTGCTGCTGTTTTCTGACGGAATCACCGATGCGCTAGGTGTGGGTGGTGAGGAGTTCGGTCAACAGCGCCTCTCTGAGGCATTCGCGGCATGGCCGCAGGCCAATGCCTGCCAAAGTGCTGCACGCTTGGGACATATTCGCCAAGTGCTTCAGCATTTCACCGAGGGAACCCCAGCGCGTGATGACCAAACGGCCCTGATTGTGGAATTGTGCAGGTAAGGGCTGGTCCCTGAGTAGTCGGGTGGCCAGACATCGGGTCTTCTGACACCAGCCAGGAAGACGACACAGTTCTGTCACCTTGTTTTTCCGGGGCTCTTTAGCATCGAGCCCCATGAAAACTTTCAATTCTTTTGGTCTTTTGCCTGGCGTTCTGTTGAGCGTTTGCCTTCTGGTCAGTGGGTGCTCAGGCCACGGTGGCTTGCCACAGGCAAGTGCCATGGCGGCACCCATCAACCCCAATTTCAAACCGGTCGAGAGAGCCAGCGCTGCACAGTTGTTGTCCAAAGCCGATTTGGCCCTGCTGGAAGAGTCGGTCAACCCGCTGTACCG
>Ga0247844_1009557_pt1 | contig 10081 bp, 7 predicted proteins | sample LaCtaG_FD_192421 | JGI IMG/M metagenome (GOLD analysis project Ga0247844, IMG submission 192421) | Freshwater microbial communities from meromictic Lake La Cruz, Castile-La Mancha, Spain - LaCruzMarch201714.5m_1 | ecosystem: Environmental > Aquatic > Freshwater > Lake | place: Spain: Castile-La...
ACGCCGGTGTCGAGCAGGCACACGTAGGGGGCGTCCGGGGCCGGTGCGACGGCCCGCCCGCCGATCTCCCCGGCGATGCGACGGCGGTCGGCCAGTGGGAGCGCCTGGATGACCTCCGGCGGGGGCTTGGCGAGGCGAATCTCCGCGAGGCGGTCGAGCATTTCGGCCGAGGCGGTGAGAGCGCTTCGAAGAGCAACCGCGTGAAACACCACGCGGTCGAGGAAGGTGAGGTGGGTCGGGGAGAGTTCGACACCGGCACGCTCCGCGATCCCACGAAAACGGTTGGCGGCGACCGACGCGGGCTCTCCCTCCACGACGACCCAGAGCTCCCAGCGACGCGGCGCCGGATCATCATCGGGGAGGTCAATCGTGTCGGTCCACCGCGAGGCCAGCGACGCGGGGGTAATCGAGACGATCGGGGCGATGAGCTTGTTGTTGCTGGGCGTCCCCCCGTCGTTGTCCTTCGCGGGGTCGCTGTACGCATCCAGCTTTCCGCGAAACGCGTCCTTCTTACCGGGACGCACCGCGATCGTTGCGTAAGGCCGCCCCGCCACCTCGCGCACCGCCAGGAGTCGCAGGCCTTGCTTGGGGCTCTCCAAACTCTTGAGTGCGAGCTCTTGACCAGGAGCGATCTGGAGTTCGACGACCACCCGATCGGGCGCCGCGCGGCCCTCCCGCACAGCCTCCTCCCTCGCGGCCTTCCACGCGGCCCCGTATTCGGAGCGTAGGTGACGTGCGTGCTCCTCCCGATCGGCGCGAAGAGGCTCGTCGTCCCCTCCGCCTCCCGCGGGCCGCGCGCTGTAGTCGATGCGCTCGGGCTTGCGGATCACGAGCAGGTGAGCCTGCTCCCCGCGGACTCCCGGCGCCCCATTCGTCCCTGACCCGGTCCCGGTAGCCATGCCCCTCCCCCTGCCCCGACCTCTACAGCCGAAGCTTGGCCTTTCGCTCGCGCAGCGCTTCGACGATCTCCTCGGCAGCGACGGCATCGCGCTCATCGAGCACCAGGCCCTTCGCCACGTCGTCGCAGGCCCCGACGATCTCCGCGCAGTTCAACCCGTCCGCGGCCGTCGCGATCTTCTCCCAGGCCAACCCATCGAGGTCCATCGACGAGAGCCTCGTCCGCACGACCCGCTCGGCCATCTGCGCGTCGGGCAGGCCGTACTCGATCACGTCGTCGAAGCGACGGAACAACGCGCGGTCGAGCAACTCAGGGTGGTTCGTTGCAGCCACGATGACGCTCGTCGACCGCTCCTGTTCGAGAAACTGCAGGAACGAGTTGAGCACGCGGCGGATCTCTCCGACGTCGTTGGTCGCCGCGCGCCGGCCGCCGATCGCGTCGAACTCGTCGAAGAGGTAGATCCCGCGGGTCTTCTCGAGCGCGTCGAAGACCATCCTCAGCTTCGCCGCCGTCTCCCCCATGAACTTCGTGATGAGCCCGTCGAACTGGACGGTGAGCAGCGGCAGCCGCATCTCGCCCGCAAGGGCGGCGGCGGTCATGGTCTTGCCCGAGCCCGGGGGGCCGACGAGGAGGACGCGGTTGCGCGGCCTGAGACCGTTCTCGCGCAATCGCTCGCCCTGCCGTTGCTCTCGGAGCAGCCGCTCCAGCTGCCGCCGCGCCACATCGCCGACGACCATCTCGTCCAACCGCACGCGCGGATAGCTAGCCGCCAGAATCCCCGCGAGCTCACCGCGAGGCTGCGCGACCATCACAGGCGTCGCGCGAGGTCGGGCGACCTCGGGCACCGCGCGCGCTGCATCGACCAGGGTGCGCAGCTCCTGCGCGAGGTTGCCGTGCCCCTGCCGCGCGGCGTGGGCGGCGACCTGGAGCGCGACCGCGTAGAAGAGCTCGTCGTCCCCGTCGCCGTGGCTCTTCAGCAGAGCCTTGATCTGTTCTGCGGTGGCCATGGTCGTCGAGTTCCTGCGAACTCTCCCAAGGTTTCACGCTGGGGTCGCGTCACGCAACAAATGCCCGACGACGCCGTGACGTTCGCTGTCCGCCTTCGATGCGTAGGCCGGGAGAACCTCCCGCAATCGGCCTCCGATACCCTGCGCTTGAGGCCTGCGGCGACACGCGCTGCGAGGCCGCTGTCGCCCTCGTGCGAAACCAGAATTTCCACGAACACCAGACAACATGCCTCAGCCCGTTGACGCAGCTCCGAGCTCACACCCGCGGGCTCAAGTCGATGGCCGCCTGGCGCAGCCACTCGCGATCGCGCTCCCCGTCGACCTCGTTGAAGCGCTGTCGCAGCCGTGCGAGCAACTGCTCCTGCTCAGGCTGGCCGAGCGCAAGCCGGTAGAGGTCCAGCTCGGCCTGCAACCGCAAGCACCGATCCCACTGGTTGGAGAACGAGGCGACGAGCAGCGTGCGACGCAGGGTGGCCCCGTCGAAATGCCACCATGGCTCGATCCCCGATCCTGACGGCGGAGGCTCGAAGCGCTGTGCGATCGAGTGCCAGGGGCTGCGAGACGCATCGAGCTCGCGAACCGGTGTACGCGCCCCGAGCGCCACACGCACCGCGAGGCTGCCGTGCCGGTTGAGGCGTCCGTCGCGTTGCTCGAGATCGACGGGGTTGTCCGGGAGATCCCAGTGCACGAGGTGCCGGGCCCATCGGTGAAAGTCCAGGCCCTCCTGTCCGATCGACGTGGTCACCAGCACCATCGGACGAAAGGGTGAGTTGAACGCCGCGCGCACGTGATCGGCGCGAGGCGCCCCCGACTCGTCGTCCGTCGTCGTGAGGCCGTACGCCAACGCGGCGTGGCAGCGCAGCTTCATCGCATCCCCGGTCTCGCCGAGCCGGCTCACGTCCAGACGGGTCTCCTTGAGAGCGAGCACATCTCGGAGCGCGGCGAGCGCTTCCGCCGCCCCTCTCGACGCGGGCCGGGTCGTGCCCAGGCCCTGCTCCACGGCGAGGAACTCGTCGAGTACGGCCTCGAGGTTTCCGTGCCACGCGGCGAGTCGGATCGCTGCGCTGGCGTGGCCGGCGCGCTTGTATCGCTGTTTGAACGCGACGATCCACTCGGGCGTGTCGAGATAGCGACACAGGGCGAGCGCCGACTCCAGCAGGCTGGAAGCTCTGTCGGCTCGCTCGTCCCTGGTCGCGAGGTGGAACACACGACGCGCGGCGCGCACGAGCATTGGACCCGGACCCGCGACCGCGATCTCCGCGAGCTCGTCGAGTTCCCGCTCTCCTGGTGCCCTCACCCCATCGTCCGGCACGTCGAAGAGGGACTCGTTGAGGCCGAGCCTCCGCCACTGTCTGAGCGAGGCCTCGAAGGCCACCCATTCGGGCGACCGATGCCGGCGTTCGAGGCGGACGATCCAGCGCCAGACCGATTCGCGCTCGACCTTCGCCGTCGCCGTACCAAGAAGCTCCACGAGGCGCTCGCGGGCGGACGCCACCGCCGCTTCGCGCGAGAGCGGCCCCTCCGCTTCGACGGCGAGCGCCAACGGATCCACGACGGAAGCGAGCGTCGGCCACGGGAGGAACATCGCGATCCGACTGCACCAGGTCGGCCCCGACCCCACCGTGAAGGAGGGGCTTGGAAGCGGCTGGAGGTTGGCGCGAAGAGCGGCCGCTCCCGCAGGCGCCGCAACGTCCGCGCCCTCCGCGCGCGCGCTGCGGCTCCTCCAATCGTAGGGCTGCCGACTCGTCCGGGCGCTTCCGTGTTGCAGCAGGGCCCGCTCCGCCTCGTAGCTCAGAAGGGTCGCGACCGCCCGGGGGACGGCCCGAAACCTCGAGAAGACCAGCGCCTTTGAGGGTGGGCCCGACGAGTGGGTCGAGAGAAACGGCGCTCCGAGCGTCCACCAGGGACAGGATGGGGGAATCCACGGGAGGCCGAGCACGTCGGCGGGGAGGGCGTCGAGGAGACCCCGAAGGCGCGTGTGCGGATACTGGCCGTCGCCGAACGCGCGGTAGGAGCGGAGAGCACCGAAACGCAGACGGAAGCCGCCCTCACCGCGAGGGACGGCAGCCCGGGTCGCGTCCCGGCTCAGCACATACTCCCTGCCCATGGTCTGGAGAGGGAGCGGGACCGACGACCAGAACGGCTCCGCCATGCTCCGGTGCTGGGCCGCGCACGACGCGATGAGGTGACGAAAGCCGCGCAGCTCGACCGGCGAGAGCCGCACGTCGTGCCGCCGGATGCGCGGCGGCTGGTAGACCCCTCGCAGGAGCCTCGAGCGCTCCGTTCGCACCATCACCGCGCGCAGTCGATCCTCCAACGCCTGCTTCGCGCCGAGCAGCGCCGCGAGGTCGGGGTCACCACGCTCGAGGGCCTCGCGGTATCGGGCGAAGTCGCTCTTCAGCGCCTTCGATTCGGCCGCCCCGCGCGACGCGTAGAGAAACTCCAGGAGCCTGTAGAACTCGTGATGGTGCTGCTGCGCCTCCACCGAGCGGGCGTACATCCGGTAGGGCGTCGCCGAGAGCATCAGTACCCGGGAACGCAGGGTGTCCTCGACCGGTCCCCCCAGGAGCGCATCGACGATCTCTCGCGCCTGGACGTCCTTGTCAGAGACGTCGGCGGTCTCCTCGTCGCCCGCGGCGTCCATCGGAAGCACGCTGAAGAAGCGCTGAAACTCGTCGAACACGACGAGGTCGGGCTTGATCCGTCCGACGATCGACAGCGTGAACGCCGCGCGGAGCTTCGCGACGAAGGCGCGGTTGCTCGCGACGTCGCAGAGGCCGCTCCGGACGTGCTCCTCCAGCTCGACGCCCCGGGCCCGGTGACGAAATGCGCACATCGCCCGCGCTCGAAAGTCCGCGCACATCCGATCGTCGAACCACTGTGGCACCTTCGAGGACGACCACTCGTACCCCCATGCCTTGGGGCCGGCCCCCACGCGAAACGCCTCGATGAGCCACGGGTAGGCCCTGTAGCCGAAGGTTCGTGCCACGCAGCGCGCGAGCACCTGACGCTCCCTGATGACCCCCGTGCCTGGCGTGAATGAGGTGCCCGGGGTCACCGTGTACAGGAGGAAACGCGTGGGCAGCGCCGGGTCAGCCACGTTGAGAATCCCGCTCAGGCGCTCTGCCTGGACGTGGGCGCGCTCTCGTTCCTTCTCGTCGAGGAGAACGTCTCGGATGCGACCCTCGTTCTGCGACGCGATCGACAGGCTCGAGCAGATGTAGAACACCCGGTATGGTCCCGGGCCGCGGTGCCGGCGCGAGAGCTCGTCGACGACGCCCTGCGCAACGAAGGTCTTCCCGAGCCCCACCTCGTCGGCCACCAGGAGCCGACCGGAGCCCTGAGGGTCGGTGAGGCGCTCCACCGCCCAGCGCACGGTCGCGTCCTGAAAGGGCTTTCTTCCGCGCGCGCTCACGAGGCCACGAGGCCCTTCTCGATCGCGTCCCACGCCTCCCAGAGCTCCCGCAGAGCGGGGTCTTCGGCCGCCCCTCGGGCACGCTGGTACGACCCGATCGCGCGTCCCAGCTGCTCGCGCAGCGAGTCGATCCGGACCGCGTCGCGGCGTGAGAAGGCCCGCAGGAGCAGCTCGAGCGAGAGACCGCTCCGGTCGTCGACCCGCACCCCCGATCCATCGCCCGCCATCACACTTGGATCGGCCGGATCGCCGTCACCGTCATCGTGCCCAGGATCCAGCAGCCCGTTCAGGAACGCCATGAACTGACGCGGGCCAAGGGCTTCCGCGATCGCCTCGTCGTCGCGCCGCGCATCGATCGCAGGCTCCACCACCACCGACTGTACCCACACGCTCTCGACCCGGGTCGTGCCGCTCGTCACCGCGATGCGGAGCACGACGAGTGCGCTTCGCTCAGCGGCGCGACAAGCGCCCAACTGCACTTCGCTCTCGCCTGAAGTCCAGGCGACCGGCGCCTCGGGCACGCCGAGTCTCGAGACTGAGAGTTTCACATCGTCGACTGGCGCGACCGTGGCCGTCACCGACAGGATCAATGGCGCGGGCGCACGAAGTCGGGTTGGCTCCATCGTGTCGTCGAGGGTCAGCGGAGTGATCGCGAGGAGCCCCCTCAGTTCGTCGAGCGCGACCTCGAGCGCGAGGCGCGTCTCCTCGGCGGACGTGGGGGCGACGACGTCCGTGGCCTCGAAGGTCGCGGCGAGGCGGCTCCACTCCCACAGCGATTCGCCCGCGTCAGTGCGCCCGCGGAGCTTCACCCAGGCCTCGGCGTTCCTGCCGGTCCAGCCGCGGCCCGAGAGGTTGGCGCTGCCCACCAGGACCGTGAGGTCGTTCTTTCAGCCCCTCCACCCTCGTTGATGGCGTGACGCGCTTCGTCGTTCACGCTGCGTGATGGGATAAAGCAACGGCCCCTCGCCGAGCGTGAATGCCCGGATCGAGAGGCCGCTACCCTCCTGGTTGCTAGACGAGGAGGTGAGAGTGTCGCACGGGTTGTTGCTCGATCCGAGATGGGTCGCGGGGATGTTGGCGCTGGACGTGGCGCTGGCCGACGAGGTTCGGTCGGCCGGGTGCCCCTGCGGAGGGCGCCTTCATCGTGCGAGCTACCCGCGCAAGCCGCGGGGTTTGCTGCCGGGGTTCGACGTCGAGGCGCTCTCTCGGCGCACCAGCTTCTGCTGCCATCGGGACGGCTGCCGCGAGCGCGCGACGCCCCCGTCGGTGGTCTTCCTGGGCCGCCGCGTCTACGCGGGAGCCGCCGTGGTGCTGGGCGCCGCGCTTCGCCACGGCCCTACCCCCTGGCGCCTGCAGCAGATCGTCGCGCTCCTCGGCGTGTCGCTCCGCACCCTGCGACGGTGGCTCGTCTGGTGGCGCACCACCTTCACCGCCACGCTCCTCTGGCGGACCCTCCAGGGCCGCCTCGCGCTTCGAGACGGCGAGGCCGCCGGGCGACTGCCGCGCTCGCTGCTCGAGGCCGCCGGCGAGGGTGATCCGGGGGCCGCGCTCGAGCGCGTGATGACGTGGCTGCTGCCGATCACGTCGCACACCCCACTGCCACCCGGATCACGCTTCGCGATGCTCTTCTAACCGGCCTTTCGCGCCCGCAGAGCATGCCCATGCCCTCGCCAAAGAGACCTCGATTACAGAGGCGAACGGAGGCTGAGAGAGACGATGAGCGCGAGCGACGAGCATGGACGACGCATCCCGGACCGATGGGCGCAGCTGCGCCACGCGGTCATTGGTTCCTTGTTGGCTTCACCGCCCGAGCGCGGTGCGCTGGAGGGGCGCCTCACGGCGCTGGCCGCCCAGCCCTGGACGCACCCCGTCACCGGCGACCGCGTCCGCTTCGGGCGCTCCACCATCGAGCGGTGGTTCCTCAAAGCGCGCAAGGAGCGCCGGGACCCGCTCGCCGCACTCGCTCGCAAGGTGCGGCGCGACCGGGGCCTGCCGACCGCCATCGGGTCGGCGCTCGCCGCACGCATCGTCGCGCAGTACGCCGCGCACCGCGGCTGGACCATCCAGCTCCATCACGACAACCTCGCGGCGCTCGTGCGCGCGGAGCCCGCGCTCGGTCCGATGCCGTCGTACCCGACGCTGCGCCGCCACCTGATCGCGCATGGCATGGTGCGCGTGCGTCGCGGCCCCGGCGGCCATCGCCCCGGCGCCGTCGCCGCGCAGGACCGCCGCGACCGCTTCGAGCAACGCAGCTACGAGGTCGCCCACGTCGGCGCGCTGTGGCACGCGGACTTCCACGACGGCAAGCGCCTGGTGCTGCTGCCCGACGGGCGGCGGGTGCTGCCGCAGCTCTTCGGCGTCATCGACGATCACTCGCGGCTGGTCTGTCACGCGCAGTGGTACCTCGACGAGGACACCGAGTCGCTCGTGCATGGGGTCTCGCAGGCCATCCTCAAGCGCGGCCTGCCCCGCGCGCTGATGACCGACGAGGGCGGCGCCATGAAGGCCGCCGAGTACGTCGAGGGCCTCGCGATCCTGGGCGTCGAGCGCGACCTCACGGGCGGCTACTCCCCCGAGCACAACGCGAAGATCGAGACCTTCTGGGGGCCCCTGGAGGGCCGCCTCATGGCGATGCTGGAGGGGGAGCCGGAGCTCACGCTCAAGCTCCTCAACGACGCCACCCAGGCGTGGGTCGAGGGCGATCACAACCGGCGGGCGCACGAGGGGATCGGGGAGATGCCGCTCGATCGCTTCCTCTCGGCGCCCTCGGTGCTGCGCCCGTCGCCGTCGGCCGACGGACTGCGCGCGGCCTTCCGCCGCACCGTCGCGCGCACCCAGCGCCGTAGCGACGGGACCTTCACCCTCGACGGCGTGCGCTACGAGATCCCCTCGCGCTTCCGCACGCTGCGCGAGCTCACCGTGCGCTACGCCCGCTGGGACCTCTCGCTCGTCGAGCTCTACGACCCGCGCACCGGCCAGGCGCAGTGCCGCGTCTTTCCGATCGACAAGGCGGCCAACGCCGACGGCCATCGGCGGCGCGTCGATCCGTCGCCGGCGCACCTCGCGGCTTCGCCCGACGCCGCCGAGGTCGGCATCGCGCCGTACCTGCGCGAGCTGATCGGCCGCTACGCCGCGACGGGCCTGCTGCCCGGCTACCTGCCCACGGTCACCAGCCTCGACCCCCCACCCCACGCCCTCGACCCCCTCGACGACACGGAGCCCACGCCATGAGGACCCGCCCGCAGCTCACCGCCTTCGGTCTCAAGCACAACCCCTTCTCGCCCGAGGTGCCGCTCGAGGCCCTCACGGTGAGCGACGCCATCGAGCACTTCTGCTGGCGCGTCGCCAACATGGCCGCCGAGGGCGGCTTCGCGTGCGTCAGCGGAGAGCCCGGCACGGGCAAGTCCGTCACGCTCCGCATCCTGGAGCGTCGGCTCGCCTCGCTGCGCGATGTGCAGGTCGCCACGCTGACCCACCCCCGCTCGCGCCTGAGCGACTTCTACCGAGAGCTCGGCGACCGCTTCGGGGCCGTCATCGCGTCGAGCAACCGCTACGGTGGCTTCAAGACGCTGCGTACCCAGTGGCTCGCGCACATCGACAGCACGCTCATGCGGCCCGTGCTGCTCATCGACGAGGCGCAGCAGATGTACCCCGACGTGCTCTCCGAGCTGCGGGTGCTCACGAGCACGGACTTCGACTCCCGCGCCATCCTCACGGTGGTCCTCGCGGGCGACGAGCGTCTCAGCGAGATGCTGCGCACGCCGGAGCTGCTCCCGCTCGGGACGCGCATCCGGGCGCGGCTGCGCCTGGAGCCACGCAAGCCCGACGAGCTGCAACAGATGCTGGCGCGCCGTCTGGAGCACTGCGGCAACAACGCGCTGGTCGATGCCGTCGTGGTGCGCACGCTGGCCGAGCACGCCGCGGGCAACCCACGGGTGTTGATGACGGCGGCCAACGAGCTGCTCGACGCGGCCACCGCGCGTGACCAGGCCACGCTCGACGAGAAGCTCTACCTGGAGGTCTTCGGCGCGTCGGTCTCGCGGCGACCCACGGGGACGGTGACCGCGGCGGCGAAGGCGGCGCGGCGATGATCCCGGGCGCCGATCCGTCCGAGCGCCTCACGCGGTTGACGCCCGAGCGGCTGTCCGAAGCGCCCGAGCGGGCCGCGCTCGCGGCGCTGCGCGCGGTGCTCGAGATCACCGAGCGGGCGCTGCTCTGCGCCAACCCCGAGCTGCTCGACGAGAACTGGCACGCGCAGCGTGGGAGGAGCCACTTCGCCAGCCTGCGCGCCGCGCATCGCATCATGGCCCGCGGGTACGCGCTGGAGCGCGAGATCGCGCGCTACGAGGAACACCTCCAGAGGCTGCTCGATCGCTCCGCGGGATCGACCCGCGACGACCTGCCCTTCTGACGACGTGATCACGATCGGTGAGGGACAGCTCCATCCACCGCGTGTCCATCAACAACCGTGAACACGACGCCATCAACAAGCGAGGACACGCTCAGTTCTTGCCGTGCCAGACGACGACGGCCTTCGCGTGGAGCCCGAAGTCCGTGGCGTGAGGGGCCTCCTCGACACCCGCGGCGGGCTCGCCGTCCGCGCCGATATCGCTCACGCCGTGGTGGGAAGGGACGAGACATCGCACGTCTCCCAGGCGCCTCAGGAGCGCAGGGCCCGCCTTCGTGCGCGCGGCCGCTTCGAGGTCCGGCCGACCCGCCACGAGGCGCCGCGGGGTGTCATCCCACGGACGCGGCACCGGC
>Ga0247844_1009558_pt1 | contig 10080 bp, 10 predicted proteins | sample LaCtaG_FD_192421 | JGI IMG/M metagenome (GOLD analysis project Ga0247844, IMG submission 192421) | Freshwater microbial communities from meromictic Lake La Cruz, Castile-La Mancha, Spain - LaCruzMarch201714.5m_1 | ecosystem: Environmental > Aquatic > Freshwater > Lake | place: Spain: Castile-La...
TTCTAAGATGTGCTCAGTTGCGACAACAGGTCTTTGGGCCATGCGCTCAGCCAGTCGTGATCCCGAAGGCCAAAGCAATCCAAACAAAGGCCATGTGGCCGATGAAATTCCCAAACGCAACGCAAGCTCTAAGGGGTCATAAAACTGCTGCTTGTCCTGCAGCGATCGGATCACCATATTGGAGACGCCCTGCACCGCAATACTTTCTTGCTTGGTCAGGTAACCCAAGGGTGCGGGGTTCATGGAGGCCTTTGGAGTGAAGCCCCATTAAGCGCCTTTTTAGCGCGTATTTCAGCCGTTATTTTGTTTTGCGAATAAATTTAACAATGTGCTCGGCGACTTCGCTGCCTTTGTCTTCTTGCAAAAAATGCGACGCGCCACGAATTTTGGTATGGGGTTGGCCCTGGGCGCCGGGGACCAATTTTTGCCACATAACCTCACCGCCTTTGGTGATGGGGTCACGGGTGCTAAACAAAGTGAGAAAGGGTTTGTTCCACTGTTTAAAAACTTCCCACGCGGCTTCGTTGTTTGCCCGCTCTGGATCGGTGGGCGTAGTCGGTACAAACCCAGGAAAAACGCGAGCGCCAACGCGGTACTTGGAGGTGGGAAAGGGTGCGTCGTACGCAGCTACTTCATGAAGGGTCAAACCATTGGTGCAACCCGCTTTGACGATTTTTCCAATCGGGAACCACGGACTAAATCGGGCAAAAGCACGCCACACTTTGAATGCAAACGGAACCGGGGTGGTACCGGTGGGCAAGGCCCCATTGGCCAACACAACCCGGTCAAAGCGTTCTGGCATTTCAGCCACCACACGCAAGCCCACCAAGGAGCCCCAGTCTTGGCCAAAAAAGGTCATGTGCTCAAACTGGTTGGCTTCCACCCATGCTTTCATCCACTGCACATGGTTGAAGTACGAGTAATCTTTGGCATGGGCGGGTTTGTCGGAGCGCCCAAAACCCACCAAATCGGGGGCAATCACACGCAAGCCAGCGCTCACGAGCACGGGAATCATCTTGCGGTACAAGTAAGACCAGGCGGGCTCACCGTGCATCAACAACACTATGGGTCCATCGCGCGGACCTTCATCGACATGGGCAATACGCAAACCACCGAGCTCGGTGTAGTGCGCTGCAAAGGGGTAGTCGGGGAGGTTAAAGAAACATTCTTCGGGGGTACGAAGAACTTCAGATACGAGCGGAAGTGCCACCATGCAAACAAACTCCAAAAAACTTGAACATGAATCTCTTCAGTGTAACTGCCTCACATACAGTGGTGTATGTTGCATTAGGCTAAAAATTCTCGGAGTACGCGGTTGACTTCAGTGGCGTGGGTACGAGCTAACCAATGGCTTGCGCCGCTAATGCGGTGAATGCGCAAATCAGAAACCCATTGGTTCAAGCCGTCTAACAAAACGGGGCGCAGCGCGGTGTCTGCCTCGCCCCAAATCACTTGGGTCGGGACCTTGACCTTGAAGTTTTCCGCTTGGGTTTGTAATTGCGCAGCCAAAGCGGCCATACGCCCGTTCTGTTCTGGCACGTCTGGGTCATCCGGATGCAAGGGGGACGCGCGGTAGTAGTTGCATCCGCCGGTAAGCCCTTTGCTCCAACACGCTCTGTAGGCGGCCAAGTCTTCTGGGGTTTGGATGTCAGCCATGGTGCACAGAAGTTGAAACTGATTTTTAGCAAGCGCGTCTTCGCTGCCGGGTTTGCGCAACCAGTTCATGTACAAGCTCGCCGAAATTTGTTCCGGATCATGCGCCAACGCATGGGCGAAAGCCAGCGTGTGGGGGGAGTTGAGGATGGCGAATTTTTTCAATAGCTGCGGATGTTGTGCCGCCAAACTCCAGGCCACTGCCCCGCCCCAGTCGTGGGCGATCAGGGCTTGGATCGGCGCACCCAAGGCTTGGATTACCGCGCACACATCCGCCAAAATTTTGCTTGGTTTGTACGCGTCTAGTTGCGCAGGCTGCGAAGACAAATTAAAACCGCGCAAATCTATCGCAACACAGCGGTAGTCGCGCCCTAAATCCGACAACTGCTCACGCCAGGCGTACCAAAACTCAGGGAACCCGTGAACAAATACAAGCACAGGCGCATTCACGGGGCCTGTCACTTTGGCATGTATTTTGATATCCGGCGCGGTATCAAAATACATCGACTCAAATAGAGCGTCTGTCATCCATTTATTTTTTAGTGCGCTCATACAGCGGCATCACTTGTGGAAGACTGGCTTCCATATCAGAAATACGCGAGCTGCTTGAGGGATGGGTAGAGAGCCATTGCGGCGGTGCGCCTTTATTTGCGGCTGCCATTTTTTGCCACAGGGTGACTCCTGCGCGGGGATCGAAACCGGCACGAGCGGCCAATTCCATGCCGACCAAATCGGCTTCTGATTCGTCTTCACGCCCAAACTTCAATGTCAGTAAATTCGCCCCGCCTTGTGCGACCGCGTCCGCCAGATTCGGGTCGATCCCCAGCCAGCTCGAGGCCAATAAGCCGCCCAAACGCGCCAAGCCTTGGGTGGCTGTGCTTTTGCCCATGCGCTCACGGGCGTGCTCGCGCAGGGCGTGGGCCATTTCATGGCCCATGACAACGGCAATCTCATCGTCGCTCAGATTGAGTGTTTTGATGATTCCGGTGTAGAAAACAATTTTGCCCCCGGGCATGCAATAGGCGTTGATTTGGTTGGAGCCAATGAGATTAATTTCCCACTTCCATTGGCTCACGCGCGGGTTCCATTCGTTGGCGAAAGGAATAATTTTATGGGCAATCTCACGCAGTCTTTTCAGCTGGGCGTTATCAGCAGGCGCTAAGGCTTGTTGTTTTGCCGCCTCGGCCAGGGTTTCGCGGTATTGCAAAGCCGCTTGGCGCTCGACCTGGTCGGCGGGTACCAGTTTGCTAAAGCCTGACGCCTCGCCCACCTGCACCCCTTCACGGGCCGCTGCATTTGGAGCCCACACCGCAAATGCAGCCACGGCAATGGTCACGGCACTGGCAAGCCCCGTCATGTTTTTTAAAGCATTTAAATGAAACATCCGATTCTTCCTATCCATTATTATTGCCCGCATGCAAGCCTCGCCCCACAGCCCTGACGCCTCATCCACTTCTGCGCCCAAGCTGACTTGGGCCCAAACCCTCAAAGTCTACTTGGAGCCGGCCTCTTTGCGCATGCTCTCTTTGGGTTTCTCGGCAGGTCTTCCCTTGCTTTTGGTTTTTGGGACTTTGAGTTTTTGGCTGCGAGAAGCTGGCATTGACCGTACCACGATTGGATTTTTAAGCTGGGTGGGTTTGGCTTATGGCTTTAAGTGGGTGTGGTCTCCTTTGGTCGACCGCATGCCTATTCCTTGGCTGACCCGTACTTTAGGGCGCAGGAGGAGCTGGCTCCTGGCCTCGCAGGCCGTCATCATGCTGGCCTTGGTCAGCATGGCAATGACCGATCCGCAACAGTCTCTCGCCCCGGTGGTGTGGTGTGCGATTGCGGTGGCTTTTGGCTCTGCAACCCAAGACATTGCGCTTGATGCGTTTCGCATTGAATCGGCCGACACCGAGCACCAAGCCGCTTTGGCAGCCACTTACCAGACCGGTTACCGATTAGCGATGATTTGGTCAGGCGCCGGTGCGCTTTGGATTGCTGCGCGGGCTGAAATTCCGAGCGCGGTTTTGGGTGTTGCCGCTCCTTACCAACATGGACCGTGGCAAATCGCCTATCTCGTGATGGCGGTTTCGATGTTGCCCGGCGTTTTGACGGTGCTGTTTTCTCAAGAGCCTTTTCAACGCGCCATTGCGCCATCGAAAAACATTGGTGAATGGCTGCGCGGGGCTTTGGTTGAGCCGTTCGCTGACTTCATTGGGCGCTACCGCTGGCAAGCCGCTCTGATTCTTGGCTTGATCGCAACTTACCGTATCAGTGATGTGGTGATGGGGATCATGGCCAACCCGTTTTATGTCGATATGGGATTTAGCAAAGATGAGGTTGCCGCAGTCACCAAGGTGTACGGCGTAGCGATGACTTTGGTGGGCGCCTTTGTCGGTGGCATCTTGTCTTTGCGCATGGGTGTGATGCGGGTGTTAATGCTTGGCGCGATTTTGAGCGCTGCCAGCAATTTGTTGTTTGCATGGCTGAGTACCCGTGGGCATGACGTGACGGCGTTGGTGTGGGTTGTCTCCGCTGACAACTTGGCAGGCGGTATTGCATCCTCCGCTTTTATTGCCTACCTGTCTTCCCTCACCAACGTACAGTACTCTGCGACGCAGTACGCACTTTTTAGCTCCATGATGCTGCTATTACCTAAATTTGTCGCAGGGTTTTCAGGGAAGTACGTAGATGCTTTTGGCTATGCCGACTTCTTTACCAGCACCGCTTTGCTTGGAGTTCCGGTATTGATCTTGGTGGCCTTGGCATCGCGTTCCAAAACCAGGTAGAAGGTTTACCAAACTTTACCGTTACTTTAGCTCTACGCCATCTCCAGTCACCCCAAGAAGACTAGACTGAGCGCCATGAGCCAACACCTTTTGATGATTGAAGACGATTCCAGACTCGCCGCCATGGTGGGCGAGTATTTGGAGCAAAACGGTTTTCGCGTTTCGCGGGCAGCCGACGGCCACAGTGGTTTGACTTATTTGCGCTCTGAAGGCTCCAGCTCCGGCATTGATTTGGTAATTTTGGACTTGATGCTGCCCGATATCGATGGGCTTGAAGTCTGCCGATCCATTCGCGCCTTAGCCGGCAGCGCAGGCCAAACACCCGTCTTGATGCTGACAGCCAAAGGCGACCCGATGGACCGGATCATTGGCTTAGAAATTGGCGCTGATGATTACCTTCCTAAGCCATTCGAGCCCCGTGAATTACTCGCGCGTATTCGAGCGATTTTGCGACGCAAATCAGAACCCGCTCCTATCTCCGGCAACCAAAAAGAGTTGCACTTTGGTACGCTTGCTATTGACCGAGATGCCCGCACCGTGTCTGTTGCTGGCACGGTTTGCGACCTGACTTCCTACCAGTTTGACTTGCTCGTGGCCTTGGCAGAGAGGGCCGGGCGCGTCCTCACGCGCGACCAAATCATGGAGGCCGTTCGTGGCCGCGAACTTGAAGCGTTTGACCGGTCGATTGATGTACACATGGGGCGCATTCGCGCTGCCATTGAAGTCGATGCCAAATCACCCAAGCGCATATTGACAGTGCGCGGCGTGGGTTACGTTTTTGCGCGTCAACAAGATTAATCTCGTCGATGTTTCAAAAGCTCTACGTTCGTATCTGGCTCGCTGTGGTCTTGGCTGTTGCGGTGCTTACTTTTTTGGTTGGCATGGCTTGGCGCATGGCCGCTGACCCTCCGCTGCGCGAAGTGGTTGTTCGCAATGCCCAAGGTGAAATCATTGGAACCGGAAAAGCAGATCATCCCCATCACGGCCCGAGGAATCATCACAACGAGGAAGAGCGCGAACACGCCGAGCCGCGCCACCATGAAACACGCGACTCAGATGCAGAGCCCGTGGGACAGTTTGGGCGTGGTCCTGAATTCACCGTTCAGCTTCAAGACGGCCAAACAGTTCACTTGCACCTGCCCCGCCCACCGCGAACGGGATTGACTGCACCCTTTGGATTTTTTTGGACACTAGGCTTAGTCGCCGTGGCTGTCGCTTTAGCCACCTACCCCATCGTGCGCCGTCTCACCCGCAGATTGGAAACCTTGCAAAGCAGCATGCAAAGCTGGGGCAATGGCGAATTGAATGTCAGAGCGCCCATCACAGGTGGCGATGAGGTGGGTTTGCTGGCAGAGCGATTCAACGCTGCGGCTGAGCATATTGAAAATTTAGTGAAAGCCCGCGACGCTTTACTGGCCTCACAAAAATCGCTTTTAGCCAATGCCTCACATGAGCTGCGATCACCTCTCACACGCATTCGCATGGGACTCGAACTCATGGGCGATGGGTCCAATGCGAGCACCGCACAACGTCGACTTGAAATTGAGCGCAACCTGGCTGAGTTAGACCAGCTGATCGATGAGATTTTGCTAGCAAGTCGTCTTGATGCCAAGGAATCTGATTTAGGGTCAGTTGAGTCGGTTGACTTGGTCGGCTTGGCCGCTGAGGAATGCGCTCGCACGTCCGCGCAGCTCGAAACCCAAGCCGCAAGCGTCATGGTTCCAGGCATCAGCAAGTTGCTGCGTCGCGCGGTCCGCAACCTGCTTGAAAACGCGCGGCGCTACGGCGCAGGCGATATCAGCGTGTTGCTGCATCAAGAGAATGGCTTTGCCGTGATTCAAGTGAACGACCAAGGCCCTGGAGTACCTGAGGCCTTACAAACCCGAATTTTCGAGCCGTTTTACCGCTTGCCTGGCGCATCAGAACACGATGGCGGCGTCGGTCTTGGTTTGGCGTTGGTACAGTCGATTGCCCTTCGTCACGGCGGAAGCGTAACCTGCCACAGCCGTGCTGTTGGGGGAGCTAGCTTTGTATTGCGGTTGCCGCTGGCTTGATGGATGTGTATCTTCGTTGCGAACTCATCCAGATATAAAGAAGTCGCCACTTTGAGAGTGTCTTGATAGGTTTCAACTTGGGTGGTTGTCCCCTTTTCTGGGTCGAGGACCACTAATCCAGCTATCTAGCTGTTAATCAAAGCGTTTTGTGACTGCTTGGTTTCGTTGTCACGCATTTTGATCAGATCTGCAGCCGTTAATTCGACATCTTTTCCGTCAAGCGATACAAGGATGCTTGTGTTGGTTTTGATGGCTAGGTCTTGCGCTGAACGAGCGGCTCGTTGAATTGCAGCAAAAGAGCCTGCTAAATCCGGATCTGTAGAAGTACGGATATCTTTTGTATTCATTTGTTGCTCCAGTCAATTAGTTTGGGCTCAATACCGTAGTTGTCGTACAAGGCCCATGAGTCAACAACCTTGCTGTAACGTTCATGGAAGTTCTCTAAACCCGCTTTAAATCGTCGTCGAATCACATCCTCTGGGATATTGTGCCCGCCTTGTGAAACACGGCGGGCAACCCTTGATACCGCGATTTGATCATTAGGCAGTGACAAAAACCATAGCTTAACTTGATAGCCCAGCTCTTGCCAGACCGCTATCTTTTTCAAGTACGCCCGTCCTGACAGGGTGGTTTCAAAAGCAAAGCTGTGTCCAGCAGCCACGCACTCATCAATTTCTTCCAGCATCAGGCGCCCCGCCTTAAATGACGCTGACTCCGGATTGAATGGAGCCAAGCCTGCAGCAATCAAATCCGCATTGATAAACCTGAGCGTTTTAGCTTCTGCAGGTAAAAAGTCCCGGGCAAAGGTGGTTTTTCCAGCTCCGTTGGGTCCTGCAATGATGATGATTTTTTTCAAATTTTGCGCATGTTTTCAAGATTTTATGCTTTGCAGGGCTGATTGCCAACCTAGGAAGACTCAAATTTTTTTCTCTTTGCCTCCTTGAGAAAGAAGGCCTTTTTTATGTGACATCAATTTATGGATGAATTAACCATGCAAATTGCACAGCTGGGCTTTTGGTGCGGATGCGCACATGACTTTTCGTGTTGATTGCGTTCAATATCGGTTGCCGCTGACAAAAGTCGCAAGATAAAGACTTGCGATTTATTGCGTACAGATTTGCTTCAAAGCAGAAACACCTACTGGTGGTTCTGACTGAAAGTGTATAACGAATAGGTTTTTTGACAGACCTGCTTTGATGCGTTTGATCTGCTTTACCTCTCCTTGTAACCGCGAAACCAAAAGTGGGTCGGTTGGTTTCGCTGCTAAAACAGAACGATTCAGAACCCAGGCATAGGGTTCAATGCTGGCGCGTCGCAGATCCTCTTGCAACGCGGATGCTTGTGAAACAGGTGTGACCTCTGGCAAGGCTACCAAGATAATTTTGGTGTAAACCGGGTCTTGTAACCTCATCAAGGGCGTGACAATATTCACCGAAGTTCCCGTTTGTTTTTCAAATGTTCCCATCATCTGGCGGTGGCATGCGCCAGCGGCATCCATCAGAAGCAAGGAGTGTCCTGTTGGAGCAGTATCCAACACGATGAATCTCGTTCGCGCTTGGGCCACTATGTGTGAGAAGGCATGAAATACGGCAACCTCCTCTGTACAAGGTGATTGCAAATCTTCCAACAACAGCGCCCTTTCATCTGCATTAAGCGCACGGCCCTTGGCAGCCATGATTTTGTCGATGTATTTTTGGGTTTCAACCTTGGGATCGATGCGGCTGACCTGCAATCCTGCAACTTGCTCCCTTAATGTTTCGGTGATGTGCGCTGCTGGATCCGTTGTGCTGAGGTGAACCGACTTTCCTTTTTCAACCAGTCCAATAGCCAGTGCGGCAGCAATCGTCGTTTTACCCACACCCCCTTTACCCATCACCATGATCAATCCGTGATCTAGCTTTGATAAGTCTTCTATCAGTGAACTCAATTTTTTGGCATCCATTGGTTCACTAAGAATAGAAATTTTGCTTACTGTTGGAGCTGTTTCTGACAGCAAGGCTCGTAATGCTGGAAGCCCTATTGTGTCAATCGCACGAAGTGGCACCTGATTGGTTGGTAACAACTTCAAAGCTTCTGGCATCTGCGCCATTGCATCGCGGCCTTGCGTTTCTATAGCGCAAGCCACCGGGTCATCTTTTTCACTTGCGTGGAACACTCCATTGATGATTAATCGTTGATTTAACAACCCTAACGCTTTGAGTTCAACACTGGTTCGCGCTGCCTCCTTGAGTGCGCTGGTTTCTGGGCGAGTTATCAACACCACAGAAGTTAAGGCTGGATTGCTTAACGCTGCGAGGGCGCGATTAAACCGAGCCTCCTGCATCTTGAGCCCCGAGTGTGGACCCAAGCAGGAGGCACCTTGGTCATTGTTTGCCAGAAAACCACTCCAAGCTTTTGGCAAGCTCAACAACCGAAGGGTGTGACCACTCGGAGCAGTATCAAAAATAATATGGTCGTATTCGCTGTTTTCATCAGCCAGCAAACTAGAAAAAGTCATCAAATGAAGCGATCTCTGTTGTGCACGCACCTGACAGTTGCTCCTTTACTGCAGCCTTTTCCTCTTGTGTTGCGCCCGCACCCATTTGTTCAATCACACGTTGGCGGTACCCCAGTACAGCCGCATCGGGATCAATGTTGATGAGCTCTAGGCCGCTGACTCCTGGAACTGCAACAGGACGATTGCTCAATGCAGCGCCCAGCATCTCATCCAAGTTAGACGCGGCATCGGTGCTGACAAGCAGGACTCGCTTGCCTGCGTCAGCAAGCGAAATGGCAATGGATGCTGAAAGTGAGGTTTTCCCAACCCCACCCTTGCCCGTAAAAAAGAGGAAGCGAGCGGGGGCGTTAAGCCATTTCATGAGCAACCTTTTAAAGTTTTTTTTCTAGTCCGCCACCAATTTACGCTTTCGCCGATTAATTTCTATGCGCCAAATCAAGCTTTGACACGAAATATTCATATATTTCTACTATCATCGAAATATGGAAGATAAATTCGTTATCAAAGCACTTGCTGCACTGGCTCAGCCTAACCGACTCCAGATTTTTCGATCGCTAGTAGTAAAGGGGAGCGAAGGCCTAACACCTGCATTAATTGCTGAGGAATTGGGTATGCCTGCAAACACGCTGTCATTTCACTTGAAAGAGTTGATGCACGCCGATCTGATTTCTCAGGAGCGCAGTGGTCGTAACCTGATTTATCGAGCGCAGTACGACCGCATGAATGCGGTACTGGCTTACCTGTCTCAAAACTGTTGCCAAGGGGACGCCTGCGAGGTGAATCCTGAAGATATTTGTAAAACCTGTTAAACCTAAGGACTCCAAAGTGACTGAAGCAAAACCCTTGAATGTACTTTTCTTGTGTACCCACAACTCGGCTCGAAGCATTTTGGCGGAGGCCTTGCTTAACCATTTAGGCAAAGGCAAATTCAAAGCCTTTTCAGCGGGTAGTAGCCCCAGGGACAATCAAAAACCCAATCCGATGGCTATTGCCACACTGGATAAAGCAGGAATCCCAACGGGTGAGTTAACCAGTAAAAGCTGGGACGTTTTTGCGACACCGGATGCGCCACATATGGATTTGGTGATCACTGTTTGCGACAACG
>Ga0247844_1009565_pt1 | contig 10074 bp, 7 predicted proteins | sample LaCtaG_FD_192421 | JGI IMG/M metagenome (GOLD analysis project Ga0247844, IMG submission 192421) | Freshwater microbial communities from meromictic Lake La Cruz, Castile-La Mancha, Spain - LaCruzMarch201714.5m_1 | ecosystem: Environmental > Aquatic > Freshwater > Lake | place: Spain: Castile-La...
CTTTCTGCAGTTTTAGTCAAGCTGGCAATATTGGGAGTTACTCTCATATTGATTCTTCCCTGCTCACTTCGCAAGGAGTAATCTGCTACCCCGGCAGCAAGTCAAATAGGTGGGAATAGATGCGCGTAAGTAGTACGTGGTACGAGCGCAGTCAAAGGGTCGGCTGGGACATATTTTATACCCCTCTTGGAGGACGACTCAGATCTGAAAAAAACCTTATGGTGGATGACTTATCCGATGAGAATATAAAACGGCTTCGATCCCAATCAATGATTGCTGTATCACCCGCTAAAGTTGAAACAATTGATTCGAACGTGATCTTTTTTTGTTCCATAGCAAGAAAAATCTTACAAAGGGGAGAACTGCCCCCTGTCCCAACTGAGATTGAAAGAGTATCACTCGAATTATTTCGGCCTCTTGAGAGCTTGACTAAAGATGAAATAAGTGCAGCCGCCATCGGAATACGAAAATCAATAGTTTTAGATGCTGACACTAAATTTGAATCAGAGTATGAGAAGTCTTTTTGGGAGTTTGCCAATAGCAATTACCCAGATATTTCAGCCTATTTGGTCTCTCAAGCACCAATGCATTGTTTAGTTGCGACAAGCAAACAGCAGCATTGGGCTGATTTTCTTTTATTTGGTCCTTGGAATGCGGACGCACCCAAAGTGATAGAAATTGACGGAAGTCAGCATGAGAACGAAAAATCTCAAGATGATCAGAGGGACAATCTTCTTCGGAAGCTCAAGATCGAAACAAGCAGAATTAAAGGCGACAAATGGCAAGTTGCTGCAGAAATGGGATTTAAGAGTAATTCTCAAATGTTGCCACAGTCGCCTTTCAACATTGAAAAGGCGAGGTCATTCTTTGGTCCGGCGATTCCAACGAGACTTGGCATGGGTTTGATTGAACTTCTTGTAAGAGGTCACTTTCCCGCGCGAGCAGATTTAGAGATAGCGCTAGAAGATGATCTTGGTCTCGCTAATAAGTTCCTTATTCCAACTTTGAACTTTCTGCACCATATTGAATCACTATGGGGTATTGCAGTTCTTCCACGGAGCATAACTTTCGATAATTCAACGTATGTTATAACTGCAAAAGGATATGTTGCCGATAAATCGAAGGCTGCAAAGACAATTAAAATCGCACTGTCTTTGCAGCAATATGTCACCCCGCAGGCGGAGTTAAAAACAGCAAAGTATCCTCAATGCGTAATACGCGGCGCTTTTTTGCCTATAAATCTGGCATTCCTCCCGCTTCTAGCAGCCAATACTCGCAAGCTGATCAATCCTGGTGAACAAGAAATTTTCCATCTAACGCAGCTAATGAATGGGCTTTTTGGTCACGAATCATTCAGAGAGAATCAATCTGAAGCGATTTTAACAACATTGTCAGGTGAAGATTCTCTTGTTCTACTTCCAACCGGTTCGGGGAAATCGCTAATCTATCAACTCATCGGTCTGCTACAACCTGGTACAACTTTGGTCGTTGATCCACTTACTGCACTCATAAAGGATCAAATCCGAAGGTTGAATGAAGAAGGGATTGATCGAACGCAAGGGATGCATGCTGCCGCTTTAAATACTTCCGCACGCAAGGTAGAAGCCTTTGCGGATATTGCAGAAGGGCAGGCGCTTTTCATTTTCTTGTCTCCTGAGCGTTTACACAACAAGGAATTTAGGTCTGCAATGCATGCATTTGCCGCTAACCACATGGTGAATTCTGCCGTACTCGATGAGGCGCATTGCATCTCCGAATGGGGGCATGACTTTAGGACTGCGTACTTAAATGTTGCACGAAATCTGCGGAGAATTTGCTCTAATGATGCGCAAGGTGCTCCCACACTTTTGGCTTTAACAGGAACAGCTAGTCCAGCTGTTTTACGTGATGTTATTCGAGAAATTAAAGATATGAGTAAGGATATTAAGGTAATAAAACCAAGCACCTATGATAGAAAAAATCTAAACTATTTAATTGATATTGGGGACTTAGGCCAATCCAAAGAACGGCTAAGTACATTGTTGCTTGAGACTATACCCAAATACTTTGAAATCACTGCACAAGAATTAATTGAGCGCAAAGGCAGAGAGACAAATTCAGGTATTGTGTTTGTCGCTACTAGGAATTTAACGGTTAAAACACAAAGTGAAATTACAGAAACCTTGAGAAACAATGGTGCTAGTAGTGCTCCGAACGAAAAAGAAAAGATTGTGGAAATTTTTGCCGGCGGAGCACCAGATAATTATGGAAAAGACTGGGAAACATACAAAACCAGGGCAGCAGAAAGCTTTATACGTAATGAAGTGCCAATTCTTGCGTCAACAAAGGCTTTTGGGATGGGCATTGATAAACCAAATATTAGATGGACTATCCACCGTGGATTCCCAAGTAGTTTGGAGAGCTTCGCGCAAGAATCTGGTCGAGCTGGACGCGATGGAAAGAAATCGCTTTGCGTAATTCTTGCCTCACCCGCAAAAGTTGATGAAGCCAAATCCACACTCAATTTATCCTTAAGTAGCGAAGAACGTTTCACGGCGTATTTAGGTTTGAACAAGCGTGATAAAGATGATCTTTTTACCCAGTTATATTTTCATCATTCCTCATTCTCTGGAACAAAAACTGAAATCGTCGAGGCTATTGAATTACTAAAAAGGATTGCCCCTTCAGCCTCAGAAGTTAAAGTACCCTGGGCCAGTGAGGCCGATCAGACGGCTAAAGAACGGGCTATTCATAGATTACTTTTACTAGGTTTAGTTGATGACTACACGAAGCAGGTAAATGACAGGGAATTTACATTAAGCGTTAATAAGTTTACAGAATTTTCATTAGATACCTATTTCCTAGATTTTATGAGAAGACTCGAACCGGGTGCATACGAAAACTATGTTTTTGCTGTAGCAACTGCACCCAAGGATTTATTCAAACGTTGTGAACATCACTTAGCTATCTTGATAGAGTCCGTTTATAGAACTATAGAACCAGCACGAATTCGAGCGCTTATAGAAATACAACAAATCTGTTCGACGCCTATGACAAGTGAAGAAATACGATTGCGTATTCTTGCCTATTTGTCTGGTGGTCCATTAGCCACAGCTCTTGAAGAGATTGCAGAAACTTCGAATCTAGTGGTGTCTCAGGCGATAGCTAATCTCAATTCAATTCCAAGCGTAGAAGCGGAAGAATGGATTGGCGCTTCTGCGCGTCAACTAGAAACTTATCCAGATAATCCGATGCTACTCGCCGCACGGAGCGTTGGTGAAAATGGTCGATTAAATCCTGATACCACTCTTCTCAGAGATACCTTGGAGGCCACTTTTGCATCCATGCCGAAATACAATATCGATCAGGATTCCGCTGCAGAAGTTTTGATGTGGCTAGATGAGAAGTTACAGGGTCAAATCGAAAGGCCGATTGATGAGGACTTCAATGCACTTTCTGATGCATGGGAAAAGAGCGATTTTGACCTTGAACCACTATTGATCTGGGAACAAGAGGTTTTCAAACGGTCCCTAAAGAGCGATAGATGGCACAATCAGTTAATGAGAATTGGCGCGCGGAGGCTTGCTAGAAGAACTGAAGATCTTGACGACTTACTTATTATGTTGAAGGGGTAGGCAAAAATGTCTGAAGTAGAGAAAAAGCTCGAAGGGGTCCTCACTGAGTACGCCAAGATGGATGAGGGCCTGAAGGCTATGTACGTAAGATTGCGGGAGCTTGATTCAATTTCAGAAAACTATAATAAATCCAAGACGTTGTTAGATGCTTCTTCAGGAAATCTGAAGGCAACCAGTACGGCGCTAATTCAAGAGATTGAAGTTTTAAGGGATTTAGCGAAAAAATTAGGTGATAGTCAAATAACTGTCTTTAATGAAAAACTCGATAACTTTGAAATAACCTTGCAAAAACACCAAGAAATACTTCTAAAGAATAGAAAGGCTTCGAGTGTAATTCTGTGGCTAATGGCAATTACCCTAGGGCTTCTCACTTTTACGATATTCGTGAACTAAGCGTTCTTCCAGGGTCCCCGGAACCTGGTCAGAAGGCTTCCTGGAACGCTTTCTCGGGAAACTCAGGAGCACTTTTTTAGAATTTTTATTTACGCTCAAAGTTAAATTCTCTACGCTCAATTTTTATCGTATCAACTCCTATTTTCGTAAATCACCTTAGATCCAAGTAGCCACAATTACTTCAAGTGCGCAAATAGTGCACAGAACTGGAGTAATAAATGGAAATACAGAATCAATCAAGTGTTGGTTCACAATTCATGGCAGGCGATCTTGGAATTACTCGACGAACTGCTAATTACATAAAAAATCAGGAAGGGTTCCCTCCACTTATGTGGGTTGGCCGCCAATGGCGCGTTGAACGGGATGCCTATGAAGCTTGGAAGCTCTTCTGCTACACCCAGAAAGGCAAAAAATAATGCGCAAGCTCCATATTGCTCGCTCTGATTTTTTTGATCCGATTCTTAACTTGCCTGAAGGTGTGCACCTCTTAGCTCCATATGCAATCCGACCACTTATAGGCAGTCTTGCTGACAGATTGGAGTACAGATCAATTCCAAGACTCTGGGATGGTGAGCGACTTTTAACCCTTGTTGATCACCGTGAAGAGTCATACGGTTTTGGCGGCAAGTACTACACAAAGAATAGAGGAGGAGTAGATCCTTTCCCAGATTGGAAAGGATATTTTATATGTCCACCAATGAAGTAACTCTCGAATCGATAGGTCTGTCACTCGATCAGATGGATCGCTACATGATTTCAATCAGAACAGGAATCGGTGATTTCGATCGACAGATTTGCATATGTGGTCATCCCATGGCAAGGCATGAACGTAGCGATGGATTTAGTAGCTGCACAGTTTCTAAGTCTTGGTGTGCGTGCTCTTCACCTCTGCCTGTCCTTGAAGCAGATCGCATCAAACCATTTAGATTTGCATCCACTGGCTTTGGCCAAAAGCATGCACTCTCAAAAGGTGTCTACGCAATGCAAAGGCAGGGTCACACAGCAACCTGGCTTATTGATCCGATGTGCTTCAAATGCAAAGCTGAAGATGTTCAAATACAACCTGCCCCACTTTCTCAAACCAAAAAAGTTATCAACAGGTCTGGTCATACAAATGTTCTCCTCTGTATGCCTTGCCTTGAGGATGTTGGCTGTGTTTACTACTACTGATTAATCGGATCAAAACGATTGAAAAGATCAACTTGATCAAATTTGTGCATGCACATATATATAAAGTAAAAGAATATATTTATATATAGAGATTTTCGATCAAGTTGGTCTTTTCGTTGGTTTCATTCGCTTCATTCATTTTGAATACTGCCGACGAAGGTGGAACATTTTTAATCAAATGTTATGGCTTCAAATTACTTGTGATTTTGCTGTTTATAAAAGACGGCGCCACTTTTCCGCTTATAAATCCAGGAAAAGGGCAGTCAAAACTGCCTCAAATTTAAGGCATTCGCCATTAGTAAATGCTCTAGCGGCAGAGGACTGGCATAAATTCTTGTAATTTTCGACAGATTCATGGTCATGACCAGGATTTTGAGACTTCCTTATCGGGGTCTTGGTCTTGTCGGTGATCTCTGCCATTCTTACCCCGGAAAAGGTATTTCCGAGGACTTTAAGGAGCAAACGTGGCTGAAGATCTCTCCCAACAAGAGCGTGACTTAATTGCGAACTTGATAAGAGACGGGAAGCCTGTTCCTGCCCGCTACATCCCATCTATCTCCGACAATGCGTTGAAGACTGAACTCATTTGGCCTGGGAAATCGACGTTGATGGATACCAGTGTTCTACCGTTCCAATCAATCGAGCACATTGATGAACCACGAAAAGGCACAAGTCAACAATTTGATCTTTTCTCAATGAGTGAGTCAACTGGGCGTCAAAGTGGAGGCTGGACTAACAAACTTATTTGGGGCGACAACTCACTAATACTGTCTTCTCTCATAAACGGACCCATGCGAAGTGAGATCGAGAAAGCAGGAGGATTAAAGCTTGTATATATAGACCCACCCTTTGATGTCGGCTCTGATTTTTCAATAGATATTGAAGTGGGAGAAGAATCTGTAACCAAAAAGCCTTCAGTGATCGAAGAAGTTGCATACAGAGATACGTGGGGCATGGGAACTGAATCTTTTTTATCAATGATATACAAGCGACTTCTTTTGATTAAAAGTTTAATGGCTGACGATGCAAGTATTCTGGTGCATGTTGACTGGAGAACTACTCATCTGATCAAAATTATGCTCGATGAAATTTTTGGTCCCGAGAACGCAGAAAATGAAATAATTTGGTTTTTTCCAGATACCCCAGGTAGAACAGACAATAGATTCAATAGAAAACATCAGTCAATTCATTGGTATTCAAAAAGCGAAAACCGAACTTTCAATGCAAATGACGTGCGTGAAGAAATCTTGGAAGCAAGTAAGCAGAGGTACAAGACATCTAGAACTTTAGGTGGTAAGCAATATATTGGCGGGGAGTCGGCAGATATTGGAAAAGTACCAGAGGATGTGTGGCGAATTTCTTCTGTCAAAGGAAATGCTGATCAGGCAACTGGTTACCCTACTCAAAAACCTGAGGCCCTTCTCGAGAGATTGATTCTGGGTTTATCAAACGAAGGCGATCTTGTAGCAGATTTTTTTTGCGGCTCTGGAACTACCCTGGCCGTTGCTGAAAAATTGGGAAGAAAGTGGATCGGCTCGGATTTGGGCCGCTTTGGAATTCATACTTCACGGAAACGACTGATATCAATTCAACGGGAGGCTTCGAAAAACAGCCAGCCATTTAGAGCATTTGAAATTTTGAATCTGGGTGGTTATGAGAGAGTCCACCAAGTGGGAATTGATCCATCCCTGAGCGAAGAAGAAAGAATTGTTCAATCCAGCATAAAGCGTGAAGAATTTATTGAGTTAGTACTTTCAGCTTATGGTGCGCAAAAGTCAGACCAACTTGCACCTTTTGCGGGCTCAAAAGGTGGAACCGCAATTTTTATTGGCGACATAGATTCTGCTGTTACGCAGGATCAAGTTCAGCAGGCAATCGATACAGCGCTGTCCGTAGGAATCTCAAGAATTGATGTTCTGGGATTCGAGTTTGAAATGGGAATATCACCCGCAATGTCTGACTTGGCAAAAGAACAAGGGCTCACTTTAACTGTTCGGTATATTCCAAATGATGTTTTTGATAAACGTGCAATCGCTAAAGATCAAGTAAAGTTCTATGAAGCGGGATACGTTGAAGCTACATGCGAAGTCAAGAATAAAACGCTAGTCGTGAAATTGACAGATTTTGGTGTTTTTTACCGTCAAGACGATGCTGATGAAACTGCGGCACAGTTAAGAAATGGTGGAGCAAAAGTTGTTGTAGATCAAGGTCAGGTAGTTCGAGTAGCCAAGGATAAGAAGGGTGTTATCACTAAGGAGAACTTGACATCGAATTGGCAGGACTGGATTGACTATTGGGCGGTGGATTTTGACTTTGCCTCACAGCCAGAAGTTATGACGGTTCTTGAAGATGGAAAAGAAGTGAAGAAGCGCACGGGAAAGTACATTTTTGAAAATGAATGGCAATCTTTCCGTACGAAAACAAATCGTTCCCTCGAGTTGACATCAAGTCCATTTAGTTATGCAGATCCAGGTAACTACTCTGTTGCAGTCAAAGTGATCGATATTTTCGGCAACGATACAACTCGAGTATTTAAGATCAAGGTGAAGTAATGGCACTGAGTTCTGATTTTCCAACGAGCCCGTATGCGATTCTGGATCCTAAGTTACGCTGGTATCCAGGAGCAGAAGCTGATCAAGCTGAAATAGGTAAGTTGATTCCTCCTCTTGTGCAAAAGATTCGTGAGGGTGTTCACGAATGGCGTGCAGCTGGTTACCCAGGAATCTCCAAAACTTCCTACGCTTTACTTCGACATTGGTTTCTTGAAGACCACATTTCAACGACATCAGACGGCGAAATGAACTTCCAGTATTACTTTGCTCAAAGAGAGGCAGTCGAAACAGCTATTTGGTTATTTGAGCACGAGGAAGCAAAAACGCCATCATCCCTCATTGGATACACCTCAATCGATTCGATTTCTCCTGGAATGTTTGAGGAGAACTGGACTCGGTATGTGTTTAAGTTAGCCACTGGTGTAGGTAAGACAAAAGTATTGTCACTCTTGATCGCTTGGTCCTATTTTCACAAACTATATGAAAAAGATTCAGATCTATCGACAAACTTTTTACTGATAGCCCCAAACATTATTGTTCTAGAACGCTTAAAAGAAGATTTCAATTCACTAAAGATATTTTCAGCAGATCCTGTTATTCCTGAGAATGGATTCGAAGGTAAGAATTGGAAGAATGACTTCAACGTAACCCTGCATATTCAAGATGAAATTGGCACAGTTTCTCCGATTGGAAATATCTTCCTCACGAATATTCATAGAATTTTCGAAGGCAAGCAAGCGCCAGCGAATACTGATGAAAACCTGACCGACTTCTTTCTTGGACATAAACCAGTGTCTAGAACTAATGAAGTAGTTATGGATTTGGGTGAGGTGGTTCGACAGGTAAATGATCTTGTTGTGCTTAACGATGAGGCTCACCACATTCACGACAACAGCTTGGCTTGGTTTAAAGCTATTGAGAACATTGATGCTTCTATGCGACGACGCAATAACGGTAAGGGTCTAAGTATTCAGTTAGATGTGACTGCTACACCTCGCAAAGAAAATGGTGGAATTTTCCCTCAGACAGTTGTTTCTTACCCACTTGTTGAAGCCATCCGCCAAGGAGTAGTCAAGAACCCTGTTTTGCCTGATGAGGCTTCACGAGCCAAACTCGTAGAGAAGCCTTCAGACAAGGTCGCAGAGATTTATTCAGATCACATAAAACTCGGCTTTATAGAGTGGACTAAATATCGAGATCGCTTTGCTGGTAGCGGAAAGAAACCAATTCTCTTCGTTATGACTACCACTACGACGGAGGCGGATGAAGTAGCCGAGCATTTGGAGCGTACTTATTCTGAACTAACAGATAAAGTTCTTGTGATTCATACCAAGGCAAATGGTGAAATCAGCGAGAGTAATACAAAGCCAGCAGAGCTTGAATTCTTACGTAAAGCTAGCCGTGAAATCGATAGCCCAGACAGCAAGTATCTAGCGGTTGTCTCTGTCCTAATGCTTCGAGAGGGATGGGACGTTCAGAACGTTGTCTCGATGGTTGGACTCCGTCCCTATTCAGCTGAGAGCAAGATTTTGCCTGAACAAACACTTGGACGTGGATTACGTCGTATGTTCCGAGGTGATCCAAATATCCGTGAGTACGTGTCGGTAGTAGGCACACCAGCATTCCTTGAGTTCGTAGAACAAATTCAGAGCGAAGGCGTTGAGCTTGATTACGCACCAATGGGTGTTGGAACAACTGCCCAAGGTCCATTGATTGTTGAAGTCGAAAAAGATAACGAGAAGAAAGAACCTTCTGAGCTAGAAATTGAATTACCCGTTCTTAGTCGACGCCTAGCAAGAGATGGAAAAAATCTAGAAGACTTAGATGTATCGAAACTCCCAACCCCAAAGCTAAAACTTCGGGAATTTAGCCCTAAGGAACAGCGTCAGATTGTTTTTAGAGACATCGATACAAATGAAGTTGTTTGGCAGACCGATCTTGATGTCGATGTGATTCCAACAGGCCAAGCTGTAATTGGATTCTTGTCTGACCATATTCTGCGCCGCCTACGTATGGTTGGCGGAAGAGACATTATGTTTGGAAAGATTAAGGAGTACATAAGGGACTGCCTATTTGAAAATCCAGTTGATCTTGAAGACCAGAACGTTCTAAGAAATCTCTCTGAACCCGAGGCCCGCAAAGCTTTAGTAGATAACTTTACTGAAGCCATAAATGCGCTAACTATTACCGACAGAGGGACTTCTAAGGTTGTAAGCACAATCAAGCTTTCACAGGCGAAGCCTGCAGTAGTGCCCAACCAGGAATATGTAGTCTCAAACAAGACTCTATTTAACCGAGTAATTGGTGACAGCATGCTTGAACTCCATTTTGCTCAGTACCTGGAT
>Ga0247844_1009567_pt1 | contig 10074 bp, 9 predicted proteins | sample LaCtaG_FD_192421 | JGI IMG/M metagenome (GOLD analysis project Ga0247844, IMG submission 192421) | Freshwater microbial communities from meromictic Lake La Cruz, Castile-La Mancha, Spain - LaCruzMarch201714.5m_1 | ecosystem: Environmental > Aquatic > Freshwater > Lake | place: Spain: Castile-La...
AAGAGTGACCGTGAGCGCTGTCTTACAGTTGGCATGAATGATTTTCTGACCAAACCGGTGAAGGTTGATACGCTGGCGGCGATGGTGGAGAAGTGGTTGGGGATGAAGCGTTGAACTATGTCTTAGCGTGGTTCGAGCGCCTTTACCAGGCCACGGATCATGCTGTTGTAAGGCGTTGGCACTCCGGCCTGGTGGCCGTATTCAACCACTTTGCCGTTGATGTAGTCGATTTCCGTCCGGCGACCCGCTTCAATATCCTGAAGCATAGACGGTTTGTGGTTGCCGGCGCCCTTGATATAGTTGATGCAGTACGGGTAAAAATCGTAGCCGAGTGCAACTTCGTTAGCCCGGGCCACGGCAACCCCCTCCTTGATCAGAGAATCAACCAGATTGAAGAGAATCGGGTCGATAATAAGCTCCACCATCGTTCGACCGGTCACGGCGCAGAGCGGGTTCATACTTGAATTCATCAGTGTTTTGCGCCAGACCATGTTGGTAATCTGGTTGGTGTGATGGGTCTCCAGCCCGCATTCGGTCAGGACCCGGCAGATGCCCACGGCGGCTTCCCTTGATTGCGGATCGAGTTCCTGAAGGTAGTGGGGACGATGATGAAAAGCGATTCTGAAGTGCCCAGGAGCCAGCGGAACGCAGCCGAAATTGACCACCGCCCGCATGACCGATTTCGCCCCGAGGTGTTTTGCCAGCACAAGCTCAGTATCTATACCGTTCTGCCAACTGATAACGTAGCGCCCTTCGGCGACAAAACCCTCCAGCGTAGAGGCAATTAACGGCAGCGCGGTCGCCTTGACCGTGAGAATTATAACATCCGGCGGATCGGTTAGCAAGTCGTCTACATGGAGCGTTGTCCGGGCTACCCGGGCCTGCAGGTTGTCGGTCCCCTCGATGACTATGCCAGGATCAAGAGCCGGCTCAAGCAGCGCAGGGATAACATCGCAGAGGGTGACGTCATAACCTCCCTTTGAGAGAAACGCCGCCACGATCCCCCCCACCGGACCGGCTCCGATCACCGCAAATTTCTTTGGCTTGTATCCGCTTTCTTCGCCCATCGCCGCCCCCTTTACCGGTCATTATCTGACCGTATCAACAATCCCGAAATCTTTGGCATCAAGCAGCTTGATGTTGTTTTCCTGCAGTATTTCGATGGCTCGATCGTTATCGCTGAAGCGAAAAACCATCACAGCACGGTCGGACGAACCACCGGTTTGCGCCAGGGCGTACATGTATTCAATGTTCACCTGTGACTCCTTGAACAGGTAGAGTACCTTGGCCAGACTGCCAGGGACATCGTCAATTTCAACCGCTACGACATCGTCAACGCGGGCAGGAAGCTGCTTCTCCATAATTACCCGCCTGGCCAGCGGCACATCCGACACAAGAATGCGCAATACGCCGAATTCCATGGTGTCACAGATGGAGAGAGACCGGAGATTTATGCCGGCAAGTCCAAGAGCATTGGTGGCCTCATACAGACGACCGGGAGAGTTTTCAAGAAAAACGGATAGTTGTTTCAGTTTCACGGCAAGCTCCATACCCGGATAAACCGGAACCAAGATGTGGTTTTAAACAAAAAAGTCTTTTGCTGTTGCCTTTATCCGTTCTTATCCCTTTTATTCCTGTAAATAAAAGGTTTTGCTTTCAACTTCAAAGGCTTATTAACAGGGATAAAGAAAGATAAAGGCGGATGAAATCAGGCTATCGTGTTTCCAGAGCCTTCACCAGGCTGCGCAGTGTTGTGTTGAATGGCGTGGCTATTCCGGCCCGAACACCATATTCAATAATCTTGCCGTTGATGAAATCGATCTCGGTTCGGCGTCCGGCCTCAATATCCTGAAGCATGGAGGGTTTATGGTGTCCCGCGTTGCGAATATAACTGATGGTGTCCGGGTAGAAGTCTGGCCCCAGGATGAATTCGTTGGCGCGAGCCACTGAGACCCCCTCTTTGAGGAGCGAGTCGACCAGGTTGAACAGGATCGGATCGTTGATGACATCAAACATGGTCTTGCCGGTTACGGCGCAGATCGGATTCATGCTGGAGTTGTTGACCGCCTTACTCCAGACCATGTTGCGGATCTGATCGGTGTGGTGGGTATCGAGCCCGCACCCGGTAAGAGCGTCGCAGATACCGATTGCGGCAATCCTGGAGTCGGGATGGAGTTCCTGGAGATAGTGGGGGCGCTGGTGAAAGGCCAAGTGAGTGCGCCCAGGTTGCAGCAGGGTGCAGCCGTAGTTGACGACCGCCCGCATGACTGACTTCGTCCCTAGTGTTGCCGACAGTACCCGTTCGGTATCGATGCCGTTCTGCCAACTGACAACGTAACGCCCCTCTCCGGTCAAGCCTTCGAGAGCGGAGGCTATCATCGGCAGCGCTGTTGCCTTGACCGTGACGATTACGGCATCGGGCGGATCTGTGGCAAGATCATCGACCCGCGTAGTTACCCGGGATACTCCGGCCTGAAAATTTTCACTCCCCTCCAGAATAATGCCCGGCTTCATGGCCGGTTCCAGCAGGCCCGGCACGACATCACAGAGGGTGACATCATACCCACCTCTGGCAAGAAAGGCCGCAACGACACACCCTACTGGACCGGCACCGATAACCGCAAACTTTCTAGGCTTATAGCTGTTCTTCTTGCTCATTGGTTCCCCTGATTACGGCTGGGTTTCCAGAATGCCGAATGCTGCGGCATCGAGAAGCTGTACTCCGTTTTTCTGCATGATTTCGATTGCCAGGTCATTGTCGTTGAAGCGGAATACCATCACCGCCTTTCCCTGCGTGGCGCCCGCCACAGCATACATATACTCTACGTTCACCCTGGTTCCGAGAAAAAGTCTTAGTATCCGGGAAAGGCTGCCTGGGCTGTCTTCGATCTCGGCAGCAATAACGTCGTCGACCCGAGCCGGGAAAAACTTGTCCATGATGACGCCACGAGCTTTCGCCAGATCGGAAACAAGAATCCGCAGCACACCGAAATCGTGAGAAGTATCAGAAATACAGTGAGCCCTCAGATTTATACCGGCAGCCCCAAGCGCCTCGGTAACTTCACAGAGGCGACCTGGCGCATTTTCGAGAAAGATGGACAACTGTTTGAGTTTCATACAAACCCCTCTGATTAAAAAAAAGTGCTATTGGCGTAAACAAGTACCGCAATACCGATTTAAATGTCAAGGGGAAAAGGGAGCGATTTTGAGAACGGACAGTTGGTTGGGGCTTAATGCAGAATTCTCCGTATTTCAGCTTCAAGAAGAGCCATATCATAAGGCTTGCGGATGAAGCCGGAAGGGGGGTGCTCGGTGATGCGGTAACTCAGTTCATCTTCGTTAAAGCCGCTTGCAAGAAGAATCCTGGCTTCTGGCCTGATACGGAAAATTTCATTCATGGCGGTTACGCCGTCCATTCGTGGCATGGTCAAATCCATCAGAACTAACGTAATTTCATCAGCGTGCTCACGGAACTTTGACACCGCATCCAGGCCGTCACGGGCGGTAACAACCGTAAGGCCGCAGAGCGAAACCATCCTGCTACAGGTTTTCAAAACCGCTTTTTCGTCGTCTACAACCAAAGCCACTCCTGAGATCGGCATTTTCTCAGCCATCACCTCTGCCGGAACTGTCTCTTCAACCACATGGACCGGAGACGTCCGCTGCGTAGTCGATGCCGGAAACAGTGCCCTGAAGGTCGTACCGCTTCCCTGTCTGCTCTCCACAAACAGAGCGCCGCGATGTGTTTTCATGATACCAAGTACTGCCGACATACCGAGGCCGCGTCCGGTAAATTTGGTGGTAAAGAAAGGGTCGAAGAGTCGCTTCATGGTCTCTTCACTCATACCGCAGCCGTTATCACTGACTTCCAGAAAGACAAAGCGTCCAGCCGCAGGCTTCTCCTCCAATAAACTGTCATTCAGAAAAGCCTGATCGCACTCCTCCACTCCGGTTGTAAGTCTGACGATTCCGTCCGGCCGGGTAATAGCCTCAGCGGCGTTAGTAATCAGATTCATCACCAGTTGCTGTATTTGCGCCGCATCTGCCTGTATGAACGGCAATTCCGGAGCAAGGTGCAGTTCCTTGGTAATTGCTGTTGATGCCGCTGTTTGCAACAAATCGCTGTTTTCCACAACCAGATCATTAAGATCCAGCTCTTTCCTGGTAACAACACCCTTGCCGACATATGTCAGCATCAAACCGGTCAAAAGAGCCGCCCGTTTCGCCGAACTCATGGCGTTATCAATATATTTCCGTGGCGCGGCATCAGCGTCAAGCTTCATGGTCGCCAATTCCATATTGCCGAGAATTGACTGGAGCAGGTTGTTGAAGTCGTGGGCGACACCTCCCGCCATAACCCCGAGGCTCTCCAGCTTTTGAGCCTGGAGCATCTTGCGCTCGGTTTCCATCTGCTCTGCCTGGAGACTCAGGTTTTCTTCCCCGCGAAGCTGCAGCATCTCTGCAAGACTGTTGACGGCGCGTGCCGCCCTACCAGGCTCGTCATCGGATTCAATCGGTATCCGAGTGGTAAAATCACCCTCCCTCATGTTAAGTATGCCGTTCATCAGGTTATTAAAAGATCTGGTAAGACTTTGTAGTACGAAAAAGCTGAGGAGGGAGACCGTCAGCCAGAAGATGATAGCAACAGATATGGAAATTATGATCACTTTGCGGATTTTGAGTAACAGGTCATCGGTACTCCGAATAATTTCGACTCTGCCGAGCAGGGAAGTGACCGTACCGTTAGTATCGGTCAGCCCCTCTTCAACGGAACCGGTCAGAGGATTGCTGCGGACTTCCGCCGTATAGATTAATGATGCGGTCGTAGGGGAATCATTCTCCGCATTTCCTTGAACTTTTATCAGCGCCGTGCCGTCGAGCGCATAAATGGTCACCGTGCGGATTTCGGGGGCTTTGGCCGTCCGCTCTGCAAGGGTGCGCAAAGCCTCCAGGTTATGAGCATAGAGCGAGAGCCGAATTGATTCAGCCAGATGGTCTGTCCGCAAATGAAGCTGTTCATCAGCTTCTTTGCGGGCTGTCTGAATTTCTCTGGTAATGTAGAGGGAGGTTAGTAGAATCGCGATCAGAAAGGTTAACAGGGTGAAGATAAAAAATAGCTTAAACTGGAAGCTGCTGCGGAATCCTCTCCACCATGTTAGTATTGGCATGAACAACTCTCTCAGGATTGAAAGCTTGATGCAACTGCACAGTTATTATAGAGTCTTTGATCAAACTAAAGAACGAGTAGCACGTCTTTATTTGAAGTGCAAGGAATATCTCCTTTCATTAAAATAAAAAAATACGAAGGTCAAAAAACACTCCGCATCATCTTGAACAGTTGTTATCACCGAGTGCTTCTATCCCTCTCGTTCCAACGCGCTGCGTGGGAACGAGAAAAAGTAGTTACGAAAACCTTTAAAAAGGAATGTCTTCTTCCATCATAGGTCGCTCGTCGTAACCAGCGCCGCTTGTTTTTGGAGCTGACGATGTTTCTCCTCCACTCTTTTCGCCTTTGGCAGAGAGAAACTCCATCTTGTCCCCCACAATCTCGGTTGTATAATGGGTGACGCCCTCTTTCTCATACTTTCTCGTCTGGAGTCTCCCTTCGATATAAACGGTTTTCCCTTTTGAAAGGTATTCGCCGGCAAGCTCGGCCAGTTTGCCCCAGAGGGTGATTTTGTGCCATTCTGTCCGTTCCACCCATTCGCCGGAGGTCTTGTCCTTGAATTTTTCGCTGGTTGCCAGGCTGAAGCTGGTTACAGCCTGACCGGATGCGGTAAAGCGCAAATCAGGATCTTTGCCCAGATTACCGATCAGCATTACTTTGTTGAGACTGGCCATGATGTGACTCCTTTTCCTGCTATAATGGTTAAAATGTGCGGTGATATTTCAGAAACCAATCTGAATTCTTTCCGAGCGAGTACAATACCTCAGAAATTTCGCTTTCTCAACAGCTAATACTGCAATAAACAGATCAAAAAATGGATGCCGCAGATGCCTAAACCTGCTAGTGTTGAAAAAAATCTGATGCTGGAATTTAAAGGAGCACTCTCTTATGCAATCATACCAGGGATTTGAACAGGGGCCGATCAGACCGCCCAGTGAAGCTTCCAGCCTGCTGCTCCGCGTGACCCGCAACTGCCCATGGAATCGCTGTACCTTCTGTTCTGTCTATAAGAAGCAGAAATTTTCTCTTCGTCCTGTAGCGGATGTTATCGCGGATATCGATACTGTTCATCGCTTCACGACTGAATTACAGGGAGATTGCGGCTCCCGGGTTGAGCCGGCAGAGAACCTTTCACCGGCAGAGTGGTCAGCCTTTGCAGCGGCTCGCAACTGGCTTGCAGATGGTATGCGCTCTATCTTTCTGCAGGACGCCGACAGCCTTGTGATCAGACCCGAAAACCTGGTTGACATTCTGCGGCATATCAAAATACGCTTTCCGCAGGTTGAGCGGATCACCTCATATGCCCGTTCCGAAAGCGTTGCCCGGATAAGCGACTCTCAGTTGGCGGAAATTGCGTCATCCGGCCTGAATCGGATTCATATCGGGATGGAGACCGCATCAGATACAATTCTGCAGATGATCAGGAAGGGAGCTTCAAAGGATATCCATATCACTGCTGGATTGAAAGCGAAAAATGCCGGGATAGAATTATCAGAATATGTGTTAACCGGAATCGGCGGGCGTGAATTTTCACGCGATCATGCCATTGAAACAGCCGATGCCCTGAACCGCATCAACCCGGACTTTATACGTTTTCGCACACTGCACCTTGTGGATTCGGTAAATCTTTTCGCCGACAGCGAGTTATCCGGCTATCAATGGACTTCGGATATTGTTCAGGCAGAAGAGATACTGCTTCTGCTCAAAGGGCTTGACGGCATCACCAGCAGGGTCAGGAGTGATCATTCCTATAACCTTCTGCAGGAGATCGACGGTAACTTACCGGATGACAAGCCGCGTCTGATGTCAATACTGCAACATTTCATAGATCTGCCCCCTCGCAGTCGGACAATCTTCCAGGTTGGTAAACGCACAGGTCATTTTGTACAGATCAGTGATATGGAAATACCAGGCCGTCGGAAGCAGGTAGAAGAAATATGTCGACAATCAGGAATCACAGATGAAAATGTTGACGAGCAGCTCCATGATATGATTCAGAAACGGATGAGAAGCGGTATGCCCTATTGAAAATGGCAATATGCCTCCGAAAGCTAGTCAAAAAAATGGCACGTTCAATAGTTTGACGCACCTGGAGGGTATGTGTATTGCAGCGGCATGAAGCGCGATACCGGCTGACAACCTGGCGGGCTGGCATTAACGGCACGAAAAATGCATTATCAGGCGGTTCATACTAAGCTCAACAAGGCGGTTGACAATACATCCTACCATGGCAAATGGCTCAGTAGACGCAATAGAGTTACGCGGACTCCGTAAAAACTCGGACATATATGTCGCCTTGGCACTCATCGGAGTTCTTTCGCTGATGATTATTCCTCTACCGGCGTTTGTACTCGACATATTTCTGGCCGCCAATATGACAATAGCATTGGCGATTCTCCTGATCTGTCTCTACACAGTGCAACCGCTTGATTTTTCAGTTTTTCCGTCGGTTTTGCTGGTCACTACACTGTTTCGACTCTCCCTTAATATCGCCTCAACCCGCCTGATACTCCTGCATGGCAGTGAAGGCACCGATGCGGCCGGCGCTGTCATCAAGGCCTTCGGGCAGTTTGTAGTTGGAGGCAATTATATCGTTGGTGCGGTGCTGTTCCTGATTTTGGTGGTCATAAACTTTGTCGTTATTACTAAAGGTGCCGGGCGTGTAGCCGAAGTAGCGGCGCGCTTTACTCTTGACGCCATGCCTGGTAAGCAGATGGCGATTGATGCCGACCTTTCTGCCGGTCTCCTTACGGACAAAGAGGCGAAATTGCGGCGTCTGAAAATATCACGCGAGGCCGATTTCTACGGCTCCATGGACGGCGCAAGCAAATTCGTGCGCGGAGACGCCATCGCAGGGATAATCATCGTCCTGATAAACATCTTCGGTGGTTTGATTATCGGAGTCTGGCAGCAGGGGATGCCGTTCATGGTCGCCCTCTCCAACTATACGCTGCTGACTATCGGAGAGGGACTCGTAGCGCAGATTCCTGCCCTGATAATTTCGACCGCCGCTGGTATCCTGGTCACACGCTCTGCTGATGAAAACAGTTTTGGTCAGGAACTTACCGGCCAGTTCCTGAATTATCCAAAAGCCTTTTTTGTAACCTCCGGTGTCATGTTTTTGTTCGCCCTCATCCCGGGACTGCCGCACTTTGCTTTTCTGCTGCTGGCCGGCGTTACGTTCCTGGTTGGGAAAATGGCTCGCGAGAAGGCTGTGGTGGTTGAAGATGGTGCAATCACCGATAAGACCCCCGGAGAAGAGTCAATCGATCAGGCGTCAAATATCCGACCTCTGGATGTTCTGGAGCTGGAAGTTGGCTATGGTCTGGTGCCGTTGGTTGATGCTGCTCAAAGTGGTGAATTGCTGGAACGAATCCGCTCCATTCGTCGGCAGACCGCTCAGAAGATGGGTTTCGTCGTTCCACCTATTCATATCCATGACAATCTGCAGTTGAAACCATATGAGTACAACCTGCTGGTTCGCGGCGCACGAGTCGGCGGGAGCGAACTGACCGGCCAATATCTGGCGATGGATTCCGGATCAGTAACGGCCAAGTTTGAAGGTAATATTACCAGAGAACCGGTATTCGGTCTGCCAGCGGTCTGGATTCGCAGTGATGATCGCGATCGAGCTCAGAGTTTTGGTTACACTGTTGTTGACAGCACCACGGTTGTTGCCACCCATGTCAGCGAGATTGTCAAGCGATACTCGCATGAACTGATCGGACGTCAGGAACTTCAGCAGCTCCTTGATAATGTTGCCGTTACCGCCCCGAAAGTTGTTGATGAGCTGATACCCAACCTGCTTAATCTTGGTACCGTGCTGAGGGTTGTCAAAAGTCTGCTTAAAGAAGGGGTGTCAATACGTGATATGCGGACTATTCTGGAGAGTCTGGCAGACTACGCTTCCCTTACCAAAGACCCGGATGTGCTGACCGAATTTGTCCGGCAAGGGTTGGGTCGATTCATTGTTGATCAATATAAACTTGAAGATGACATTCTTCTCCTGGTAACGATAGACCGGGAAGTTGAAGACATGATTGCTGAAGCGATCCAGCCGTCTGATCAGGGGAGCTTTCTGGCAATTGAGCCTGCAGTTGCCCAGCGGATAATAGCATCGATCCGCAGCTTGGCCGAACGGTTCAGTTCCAGCGGGGCTCAACCTGTCTTGTTGGCGTCTCCGTCGATCCGTCGTCACGTCAGAAAATTGATTGAACGATTCGTGCCGCATATGGCGGTACTGTCACATAACGAAATACCTCAGAACATAAAAATCCAGTCTCTTGGGGTGGTAAGTTTGAATGCTGGTTAAAACATTTCAAGCTGCAAGCATACCGGCAGCACTGCGCATGGTAAAGGCCGAACTGGGACCGGATGCCATGATCCTTGCTACAAAGAAAGAGCAGACCGGCGGTGTTTTCGGTTTTTTCAGCAAGCAGGTCTACCTGGTGACGGCGGCGGTTGATCCGATTCGTAAGACGGTACCACAGGCGGCGCCACCGACACCGACCGAGCGTGAAGCGCCGCCTCGCGAACGGACTGCTCGGGAGGAGATGGAAAATTCAATGCTTGCCCCGCTGGCAAGGGAGCTGAAAGATCTGCGTGCAAAGGTTGAAACCCTTAGCCGCCGTGAAGCAGAAACCCGCGAGGACGTAAAAAGCTCTGATGGGGTGGGGACGAATGAACTGCAGGATGGTGGTATTAACCTTAAAAACATTCCCCGTTCCGATCTCGAGGAAATCAAAAAACTCCTTCTCGCCACACTGACAAAAAGCCAGGAGGGGGGTGTCAGCGATGTTCAATGGCCGATGATAACGGCTGAGGGCAAACCGGACGGACAGCCGGGGGGGGAGCTTCTCCCTGAGGATTCTCCACTGGTGCGAGCATTGACATATAGTGGCGTTTCT
>Ga0247844_1009570_pt1 | contig 10070 bp, 6 predicted proteins | sample LaCtaG_FD_192421 | JGI IMG/M metagenome (GOLD analysis project Ga0247844, IMG submission 192421) | Freshwater microbial communities from meromictic Lake La Cruz, Castile-La Mancha, Spain - LaCruzMarch201714.5m_1 | ecosystem: Environmental > Aquatic > Freshwater > Lake | place: Spain: Castile-La...
TACTTATTGTTGAAAAATTTATCAAAGTAGAGTTATTAAAGGATTTCATTGAAAGTATTTTTATTATTATACTGTTAGGATATTTAGGATTTTATGCACGCAAGGTTATTGTGAAATTTAAATCGAAGCAAATTTAAGGGAGGAAAATATGAATAGTCCGTTTTTTTCAATAATAATGCCGGTATACAATGGAGAGAAATTTATTGGGGCAACACTTGAATGTGTTAAAAATCAAACATTCCCCTATTATGAAGTTATTTGTATCGATGATCACTCTAGCGATAGAAGTGCAGAGATAATACAATCGTTTGAAAGTAAGATGCCTGTACACTATCTATTAAATTTAGAGGGGAAAAAAGGGGAAGGTGCAGCAAGAAATTACGGTTTAGATAAAGCGGTGGGAAAGTATGTGATTTGCCTTGATTGTGACGATATCATCAATGATACTTTTTTAGAAAAAGCATACAATGCAATAGAGAAAACTCAAGCAGATTGTATTATTCCGGGAGTGGTCCGTTTTTATGATGCAGTTCCTCAAGAAGAGAGCAAGCAAGTAGTACCAATTCTCTATAAGGCCACTGATGCACTCGATGCTATTTTCGAAGAGAAACAAGATATTCAAATAACAAGTGTTTTACGAAAATCGATCATTGACTGTTTGAATTTACGATTTTATGAAGATATCAATTATGGATTAGATAGGGTGTTTTTATATACATTTTTGTTAAATAGTGATGAGATTTACTATGAGCCAGAGATAACGTTATTTTATCGTCAACATCAAAATTCGGTGTTAGCTTCAAAAATTTCATCAGTATCCCTGGGATATCTCAATTATTTGATAAAATTACAAGAACAGTATAAAGAAAAATTTCCTGAAAATTTTTGGCATTATTTTGGTAAAATTTATATAAGACTATTGAACCTATATGCCATGGGAAAGATAAAAGATGTGGCGTATTTGGGGAATTTAGAGTTTTACAAACCGTATTTAAAAAAGGCATCAAAGCCTAAAACCAAGCGCGATAAGCTCTATTTTTATTTGGTGAGATATTATTTGAAAACCCCTGGTTTATACATTAAAACAATCGCTCTAATGAAAAAAATTAAAGGAGGGGCATAAGTGAAAAAAATTAAGATTGCACTTTTAGTCCCAGATATGGATTTAGGAGGCATACCTAGAGTAGCTTCTGATCTTTCAATGGGACTCTCACAAGAATATGATCAAACCCTTATTTCTCTTAGAAAAAACAGGGATGTTTTACATCCTTATAAAGGCGAGCTTGTTGAGTTAGTGCCTATGAAAAGTTCACTACTGCCAATATTATGGACTGCTTATAAACGGATTAGGATGTTAAAAAAATTGCTGAGAGAGAGAGAGTTTGACCTCATTCTCTCTTTCGGTTTAATTGCCAATATTAGCATGTTGCTTGCAAAGCCAAAATGTAAAACCCTTTCAAGTTATCACAGTGTGCAAACGTTGATGGTGAGCAGAATGGGTATTTATGGTAAAATTACGACTCTTTTTTATAAAATTTTACGCAAAGCGGATATGAACATTTGCGTGTCTAAAGGAATTGAAGAAGAGCTAAAAAAAATGCTTCATATTGGTGAAGAAAAAATTCGAACCATTTATAATCCAATGAATATTAAGGATATTATTGAAAAAAGTAAGGCAAGTCCATCTCAGGAATTTTTAGAGCAAATTCGTGGGCGTCGAGTTTTGATGACATTGGGAAGAACAGTATATGAAAAAGGGCAATGGCATTTGATTGAGGCGATGAAATATGTTAAAAATAAAGATGTTATTTTGTATATTTTTGGAGATGGAGATTATCTGAATTTACTCAGGGAGAGAGTGGATGCGTTGGGATTAAATGATAGGATTGTTTTACCTGGAAGTGTTGTTAATCCGTTTCCGTATCTTAAAAATGCTGAAGTTTTTCTATTAACATCTTTTTTTGAAGGGTTTGGAAATGTGATTGTAGAGGCTCAGGCGTTGAGCGTGCCTGTTGTGGCTACAGATTGTTTGTATGGTCCATCTGAAATTATTGCACATGAGCATAGTGGTGGTGTTAAAGAGCCACAATACTATGCTTCAGGAGTTCTCATTCCAACATTCCAAGGAAATATTACAGACAATTTGGAAGAGGATGGTGAGAACCATAAGGTGTTGGCTATAACAATAGATAAAATTCTAGATGATGAGAAACTCTTAAGTGATATGGCGAGTAAATGTAAAGCAAATGCAGAATTGTTTGATGCTGCTATATCGTGCGCTATGTATGAGAGGGTTTTCAAGGAGGTTTTATGAAAATATTACATGTAATTGATAATCTTGGAGGAGGAGGAGCTGAAAGACTTCTTTATGATTTGTGCAGAGTTGCTCCGAGTAGCGAGACGATCGAGATACTGCTTTTAAGTCAAAAGAATAATGTCTATTTAAATGAGATCATCAACTTAGGAATACGTGTTACAATTTCTCCATATGCTATGAAATCGTTGAAAAATATCGGTTTTATTAGGGATTTTGTGAAAAAAAATCAGTTTGATATTGTTCACGCACACCTTTTTCCCGCATTTTATTTTGTAGCCTATGCATGTAAAAAGCTTTCTGTTAAATTGGTTGTAAGTGAACATGTAACGGAGAATAGCAGAAGTAAATGGTATTTTAGAAAGATAGAAAATGGTGTGTATAAAAACTATGCAAAAGTTATTTGTGTTTCAAGTGCTGTTAAAGAGGCAATAATTAAACGTCATCCTTTTTTGAAGGATAGAGCAGAGGTAATTGCCAATGGTATTGATATCGATAGATTTAAAGTGTCGCAGACTAAAGAAAACTATTTTGTGATGGTTGCAAGACTTTGTCAGCAAAAAAATCATATAACACTCTTAAAAGCGATGCAGTCGTTTCCGGAATACAAATTGTTATTGATTGGAACGGGTCCATTAGAGGAGATGCTAAAATCAGAAGTTGAAACATTAGGGCTTAAAAAGCAAGTTGAATTTATAGGATATATTCCCGATATTACAGAGTATTTATCTAAGGCAAAGCTCTCCATTTTAACTTCGGATTGGGAAGGATTTGGGATTATTGCAGTAGAAAGCATGGCCTCGGGAACGCCATTTGTTTGTAGCGATATTCATGTGCTTAAAGAGGTTGTAGGAGATGCTGGAGTTCTTTTTAAAAAGGGAGATGCTGAAGAGTTGTCTGAAAAAATTTCACACCTACTATCGAATGAAGCAGAGTATAGAGTGTTGATTGATAAAGGATTTGAACGCGTAAAGGAATTTGATATTAGAAAAACTGCGATGAATTATGAGGCGGTTTATAGGAATTTACTTTCGAATAAAGGAAGATAAGATGAAGATTGGAATTATTAGTGAAAATGGCAAGATACCATTGTATTTTGTAAAAGCATTAATACAGTTAAAATGTAATAGAGCAATATCTGTGATATTGTTCAATACCCCTAAAGAGGATAATGAGCTTCGCACACCATTTTTAAAAATTTATAAAAAAATAGATGGGTATATTTCTAAAAATCCTCAACTTGAATATTCTGTGACAGAGTTTAAAAAAGCATTTGGAGAGAATATAGGTGAGTTTGAGTTGAGTGAGATCGATAAGAAGGAGTATTTTGATATCATTTTAGCCCCCTCTTCACACTATCATGCATATGAAACCTTTTCAAAAAGGGGCGTATGGTATTTTGAATTTGGAAAGTACGAAATGATGTCTGGACTTTATGAGATGTATTCGGGAAAAAATGAGATTGAAATAAAGTTAAAGGCTGACAAAAATTCAAATTATGAAATAGAAACCCTTGTTGAGCCCGTTAATATTTATAGCTTAGCCTCATTTACTCTACAAGTGTATTCGAAGGGAGCGGAGCTGCTCTTAAGTGCGTTTGAAAAGGAAGTTTTTTCAAATATTTCTATATCTGAACGGGTACATAAAACGTTTACCCCTTCATTTTTATTAATGAATATAAAAGTTATTTTTCGTATCACTCAACGTATATTGGATCGACTATTTTATAAATATCAATGGATTTTACTGGTAAAAACTCAGGATATTGGCACTAAAGTTGAAGAGTATTCTCCTCTTAATACCCCTAATTCAGTATTTCAAGCTGATCCATTTATTGTCGAGGACAATGGGAAACATTGGATTTTTTTTGAAGAATTGAATTTTATTGAAAATAAAGGGTATTTGTGTGTTGGAGAGCTAATTGAAGGCAGGAAACTTTCTGAAAGTGTTAAAATTCTAGAAAAAGAGCAGCATCTCTCGTATCCGAATGTATTTTTATATCAAGGGTGCTATTATATGATACCTGAAACTTCAGGAAACAGAACCATAGAACTGTATAGAGCGACACAGTTTCCTTTTCAGTGGGAGTTTGTGCAAGTATTAATTGATGATATTTGTGCTGCTGACACAAATGTTGTGTTTCGTGAAGATCATATCTATCTTTTTACCAGCATTAAAAACTCAGAAGAGGGTGGTTTTAATGACAACTTAATGATATATTATTCTAAAGAATTGTTTTCTACTCAATGGCAGGCGCATCAAAATAATCCTGTAAAAATGGGTGCGTTACACTCCCGTTGTGGAGGGGCATTATTTGAAAAGGAGAACCAATTGTATCGAGTAGCGCAAGATTGTTGTGGTCAATATGGTCGGAAAATGCGTGTGTTTTCGGTTAAAGCACTCACCCCTTCAGCGTATGTTGAAGATTTTGAGTATGAAATTGCCCCAATCTCAAAAAAGTATATTGGAGCTCATACACTATCAATAAATTCAAAATATGTTGTTATTGATGGCTTAAGAAAAAAAAGAAATTCCGTGAAGGATATTTTAAATATATCGATGAAGGCTATTAAAAAGGTTGTAAAATAAAATTTTAGTTAAAAAATGAAAAGGGTTAGGAGAATGCGATGTGTGGAATTAATGGAATTGTAGATTTTCAAGCTAAAATCACTGATAAAAAACCCTTAATAGAGCTGATGAACCAAAAAATTATCTATCGTGGACCAAATGGACAAACTCATTTTGTAGATAAGAAAGTTGCCTTAGGACACTGTCGTCTAAGTATTATAGACCTTTCAGGTGGAACACAACCTATTTTTAATGAAACAGGCAATATTCTTATTGTTTTTAATGGAGAAATATATAATTTCCAAATTTTGAGAGAGCAACTGGTAGAAAAAGGACATAAATTTATCACGCACTCTGATACAGAAGTTATACTTCATCTTTATGAAGAGTATGGAGAGAAGTGTGTAGAAAAGCTCAATGGTATGTTTGCCTTTGCCATTTGGGACAAAAAAAAGGAAGAATTTTTTCTTGTACGAGATAGAGTTGGTGAAAAGCCTGTTGTGTATTCATATGATGAGAAAAATCAGCAGTTGATTTTTAGTTCACAAGAGGGGCCCTTATTTGAAACGGGATTGGTATCTAAAACACTTAGAGATGAATCGATTTCAGAATTTTTAACTTACGGATATATTCCCGCTCCATATACGATATATCAGAGTGTTCAAAAACTGCCACCGGGACACTATATACGTTATAGCAAAGGGAATTTTGAAATGAAACAGTGGTGGAGTTTAACTTCTATTAAGGAGGATCACACCATAAATTATTCTGAAGCGAAAGAAGAGATTAGAAAAAGACTTTTTTCTATCGTAGAAAAACAATTGGTGAGCGATGTTCCATTAGGATGTTTTTTAAGTGGTGGAATCGATTCATCCATCATTGCTTCAATAGCCTCTCAAACATCAAAAGAAAAAATTAAAACTTTTTCTATTGGATTTAATGATAATCCAGTCTATGATGAAACGCCATTTGCGGAACAAATGGCACGTCATATTGGTAGTGACCATACAACTTTTCATGTAGATGCAGCTAAACTTCTAGTGATAATGCCATATGTATTGGGGGAGATGGGAGAGCCTTTTGGAGATTCTTCTATATTGCCGTCATATATTCTTTCACATTTAACCCGTTCTAAAGTGACTGTTGCACTCTCTGGAGATGGAGCAGATGAGCTTTTTGGTGGTTATAATAAGTATCTTATGGAACATTTTGTTCGAAAATATCCTATGCCCGTTTTAAAAGCGATGAAAGGCATGGTTTCTATGCTACCTGATGGGAGAAGTAATAAAATTCTTGAAAATATTCGAAAAGCTAAAAAAATGCTTTCAAGTGTGGAAACAAAGCAAGAACATCGTCATTTTGGTCTTATGAATATTTTAAGAAATAATTCATCGTTAATTGAGGATACGACTTCAAAAAAATACATAGAGGAACTCTACTCTAATAATCAACATTTTGATTATATCAATAGACTGCTTGAAGCGGATTTGAATTTTGTTTTACCAAATGATATGCTTAAAAAGGTTGATAATGCAAGTATGCTTGCAAGTTTAGAGGTGAGAGTTCCTTTTCTTGACTATGAACTGATAGAGTATGTCATGTCGCTTCCAGGACATTTTAAAGTGGATGGAAAGAGTCGAAAAAAAATCCTGAAGGAGAGTTTTGTTGATTTGCTGCCACGTGAAATTTTTTCTAAACGAAAGGGTGGATTTGAAATTCCTGTGAGTGAATGGTTTAAAAAGGAGTTAAAAGCACCATTTTTTGACGTAATAGGGGCATCAAAAGATATTCTAGATGTTAAAGAGGTTGAGAAAATATTTAAAAAACATGAAAATAATCAAGAAAATAATGATAGATTACTTTGGAATATTTTTGTATTAAACTATTGGTTGTCGAATATTAAAGTAGGGAAATAAAAAATTAAGTTAAGATAAAATTTTCTATCAATATTAGCAGAAGAATGTGCATAGAGAATGTTTATGAGAAAGTGAAATTAGTGTGCTCTTCTCATTAAAAAATAGACAAAAAAGCTCTCTTGATACATAACAAACATTAACTTGACTGCTTTTGTAATAAGTGTTATTATAAAACACATACATTTATATGAAAGTCATTGACAAGTGGTGTGAACGCTACGTGAACGTTTTAAAGAGAGAGGGGGAGCATATGAAAAAATTTAAAATAGTGATGTTTATCCTCATTATCATAAGTGCTATTTTTATACTTGGATGCGCGAATCCATCAAATGATTCAAACACAGAGGGAGCAGCTCAAAAAAGTGGGGTTCAAGCAGGATTCTATGTAGGAGATCAAAAAAATCTTAATACTGCAAAAGAGAGCAATTTAAATTGGGTTTCAAGTGATCCAGCGATTGCGTCAGTAGATGCAAATGGTGTGGTTCAGGCTGTATCTTCAGGTACAGTTAAAGTAGTCTCGTTTAATCCAGGTACAGGCGAAGTAAAAGAGTACGAGGTGCAAGTTTTAAGTCCAATAACAGGGAAGGCCATTAACAGTAAATTAAGCGTTGATAATAATGCAATTACGTTGAATGCAGAGACCTTATCCATGTCGATAGGAACAGGAACATCGACATATCAGTTGATATATACAGTGCAGAATGATAATAAAGATGTTGTTTATAGTTCATCAAATACCAATATAGCCACGGTGAGTTCAACAGGAGTTGTCACAGCATTAAAACCAGGGGCGGTGACTATTTTAGCTCAACGTTCAGGTACTGGAACGTTTGCAAAATGTGAAGTGACAGTGTATTCAAAGCCAACCATGTTTTTAAAGCCTAATAGTGCAACATTGTATTTGGGGACCAATGCTTGGGCCCTTCTAATTACACCATATGTGTCGCCAACATGGCAACCCATTACTTGGAGCAGTAGTAATACATCGGTTGTGAGTGTGGATTCAATGGGAATTGTACGTGGGATTTCGACAGGAGTGGCTACGATAAGTGCGACGATTAACGGAAGTGATGTTGTCGCAACATCTGAAATTGTAGTAAAAGGAAAACCTACAATTTCAATTATAGGTGAATCAACTCTTCAATTAGGAATAAAATCTTCATTAAAATTAAGTGCGAATGTAACAGATAATTTACCTTACTCGTATTCATCGAGTGATCCAGGTATCGCAAGTGTTGATGCAGAAGGGAATGTTATAGCGCATGCTCCAGGGACGGTGACCATTACAGCTTCAATTAATAATATCAATGTCTCTGCGAATACTAAAATACAAGTTTTACCAGCACCAGAAATCAACGTTCCTGAGAGCGTTGTGTTAACTCAAGGGACATCTTTGAATTCAAAACAGGTAGAAGCAACAGTTTCTGGAGCAACGTCGACACTTGAATGGATTTCTTCAAATGTGACCATTGCTACTGTTTCTCCAACGGGATTGATTACAGGTATAAGTGCTGGGGAGTGTACAGTAACTGTGAAGATTCCAAATACAAATATTCAAAAAAATATTAATGTACAAGTAAATCCTATTCCAACAATTAGTATTACACCAACACTAGCTACACTTTATTCAGAAGATACTCTATCTATGATTGCAACAACAACGTCTACACCGCTCCCTATTATTTGGAGTGTTGATAACAGTGATGTGGCAACAGTAGATTCGAAAGGGGTGGTTACAGGTAAGAATATTGGAAAAGTTAAAGTAACAGCCACATTAGAGGGGACTTCTATTTTTTCTAGTGCTAATTTAACCATTGCTAAAGGGATTAAATTATCCCACAGTTCACTTGTGGTTTATAAAGGATTAGATACAAGTTATCAATTATCAGCTCAAGCGTTTCCAAAGTCAGAGACTATTATTTGGAGTAGCAGTGCCCCAACCGTAGCCACAGTAGATTCAAGTGGAAAAGTGACATTTGTAAGTGCGGGTAGTGCAGCAATCAAAGCAAAATTGAATGGTACCAATATATCGTCTGACTGTATAGTAACGGTAAAATCACCTTCAATAACAGCTTCATATTCTTCAATAGCTTTGAATTTAGGTGAAGAATCAAGCAGTAGAACACAGATAGTCCCAACAGTCATTCCTCAAAATGCTTCATTAGAGTGGAGTATCAGTAACTCTGCAGTAGCAAGTGTAGATCAATTAGGTAATGTTCAAGGATTGACAGGCGGAACAGCTTTTATCACAGCAAAAATAAAAGGAACAGGGGTTTCAAAAGTGATAGGGTTGAATGTAACACCGGCCCCAATAGTGACAATTGGAAGTTTATCGAGTGTTAAAGTCGGAGAAAACGTTCAAATACCTGTTATAAGTAATCCTTCAGGAAAAGTGATAGTATGGAGTAGCAGTAATCCAAACATAGCGACAGTAGATTCGAATGGAAAAGTAACAGGAGTGTCTTCAGGTAGCGTTACAATAAATGCAAAACTTTTAGGGACAGTAGGAAATGGATCAAACTGTACTGTAAATGTTATCGCTAAATTAACACTTTCACAAACTACTGCTGAAGGGTATTTAGGAGCGCAGCCATTACAATTAGTGGTAAGTGGAGTTCCACAGGGGCAAAGTGTTACATGGAGTAGCAGTGCATCAACCGTAGCGACAGTAGATTCAAGTGGAAAAGTGACATTAGTAAGTGCGGGAAGTGCAGCAATCAAAGCAAAATTGAATGGTACAAATGTATCGGTTGATTGCATAGTAACGGTGAAGGCTCCAACACTATCGGGAGCATCTTCTGTAGAAGTAGCAAAGGGTAGTCAGTTGCCTCTAAATTTGGTTACTGTTCCAAATACGGCAGTTGTAACTTATACCTCTTCGAACTTATCTGCAGCAACGGTAGATTCGCGTGGGGTAATTACAGGAGTAGGAATTGGAACAACTTATATTATTGCTAAAATTAGTGGAACAAATATTGTAAAATATATTGGTGTAAATGTTAAATAATGTAAATTCTCTAATACACCGCATAAAAAATAGCACTTACCAGATTGGTGAGTGCTGTTTTTTATAAAGATAGATTAAAATATCTCTTTGTTATTTGTTCCTGCTGCATTATCTGGAGTATCTAACGTTGGATAGAGAAGCGTATAAACTAATATATTATAATTGTAAACTGCTGAATAGTAATCTCTTTGACTTTCGAAATAATTTTGTTCGCTGGTCAAATATTCAGCATAAGATATAACGTTGTTTTGAAATTTTATTTTAG
>Ga0247844_1009572_pt1 | contig 10069 bp, 5 predicted proteins | sample LaCtaG_FD_192421 | JGI IMG/M metagenome (GOLD analysis project Ga0247844, IMG submission 192421) | Freshwater microbial communities from meromictic Lake La Cruz, Castile-La Mancha, Spain - LaCruzMarch201714.5m_1 | ecosystem: Environmental > Aquatic > Freshwater > Lake | place: Spain: Castile-La...
ACCAGGTAATTGCTCTCCCGGTCCACCGAGCCGAAGCGGGCGTGTTTGACGTGCAGCAGGCGGTTGGCGACTTCCGTGACCTGGGGTGAGTTGCGGAAGTTGGTATTGAGGATGCGGATCAGCTCCGCCGGGGCGGCGTCCCCCTGCTGGTTCCAGAACAGCGTCTTGACCTTGGACCAGGAGAAAAAGTTGGGGTGGACGATCTGGTTGGAGTCGCCGCACAGCAGGAAGCCCCGCGGGTCGCGCAGCGCCTTGAGGATCAGCAGCAGTTGGACATTGGTCAGATCCTGAACCTCGTCCACCACCACGAAGTCGTAGCACGGCGCAACCCGCGCCAGCCAGGCATAGCTCAGGATGTTGGTATCGAACCAGCCGTCCTCGTCGAGGAAGCGCAGATAACGCTCGAACAGGTCATAGACCGCCTCCCGGACCTCCGGCGGATAGATCGACTGGCGAACGCCCAGGGCCAGATAGTCGGCGCGGTCGAGGTAGGGCCGGTCCGCGGCGGTGCCGGTAATGGCACCCTGGATCTCCTCAAAAAGTCGGTGGCTGTCGGCAACCTCCTTGGGCAACCGCTGACGCTGCGCCCAGCCGGCGAAGACCCGCGGCGTCATCTCCCGGCCCGACGGGACCTGGATGCTCTCCAGATACTCGCGGAAGGACAGGAAGGACACCTCCTGGTCGTCGTTCGCGTAACCGTTGGCGTAATAGAGGTCGCGGGCGTTCTGGGCGAGGAAGGGCGAGCGGGTCACATAGAGGATATCGCCGCGGGCATCCTTCATTTTCTCCAGGGTCAGCGCCGTCTTGCCGCTGCCGGCGGAGCCGATGATGATCAGCGGCGGGGCCAGGCGGTAGATCGCCTCCTGGTCGTCGTCGAACGACAGCACCTTGTCGAGCAGGTGGAAGCGCGGCACCAGGTGGTCGGAGTGGGGATTGAGGTACGGCAGTTCCGGCGCCGTCTCGGCCTCCGCGGGCTCGGCTGTCGGGATGCGCTCCTCATCGATGATCACGCCGCGGGCAAGAAAGCGCGAGTGCTCATAGGCATGCTGGTGGATGTACTCCAGCATCAGGACGCAGCGCTCCTCGCCGTGCCGGTAGAGCGCGAACAGCAGCCGGTTGCTGCGATCCAGGCGGGCGCGGTAGAGGTTGTCGCCGATTTTCTTGACCTCGGCGGAGCGGAAATCCCCGGCGCGCAAAAAGCCTGCGAGTTTTTCGAAGCCGGGGATGGCGGCTGTATCCAGGCCGCGGTAAACGAGGATCTTCATCTGTTCCTGAATCCTGATAATGGCTGTGTCGCGCTCCCTGCCGGCAGTTGGAGTCGCGGCTGGAGGCGCGCCGTTCCGGCAAGCGCCTGATGCCGTCATTCTAGCGCTTACGCGGCCAGCCAGGGCAGGGCGTCGGGTACGCCGGATGGGGTGGCCGCCGCCAACAGCGTGCCGGCCGCGAGGCCGATGGTGGATGCGCTGCGCTTATCCACCCTACAAAACCGGCTCTGCTTTAGGGTGGATAAGGCGCGCCGCTCGGTGTCAGGGACCCGGCGCGGCGGTCGCGCGCGCCGCATCCACCAGGGATCGCGCGATGCCGCCCAAACCTGGAATTGCTGTGACCTGATGTCAAGGTTGAAACCCGGCGCGATGGCCGGTAGTTTAGAATCCCCGCCAATGACCGCTCCGATACCCACTGCAATGCCCCCAGCTCTCACCATCGTCGCGCTTGTCAAGACCTACCGCGGCGGACTCCAGGCCCTCAAGGGGGTGGACCTGCGGGTGGATACGGGCGATTTCTTCGCGCTCCTGGGCCCCAATGGTGCGGGTAAGTCGACCCTGATCGGCATTATCGCGTCCCTGGTGACCAAGACCTCCGGGCAGGTACAGGTCTTCGGTCACGACCTGGACCAGGACCCGGAGGCGGTGAAATCCTGCATCGGCCTGGTTCCCCAGGAGTTCAACTTCAATCTGTTTCTGCCGGCGGGTGAGGTGGTCGTCAACCAGGCTGGCTACTACGGCATTCCGCGCCGCGAGGCGCGGGTTCGTGCCGAGCGCTACCTGCGGCAACTGGATCTCTGGGAACGGCGCGACACCGAGATGCGTCGACTCTCGGGGGGCATGAAGCGCCGGCTGATGATCGCGCGCGCCCTGGTTCACGAGCCGCGTCTGCTGATCCTGGACGAGCCGACCGCCGGGGTCGACATCGAGATTCGCCGTTCCATGTGGGCCTTCCTGAAAGACCTGAACGCCCAGGGCACCACCATCATCCTGACCACCCATTACCTGGAGGAAGCCGAGAGTTTGTGTCGCAACATCGCCATCATCAACGACGGTGAGATCGCCGAGCGCACCAGCATCGCGGCCCTGCTGGGGCGCCTGCACACCGAAACCTTCGTGTTGAATCTCAAGGGGCGGGTCACTGAACTGCCGGAACTGGGCGGGTTCGTGCTCAATCATGTGGATGACTGCACCCTGGAGGTCGAGATGAACCGCGAGCACACGATCAACGGGCTCTTCGCGGCCCTGTCGCGCAACGGGATCGAGGTGCTCAGCCTGCGAAACAAGCAGAACCGCCTGGAGCGCTTGTTCCTGGACATGGTGGACCAGAACCATGCCGATGCACGGGGTGCGCCGTGACCCGCGGCCCTGGACCCTGGCGGCGCTACTGGGTTACCTTTGCGACCATCTTCGGCAAGGAGTTCCGGCGCTTCACCCGGATCTGGGTGCAGACCGTACTGCCCTCGGTGATCACCACCACCCTGTATTTCCTGATCTTCGGCGAACTGATCGGGGGGCGCATCGGTCCCATGGACGGGCTGCCCTACCTGGATTTCATCGTGCCGGGGTTGGTGCTGATGGCCGTGATCACCAATTCCTACTCCAATGTCGTCTCGTCGTTTTACAGCAGCAAGTTCTCGCGCTATGTCGAGGAACTGTTGGTCTCGCCCGCCCCGAACTGGGTCATCCTGGCCGGGTACGTGGCCGGCGGGGTCGCACGCGGGCTGACCGTGGGGGCGACGGTGATGCTGGTCGCCATGATGTTTACGCACATCGAGGTTCACAGCCTCGCCGTCACGCTGCTGGTGCTTTGCATGACCGCTGTGCTGTTCTCGCTGGGCGGTTTCATCAACGCCATCTACGCCAACAGTTTTGATGATATCTCCATCGTCCCCACATTCGTGCTGACGCCGCTGACCTATCTGGGCGGTGTCTTCTACTCCATCGACTTGCTGCCGGGCTTCTGGCAGGCCGTCTCGCTGGCCAATCCAGTCCTCTACATGGTCAATGGATTTCGCTACGGACTGCACGGGGTCACCGACATCCCGCTGGGCTGGGCCTTCGGCATCATTCTGGCGTTCATCATCGGGTTGAGCTGGTTCAGCCTGTCGCTGCTGCGGCGCGGGGTCGGCATCAAATCCTGACCGTTGCGCCGTTTGGCGCGCCTCCGAAGGTGACCGTCGGTCCTGTCGCGGTTGTATCCAACTTCTGCACATGGGACTATAAGCACATGAAACTCTCAGAAAATGAACCGATGTTCACGCGCTGTACTGCAAACCCTCGCGGGCCACGCCCGTCCGGCCAGGGGGCCTGAACCGACTCGTGGCCATGAATCAAGCAACCGCTCACGCCCGTTATCGTCGTGCGCCTTCACCGCGCCCGCGCCGCAGCATCGGCGGGTTTCTCCTGCGCTGGCTGTTGTTGGTCCTGGTCGCTGTCGGCCTGGCCGGTGTACTCTACGGCGTCCATCTGGATCGGGTGGTGCGCGGTAAGTTCGAGGGCAAACGCTGGGCCTTGCCGGCCCGCGTCTACGCCCGTCCGCTGGAACTCTACGCCAGCCGGCCGCTCACGGCCGAGCAACTGCAAGCCGAACTGGTGCGGCTGAACTATCGTCCCGCGACCGACACCGCGGCCGAGGCCGAGGGGACCTACATCCGCACCGCCGATCGCTTCCTGGTCCACACCCGGGCGTTCCGCTTTTGGGACGGCGAGGAGCCGAGCCGGTTGCTGCAGGTGGACCTTACGGACGGCAAGGTTTCCGCCTTGGGTGATGGGGGCGGCGGGCCGGCGCCGGATCTGGCCCGGCTGGAGGCCGTGCTGATCGCCAGCATCTATCCGACGCACAATGAAGATCGGGTGCTGGTCCGCCGCAAAGACCTGCCGGACCTGCTGGTGCAGGCGCTGGTGGCGGTGGAGGATCGCAGCTTCTTCAGCCATCTGGGTGTCGATCCCAAGGGCATCATCCGCGCCGGTTACCGCAATATGCGCGCCGGCGGCGTGGTCGAGGGCGCGAGCACCCTGACCCAACAGTTGGTCAAGAACTTCTATCTCTCGGCCGACCGCACCCTGGTGCGCAAACTCAATGAAGCCTACATGGCGCTGCTGTTGGAGCACCGCTACAGCAAGGACGATATCCTGGAAGCCTACGCCAACGAGATCTATCTCGGGCAGGACGGCAGCCGCGGGGTTCATGGGTTCGGTCTGGCGAGCAGCTTCTTTTTCAACCGCAAGCTCGATGAGTTGGGCATCCCCGAGATCGCCCTGCTGGTGGGCCTGGTCCAGGCGCCCTCCAGCCTCGATCCGCGGCGTTTCCCCGCCGCCGCGCTCAAACGGCGTAACCTGGTCATCGATATCATGGTACGCGACCGGGTGATCACCGTCACCGAGGGCGAGCAGGCCAAGGCGGCGCCGATTGAACTGCGCGAGGGCGGGGGCCGGCCGGCCGGGGAGTATCCGGATTTCATCCAGCTCGTGCGGCGTCAGCGCCAGCGCGACTATCGGGACGAGGATTTGCGCTCCGACGGGTTGCGCATCTTCACCACCCTTGACCCGCTGGTCCAGACGACGGTCGAGGCGGCCATTCCCAAGCGGCTGCGGGAGCTCGAAAAATCCCGCGGCATGAAGGCCGGCACCTTGGAGACGGCCGCCGTCGTCACCTCGGTCGCGCAAGGCGAAGTCCTGGCGCTGGCGGGCGGACGCGAGGCCGGCTATGCCGGATTCAACCGCGGTCTCGACGCCGTCCGCGCCATCGGTTCGCTGGTCAAGCCGGCGGTTTATCTGGCCGCCCTGTCGAACCCGAAGCGCTACACCCTGACCACCAATATCCCCGACACACCTTACAGTCTGCGGACCGGCAACGGCCAGATCTGGTCGCCGAAGAACTATGATCACTCGGTGCATGGTCCCGTGCCGCTGTATCAGGCGCTGGCCAGTTCCCTGAATCTGGCGACCGTCAATCTGGGGATGAGTCTCGGCGTCAAGGAGGTCACCGAGACCCTCTATCGGCTGGGTGCTCAACGGCGTATCACCGCGGTTCCGGCCATCATGCTGGGTGCAGTCGACCTGTCGCCGCTGGAAGTCGCGCAAATCTACCAAACGATCGGCGCGGGCGGCTATCTTGCGCCGTTGCGAGCCATCCGCGAGATAATGGACGCGAACGGACGTCCCCTCAACCGCTATCCGCTGGCGATCGAGGCCGTCGTCGATCCGCGCGCGGCCTATCTGACCGGTTGGGCCATGCAGCAGGTCGTCCGCCAAGGCACCGCCAAGTGGTTGGGTGAGCGCCTGCCCAAGGGGTTGACCATGGCCGGCAAGACCGGCACCACCGACGACATGTGCGATAGTTGGTTCGCCGGATTCAGCGGCGACAAGGTGGCCGTGGTCTGGGTCGGGCGCGACGACCACAAGCCCATGGGGCTGGCCGGCGGGACCGGTGCCTTGCGCGTGTGGTCGGATTTCATGCTGGCCATCCCGAACGAGCCATTGCAGGACGCGCCTCCGGAGGGCGTCGTGTTGTCCGGAGCCTGCGGCCGTGCCGGCGTGCCCTATATCGCGGGCAGCGGGCCGGCGGCCGGCAGTTGCGGCGACGGCGATGCATCCAGGTCGGCGGCCAAGCGGGCCGACGGGTCCAAACGGGTTGCCGGTGCACCGGCGGATGCATCGGGGTCGGAAAAACCGGCTCCGATTCCGGCTGAGAAGCCGAAGCCGACCCCGGTCGCCAAGCCCAAGCCCAAGCCGCCAAGTGAAAACCTCTTCATGAGCGATTTGTAGTCGATGTTCAGCGCATTTCGGACCCTCTGCTGCCTCTGCCTGCCGGCCCTGTGGCTGGCTGCCTGCGCGACGCCCCCGCGGGAGGGACCACCGGCCCCGGTGGTCTCGGTCGCGCCGGCCCCGAGCGTGCCCGAGCCCATGGCTGAAACCGCCGCTCCGCCACCGGTTGCCGCCGAACCCAAGCCGCGGCCGCAGCCGAAGCCGGCCGCACCCAAGCCGAAAGAGACCAAGGTCTACGCCTACCGTGAGCCGGGAAGCGAGCCGGAGCCTGAACTGGAGTCTGAACCCGAAGACCCGATAGGATCCGCCGCCGCAGCTGATCAGGAGACCGCGCATCCGGCATCAAAGGCGGCGGTCGCGGCCAAGCCGAAAGCCGTGGCTGCCGCTCAGCCTGCCCCGACCACCCCTAAAGCCGCGGCAGTCCAGCCGTCGGTGAAATCGCCGGTCAGTCCACCGGCGCCCGCCAAGAACGCGACGACCCCGGCAGTGCCGGCCAAGGCCGTTACGACCGCGGTCAAGCCGATAACCACCGCGACGGCAAAACCGGCAACGGCCGCGGCGGCCAAGCCGACAACCACCCCGGCGGCCAAGCCGGCCACGACCGCCGCGATCAAGCCGGCCACCCCGGCGGCCAAGCCGGCCACGACCGCCGCGGTCAAGCCGGCCACCCCGGCGGCCAAGCCGGCCACGACTGCCGCGGCCAAGCCGCCAACGGTCACCACTGCTCCCAAACCGAAGGTGGCCGCGACGTCAGCTCCAGCCCCAGCGTCCAAGGTTGCCGCGACAGCCGCACCGAAGCCGCCCAAGTCGATGGCCCCTCCGTCAAGCCCGCCGCCGGTCGCGGCGGCGCCCGCGCCCAAGCCGGCACCGGCGGCACCGGCACCGGCACCGGCACCGGCATCGGGCCTGGCGCCCGCGGCGGATTCGCTGGCGCGCCAGGCCGAACAGCAGCGTCAGACCGGTGACTACGCGGGTGCCGCCGCGACCCTGGAACGCTCGCTGCGGATTGCCCCGCGGGACCCCTATCTGTGGAACCGTCTGGCGCGGGTGCGCATGGAGCAGGGGCAGGTGTCTCAGGCCGGCCAGCTTGCGACACGCTCCAATGACTTTGCCGGCAAGCAGCCGAATGTCAAACAAGACAACTGGCGGATCATCGCCGAGTCCAAGCGCCGCGCCGGCGATACGGCCGGTGCGACCGAGGCCGAGCGCAAGGCCGGCGGCAATTGATGAAGCGCGCGCCCGCATCCTGAGGGCGCGCCGCGCCGATGAACTCACTCGCGCACATCTTCGGACCGGACGGGCTGCTGGCGCAGCGCCTGCCCGGCTTCACCCACCGGGCGCCCCAGCAGGCGATGGCCGAGACCATTGCCGTGGTCATGGAAGCGGGTGAGACACTGATCTGCGAAGCCGGCACCGGCACCGGCAAGACCTTCGCCTACCTGGTGCCGGCGCTCCAGTGCGGACGCAAGGTGCTGATCTCGACCGGCACCCGCAACCTCCAGGATCAGCTCTTTCACCGCGATCTGCCGCAGGTGCGTGATGCCCTGGGGCTGCCGGTGCGAGCGGCGCTGCTCAAAGGGCGCGCCAATTACCTCTGCCGCCACCGCCTCAAGCTCGCCGTCGATGATCCTACCCGGCGTGATGCGGATCTGCGCAGCCAGTTGCGTCAGGTGCAGGACTGGTCCAAGGCCACCCGCCGGGGCGACATCGCCGAACTCGCGCTCCCCGAGGACGCTGCGGTCTGGCCCGCGGTGACCTCCACCGGCGACAACTGTCTGGGTCAGACCTGTCCCGAATGGCAGGACTGTCACCTGGCGGCGGCCCGCCGCGAGGCGCAGGCCGCGGATCTGGTGGTGGTCAATCATCACCTGTTCTGCGCCGATCTCGCGCTCAAGGACGAGGGCTTCGGCGAGATCCTGCCGGGGGCGGATTGCTTCATCCTGGACGAGGCGCATCAGCTCCCCGAGATCGCCGCCGGCTTTTTCGGCGTGCTGGTCAGCGGGCGGCAACTGCTCGACCTGGTCCGCGATACCGACCTCGAATATCAGCGCGAGGCCGGTGATTGTCCGGAATTGCTCGAACTCACCGCGGGCCTGCGCCGGACCACGCAAGACCTGCGCCTGGCCCTGGGTGACGCCGACCGCCGCGGTCCCTGGCACGACCTGACCGCCGATGCGGAGACGGTGCGCGCACTGGAGTCGCTGGCGCGGCGTCTGCACGCGCTGGCCGCGGGGCTGAAGTCGCTCGCCGGGCGGGGCAAGGGGCTGGATGCCTGTCTGGGACGGGCCACGGATCTCGCGACCCGGCTTGGCGTGCTGATGGCGGACCTGAACGACGAACAGGTACGCTGGTTCGAGGTGCAGGGCCGCGGCTTTCGCCTGCACCAGACCCCCCTGGACGTCGCCGCGGTCTTTCGCCAGCAGATCGGCCGCCACCAGGCCGCTTGGATCTTCACCTCGGCAACCCTGGCGGTCGGCGACAGCTTTACGCATTTTTCCCGGCAACTGGGCATCGATCAGGCCCGTACCGCACGGTTGGAGAGCCCTTTCGACTATGCCAGTCAAGCGCTCTGGTTCGTGCCCCGCGGGCTGCCGGAGCCCTCCGATCCGGGCTACAACGCCGCGGTGCTCGAACTGGCCTGTGAACTGGTGGGGTACACCCGGGGCCGGGCCTTCCTGTTGTTCACCAGCCATCGGGCCTTGCGTGAGGTGGCCGACGGACTCGCCGGCCGCATCCCGTACCCGATCCTGGTCCAGGGCAGCGCCCCGCGCGGCGAACTCCTGCGGCGTTTCCGCGAGTTGGGCAACGCGGTCCTGCTCGGCACGGCGAGCTTCTGGGAAGGGGTGGACGTGCCTGGTCAGGCCCTGTCCTGCGTCATCATCGACCGCCTGCCCTTCGCCTCGCCCGGCGATCCGGTCCTGGCCGCGCGGATCGAGGCGCTGCGCCGCGGCGGCGGCAACCCCTTTGCGGAACATCAGCTCCCGCAGGCGGTCATCGCACTCAAGCAGGGCGCCGGGCGTTTGATCCGGGGCAGCAGTGATCGGGGCGTTCTGGTCGTGTGCGATCCGCGCCTCCTGCGCAAATCCTACGGCCACACCTTTCTGGCCAGTCTGCCGCCGATGGCGCGCACGCGCGACATCGGCGAGGTCCGCGCCTTTTTCGCGGAGCCGTCGGTGCCTTGATATACCGTTCGCACCTGATATCCAGAAAGACTTTCGTGTAGGGGCGGGTTTGAAACCCGCCCCTACCTCCGGTAATCACGTCCGCAGGCTATATCCCCCGTGGGAGCGGCGTCCCGCCGCGATGCGGTGCCGCGGTGACCGCGAACGCTGCGGTAGCGCGCGAGGCCCCGTCGCGGCGGGACGCCGCTCCCACAGGGTCGGTGCGCGACTTTCATTGTATGACTTAATTTCCGACGCGCCACTACACCCAATACACCGTACGGGTCATCAGCCGCGAGGTCAGACGCATGGCGGCCCGGATCGGCGCCGGCAGTTCGGCCCCGCCCGCCGCCTTGGCGACCTGGGCGTGGTGAATCTCGTCCGCTTTCATCTGTTCCAGGATCGCGCGCGTCCGCTCATCGTATTCCGGGACCTGGTCCAGGTGTTCATCCAGATGGTCTTCCACCTGGCGCTCGGTCTCGACGACGAATCCCAGGCTCCAGCGATCCCCGGCGAGCCCCGCCGCCGCGCCGATGGCGAATGAACCGGCGTAGAAGAGCGGGTTCAGCAGGCTCTTGCGATCCCCGAGGTCAGTGAGTCTGGACGCGCACCAGTCCAGGTGGTCGTTCTCCTCCTGGGCCGAGCGTTCCATCCGCTTGCGCGTCTCGGGCAGCCGCGCGGTCAGCGCCTGTCCCTGATACAGCGCCTGGGCGCAAACTTCGCCGGTGTGGTTGATGCGCATCAGTCGTGCCACATGCCGGCGCTCGTGCTCGCCGAGATCCGCGTCCGCGAAGGGCGCTGCCGGATTCGGTCGCTCAGTGGTCCGCGGTTGGCCGAAGAGTGTGCGCAGGGCATTGTCGGCGCTCAGGATCA
>Ga0247844_1009574_pt1 | contig 10068 bp, 7 predicted proteins | sample LaCtaG_FD_192421 | JGI IMG/M metagenome (GOLD analysis project Ga0247844, IMG submission 192421) | Freshwater microbial communities from meromictic Lake La Cruz, Castile-La Mancha, Spain - LaCruzMarch201714.5m_1 | ecosystem: Environmental > Aquatic > Freshwater > Lake | place: Spain: Castile-La...
CGCGGAGAACTGGCAACTGGTGCTCGAAAACCTGCAACTTGGCGAGATGCCGCCGAAGGACGCCAAGCAGCCAAAGCAAACCGAGGTGGAGCAAGTCACGAGGTGGATCCAGAGCCTGCAAGAAGTCGGCTCGCTGTCACTCGACAAGCAAGTCGAACTGGAAGATGCCAACATTGCGGCCAGCGTCAAATATGCGAGAGAGGACTTGGCCTTATGACATTTCTCGTCGCGAGTTTCTCGGAGCAGTCGGTATCGCCACCGCCTGGACGATGACGGCGAAGGCTGAGCCCGAACGCTCGGCTAACAACATCGTTCGGATCGGCGTCATCGGCACGGGCGTGCGTGGCAAGTACTTGATGGGCAATCTGCCACCGTCGGTGACGGTCGGAGCGATCTGCGATTGCGCGTCGCTACGGATCGCAAGCGCGATGAAGCCGAACGCTGAGTTCGCCAAAGTGCTGGCTCACTTTACGCAGGCCGATGCCGCGAAGTGCGAAACGTTTCAGGACTACCGCCGATTACTCGATCGCGCGAGAGACAAAGACAAACTCGACGCCGTCATCATCGCGACGCCGGATCATCATCACGCTCAAGCTGCAATTTTCGCGCTGCAAGCGGGACTAAATGTGTATCTCGAAAAGCCACTCACCGTGACCATTCGCGAAGGCCGGTTACTCGCCGATGCCGTGAAACGCACGGGCCGAGTCCTGCAAGTCGGCAGCCAGCAACGGACAATGGAGGTCAATCGCTTCGCCTGCGAGTTCATCCGCAACGGAGGATTGGGGCGGATCTCGAAAGTCGAATTGCCGAACTATCCGGGACCCTTGCCCATGCCATCGCTCGATGTCGAGCCAGCGTTTGGCGGAGTTGACTTCGACTTGTTCTGCGGTCCGACTCCACTGAGGCCGCATCACCGACACTTGTGGATGAAGGAAGACTTCAAAGTCGGCGATCTCTTGTGGCGCGGCTGGGATCTGTATCGAGACTACTCCGGGCACCTGATGACGAACTGGGGAGCACACACGGTCGATATGGTGCAACTCGCCCTCGGTCGCGACGACACCGGTCCAGGCGAGTCATCAGCTCTTGCGGCTTTCTGCCCACGGGGCTGAAGCTGCGTTAGTGGTTGTTTTCAGCCCCTTGGATATCGGTCCGTGATCAAATTCTTGACTCACTCCCCTCGTCAGCTTGAGCGAGGACCAGCATCCTGTTAACATGTATTACAAGTTGGCTAGGTGACAAGAGGCCTCGCGTTGGGAGATGGTTGATGCAGTTGGCAGCAATTGAGCGACGGACCACGGTGGATTTGGTCGTGGACCGGATTGTCCGAGTGATCAAAGATCAGAAGCTCGCCGCCGGTTCGCGGCTTCCCGGCGAGCATGAACTCGTGGAACAGTTGCAGGTCAGCCGTCCAGTGCTTCGTGAAGCGTTGGCTCGACTTCAAAGCTTGGGTTTGGTCGACATCCAGCGTGGTCGCGGCACATTCGTTGGGGATACAAACAGCTTGGCTAACTGTGTGCGATTGCTGCAGTCTGCGGTGACGATTTCGCCGCAGGAGTTGCTGTCGTATGCTGAATTGCGTTCGGCAATTGAAGTCCAGGCCGCTCGACAGGCTGCGGAGAAAGCAACGGCTAAGGACATCGAACTACTCTCGGCGCTGCTCAATCAACTGGATGATGAGGAACTGCCTTACGCAGACGCGCTGGAAATCGACTTCCGCTTTCATCGAAAGTTGATCGAGATCGCTGACAACGTCTTGATGCAAAACCTGATGGAGGTAATTTACGAATTTGTGTTGACCCAGATGGTTCGCACGACACCGACTCAGCGTGAAAATCAACTTGGACGTAAGCTGCACAAGGCGGTCTTGAAAGCGGTTCGCGATCATGATCCGGATGCGGCAGAACTTGCGATGCGCAAGCACATGCAAGCCGTTCTCGATCGACTTAAGCTACAGGAGTTTACGAATGCGAAATAGTCCTAAAGTAAACGGTACACTCCGTGTGCCGTCCGCTTGTAACGCCTTTTTCATAATCCATCGAGCATTCCGAGCGATCTTTCCTTTCTTGGCTCGATTAAGTACTTGGTGTGGCTTGGTTACGGCAAACGGAGTGTGCCTACTACTTTGTTTGACGGCCCACGGGAAAGAAGATCTTACACCGGAGCAATTGGAGTTCTTTGAGAAGAAGATACGACCAGTGCTTATCGAACATTGTTACGAATGTCATGCGGCCGGTTCCAAGATAATACAAGCTGGATTGCGTGTTGATCATCGGGCCGGACTGCTGAAAGGCGGCGACAGCGGTGCTTCTATTGTCCCCAATGAGCCTGAACGCAGTGCCATCCTCAAGGCGCTGCGATATGAGGATGCGGAAATGCCTCCCAAGGGAAAGCTCGCCGATTCAATCATCGCCGATTTTCAAGCTTGGATTGCGATGGGGGCTCCTGATCCGCGTGTGGCTGATGAGCTACCGACCGCTCGAACGATCGACCTCGACGAAGGTCGTAAATTCTGGGCCTTTCAACCGGTTGCAGATCCTCAGCCACCTTCCGTACACAACCAATCGTGGCCACTCGATCCGGTCGATCGATTTATTCTTGCTAAGCAAGAAGAGGTTGGTATTCAACCCGTTGGGGATGCGGATCGCTACACATGGCTAAGACGAGTAAGTCTCGATCTGACGGGTCTTCCACCGACGCATACCGAGATCGATGCGTTTATTCGAGACAACTCTCCGCATGCCTGCGCGACAGTCGTGGATCGATTGCTAGATTCACGAGCCTACGGTGAACGCTGGTCACGGCACTGGCTAGATCTGACTGGTTATGCCGACATGATCGGCACATCGAACAGTGTTTTCGCTCAGCACGCTTGGCGTTATCGCGATTACCTGATCGAAGCTTTCAACAATGACAAGCCATTCGATCGTTTCGTTCGCGAGCAGATAGCGGGCGATTTGATGGAGGCTTCTACACCTCAGGAGAAAGCCAACAACATTACGGCAACTGGTTTCTTGATGTTGGGTGATGTCGAGATTGTTGAACCGGACAAACCGAAGATGGAGACCGATCATATCGATACGCAGGTCAGCAAAATTGGAACTGTATTCCTCGGCATGACCTTAGGCTGTGTACGATGCCACGATCACAAGTTCGATCCGATTGGAGTCGATGACTATTACGGGATCGCCGGGATGCTACGTAGTTCGCCATCGACACGCAAGATTCCGTTTGGAGTCTGGAGTACGCTTAACGCAACCGAGCTTCCTGAAACTCCTGAGCAGCTTGAGCAGCGGAAAAAGCTCGAAGAAGAACATTCGGCGAAGATTGCAAGTTTGAAGGCCGAACAAACCAAGCTCAATGACGAGAAGAAAGCGATCGTTGCTCAAATCGCGAAGCTCGAAAAAGCAGCTGCCGATGACAAGGTAGCAGGTACACTCCGTGTGCCGTCCGCCAACAACAGTGAAATCAAAAATGATAAAACCGATAGCGAAAAAAGCAAGGAAGCACAATCGAATCCTGAACGGTCTAGCCGAGACGCAGGGAGTGTGCCTGCTACGAAGGACTCGCTGACTAAGCAGAGGGACGAACTGACCGAAAAGCTCAAGACACTTGGTACAGAGATCCAGCATGCAGAGTTCTTCTCCTCCAAAGTTCCCCAAGCGTTCGCAATGCACGATGGCGAGAAGCCGGCTGACATGCCAGTCTACATTCGCGGAAACCCGTATGCTCCGGGCAAGATCGTTCCGCGAGGCGCGCTGAGAGTCGCTTCGTGGAAGGACTTTCCTGAAATCCCCAGTGGACAAAGCGGACGATTGCAACTGGCGGATTGGCTGGTCGACACCAAGAATCCACTCATAGCTCGCGTCACGGTCAATCGCATCTGGCAAAAGCTGTTCGGTGAAGGACTTGTGCGATCGATCGATTATTTCGGCGTTCGCGGCGAGGTGCCAAGTCATCCTGAGTTACTCGATCACCTTGCGACTCGCTTCATGAAGGATGGCTGGTCGCAAAAAACTTTGATTCGCTCGTTGGTCCTTAGTCGTACCTATCGACTCAGCAGCGCGAACCCCAATGTAGCAGGCACACTGGGCGATCCGGACAATCGATTTCTTTGGCGAATGAATCGGCAGCGATTGGATGCTGAGGCGATCCGAGATTCGATCCTTGCCGTCAGCGGTGAGCTACGAGAGAGTCATGGAGGGCCAGCATTGGTTCTCGAAGTTGTCGAGAACACCGGGGCTTTGGTCCAGAAGGGAGTGAATCCTCCCAATTATACGCATCGCAAACCTCGGCCGTCTCAGGAATTTGAACGAACCGTTTATTTACCCGTCATGCGGAACGGCTTTACCAACGACGATCGCGTCAGGACTTACTTCGATTTTGTTAATCCGGCACAGATCTCAGGTCAACGCAATCAAACGGTCGTTCCAACTCAGTTGCTGTTCTTGATGAACAACGACCTGTTTCGTAAACGAGCAAAGTCGTTGGTCGATCCGTTGCTAGCCGGGTCGGCAGCACATGACGAACGACTAAACCAGCTTTGGATTCGCGTTTTAGGTCGGCCGATTACCTCCGTCGAGCGGCAGGAAGCAAGCTCGTTTCTTGAAGAAGCTAAGTCGCTTATCACGCATGAACCAAATAAAGCTACTGCTGACTCGATTGTCTGGCAGGAATTATGTCACAGCTTGATGTCCTCGAATCATTTTGTATTTCGTCTTTGAGCAAGGCAATTGTTTTGAATTAGCGTCCACATTTGTAGGACGGCCTTTCCAGGCCGTCTCGATTTTACAGACGGCCTGGAAAGGCCGTCCTACGAAAGTATTGTCCCACCATGTACAACAATTTCATTCCGAATCGACGACAGTGTTTACAACATGCCGCTTGCGGTTTTGGCGCACTGGCATTGCATGACATGCTGCATGCGGCGGATAAGGCTTCGGGGGCCCGTGCATTGGACTTTACCCCGCGAGCCAAACGGGTCATTTTCCTGTTCATGGCAGGTGGCCCGTCACAAATGGATCTGTTTGATCCAAAAGAGTACATCAGCGGCAAGCATGGCGAGGCGATCGATTCACCGCTGGACCGCAACGTGACCCAAATTGGGACTGAAAAGTTTCTTGCGCTGGGCGCGATGGCTCCTGTGAAACCGCGAGGCCAGTCGGGGATGATGATTTCTGACTTAATGCCGAATCTTGCTGAGATCGCCGATGAGCTATGTTTGTTGCGAGGAATGAACGCGGACAATCCTCAACACGCGAGTGCTGAGAATCAGTTTCATACAGGCAGCTTCACGGAAGTTCGTCCGTCGATGGGATCGTGGATCAGTTATGGACTGGGAAGTGAGAATCAGAACTTGCCAAGCTTTATCACGATTCATCCAAAGGGCGTTCGCACTTACGGTTCGGCATTTCTGCCTGCTATCCATCAAGGGACTGCATTAACCATACCGCTCGATAGCAAGAGCTCTCCGATAGCGAACCTCAAGAATGCATCGATAAGCGAAGCTGTTCAGCGAAAACGACTGGATCTTACCCGTCGGATGAACGAACGTTTGGTCGATGATCTTCATGGCGATACGAGCATGGAAGGTATGATCCAAAACATGGAGCTGGCATTTCGAATGCAGACTGAGACGCCAAGCTTGGTTGACGTTTCGAAGGAGAGTGAAGAGACGCTGAAGATGTACGGCGTCGGAGGCAAAGACACCGACAAGAATGCGCGGGCCTGCTTGTTGGCTCGCAGACTTAGCGAATCAGGTGTTCGATTTGTGCAAGTCACGATGGATGGCTGGGATCATCACGGCGACATTCGCGGCAATCTCCCCAAGCTTTGCAACCAGACCGACCAGCCGGTTGCCGCTCTCGTCAAAGATTTGAAACAGCGAGGAATGCTCGAAGACACGCTCGTACTATGGTCTGGCGAATTCGGTCGTACGCCTTGGAGCCAGGACTTGAGCGGTACAGCACCGATCGATACGCACGGTCGCGAGCATCAGCCACAAAGCTTCTGCGCTTGGATGGCCGGCGGCGGAATCAAGCCCGGGCATACTTACGGCGAGACCGACCACATGGGCTTTAAAGTCATCAACGGCAAAGTCCACATTCACGATTTGCACGCCACAATGCTGCACTTATTAGGTCTCGATCACACGCGATTGACGTGGCGTAATGTCGGTCGCGACTTCCGACTCACCGATGTGTATGGCTCCGTAGTGAAGGAGATCCTGGCGTAATGACACTGGCAACGACCAAGTTCCCTATTCGAGAATTGTTACGTGCGAGCCTCGTCCTCAGCGGTATCTTCAGCCTCGTCGGTGCCGTCTCTGGAGCGGAACGGTTTGAAGCGTTTCTGGACAAGCACTGCGTCCGCTGTCATGGCCCGCAGAAGCAAGAGGGGGATATCCGGATCGACCGGCTGTCGCGCGATTTCAAGGCGGGCGTAGACACGCACCACTGGGCGGAGGCGCTCGATAAGATCAACAGCGGCGAGATGCCTCCGAAGAAAGAGCCGCAACCGACTCTGGACGAGATTGCAACGTTCGTGGTGAGTCTTGACGCACTGCTCAAGGATGGCAGAGCGGCACGGATGGCGGCGCGGCCGGCGGTGTCGCACTATCGGCTCAGTCGCAAGGAATATCAGAACACGGTCTATGACCTGCTCGGCGTGCGCTACGATCCGGCCAAACCGGGCGAGCTAAACGAAGACACGTTATGGCACGGGTTTGAACGCATCGGGTCGCAGCTTTCGCTCTCGCCGTCACATGTGGACCGCTATTACCGCGCTGCGGACATCGTGGTCGACCGCGCTTTCCCCACAACGTCCGGTGAGGCTCGCAAAATCCGCAAGACTGCAGCGGAGTTGCGTTACGGCGGCGGGAAGGACCAGCAGGTGGCGTTGGACCGGTTCGGCATCAAGCGGCCTCTGCGTTACCTGCTCTTTCCCGGTCGAGTCCAGAACGCGCTCTCGTCCAACTGGTTTGGAAATACAGGTCCGGAACACAGCGGGCTGTATCGCATGCGACTCCAGGCCAGTGGAATCCGTCCGCCTGGTGGTCAGCCAGCACACCTGAGCATCGGCAAGGAGACCAGTGAGGAGACCGTGGATGGACTCATCGAATTCGACATCACGGCCGAGGAGGACAGTCCGCAGGTTTATGAGTTCGAGGTGTTTCTTGAGATGCCTGCGTCGCTGCATCTCTGCGTGGTGGCTACGGACGCTGTGGACAGGCGAGGCGGCGCAGCCTTCCGCAATGCGCTCTCCGGGAGGTCGTATATTTTTACACACAGCAGCGAGAGCTCTCTCCTAAACCCGAACGCCCCACAGATGTTCGACGGCAACGGGAATGGCATCTTCTCGACGGTGCTCCTCGATTGGATCGAGTGGGAGGGGCCGCTGGTCACGGAGGAGGAAAAATCCCGGCGCGTCGGTGTGCTGCCACCCGACGACGCAACTCCCGAAGTGGTGGGGGAGCATTTGAATCGCTTGGCCCATCGCGCTTGGCGACGACCGGTGGAGAAGGGTGAGTTGGAGGACTATCTGCAATCCTACCGCGACGAACGCGAGGCGGGCGAAAAGATGGCCAATGCTTATCGGATCGCGATGCAGGGTGTGCTGACGTCTAGAAACTTCATCTATCTCGTCGAGGGCGATCCAGTGGCTCGCGAAAGACTCACGGACTGGGAGCTCGGCTCGCGGCTCTCGTACTTCCTATGGAGTTCGATGCCCGACGACGACCTCTTCACCGCCGCCCAAAGTGGGAAGCTCAATGGCGAGGGTCTGAAGAATGAAGTAGACCGAATGTTGAAAGACAGCCGGACCAATCGCTTCATCGATGACTTTACGCGGCAGTGGCTGCAACTGCATCGCGTGGGCATGTTCCCGCCAGACAAGAAGCTGTACCCTGGCTACGACGACTGGCTAGAGACGAGCATGCGAGCCGAGCCGGTCGAGTATTTCCGCGAGATGTTCGCGAAGAATTTGCCCATCGACGGCTTCCTCGATTCCGAATGGACCATGGCCAACGCTCGGCTCTGTGATTTCTATGGACTGCCGGAGCTGAAGACCGACGGCTTCCAGCGAGTCTCGCTCAAGCCCGAGGACCATCGCGGCGGTCTGCTCACGATGGGCGCGGTGCTGGGGTTGACCTCGGACGGAACGCGCCACCGCCCGGTGCACCGTGGCGTCTGGCTCAGCGAAGCGATCTTCAACAAGACCCCGCCTTCGCCACCGGCCAATGTGGATCCGATTGAGCCCATTCCGCCTACAGGAAACAAGGTCACGATCCGCAAGAGAATTGAAGCGCACGCCAAGAACGCGAGTTGTGCCGCTTGCCATCGCAACATCGATCCGCTGGGACTGGCGTTTGACCAGTACGATGCCATCGGCCAGTGGCGCACTCGCGAGCAGGTTCCAACGGGAGTGGGTGAGGATCCATTGGTGGATGCTTCCGGCGTGATGCCCGACGGCCGTCCGTTCACCCATTCCGTCCAATTCAAACAACTCCTGCTTGAGGACCGCGACAAGATCGCGAGAGCTTTCATCGAACAACTCTGCACCTACTCCCTCCGCCGCGTGCTGACCGTGGATGACTCGGATAGCATCAAGTTGATTGAAGAAGTCGCGAAGAAGAACGATTACCGAGTCAAGGACATCGTGCGTGCGGTGGCTTCGTCGGAGCTGATGAGGAAGAAATGAAGGAAAGAGCGATTGATTAATATTTAATGGAGATTGAAAAATGCAAAATGAGGGGAAGGGAAATGAAGGGAGAGGATTAGAGAGAAAGGGAGCGGATATTGAAGACCGATTGCTCGACTTTGCAGTTCGAGTTGGCAAAGCAATTGATGCACTACCAGACACTCGGCTTGGAAGGCACATTGCCGGACAACTCGTGCGTTCGGGAACCTCCCCAGCTCCCAATTATGCTGAAGCTTGCGCGGCGGAAAGTAAGAAGGACTTTATCCACAAGCTTGCGATCGCATTGAAAGAACTTCGCGAAAGCAGCGTGTGGATACGAATGATCGTAAAATCGGAATTGATACCCGAACAACGTCTCGAACAGCTTCGGGACGAGTGCGATCAGCTCTGCAAAATAATCGCCAAATCGCTTGTCACCGCCAAATCAAATCAAACACGAAACGACACAACTTGAGTTCTACCAACTCGCACATTTTGCAATTTCCAATCTCCATTACTCCTTAATCATTCGTTTCCTCACCAAGTCAGAGTATTTCGCTTACGCCAAACGTGTAATCGCAACCAAAAGAATAACCCAATGAGCAATATTCAAACCCAATCCTGGTTGATCGACCGCCGACACGCGCTGCGCGCTTTGGGGACTTGCATCTCGCTTCCCATGCTGGAATGCATGATCCCGCTCAGAGCGGCCGAGCAACAGTCCGCCACGCCTCGGCGCAGTGCATTCATCTACCTCGCAAACGGCGTCCATTCGCTGAACTATCAGATCACCAAGCCGGGTAAAGAATATGACTTTTCCCGATCACTCAAGCCTCTGGAAAAGCACCGCCGGGTCATCACGCCGATCAGCGGTCTGCATCATCCGGGAGCCATCAGCCATCACCACAACTGTATTTCGGTCTGGCTGACAGGTGGAAAACTCGGCCCTTCGGATCGCAATACGATCTCCGTAGATCAGAAGATGGCGCAAGTCACCGCGCAGCATACGCGATACCCCTCGATGGAGATCGCGCTTACGCAGGGCTCCCTCGCGTGGACTTCGGATGGGGTCCAACTTCCCGCGTTGCGTCGTTGCAGTGAAATCTTCGCGTCGCTGTTCGAGGAACCTAAAGGGGGCATAGCGGCCCAGCGGCGAGCGCTTCGCCGAAAAGCCAGCGTTCTTGATGACAACCTCGCGGAAGTGAGTCGGCTTGAGCAGAAGATGGGAGCGGCGGACAAAGGACGCCTTGACCAATACCTCACTTCGGTCCGTGAGGCGGAGATCCGTACGCGGCGGGCCGATGCCTGGCTCGACACGCCGCTGCCCGCCATCTCGGAAGCCGACCGCAAACGCACCGGACGCGACATCGCCGCCACGATGGCGGGCGACTA
>Ga0247844_1009581_pt1 | contig 10060 bp, 12 predicted proteins | sample LaCtaG_FD_192421 | JGI IMG/M metagenome (GOLD analysis project Ga0247844, IMG submission 192421) | Freshwater microbial communities from meromictic Lake La Cruz, Castile-La Mancha, Spain - LaCruzMarch201714.5m_1 | ecosystem: Environmental > Aquatic > Freshwater > Lake | place: Spain: Castile-La...
CGCCCGAGTCTCGTCCAAGTCGTGCCCGCTTTGACGGGAAGGCTCGCGGGCATTGCCGCCATCGGCTACGCCCTGTTCGCGCTGATCGCCAGCGTCATGATCTGGCAATCAAACCTGATCTTGATCGAATGAGCCGCCGTCCCGCCAGCAGGGAGGCCGTCAGGCCGGAAGCGGCCCGAAGAGGCTGCGCCGACTTTTTGATGCGCCCCGTCATGCTGCTAAGCGCGCATTGATCACAATCAAGCAGCCCCAGCGTTCGTAAGCACCTGCGACAACATGCCGCGCGACACGTTGTCGCAAGCGGCATTTTGTCGCACTTGCGCAGCCCCGACAGACCTTAGGATACGCAACCTTTCGCGTCCTGGCCCACGTCCGGCGCGGTGCGCACCTGCAACCAAAGAAACCATGGGACTCTTCCTACCACGCCTGCCAGACATCGGCCGCCCCGAGCGTCCGCTGGGAACGTTTGCCGGCACCACCGCCGCGCATGTCGGCCTGATTGCGCTCGTGGCGCTGGCCGTGCCGCCGGAGAATATCCGCCAGGCGGTGCAACCGATGGCGGTCCGCATTGTCGAGTTGATACCCGAAAAACCGCGCCCGGAGAAGCCACCCGAGATACCGCGGCCGTCCAGGAAGCCGCCTCCGGCAATGCCGTTGCTTGCCGCGCAAGCCCCTGCCGATGCACCAACCAGTTTCACCGTACCGCCACAACCGCCGGCCCCTGCGCAAGCGCCACCGATCAACGTCGCACCGAACCTGACCCCGTCCCCTGCGGTCATCACCTCCGCCCGCTTCGACGCCGACTACCTCGACAACCCCAAGCCGGTCTATCCCAACGCCTCGCGTCGTCTCGGTGAACAGGGCAAGGTACTCCTGCGTGTCTACGTCAGCGCACAGGGGCTCGCCGAAAAGGTCGAACTTAAGCTCGGCAGCGGCTTCATCCGCCTCGACCAGGCAGCGCAGGATGCCGTGGCGCGCTGGCGCTTCGTGCCCGCCCGGCGTGGCGACGAAGCCGTTGCCGCGTGGGTGCAAGTCCCCATCACCTTCCAACTCGACAGATGAACCCTCATGGAAACCCAATTCGGACTCTCTCACTTCTGGCAGCAGGGCGATACCGTCATCCACGCCACGGCGCTACTCCTGCTCGTCATGTCGATTGCCAGTTGGGCATTGATCGTCGGCCGCTTCCTGCGCCAGCTGCGGATAAATCTCGCCAGCGATCGTGCCCCGGACGCGTTCTGGCAGGCACGCTCGCTGCAGGAAGCCATGAGCGCCATCGAAGCGACCGACAAGACCGGCATCTACGCGGGCATGGCGCATGCCGGCGCACGTGAAGCGCGTGCCTACGGCTGCCCGGCGACCACAGACGCCGCACCGGCCAACCCGGCCCAATGCGCACGCTGCGAGGAACCCGCGTCCAACTGCCACGCCTCGCGCGGACTAGGCGCTGGCGTCAGCCTTTCCGAATCGGTCACGCGCGCACTGCGCAACCATATGCTCGCATCCCAGGCCAGCCTGGAGACAGGGCTGACGGTGCTTGCCTCTGTGGGCTCCACGGCACCCTTCATCGGCCTGTTTGGCACCGTATGGGGCATTTACCGTGCACTGGTAGCCCTGTCGGGTTCAACCAGCGTGGTCCTCGACAAGGTCGCCGGCCCCGTTGGCGAAGCACTCATCATGACAGCCGCCGGCCTCTTCGTCGCGATACCGGCAGTGCTGGCCTACAACGCATTGACAAGGGCCAACCGCCTGACCATGGCCCAACTCGACGGCTTCGCCCACGACCTGCACGCCTACTTCACCACCGGCTTCCGCCGTCCTGCAGGCGCCGACTTTTCGACCGCACGCGCCGTACCCGCACCGACCGCCGTACGGCAGGCGGCCTGAGGATCAGACATGTCATTCGGATCATTCAGCGAAAGCGGCATCACCCAACCGATGGCAGAAATCAACACCACGCCGCTGGTCGACGTGATGCTGGTCCTGCTGGTCATCTTCATCATCACCATCCCGGTCATCCACCAGGCGGTCCCCATCGACCTGCCGCGCGTCAGCTCAAAGAAGATCGAGGACAAGCCGGTGGTCATCCAGTTGGCGCTGGATGCCGACGGCCGGCTCTTCCTCGACGGCGCGTCGGCCGATCGCGCACAGGTCGAGGCCCGAATGACCGAGACCGCCGCACGCGACCCCGAACTGCACCTTCGCGCCGATCGACTGACCGCCTACGAGAAGGTGGCCGACATTCTGGCCGCCGCCCAGAAAGCCGGGGTGAACAAGATTGCTTTCATTACCGAACCCAAGCCCTGATGCCCTTCGCCACTTTTGATCTCGCCTCGGAAGGAAACCCTGTGTCTCGTACTGTCAATACTCATCGCCCCGCATTGCGACCGCTTGCCAAATCGCCAACCACCCTGCGAGGCGTCGCATGTCTGTCCTTGCTGGTAAGCAGTGGCGCCCTTTTCGCCGCCGAGAGAGATGCTCAGCTCGCCGACATGGTCGTCACGGCAACCAAGTCGGCCACAAGTATTCGCGAAGTGCCGGCATCGGTATCGGTCATTACCCGGGCACAAATCGAAAACTCGCCGGCTGTTACTGTAGACCAGCTTCTCCAGGGCGTTCCCGGTGTATACGCTGCGCGGATGGATGCGTCGTCGCCAAATCGAATCGCTCAAACCTATAGCCGTGGGTTATCCGGTAGCGGCAGAACATTGGTCCTGATCGACGGCATTCCCATGAATGTCCTGTTCGACGGACAGGTCGACTGGTCACAGCTAAAGACCAGCGATGTTGAACGCGTCGAGGTTGTTCGTGGTGCCTCATCGGGCCTGTATGGCGGCAATGCGATGGGAGGCGTGATCAACATCATTACGCGTACACCGCAAGCCGGCACCGAACGAAGCGTGTTCGGCGAGTACGGCACCAACAACACGCGAAACTATGGCGCCTCGATTCGAGGACGCTCCGGGAATACCGGCTTTACTTTGTCGGGCAGCCAACTGGATAGTGACGGTTACGATATGTGGACAGCCGCCCAAAAGCTGAGCGTTGCAGCGGCCAGCCGCCACAAGTTGATTGCCATGGGGACCAAGAAAACCAACGTCGCAGGAAAACTGACCCATGATATTGATCCCGACAATGTCGTCGATGTGAGTCTCTCCTACCTGGACGACATCAACACTGGCTTTTACGATATTTCCGGATATGTTCCCCAACGCCGGGAACAGTGGCTTGCGTCCGCCAGGTACAGGCATTTCACAGATAACTCCGAAACCACCTTGGTGTTGTACAACCGACTCGGCAAACAGTGGGCGGACTCACCAGTTACTACTGGAGGTAGTGCATACAACGCCATCGGTTCTTCCGCCACCTATGATGACAACACGCTCGGCATCACCGCGCAGTCGGCAATCCGGCTCAGCGATGCTCAGCAGATCACCATTGGTGGCGACTATCTCGATGGCAATATCGATGTGTACGACAATGGGATAGCCACCAATCCTGGTCGAATCACAAACCGCAAGGGCTACGTGACGCGGACCGGCCTGTTCGCGCAGGACGAGATCAAACTGGGAAGCTCCTGGATCGCGAACGTTGCCGGTCGCATTGATTACTGGAAAACGCATGGCAGCCTGACCGATACGCTTGCCGGGCAGCCAACGGGCACCTATCCGGAGCGCAAAGGTTCCGAGTTCTCGCCAAAAATATCCCTGCTCTACAAACTGGCGCCACAGATCAATCTGCGCGCATCAGCGGGCAAGGCCTTCAAACTCCCGGAGCAAACCGAGCTGTACAGTTCGAGCAAGCGCGGAACCATCACATATTGGGGAAATCCCAATCTGGTACCCGAGACCCTCTGGGCGTATGAAACCGGCCTCGACTACTACTTCGGTGATCGCGGCCACATCAAAACCACGCTCTACAAGAACAACGCCAAGAACTTTGTATACAGCATCACGAGGGACGCGACTAACAACGACAAGGTCAACATCGAAGGTGTCGAGACGCAAGGGCTGGAATTAGAAGCCGCATACAAGCTCAGCGATGTAGTCGGACTTTCTGGTGCATATACCTACAACGATTCGGTCATTACGGCCTTCAACCGCAATCCGGCGCTTGTCGGCAAGCAACTGACCAATGTTCCCAAGCAACATACGTTCTTGCGCGCGGACCTCAATCTATCAGATGCCACGCAGACATTCTTCACGTGGAACTATGTCGGCACACGCTATGCCGCTGACAACAACTCGTCCCACTACCGGAAGTACAGAACCTTCGACATTGGCGTGTCGAGGCACTTTTCTGCCGACCTGGACGGCCGGCTGACGGTGCTGAATGTCGGCGATAGCGTGTATGACGGCAATGGCTACATGGCACCGGGGCGCGTCGTGACGGCATCCCTGAAGTACAAGTTCTGACCGCTATGGCCACGAAGCACTTCCTTTTGCTTGCAGGCTTCACCAGCATCGTTGCCGCAGGAATCTGCACTGCGGCGGACTCGGCCTCAACCCATGCACATGGTCCGGCCAGCCGTCAGGCGGATCGCGACACTGCGAGCAGTTCCGAAATGCGGCGCCAGCCGGCTGCGCCATCTTGGACCACCCGCCCGATCATCCTGATGGACGGACGACCGGGCGGCGACCGCAGTGTCGCCCCCCTTGCGGTACGCAATTTAGCCACCGAGGAAATTGAAGCCTACAGCCCGGCCAAGCCGGCCAGCCCCTGGCGTACCAGGATTGATGGCGGCGTGGCTCGTATCTCCCCGGCCAACCCGAGCCAGGGCGGCATGCACTGGATCGAGGCCCGCCAGGAAAGCCCGACCGCCATCACGGTCGCCTCGACCATCTGGACCTTCAGCAGCAAGGGGCCGGCGCCACGGGCCATGCTTGATACGCCAAAATCCGAACTTGAGATCGTGCCCCAACCCGCCGTCAGTCGCTATCGCGAAGGCGATTCATGGGACTTCGTCGTCCGCTTCATGGGGCGGCCGCTACCGCAGGCGGCGGTAGCCTGGGAAACGCAGAACGGCAGCCGCGGCGCACTGGTCGCCGACACGGCCGGACGCATCACGCTGAAGGTTCCCCACGACTTCGACATCACCGGTCAAACGGAGACGGACCAGATCAACCGCCTGCAGGCCCAGTTTGTCCTGACCACCGAGCGCGTCGAGGGCGAAAAGACCTATCAGACGAACTTCAACGCGATCTATTCGCCGGACCGCATCCGCGGCAAGAGCCTGGCCTGGGGCAGCGGCTTCATGCTGCTCGGCGTCGGCCTTGCCGTACCGCTGCTGCGTCGAAAGGGGAAAGCCAATGTCTGACACACTTCGCAACCGCCTGACGCTGACAAGGGTTCGCATCGGGGTCCAGATCGTTACGCTGTTCCTGACGGTCTGGGGTGCCAGCGTGCTCGGCCACTACGCCGCCGACAAGATCTCCACGGCCCTGCCCGCTTTGTCCTGCGCCTACGACCAGCAGCATGGCGCCTACTGCGCGCTGATCCCGCTTGAACATCAGATGCACCATCGCATCGGCGAAGCACTCGGCAAGGCGCAACAGATTACCCTGCAGGTCATCATGCCGATGCTGGTCACGCTAGCGACCTTCATTGCCTTCTTTCTGGTTGCTGGCAAGGCTTTCTGCGCCTGGGTTTGCCCACTCGGAACGCTGCAGGAGTGGCTGAATCGCGTCGGGCGCCGGCTGGGCCTGGTGCAGAACGCCGCCGCTGGGAAGACCGTGACCAGGCTTCGTCCGGTCAAATGGGTGTTGTTCCTTGGGCTGGTCTTCATCGTACCGCTACTCTCCGGCATGAAGGTGCTACCGCACAACCTGGGCAATCCATTCTGCGACATATGTCCTTCGCGGATAGCCACCACGCTGCTCGGCGGCCAACTTGAGGAATATGCCGTCCCGGAAGTCTTCGGCACCAAGTTTCTGCTTGGCGGACTCGCCAACACGATCTTCGGCTTTACGCTCGTCGGCGCCCTGGCCTTGCGCCAGCCGTTCTGCCGCATCTGCCCGATGCTGGCCATGAACGCAGTGTTCCGGCACGCCTCGCTGACGCGGCTGGTCAAGGTCCGTCACGAGAAATGCGAGAAGTGCGGGATCTGCACCAAGGCCTGTCCGATGGACATTCCAGAGATTCACCATGAATTCGGGCGCAAGGCATTCAACGAGGATTGCACGCTGTGTGGGCGCTGCGCCGAGTTCTGCCCGGACGACGGGATCATCCAGGTCAAGTTCGGCCCCTGGGCAGTCTTCTCGTCGAACCGTGGTTACTACAAGCGGCGCCTGAAGGGTGAAACACCGGAAGGCGACCCGAAGCCAGTAAAGTTCATGCCCAAGCCTCGTCCCGCCAGCGATGTCGCCTGACACCGACGTTTCGGCTTTTTCGGTCTGGCTGCTGGGCGCATCGCTCGGACTCACGGCCTGCGCCGCCACCTGCATGCCTTTCATCGGCACTTGGGTGTTCGCGCGTGCGGATGCCCAAGCCGGCGCCTGGCGCGATACCCTGAGCTTTCTCGGTGGGCGACTCGTAGCCTATGCGCTGCTCGGCGCGCTGGCCGGGAGCCTCGGTGCCTGGTTCGTCCGGGAACTGGCAGGCGGCATTGGCAACCTGGCGATCGGCCTCGCGGCCATCGTCTCCGCCGCATGGCTGGCGTGGCCTGCGACCTCGCACAGCCTCTGCCAGCGGATGAAGAAGACAAACGGCGTCTCACCGTTCCTGATGGGAGCGACGCTGACGCTGATCCCCTGTGCACCACTGGCAACCTTGCTCGCGGCAAGCGCCGCTGGCGGCAGCATCGGTCGCGGCGCTTTTCTGGGCAGCGTGTTCGGCCTTGGCGCCCTGCTCACGCCCATGCTCGTGCTGATACCGGCTTGCGCGATGTTCGGCCGTCGCCTGCGGCAGCACCAGGGATGGATCATCCCGTGGATGACAGCCGGTGCCGTCCTCGTGCTACTGGCCCTGGCCCAAGCGCGCATCGACCTTGTCGCCGATGGCCTGTTTCCCTACCTGATCGGCATCGCCACGCTGGTCGTCGCCTGGGCACGCCTGAGGGACCATAGGGTCCGGCCAACGCCCATGATCGGCCTGCATCCTCGCTAATCGCTGAAGGAGGTCATCGTCACTGCGGAAGGCGGCGAGCTTGCCGAGCAGCGAGAATCGACAATAAGTCGGCGCAGCCTCTTCGGGCCGCTTCCGGCCTGACGGCCTCCCTGCTGGCGGGACGGCAAGCTGCATGCTTCCTTACGCGCATGCATCGACGAATACACGGCGGATGCAAAGTGCAAGGCTGGTGTTGTGAGGGTTTGTGATTCGGCCTGAACGGGCGTGAACAAATTACGCTTCCACAGACTGCTGACGACCCTCAAGAGACAGTCAGGTACTTCGACCCAATGGCAGCAACGCCAGCGGGAACGGCCATACGCGGCGGCCTTTATTAACGAACGAAATTGGTTAGCAGAGTCGAGGCGACTCATGTCTTAACCGAGTCAAGGTAATATTTGTTCATTGAATGCGGGAAAGGACAGCAATGGCCAAGTTTCTGAACACTAGCGCGACAAATTACTTCCTCGAAGAAATGATCAAGGAAGCGTCTGACCGATTGATTCTGATCAGTCCATTCCTCAAACTCAACGATCGCATGAAAGAACTTCTTACGGACAAGAATCGGCTGAAGATTGACGTCCGTATCGTTTATGGAAAAAGTGAATTGCAGCCACAGGAAATCGAATGGTTGCGAGGCCTGACCTACATCCGCACCAGCTTTTGCAAGAATCTTCATGCCAAGTGCTACATGAACGAAAACATGTGCATCGTTACCAGCCTGAATCTTTATGAGTTCAGCCAGGTCAACAACAACGAAATGGGCGTTCTGATTCAGCGTGCCGACGACGGCCAGTTGTACAAAGACGCCTACGAAGAAGCGCAGAGAATCATTCGTATCAGCGACGAAGTGCGAATTTCCCTAGAACGTGTCGCCACCGAATCAGACGCCGGGGCTACTGAAGAGGATAGAAATTCCGATGGCGATGGTGCAGCGGATAAGCTCACGACCTCCAAGGTTGCTCAGAAGCTGGGGCTAAAAACGGCTCAGTTCTTGGAGCGGGCAACAGAGCAGGGGTATCTCGCGTTGAACGGCGACAAACATGCGCTGACCCCTAAGGGCGAGCAAGCAGGCGTCGAGTTTGTTGCCAAATCCCGCTTTGGTCCCTATTTCTTGTGGCCCCATAGCTTCAATCCCGCCTGATCAGCTCCAGCCGAAGATTCGCAATGTCCAAAGCCGCAGACGTTTTTGCACTGTCAATCCTAGATGCAGAGAATTTACTTGGTCACTTCAATAAACTAAATACCAAGCCCCCGCCGCCAGAAATTGAAGTCCTGAAGCGAGCAGGGCTAATCATGGCTATGACCGCTTGGGAAACCTATGTTGAGGATAGGCTTCAAGAAACATCCGAAATGCGATTGGTGGGCCTTCTGGATAGCTCCATTGCCACGTTTGTAAGAACCAAACTGGACGATGAAATAAAGAGACTACACAATCCAACTTCAGACAAAACAATCCAGCTTTTCCGCGACTACGCCGGTATTGATCTCACGCTGAAATGGACATGGAATAACTTTGAGCCAAAGCTGGTTCGCGAACGCCTTAATCACTACATCAAGTTGCGGGGCGATGTCGTGCACCGTTCCCGAGCGGTAGGTGTTGATACTTCTATTGCCCACCCAGTTAAGAAAGAAGACTTGGAAAAAACTATCAGCTTCCTACGGGAACTTGTGAAGGCCACCGAAGCTGCGTTAGCCAACGAGTAGGTGCAAAATCGGACTAGGTTTTTAATCACCCCGGCTTCCTTAGGCATAAGCAAACAACAGTTCTAGGCCGAGCAACTGCCAGTGATCCGCAATACCCGAGCGTCCGCTGACAGTCTTGAAGAGACATAGCGGTTCTTCGGTTGAACGGCTCTTGCTGGCCGAACTCGGACTGACGTCGAATACTCCATCGACATTGCGCATTGCACAACCGAAAATCAATCATGAAATACGGATACCCAGATTTTGCGCTACCCCTGCGCCGAACGCAGCGCCCGCGCCATGTCCTTCGGCAGGAGATAAAGATGCAGCGGGTTGAAGGGGGCTGGCTCGAAACCGAAGGCCAGGTAGAACGCGCGGGCCGTGTTGTCGGCGGCATGCACCAGCAGCGCCCGGCTGGCGACCTGTTCGTGCGCGACGAGAAAACGCTTCATGGCGTCCTTGAGCAGCGCCTTGCCCAAGCCCGCTCCCTGTTCGGATTGATCGACGGCCAGACGCGCCAGCAAGGTGAGCGGAATCGGGTAGCGTCCGGCACCCTGAAGCACGCGCGGCGGGGCCTGGTCGGGTTCGATGGACGCGGCGGCCAGACTGTAATAGCCGACAACGCGGTTGCCGCGCAACGCCACGAAGGTGCGCGCGGTGTTGGCGCGCTGGGCATGCCAGGCATGGCGAATCAGGTATTCATCGAGGGCGGAACTACCGCAGGTAAATTCCGCTACGGCGCAGTCCGCCGCCAGCGGCACGGTGCCGGAAAGAGGGAGCATCATCTGTCGCTGCTGGCGTCAATGCTCGAGGACGCTCTTTTCAGCGAACAGCTTGGTGAGCGCCGGAATATCGCGGGCCGGTGCATCCAGCGCGGTGCAAAAGGCATCGGCCATTTCTTGCGAGACGACAAAGCGCGTTTCGTCGGCCAACAGGCTGGCGGCGCGTTCCAGTGCGGCACCGACAATGAAATGCGAGAGGCTGGCATGCTGACGCTCCGCAGCACGACGCAGCATATCCTTGGTTTCGGGCGCGATGCGGATGGCGAGACGTTCTTCCTTGGCGGTGGCAATGGTGGTCATGGCAGTCCTGAGAGAGGTGTGATGACGTTGTGTGCACATCATAGCGTGGTTTTGTCATGAAACCAAGACGAATGGAGGCCGACGAAAAGTACATTGCTGATAGCGGGGATTGGCCGATGACCCGCGATTGCCATTCCGGCAGGTTTCAGGAGTGAAGCAGTCCTTCATGCCTCCGGTCTGGGGAGATG
>Ga0247844_1009587_pt1 | contig 10057 bp, 3 predicted proteins | sample LaCtaG_FD_192421 | JGI IMG/M metagenome (GOLD analysis project Ga0247844, IMG submission 192421) | Freshwater microbial communities from meromictic Lake La Cruz, Castile-La Mancha, Spain - LaCruzMarch201714.5m_1 | ecosystem: Environmental > Aquatic > Freshwater > Lake | place: Spain: Castile-La...
GTAAGTACAGATTCGTCACTCATCGTTCCAAAGTATTCAGTTGCTTTACCTTCACCCACTCCAGCCAACACATCTACACCCACACTTACTCCAACTATCACACCAGCTGCTATTGGGTGTAATGCTGCTTATATAGGGTTTACCGGTAGTACTGGGGCCAACACTGCAGATCATGATATTCTAGGTTTTTATTTTGCAAATCAATTCGCTTCTATTGATTATCTTTTACCGTTATCATCTATGCCTAGTAACAGTAATTTGAGCATTTTAAACGACGCTGTATTTTTACCCTCACCGAACATCGCACCGAATAATAATAGTGTGAGATTGGTTCCAAGAGCTACTGGTAAAACTGGTACACTGTACGTTAATACACCAATAAGATTTTCAAAGACAGATGATCCTGTCACTGGTACACCTGAACCGTTTGGTGTTACTTTTGCATTTAAAATTAAAGGATTTTCTTCAGTTAATTCTGCTGATGGTTTGTGTTTTGTTATAAATGCTAATCCCATTTTCACAGGTGGTAGCGGCGGCGGCCTAGGCTACAAAGGCATAGCCAACAGTGTTGCTGTGGGGTTTGATGTTTGGCTAAACCCAGAGGGTGATCCAAATGCTAATCATATTGAATTTAATTCTGAAGGTGAAGTCTTCCCACCATTAGGTCATTTGGCTATTCAACCTGACCCAGGAGTGACATTGGATGATGGTACTATTTATTATGCTACAATTGCTTATATTTACGGTATATTTCATGTTTACCTGGACACAGTGCCTCTATGGACCTCTGATATGCCGTTTTCAGCTCTTTATACAATTGATCCAACAAAAATAAAACTTTCTTATGAATATAATTTTAATAATATTCTTTATCGTAATTGTAATACACCAACGCCTACACCAACACCACCTGTTACACCAACGATAACAGTTTCACTATCATTAACACCATCTATTACTCCAACTATTTCTGTTACACCTTCGATTACACCAACTATAACAATTACACCGTCTGATACACCAACACCAACACCTACAATATCGCTCACACCGACTATCACTCCAACAATCACCCCTACAGTAACTGTTACTCCAACTACTTCTATTACACCTACCGTAAGTCTCACACCTACACAAACACCAACTATAACACCGACAATTAGTGTTACACCTTCAACTACACCTCCTGTAACTCAAACACCTACAGTTACCCCTAGCATAACACCAACTATATCGTTAACACCTACACTAACACCAACACCCTCCATAACTGTAACACCATCTGTTACACCAACAACAACACCACCCAATACTCCATCTTCAACTGCAACCCCTACACCAACTAAAACACCTACTCCGACTATAACACCTTCTTCTAACCCTTTCACAAGATCGTTAGTCGGTGATTATCCTAATGTAGTATCGGGTGATGGTATCTCAATAACTACAACTGCAGCAAACGAAACGCTCTATTACAATGGTAATGATCCTGTAGGCTTACCTACAAATATGCTCATATACGTGGGTGGCTCGCCGAGAATGTTTGTTTCATTTGGCAGCAATAGAATAGGTCAGTCATTTGGATTGAGCTTAACACCCAGCGGCCCGCTGCAATATACAGGTGTATTTCAAACCGGTGATATCAACTTTTAACAGCCTCATATGATAAAACAAAATAAATACTAATATGGATGTATACACATTATCCTCAACATCATTTTTCGGTCTTTCATCTGATTATTCACTAGATTCAAGGTTAAAGTTTCAAGAAAATATAAGCTTCACCGAGCAAGGTATTAATGTACCGATTAATAATGCTTTTAAAGACTTAAATGACAATACATTAAACAACTTTTCAAATTTATTTCTATCAAGACAAGATACTATCTTAAGTTCTTTTAAGATAGATCCTCTAGCTAAACTAGATGATGAAGGATTTTCTACTTACTTTGCAGCTAATGCTGTTGGAGCTATAACACCATCTACAAAATTCTGGGTAGTAGGAGAACCGCCTATTACCATTAATACTGCTGTTCTTAAAGTTTCCGGTGACTATGCAGGATTTAATAACCAATATCTCTTTGATATTACATTACTAGATGATAAGCTCTGTAAAATACTTCATGAAAATGAAGGTATAGAGAGATATTTAACAGTAGATTATACAGGCAACCTTTCATTCTGTAAGGATGTTGGTCTTGATCCCTTAGGCGCACTTAGTCCGCAAATATTTTATTATGTTTATGACCGTGGCTATGATTATATTATCTTATTAAAAAATATTAATGACATTTCTAAATTTGTTTTTTATAGCTCTGCAACCGAAAGCCTTACTTTAGTTGATCCTATTACCGGAACTACAGTTCCTTATAATATTCAATCTATATTTCGAGTTAGATCTCGTAATGTTATACCAAATAACACCCCTTTGCTTGATCCCTGGGTAAGCTATAAAAAAGATTTTAAGACTAACTCTCAAGATGTAAACAGTACAAAAAGTTTTGAACAAGTTAATTCTAATTTTCTCTATAATAATGAATTTTTTAATCTTTCTAGTTCAGCATTAACCGTAAATGCGCTAGCGTTAAAAAATACTAATACACCTGAGAATTTTCAATCGAGAAATAATCCGTTTTTTTCAGAAAATAGTGTTGAATTTAGAGATTATCGCGCATTATTTACAGGTCACAATCAATTATACGGTAATGATAATATCTCGCTTAATTTCGAAAGCTATACAACAAATATTTTACTTAAAAAAGATAAGGTAACATATTTTCATATACCTCAAAACTTTTATCCGTTCTTAAGGCTTAATATTAATGATTCCGGTCTTATAGAAGCTGGTGCAATTGCTGGCGACCATCCTATTAAATCCGATAAAATATTTAAAAAGAAAGCAGATTACAAATATACTTCTCATTTTGGCGATACATCAGAAGAAACAACTGGGGATTTCTTATGCTCTTGGCTTTCTGGTAACCGTGATCCTAATGTAAAACCTATTTGGGTTGATCGTTACTATAACCCCCGTAATATTAGCTTTTTAAGAGCTCTTACTTCAGCAGAAATACAAGCTATACGTTATATTTCAATATTCGACTGTTTAGTTGATAAGGCGCATGAAATACTTGGTAATGTTGATGTATTTGACAAGCCTTCTGATTTAATTTTTGAAAAAGGAACCTATTACGCTTACCATCACTATGGTCCAAAGGATGTTAATAACTTTATTAATTCAATTAACGACAATGTTATAAATGTTAGTTTACCTATATACAGGTATTTTAACGGTTCTAATGTCTACCCCTCATCCCAGCAAGCAGAATATTTTAGCTTTGAAAGCGATAGATATGCATCTACAGGTACTCTTTCAGCTATACAAGATTCAAATCAATTTACACTAATGTTTGATGGATATAGTTCTGATTGGACTAAGCCTTTAGGTTATCAACTAGTTGGTAACTATGATAGAGATGGTTTTGGTATGTTTAATACTAACTTAGTAACACCAACAATGTTTATTAGTTCTCCAAGTGCAATTAATGTAACAAATATTGATTTTACTAGACTCAATAAACTTACTTTTGATTCCGGTGTAAAGGGTATTATACGACTTCAAGGCTTAAACGATTTTTACGGTATTTTTGAAGACAATTCATTGAGAAGATATAATTTAGCTTACGCTGAAACTAGAAGATCATATCCTACTGGAGGATTAAAGTTAGGAAATCTCTTAAGCTTAGATTATACAGAAGATACAGGTTATGCTTTAATCAATAATGGTGTTAGTAATAACCGTATTTTAGAGTTGAATCTCAAATCAAATGTTATTACTGAATCCCAGCTAACACAAACGTTTGCGCCTAATATTGGTTTTTTCAATCTCAATACCTCTTCAACCGTTAATTATTATAATAATAAATTATATTTTACAAACGGTTCAAAATCTGAAAGAATAGGTGATAAGATATTCTTCCTTTCAAGAGATTCAAAAACAGTTTTAGTTTGGAACACTACACAATCGGTAACGACTACTGCTTTTAGAACAAGTACAAAAATAGAAGATTTTACTATCGACTTTAATAGTAATATATGGTTATTATATAACACTAACTGTTTTGCAAAATACACCACTGAAAGAGGGTTCTTACTCTCCGGGGCCTTCGATGATAGTGTATACAAAAATTACAAAGTTGATATATTAGCTGATTTTAATGAAGGGGAGTATAATCAATATGCTTTAGTTACAAGGCAGTCACAAACTGAATCTAAAAAATTAAAATACGTTAAGCTAAACATTGATGGAACTACAAAGTCAACTACTCTTTATGATGGTAATACAGCCTTAGGTACAAATTTTTCTAACTCTAATTTTTTAAGATCGTTTGTAAAATCTAAATACCCCGAGACAAATTTAAACATTAAAGCTAAACTAGTTAATGTCTTTAATTCTAACGATACAGCTTCTACTGAAGTTATCTTTAATCTATCTTCAGTAGACCCAGGATATCATCATTTTGCTGTAAGATTTGATGCAGATAATGGCATTATGCAACTATTTGTCGATGGACAAATGACAGGTACGGATACCTTTAAGCCAAGAAAATATAAGTTTAGTAATATTATTCAAAGACCGTTCTTAATAGGTTCATCAACCTATGCGTTCTCTATACCTCTATTTTCATATCTTAAAAATCAATCTTTCCTAGTAGATGATTTTAAAGTCAAAAATTTCTATCTTTATAGCAGACCGCTTTATGATTTTGATATTCAAATGCATACCAGGAAAGGTATGACAATTCACGATATAAGATTTGATGTTGCTTGTGGTAGGCGTAACTATTTAGAAGAAATTGAAAGGTACTTTAAGCTAAATCCTCCCGGTTCTAAGTCAACGCAGTATAATATTACCATAAGAAATAGCGGTATTACAGATCCAGAATTAAAAATTCAATTAGAAAAGCGTGTATTGTCATTATTGAGAGACTCTGCACCTGTATATACAAAATTAAATAAGATAAAGTGGAGTAATTAATGAATATATACGAAGAAGCACAACAATCTGAGATCATTTTTGACAGATACCTCGACTCTGAAGTGGTATTACCACACGATTTTGAGCAAATTAAAATACAAGCTAACGATACTGTATCAAGTGAATTATTAAACATAAAAATGCAGCATTTATATGATAATTTTCTATATCTATATCAACAAACATTAATAGCATCAAATGTAATACCTGTATCATCTACAGCTATAGCAGGAATTACAGGAAACGATGCAAATGTAACATTTTATTATAATGCAAGTACTAGCCAATTCGTACCTCTATCTAGTGTAGCTAATTTCACCGGTGTTGATAATAGTAATTCAATGGTTTTAGTAAAAAATAGAGATCTAGATCAATATACTCTTTTTTCGGGCTATGAAACAACATTACGTGCTTATAATTTCGATACTGCTGCTAGTTATTTTTTTAATTCTTATATAACTAGCGAGGTAAATCCTGGATTCGGCGTTGGTTTTGTATGTTTAACCGCTATGACGGTAAATAATGACTATCTTTTTGCGGTAGATTCAGGGCTTCATCGTGTAATAAAATATGATATTTCTGGCTTTACCTCAGATAATAATATTTTAAGAAATAAGCTTGTTTATCTTGATTCTATAGGTAATCTTGGCACTTTTAACTCAAAAACTGAATTTAATAGTCCACGAGGTGTCGCGGTATACAATAACTATGTTTTTGTTCTTGATTCAGGAAACAGTAGTATTAAAAAATATGACGTTAATTTGAATTGGATAGCTACCTATAAGCTTTATAATGATTTTCTTTCTGCATATCCAATAGATTTGAGTGTAGACTCGATAGGTAATCTATATGTGTTAACTCAGAATAAAAGCTTTATACTAAGATATAATAATGATTTAAGTAAAAAAGAAATTTTTGACTTAGCTCCATTGAAATTACAAAACGAATCATTTATTAAAATCGTATTTTCGCAAGAAAATACCAATGTCTTTTATTTAGTTTCAACTCGCAATATATATAAAAAATTAGTAAGTAATCCATATAATACAGTGGGGAGGTATTTATTATATCTCTTTAAATATGATGTACCGGACGAAAAATTTACAACATTTGCTTCAGCTTCTTCCGTAGGAGCAGATAGAAATATTATTTTCTCTAGATTTGGTAATACAGGAAAGTTTGGTTATTTTTATGATAATTTAAACTTATATGATATCCTTGCTGTTAACAACTTTGACATATATAATTTTGATGATATTAAATTTAATTCAAATGAGTATCTACAAAGCTGGGTGTTCAATAAAAATATTTCTAAAGTTGTAATTAACCATATGCGTCTTAGAGATCAAATAATTGGAAAATTTCTTGCAGTAAAAGATGCGCGGGGTAATGTAACTTTTAGAGGGACAAGATATCTACTACCTTTTGAGCTAAATTCATTAAACTTTGAATATGATACAACATATTGTATTGGCGCTAATGAAATACTTCTTAATAATATTGTTAATAGGGCATTTAAAAAGATTTATAATATACAAGAAGTCTTAATTAATACACTAAAGGCAGAAAAAAACATCTCTCCATTAGAGAATAACCCTGTGAATTTAAACTAATATGGGCTTTTTATTTAAAATTAATCGTAATCCTGGTGTTGATCCTGTTGTGCCCATATTACCATCTGCCACTCCCACACCAACCCCAACTCCAACAGTCACACCTACTCTTACACCTACACCAACTATAACACCCACGATTAGTATCACGCCGACTATTACTCCAACAATTACACGCACACCAACGGTTACACCTACCGTAACAAAAACACCAACACAGACCCCTAATTTTTCACCTACACCGACATCCACCACTACACCCACCGTTACACCAACTATAACAAAGACACCAACACCAACTGTAACACCAACACAAGCACCTGTCTTCACTAGGTCCATTACTGGTAATTATCCCAGCGTGGTGAGTCAAGATGGTATAAGTATTACAACAACATCAGCTAATGAAACTATATTTTACAATGGAAATGACCCCGTGGGTGTACCTGTAACCATGAGTATATATGTATCAAGTGTACTCAGAATGTTTGTTACGTTTGGTAGCAACAGAATTGGTCAAGAGTTTGGCTTTAGAACAACATCTTCAGGGCCTTATACGTATTATAGTAATTTTATTGATGGGGAGGTTTATTTCTAAATATGGCATATATTAATCTCAGAGGGTCTTATAATTTTTTTACATATAATAACTCCACGTTAACGGCCATATCCTGTTTTAATGCTAATATAATTTTAGCTGCTGGTTATAATGAAAATAGAAGCGCTCCATATGCATATAAACCCGCTTTACCACCAGCATTCAATCAAATTACTCATTTTCGCCCGGGTTCTGGTTACTACATACAATGTGTATCACCTTTTTCAATTGAAATTCCCGATCCACTATCTATTCCTAGCTTTATAGCGGTATACGACAACTACAACTTCTTTACTTATCCATATGAAGACAGACCTATAACAACGTATCAAAGTTCTCTCTGTACTGCCATTGGCACAAAAGACTCTAGCAATACTAACACCATCTCATACCGATCCGACCTACCACCCATCTTTAATCAGCTTACAACTTTGTCTGCCTTTTCTGGTTATTCAATGCAAGCAAGAGTCCCTTTTACTATTAATGCCCCTTCGCCTACTCCGTCTATTACACCAACTATAACACCTACTATTACACCGACTAACACACAGACCGCTACAGTAACACCTTCTATAACACCTACAATTACACCAACAGTTACGCCATCTATTACACCTACAACTACTTCTACTGTTACACCTACAATTACACCAACCGTAACACCAACACAATTTCTATCACCAACACCTACTCCAACTATAACACCTACCCCTTCGATTACACCGACAATCACACCCACTATTTCAATTACCCCATCTATTACCCCGTCTATCACTCCGACGATTACACCATCTATTACTCCAACGATTACACCCACTATTAGTATTACACCAACCATTTCTATTACACCAACATTAACTCAAACACCTACTAATACACCTACTATTAGTATTACACCAACCATTTCTATTACACCTACAATTAGTATTACTCCATCTATAACACCCACAAAAACAGTTACACCAACTATATCTATAACACCTACAATTTCTATTACACCTACAATTTCTATTACACCAACATTAACTCAGACACCTACTATAACACCGACAGCTAGTATTACACCTACAGTTACACGTACACCAGATGCAACAGTAACCCCAACTGTTACGCCTACAATTAGTATTACACCCACTATTTCTATTACACCAACATTAACTCAGACCCCAACTATAACACCTACTCTTACTATTACACCGACTCAATTTGCTTTTCAAATTTGTGTCAATAATCTAGAACAATTTTATCCGGAGTTGACTGAAAAAAACGGTACTTTTCAATACGATGGTAATTATACATATCGACAAATTAGTTACACTAACACTATTATAACCTTCGATTCTTCTTATGGTTGGATTGTAAAATTTGCACCTCAAATTCTACCATCAAACATTACCTTAAATTTCTCGTCCTTTGTTCAACCATATTGGGGTTATTTTTCGGCTGGAAACTATTCTTTGAGCACATTTGACAATACTAATTGGAAAACAAACGGGGCACAGCGATTATTTTATGACGCATTTTTTGAGGGATTAGGCCTGACCTTTAGTGATTACTTGCCGGGTAGTTATGGTAGTTTTCCGCAAGGAAATAACAAGTGGGTCGTATACAACGGTTTTGACGACGACGGCAATGTGTATATGGATATTTTGTATTATCATCCAATCGCTTCCAGCGATTCTATTCCAGTTAGCGGGTGGTTGTTAGGCAGTACTTTTGGACTGCAAACAATAGGAGGCAGTTTAACGATTACCCCGTCTGGGGCAATCCCATCTGGGGCAACATTAGAAGCAGACGATATAATATATTATATAAATGAATCAACAGATATCAATAGAGTGCCTGATACAGGTTGGCTTGATTTTGCAACCTATGAACCTGCAAATTTAAATATAAGTTATCAAGCTTGCTCGCCAACACCTACACCAACCATTACACCAACTATTACACCTACACCAACTATTACACCTACACCAACAATTACACCAACACCAACCAAAACACCAACCAGTACACCAACACCAACCAGTACACCAACCAGTACACCAACACCAACCAAAACACCAACCAGTACACCAACACCAACCAAAACACCAACCAAAACACCAACCAGTACACCAACACCAACCAAAACACTAACCAGTACACCAACACCAACACCAACAAAAATACCTAATAATGCTTGTGTTACTGGCGCCGCGGTTGGAGGTCCTGATCAAAATGACTTGAGTTATTTAAATACAACTTACACAAAACAAGGTACTAATATATTAGTCACGGGTGAGTTGTCGTTAGTTTATTTTAAAGGTGAAGCAGAAGATCTTTTTGGTGGTGAGGTTTATAATGGGTTTATAGTATACACCTCTACCGAAAATTGGGTGATAGGTGAGTATAAGGCTACCGGGGATAATACGTATCCTAGATATATTCACGGTTCGCAGAATAGAAACCAAATACCTCAAACAGGATGGAATCTATATTTTAGTACTGGAGGTCCACCACCTACCGTGTATAGCGATACAATATGCCCGACACCTACACCAACCATTACACCTACACCAACCATAACACCTACACCAACCATAACACCAACTATTACACCAACGTCGGCACCTACATTTACAGATTTTATTGCTGGACCTAAACCTAGCGGTCAATCATCATTAAATGGCTCCCTATATGTATATACACCTGCCTCTGGACCGTACTCTACAGGAATAATCTATTTTAATACTGATGACGCTGCACCTGAACCACCAGGTAATGAGCCTATGACAATGATTATAAGAGATGCAAGTAATAATGAATATA
>Ga0247844_1009590_pt1 | contig 10056 bp, 9 predicted proteins | sample LaCtaG_FD_192421 | JGI IMG/M metagenome (GOLD analysis project Ga0247844, IMG submission 192421) | Freshwater microbial communities from meromictic Lake La Cruz, Castile-La Mancha, Spain - LaCruzMarch201714.5m_1 | ecosystem: Environmental > Aquatic > Freshwater > Lake | place: Spain: Castile-La...
GCGAAGGGCTTCTCACCTGGGCCGAGGGCAATGCATGGATCACCCGACGCCTGGCCGCACCGTTGGGCGAGCGCCTGTACACCGGCCGCGTGGTGGTGCGCATCAACAGCAGTCGGCATGGCGTTGAGGTCGACGCCTTCAACACTGCCAACCAGACGCTGGAGCGCTGGCAGGCGCAGCGGGCTGTGGTGGCCCTGCCGATATTTGTGGCTGCCCGGGTGGTGCACAATGCGCCGGACTTCTTGCGCCAAGCCAACAGTCAGGTGGTCTACGCCCCGTGGCTGGTGGCCAATATCCAATTGGACAGTGCCCTGCATGACCGCCCGGGTGCGGCGCCGAGTTGGGACAACGTGCTGTACGACGACACCCGGGGCACCGGAGGCCTGGGCTATGTGGACGCTAGTCACCAGACCTTGGGTATGGTTCCCGGCTCCACAGTGCTGACCCACTACCGCGCACTTGGGGATGTGCCAGGTGACGCTGTGGCGGGAAATGCCTCGGCGGGCGTTGGCGCTGCAGGTCGCAAGCTGTTGCTGGACAAACCCTGGGCGGCCTGGCGCGATGAAATCCTGGCCGAACTGTCGCGCGCCCACCCGGACCTGGCGGCCAAAGCCAAGCGTATGGACATCACCCGTTATGGGCACGCCATGGCTATCCCCACACCCAGCTCTGGTGATCAAATAGGACTATCCCCCCCGTTGAATGGACGTATGAAGCTATCAAAAAGAGAGCATTACCCGGCACGACAGGTTTTGATATGGGAGCGATTGGCATTCGCCCACAGCGATTGGGCGGGGTATTCGGTGTTTGAAGAAGCCTTCACCGCGGGTCACGCGGCGGCAATTTGACGTCCAACAGTTCTTTCAGGAACTCCAGAAAAGCACGGGTACGTGCTGGAATCAGCTTGCGTGAAGGCACGGCGGCGTAGACCGTGAGGCGGCCAAATATCCAGTCGGGCAGCACCTGCACCAACTCTGCGCCAGCCAGGTGTGGCTCCACCAGCAGGCGTGACAGCACGGCAATGCCGGCGCCGTCCAGCGCCGCGCGGTACAGCACGTCAAAACTGACCGACTGCAGGGCGATCGGAATGCTCACATCCACCATCTCGCCGGTCCCGCTGGCCGGGCGCAGGCGCAACTGCCGGTTGCCATAGCCGCCGCCCTGTTGCCACGGGAATTTCAGGTAGTCGTGGTGCTCCAGATCCTGGGGATGCAGCGGCGTTCCCCTGCGTTTCAGGTAGGCCGGGGCAGCGCACAGAATCCAGTCCGTGGACGCCAGGGGCCGGGCCACGATGCTGGCGTCAAAGCCCTCATCCACGGCCATGAACGTGACGTCAAATTCATCCACACGCGACTGCGGAAAGGGGTCAATGGCAATTTCCAGCGCCACCTTGGGATGGCGCAAACGCCACTGCGCAATGTGCGGTGCCAGAAAGTAGGACGCCAGCACCGGCGAGGCCAGCACGCGGACCGTTCCCTGGAGCTCCTGCATGCTGGAGCCTACAGCGGCCTCGGCGTCGTCGATCTCGTTGAGGATGCCCCGCACCCGCAGCAGGTAGACCTCGCCGGCCTCGGTCAGCGCCAGCTTTCGGGTGGTGCGCTGCATCAGCCGCGCCCCCAGGTGGTGCTCCAGGTCGCCAAACAGTCGTGTCACCGTTGCCGGTGACATGTCCAAGGCCCGTGCGGCGGCGGCAAAACCACCTTCGTCCACCACCCGCTGGAACACCCGCATGGACAAAAGCCTATCCATGGCTGCAATAAAAAAAACGAATTTTCATGATTGTTTCATTTTACGCAATGCTCAATTGCTGACCTAGGGGTTTTTAATTTGACCGCTCCGCCCTAAAGTTCATTCCATCGATGAGCCGAAACCCAATAGACGACTCACCGAGGCTGGACAAGACGGGGCAAAGCCGCTCCCGACCTGCCCGGAAATGTCTATCAACTTTTAAGGAAATACCATGAAAACGTCTTTTGCCCGCACCGCCCTCCTCATCACTTTGGGTCTGGGCGCCAGCGCCAGCTTTGCGGCATATACCCCAACCCGTCAGTCGCCCGCCGCCGGCGAAGGACCGTTCTTCTCTTCGCAGGAACAGCAAGCGCCCAGCACCACTTCCAGGGCTGCTGTCCGCTCGGAATACCAGACTGCCCAGAGAGCCGGTACATTGCCCGCCAACGGTGAGGTGATGAGCGTGCGCGGGAGCCTCGCTCCCAGTACGCTGAGCCGCGCAACCGTCCGCGCAGAATTCCTCAAGGCGCAAAAAGACGGCACCCTGCCCGCCACCGGTGACCGTAGTTAGGCCTGCCTGAGGCATACGCGAACCCGCACAAAAATCCCGCCTCCGGCGGGATTTTTTTTGGCCTGGCGGCTGGGTGACTACACTCGGTACCTCTTCAACGCAACCCCGCAGCGGCCATGGAAATAGCAGTATTGGTGATGATTCTGGGCTTTGTGGGTTACACCTACCAGGCGCGCGATGAACGCAGGCGTATCGGTCTGCTGGGCCACTATTTGGGCCAGTACCAGATCGAAAAACTCATGGAGACGCTGACCGAGGGCTATATGCGCGCCCTGGGCGAGCCCGATGTGCAGCGCCAGGCGCAAATTTGGAGTATGTTGACGACGACCGAGACCGCGCTGTGCGAGCAGTTCAGGCGTTTTGTCTTGGATTTGGCAAAGCTCGATGGTGACGCAGCAAGGGTCAGCAAGCTGCCGTTGTCGATTTTCTACACCGCCAAGTTGTTACCGGCCCAAAGCTTTGATCTGCGAAAGATGTTGTCCATTCACGCGCGTGGCATTGACCAGGCCGTATCCAACAGTTCGCAGCGCAGTGCCAAAGAAAAAGCCTTTACTGTGCTGGCCGAAATATTTCTGATGCAGCACACCTGCCACTGGTATTGCAAGTCCAAGGCGGTGGCTTCCACACGCCTGGTTATGCGCCACCAGACGCCCTACACCAAGGTGCTGGGGTCGGTATCCGCTGATACACGCAGGGCCTATGACGCGCTGGTGGCGCGTTGACTTTCACATCACCCTTTTTTCAACTCCGGACACTTATCTATGCAGCACGTCGTATTCAACCAAAAAGGTGGCGTTGGCAAATCCACCATCGCCTGCAACCTGGCGGCCATCAGCGCCTGGCAGGGCCTGCGCACCCTGGTGATCGACCTGGACTCCCAGGGCAACTCCACCCGCTACCTGCTGGGTGCCGACATGCCTGCCGACCTGCCCAATGTGGCTGAGTTTTTTGAGCAGAGCCTCAAGTTCACCATCCGCGACAAATCGGCCAGCGAGTACATCGTGCACACGCAATGGGAAGGTCTGGACGTCATGCCGTCAAGCCCGCTACTTGATGAGTTGCACGGCAAGCTGGAGTCGCGCCACAAAATCTACAAACTGCGCGACGCCCTTGAGCTGCTGGCCGAAGACTACGACCAGATCTATATCGACACGCCCCCGGCGCTGAACTTTTACACCCGCTGCGCGCTGATCGCTGCACAGGGCTGCCTTATCCCGTTTGACTGCGATGATTTCTCGCGCCGTGCCTTGTACACGCTGCTGGAAAACGTAGCTGAAATCAAGGCCGACCATAACGCCGATCTGCAAGTGGAAGGCATCATCGTCAACCAGTTTCAGGCCCGCGCCAACCTGCCCCAGCGCATGGTGCAGGAGCTGATCGACGAAGGCCTGCCGGTGTTGCAGCCGTATCTGCGTTCATCGGTGCGCATTCGGGAGTCGCATGAGCAGTCTCTGCCCATGATTTTTCTGGACCCCAGCCACACGCTGACGCAGGAGTTTGTGGCGCTGCATGATGCGTTGGCGTAAGAATAACTGATAAAAAGTGGCTCTAGCAACCGTGAAATAAGCTTGGATAGCTATTAAAATAATAGCATTAAGCAGCTGCAAGACCCCCGCGCTGCAACGCCTGCCGCAGCGCCTTCTGTGGCTCAAACAGAGCAATCAACGCATCCATCAGCGCATGCGCCTTGGCCGAGTGGTCGGCGCCAAAGTTGCACACGTACACGTCCACCGTCACCCCGGCCTGCTCGGGCCAGGTGTGCACACACAGGTGCGATTCGGCCAGTAACACGGTAGCGGTCACGCCACCGGGACCGTGCTCTGTTTCGGGAAACGAATGGGCCAGTTGGTTGACTACTTGCAAGTCGGCGGCGTGGACCTCGCGCACGCAGCGCTCCAGCAGGCGCGTCGCATCCGTCAGCCATGCGAATTCGCATTGACAATGGCTCATATCGGCGGTGAGGTGCAGGCCTTGCATACCCTTCACTGTAGATTATTTTTGGTAACTGGCGCCGCAAAGTAAAATTCCGGGTTTACCCCAGCTATCACCTTACCCGGAGTCGCCCAGCCCATGGCCAGCACGCAAAACACCCAACAGATGGCAAGCGCCATTCGCGCCCTCGCAATGGACGCCGTTCAGGCCGCCAATTCTGGTCACCCGGGCGCCCCCATGGGCATGGCCGACATGGCAGTGGCACTGTGGGGCCAGCACCTGAGCCATAACCCGACCAACCCCAACTGGCTGAACCGTGACCGCTTTGTTTTGTCCAACGGCCACGGCTCCATGCTGATGTATGCGCTGCTTCACCTCACTGGTTACAAGCTGCCAATGGCCGAGTTGAAGAACTTCCGCACACTGCACAGCAAGACCGCAGGCCACCCTGAGGTGGGTGTTACCCCAGGCGTTGAGACTACCACCGGCCCCTTGGGTCAGGGCCTCACCAATGCGGTGGGCATGGCGCTGGCCGAGAAGTTATTGGCCAGTGAATTCAACCGTGAAGGCCATGCTGTTGTGGACCACCACACCTACGTGTTCATGGGCGACGGCTGCCTGATGGAAGGTATTAGCCACGAAGCCGCCTCACTGGCAGGCGCCTGGAAGCTGGGCAAGCTCATTGCGCTGTACGACGACAACGGCATCTCCATCGACGGTCAGGTGGCACCGTGGTTTGCCGACAACACGGCACTGCGTTTTGTTGCTTACGGCTGGAATGTGCTCGGTCCGATTGATGGCCACAACGCCACGCTGGTGTCCAGCACCATTGACGAAGCCAAGAAGTCCATCGAACGTCCTACGCTGATTATCTGCAAGACCCATATCGGCAAGGGCAGTCCAAACCGGGCCAACACCTCCAAGGCCCACGGCGAGCCCCTGGGAGCAGACGAGATTGCACTCACGCGTGCAGAAATCGGCTGGAGCCACGCGCCCTTCGTCATCCCCAAAGAGGTGTATGCCGATTGGGACGCCAAGGAGGCGGGCAAAGCCGCCGAGCAGGCCTGGAAGGACAAGTTCACCGCCTACCAGGCCGCCTTCCCCGCGCAGGCCAAAGAGTTGTTGCGCCGCATGAAGGGCGACCTGCCGAAGAACTTTGTGCAGACGGCGGTGGACACTGTCATTGCTGCCCATACCAAGGCAGAAACCGTTGCGTCGCGCAAGGCTTCGCAACTGGCGCTGGAGTCTTTCACCGCAGCATTGCCCGAGTTGCTGGGCGGTTCTGCCGATTTGACCGGCTCCAACCTCACCAACACCAAGAGCACACCCAATCTGCGCTTTGAGGCCATGACGGGCGCTGTGGTCAAAAATGAAGCTGGCCAGGGTGGGCGCCACATCAACTACGGCGTGCGCGAATTTGGCATGGCCGCCATCATGAATGGCGTGGCGCTGCACGGTGGTTTCATCCCGTACGGCGGAACCTTCCTGACCTTCAGCGACTACAGCCGCAACGCCATCCGCATGGCCGCACTGATGAAGCAACGCGTGATCCACGTATTCACGCACGACTCCATTGGTCTGGGTGAAGACGGCCCCACGCACCAGTCCATCGAGCACGCAGCGTCCTTGCGCCTGATCCCCAATCTCGATGTGTGGCGTCCGGGTGATACGGCTGAAACCGCCGTGGCCTGGACTGTGGCCTTGCAGAACCGGTCCAAGCCCACTGCACTGTTGCTCAGCCGGCAGAACATCAGCTACGCGCCCAAGGCTGAGTCGGCTCTGGCACCCGACGCCTGCGGCCTGGATGCCATCAGCAAGGGTGCTTATGTACTGGCCGAGCCTTCAGAAGTGGGCCTGAAGAAGAAGCTCCAGGCGGTCATCATTGCCACTGGCTCCGAAGTGCAACTGGCCCTGCACGCGCAAAAGGTTCTGGCCGAGCGCAAAATTGCGGTGCGCGTGGTCTCCATGCCCAGCACCACCACGTTTGACCTGCAAAGCGCCGAGTACAAGTCGTCGGTGCTGCCTGCAGGCTTGCCGCGCGTGGCGGTTGAAATGGGTTCGACGGGCGGTTGGTGGAAATACGGCACCGCAGCGGTGGTGGGCATCGACACTTACGGTGAATCGGCGCCAGCGCCCGTGCTGTTCAAGCACTTTGGGTTCACACCCGAGAATGTGGCCGACACTGTGCAATCGGTGTTGCATCGTAAGGGCTGATGAGTCCCCACGCTCTACTACTGCGCGAGTCGCTGCCCCCCGGGGGGCCTGTTTTGTTGAAGTTAGGTTAGGTTTTTAGTTTTTTTATTTACGAAAGAAGCATATGACTATCAAGATCGGCATCAACGGCTTCGGCCGCATCGGACGCAACGTGTTGCGCTCCGCCATTCAAAACTTCGCAGACATCGAAGTCGTTGCCATCAACGACCTGCTGGAGCCCGAGTACTTGGCTTACATGCTGCAGTACGACAGCGTGCACGGCCGCTTCAAGGGCACGGTCAGCGTTGAGGGCAACACCCTGGTTGTCAATGGCAAGAAGATTCGCCTGACCCAGGAAAAAGACCCAACCAACTTGAAGTGGAACGAAGTCGGCGCTGACATCGTCATCGAATCGACTGGCATCTTCCTGGACAAGGCGGGCGGCGAGAAACACCTGGCTGCAGGCGCCAAGAAGGTCATCTTTTCGGCTCCTTCGAAGGACGACACACCGATGTTTGTCTTCGGCGTCAACGACAGCACCTATGCGGGCCAGGCCATCATCTCCAACGCATCCTGCACCACCAACTGCTTGGCACCTATTGCCAAAGTGTTGCATGACAAGTGGGGCATCAAGCGCGGCCTGATGACCACCGTACACGCGGCCACGGCTACACAAAAGACGGTGGACGGCCCGTCCAACAAAGACTGGCGCGGCGGCCGCGGCATTCTGGAAAACATCATCCCAAGCAGCACAGGCGCAGCCAAGGCCGTGGGCGTGGTGATCCCCTCGCTGAACAAGAAGCTCACCGGCATGTCCTTCCGCGTGCCCACCAGCGATGTGTCCGTGGTGGACCTGACCTGCGAGCTGAATTCTGAGGCCACGCTGAAAGAAATCTGCGCTGAAATGAAAGCCCAGAGCCAGGGCGCCTTGAAGGGCGTGCTGGGTTACACCGAAGACAAGGTGGTTGCCACCGACTTCCGCGGCGAGACCTGCACCAGCGTGTTCGACGCCGATGCATCCATCGCGCTGGATGGCACGTTCGTGAAGATCGTCGCCTGGTACGACAACGAGTGGGGCTACTCCAACAAGTGCCTGGACATGGTGCGCGTCGTCGCCAAGTAATCTTCAGACCCTCTGTTGAAGCCCATGTCGCCAGTCGCCATGGGCTTTTTCTTTGGGTAACATGCTCCAATGACTTTGGACCCAGAACACCGCGCACCACCTGATAACGGCGTCGCGTCGCTCCTCACCCTGGACAAGGCACTGAATGCCCACCGGCAGTGGAAGACGATGCTGCAGACGGCGGCGGCGAAGCGCGAAGTGCTCGATGTTGAAACCATCAAACGCGATGACTGCTGCGACCTGGGCAAATGGCTCGCCGCCGACGGTCGCAGGCTCTATGGCAACCGACCCGAATTCACCAACTTGGTGGGCAAGCACACCGAGTTCCATTGCATTGCAGGAGTCGTCGCCGGTTTCATCAACGAAGGCGCGCAGGACGCGGTCCGATCACATTTGCGTGGTGGTTCACAATTCGCGTTTTCGTCCACCGAGGTGAGCGTTGCGATCACCCTGCTCAAGGCGCAGGTAATGAATAAGCCTGATACAAACTGAGACCCATCATGACCCTTTTCACAATGAACCGCCGTAGCGCGATCTTCGCCGCAAGCGCAGCAGCATCAGGCCTGTGGCTGCCGCAGGCCGTTGCACAATCAGGCGGTTGGCCTAACAAGCCGCTGCGCCTGGTGGTGCCATTTGCGCCTGGTGGCAGTTCAGAAATTGTGGCCCGTGCTGTGGCTGGCGAAATGTCCAAGACACTGGGCCAGAACGTATTTGTTGAGAACAAACCTGGTGCAGCGGGCAACATTGCCATGCAGGAAGTTGCCAACTCCAGCGACGGCCATACCTTCATACTGGGTCACATCGGCACACTGGCGGTCAACCCTTATATCTTTGCCAAATTGCCCTACGACGCAGGCAAAGACTTTGTGCCGGTGACGCTGGTGTCCAAGGTGCCCAGCCTGTACGTTGTGCACCCGGACCTGCCCGTCAAGAACCTCAAGGACTGGGTGGCCTATGCAAAGTCCAAACCGGGCCAGCTGAACTACGGCTCGGCCGGCAATGGCAGCGCCGGGCATTTGGCTTTCGAGTACTTGAAGATGGTGTCTGACACATTCGTCCTGCACGTGCCCTACCGTGGCACCGGCCCCATGCTGGTGGACTTGATGGCGGGCCGCCTTGAGGCTGCGTCGGTGGGTGCACCGGCGCTGCTGCAATTTATCAAGTCGGGCAAGCTGCGTTGCATCGCCACGGGAACTGCGTCACGTCTGCCGCAATTGCCCGATGTTCCTACCGTGGCGGAGCAGGGCTTCAAGGGGTTTGAAATGACACAGTGGTATGGCCTGTTGGCACCCGCCAAATGGCCTGCCGCCAATGTGGCCAAACTCGAAACCGAAGCCATCAAGGCCACCCGAAGCAGCCTGGTCAAAGACAAACTGGCGGTTGATACGGCACTGGCCATCGGCAACACCGGTGCCGAGTTCGATGCGTTCATCAAAGCCGAGCAGGCGCGCTGGAAGCCGGTTATCGCCCGGGCACAAATCAAGCCCGACGGTGCTTAGTGATGGCGCTTTCGTTGCGCCGTTCTAGCTGACGGTTGGCGTGGTTGTCTACGGTTGGAGACGCACCCGTGAAGCCGGGTGCGACGAAATTCAAGCTTCTTCCCGATAGAAGATGTTGCGCCGCACAGTGCGTCCCGCTAGCGGGGCAACCGCGTGCGCTATGGCGCCAATGTGGTCGGGCGTGGTGCCGCAACAGCCACCCACAATATTCACCAGCCCTTCGGCGGCAAATTCACGCACCAGACGGCTGGTCACATCCGGGGTCTCGTCAAAACCGGTGTCGCTCATCGGATTGGGCAACCCGGCATTCGGGTAACAGCTGATGAAGGTATCCGGTGCTGCGCGGTTTAGTTCCTGGATGTAGGGGCGCATCAGCGCGGCGCCCAAAGCGCAGTTCAGGCCGATGGCCAGGGGCTGGGCATGGCGCACGCTGTGCCAGAAGGCGGTCACGGTCTGGCCACTCAAAATGCGACCCGATGCATCGGTCACAGTGCCACTGATGATGATGGGCAAGCGCTCGCCACTGGCCTCAAAGTACTCATCAATCGCAAACAGAGCCGCCTTGGCGTTGAGCGTGTCGAAGATGGTCTCCACCAGCAACACGTCGCTGCCACCCTCCACCAGCGCCTTCACCTGGTCGTAGTAGGCCTTGCGCAGCTCTTCAAACGTGACATTGCGTGCGCCGGGGTCATTCACATCCGGGCTGATGCTGGCGGTCTTGGGCGTGGGGCCGACCGCACCCGCCACAAAGCGGGGTTTGTCAGGCGTGGAAAACTTGTCGCAGGCAGCGCGCGCCAGGCGGGCGGAGGCCAGGTTCATTTCGACTGCCAGGTCTGCCATGTCGTAATCGGCCTGGGCAACGGTGGTGGCGCCAAAGGTATTCGTCTCGATCAGGTCAGCACCGGCTGCCAAGTAGCGCTCGTGGATGTCGCTGATCACGTCGGGTCGGGTGATGCTGAGCAACTCGTTGTTGCCTTTGACATCACGATGAAAATCCTTGAAGCGATCAC
>Ga0247844_1009601_pt1 | contig 10045 bp, 10 predicted proteins | sample LaCtaG_FD_192421 | JGI IMG/M metagenome (GOLD analysis project Ga0247844, IMG submission 192421) | Freshwater microbial communities from meromictic Lake La Cruz, Castile-La Mancha, Spain - LaCruzMarch201714.5m_1 | ecosystem: Environmental > Aquatic > Freshwater > Lake | place: Spain: Castile-La...
GCGGTAAAGTTTACCCGCGATGGCATCCAAACGCGCCCCGATTTCATTCACGACCTCAAGCGAACCGGGATCAGAGACCTCTCCCGATACCAAACCGAATTTAGCCGGTGTTAGCTCTGGTGGTGTTAGCTCTGTCATCGTGGTAATCAAGTCCGTAGCAACCGATTGTGAACGGTCTAACCCCAATGCCTCTGGTGAATAAATAGGAACTTGTTCCTCACCTACCGTTGTTGTTGGGGCTTGCTCGCCATAGATCATACCGAGTGTCGAATCTGCTAAGCCCGATTCATCCGCTGTTGGGGCAAGGGGTGGCAAAACGCGCTTGACACGAGCAGACACATCAACGACCAATTCTTGACCTGCTAGAATTTGGTTCGGGTTGGCTAGGTTGTTGATTTCTGCAAGCAGTTCCACCGTTACGCCTTCACGGGCGGCAATACTCGTCAAGGTTTCGCCTGCTTGCACCACGACAGACCGCCCTTCTCCTGATTCGAGCGTGTAGCCAGCGTTTGCCATCACAAAGCTGATTAGATCAGTGGGGTTGTCTTCTAATCCGCTTTCAATTCCCACCTTTAACAGTTTGGCGATACGATCCCCTAAAAGTGCCGCCTCGTCTTCGCTGAATTGAGCCTCCACGCCCTGTAACAGGGGGGTGATGTTCAGGTCAAATAGTTCGCTTAGTTGCGTCCGTTGCCCTGTTAGGTATTCCGCCTGTCTGCCACCAATACCAGCACGCCCCAAAATGTCGCTTGTCAATTGTTGGGATGGGGACAACCCAACCCCCAGCACGCTCTCAAGGTCAATGTTGGCAATGTAATTCGACGCTTGCAATGCGCTATCTGCCATTTTGCCAAATTCACTTGCCACCGATTCAATTTGCTTTAGTGAGGATTCGGGAATGATGTTCGCCATCGTTTCCGCCGTGCGTGTGGCGTTTTGGGCGATCATCTCAAGATTAGCAATGTCGGCATCGGTGATGATTGGTTTGGAGGCAAACGCATCACGAAATCCAGAAGCGTGGCTTAGCAATGAGTCAACATACTCCGCTTCCAGCCGTGCTTGCTCTTGTGCATAGCGCATGGATGGGAGGGTACGCAACCCCGTCATTTCCTGACCCGCTTCCATATTTAGACCGCCAAACACTTGAGCGCGGTCTAGCGCTTCAGTTCGGGCAATGATTGCCTCTAGCAAAACAATCTGATTCCCAAGTTCAATCGCGGTATCACCATGCGCTTTGGTCAATTGCGTTTGGAGGTCAATTAGGGTTTGGGTGTAGCTACCTGATACGGTCAATTGGTTCGCTATTTGACGGCTTGCATCCGTAACGATGCCCGCTCTATTGCCAAAAAACCCTGCATCAATGTTAAGCGCGTCTAGGTTTAGGTCGCCAATCTGCTTTCGCACATCGTCAATAGCTTGTTCAGCGTCTAGGAAGTTGACTGCTAGTTGTGCCACCCCTTCACTAGCGTTAACGATGGGTTGCCCCATCTCGGCAATGAGATTTTGAAAGCGCGTGGTCAATTGCGAGATTGCGCTAACGTTTTTTTGCGTCGATTCGCCTAGTCGATCCATTGCCAACGCGCCTTGCTCCAGAACAGCGGTGACAAACGCTTGATCGCGTGCAAGGTCTTTGTTCGCGGTCTGTAATTCCTCAATGCGCTCACGGACTTTGCCCGATGAAATCCCGAAGGTGTCCAGAAGCTCAATGGATTGATTTGCCAGAAGTTGCGAGAAGGTCTGCATCGCTTCTTCTGCACTATTGCCCATCGCCATGCCGAGTGTGCTACCCATCTCGGCTAACCTAGCGACCTCTGATGGATCAGTGGCTAATCCCATCTGGGTGTATAGGTTGCTGATGCTCATGAGGGTGGTATCGGGGACAGTAAAGTTAGTGGCATCTCGCATCAAAGCTAAGGAAGCTGACGCTTGATCTGCTGATCCTTGCAATTGTTGGAACGTGTTGTTTGCGACTTGTGAAGCGCGTCCGACGGTGTAGAGTTGCGTGCCTAATGCAATTGCGCCAGTAATCGCCGCTGCCCAACCGACAGAGGACAATGCGCCCCCTAATCCTGATAGGCTTCTCAAAGAATCATCCGCTCCACTTGCTAACCCACCCAATGCGCCCCCCGTTTGGGTTGCGCCCCCCTGTAGGCTATCCAACGCGCGGTCTGTCTGGTTAATTGCAGACAAGGCTTGTGCATTGTTGGCTGTGAGTTTGATGATTAGGTCATGTGTCTCTGGCATTAGATCATCTCGCTAACTAGGGTTGCCACCGCATCGGGCGTGTTCGCATCTTGTTTTTCAAATCGTTTTAGCTGGTCATGAAGGGCATCATATCGCCATTGCTCATACGCCATCATGATGGTTTGATCCGATTCGCTCATCTGATCCCACGCTGATGGAGTGATCTTCCACGAACGCATGGCGCGTAACGCTAGTAAATCAATCGCGTCAAAAGTTGTCTTTTACGGATTGTACCGACACCGCCAATTTGCCACGTATTTGCACCACCGCCGATAACACGCCCGTCCACAAGTCAGGGTCAAGCTCCATCATGGCATATGATTCAAGTTCCTCTAGCGTGGCATCCTTCATGTCTTCAAAGTTGCCTGCCTTGATGAGCATCATCATAATCATCCGCGCGTTACGACGATTGATTGCAAGGTTGACCTGATTGATGTATTCAGGATTGTCATTGTTGACCTTTGTGACTTTTACGCCATTTTCGATCACGTCTATTTTTTCTGGCTGTGGATCAGGGACGCTTTCCAAAATGGTAGTACGTTCCGAAACCGTTAGGGGGGTGATGCTAATGGACACATCCCCCTTCACGGTCTGAATGAGAATCGACACATCCTTAGCGCGTGCGCTGTCTCTCGTCAACATTAGGTAACGTTCGCAAACGTAATCGCGCCATCAGATTCAAATTGCGCCGCAAGACGCATCACCCCTGTACCGTTAGCATCTGCTTCCACCGGTGTGAGCGAAACCAAGAACGCCTCAAAGGTGTATTTCTGCGCTCCCACGTCGGTGGAGTTGGGAGTTGAGATTTCAAGTGATCTTGCCGTTGGGGTGTTGTCAGAAATCCACGATCCCAAGACGCTCGCAAGCGCGGTTGCTCCCGTGTTGGCTTCCACAACGATTGACACCGAGCCTTCAATGTCACCCACTGTCACAAATGCGCCCGTACCGCCTAGCGTCTTGTGCTTGCTGTTGCCACGAGTCAGGGTTAGTGTACCGCTGATGATCTCCGAGCTGTAATCCGCTGCGTTGGCACCGCCTTCGGTTGGGTCAATCTTGATGAGTGCTGAACCAATATCAATTTTCGCCATTTGTCTTTGCCTTTCGTGCTGGTTTTTCTTCTTTTACGATTTCGATTAAGCCCATTTCGCACATGATCTTCATCTCAAAATCCGTGCGATGATCCCAAAATGCGCGTGGTTTAATGTCCCCACGTTTGACAATTTCGCCCGTCTTGGCGTGGGAAAGTGTTTGTAATGCTCGGTAGTTCATGCGTATTCCTCAATGGTCAACTGACAACGCACGCCAAAATATTCAGTCTGTGAACCTGTAGGATAGGTAATCACGGACGGAAGCATTTCGACTTCAATCACATTGCTAGACGTGGTGGGTTGGGATGCAACCATCGCTTCTGCATATACATCCATATATGCCAACAAAGCTGGCAATGATCCTTCTAACCCCGACCCCTCTTTGACGGATCGGTAAATATACATGTCCTCAACCTTGTGGGTTCTCATAATCCCCCCGCCTAGCGTCCGCTTTGCGCTTGATGAGCGAGCGGTAGACAGAGGCAGAAGATAGCGGAAGCTACTGTTGCGGACTCGTGGCATGGCTCTGGTGTCCGCATTCTGGACAGGGATCGTTACGCTATCCACAATCACATTAATTGATGCCAACCCAGCCAGCACATTCGTTAACGCCATAATGTTACGCTCCTGTAAGGTGCTAGATATGCCAACACTGTAGCAGGGATGCCACGGGGGGTTAGCACCGCGCCGTTATCCCCAACGCCAGACTCATTACCGATGGTCAACCGTTGGCTATACAGATGTGCCGTTAGTTCAACAGCGGACTCATGGATCACATCGGGCGCGGTGATGCTGTAAGAAAATCGCGCCGTTACCGCAATTGCGTTTTCGGGGGTCTCGTCATAATCAAATGCGTAGGTAGACGATCTCTTCAGCATGATGCTGTAAAAGGGCGTGCCGTTTCGGGGGTTTTTAACGTATTCCGTTGAGGGGATAGTTACGCCATTCCCGTTAACCACGCTTGTGATTTGACAACACCACGTGTCAAAGTTCAGCACACGGTATTGCTCCCCCATCCAATATGAAGACGAGGGGAACAATGCGCTTTCAATTGCTTGAGAGGGCGCGTCAAAATATCGCACGCTATCAGTAGAGGCTTCAAACGTTGTCTTACAATACCCGTCAATAATCGCTTTAGCGTGAGGGATTAATCCAGTAATGATTGCATCATCCCCTGTTTCAGAAGCGTTAAACTTTAGGTATGCTCGTACATCTGATAGCGTGCAATATGCCATTACTTAATCACAATCTCATCGACTGCTGCTATATCGTATTGTGTAGCAGGTAGGTATTTAGATCGGAATCCATACACCACGACGGCAGCATCAGAAGCGGCAGTCGCTATGGTGAGCGATCCCTTCACAAAACGTTTTCCAAGCATGGCGATTTGGGTTGTGTCTAGTACAACAATCGCCACCTTGTCGGAGTCCGTGCCAGCTTGCGTCAATTGCGTAATCGCCGCGCCCGAAACATCAGTGTATATACCCCCACTGGTAGCAGAGAATGTTACCTTGAAGTCCAGTGTTGCACTAGAGCCGAGCGTGCCAGCCATCACGGTGAATACCAGCTGATCCCATTGGGAGCAGTCAATTGCTTCAGTCAATTCAGTAGACGCGCTGTAAGCGTCTGGGTCGATTTTGCCAACGACGGCAAAAAGTTCAGTTGCACGTTCCATGTTTCACCGCCTTTATGGGTAATTGCTCAAAACGAACGGGCTAACGGTGGTCGAGCCATCCGCTAGGGTAATCTTGTTGTTTAGCCACGGTTTGCCATCCTCGCGGACATCAAACACAAACACGTCTAAGCCTTCTGTTGCCTTTTGGTGGGGGGTGAAGAAGACGCTGAAACCAGAACGGATGAAACGCATGTATGCACTGAAATCGACAAGCGCAATATCGCCATCAACGTTCGTTGCGGACATGTGTTGGTTGTAAATGATCGGGATGGTAAACAGCGTTTGATAGCTCCGTCCATTCATGGTCACTTCGCCCAAAACAGAATTACCGCTAGACCCGATTTGCAATTGAGCAAAGTCTTGGAACGCGGTGGAGTTTGCAATCCAGCGAGTGGTGCTTTGGTTAAACATGTAATGACGGGAACGAATCTCGCTTGCATCATCATAATCAAACACGCTTACCACGTCGGTATTGATTTGGACGGTTGCATCAGCGTTCATGAACCCTAAGTAACCATCGTTACCGGTACCGCGAATGACTCCATATTCTTGCTTTGCAAGAATTGTTTGGGCGGCGAGGTTGTTGAATAATTGCTCAATGTTGAACGCGCTGTCAGCCGATAGTTCTTTTGGTACGTCCGTGAACCCGCCAATGCTGTGGATGGTGTAATTGACCATGCTCATCTGGGGTTGGGTTTCGGTGTAGGAAGAACCAGAGGGCTTGATCGCAGAAGACATCCCCGCGCCAAATGCGGTTTGACCCACGTTCGCGGTTGGCACGACAGCATAGTTCGGGACGGGGTAACGTCCATAGCTTGTGCTGACATTTTGTGTGCGACACAATCCCAAAAATTCAGATTGTTCCAAAATCAGGTTCATCAATCCCGTGTTAAATTCTTCAGGGATCAAGTACCCGCCCGCCGTGCCTGTTAGGTCAGACATGTCCTTCATTGCGCCATAGACATGACGCAGACGTTGGGTGTTTCCGTTTTTGACCGCCAAGAAGAAGTCTGGCAGTGATTTGATGGTTGCATCCGTCCCTGTCACACCATCAGCAAGAAGCGTTCCGCTGTTGGTCACTTTGGGTTCATTTGCAAGTAGGGTCAAAACCTTGTTGAGTCCATCCCCAAAGGTCTTGAGTTGATTTTCTAGCGCATCCATACGCGCGTCGGTCATGGTCGTATCCTCATCAACATAACTAGATTCATCGTCGTTTACAACTGCTACCCGCGCTTGGGTTTGCGCCTCTGGGATTGCCTCTGTTGCTTCTTCTTCTGATTGTACCACATTTTCCTTGAGCGCAACTACTTGTGTAGCGGGTTCAGCAGGGATGGGGGTCAAGCTGACCTCGCCTAGCCACCAAGTTTTGATTTCACCACCCTCCCGATGAACAATATGAGACAATGCGCCCGTGCTAACGCCCAGCTTGCCATCCTTGACCATTTGCATGATCGCCTTCTCATATTCATCTCTCAATTCCAATTGCGCCTCTAGCCATAACCCGACATCATCCCGTCTAATGATACGAGCCACGCCGAGAGAACGCGATTTCAGGGTTGCATCTTGTCCGTGTTGGTACAGAACAGGGATTTGCTCCTGCATCCCAAAATCGGTTGACTTGGTAAACCGTTCCCCCTGTAAATCGACACGGTTAAACAGCACTGCATAAAACCCAATGCGATTGTCGTCTAATGCCTTGCACGAGCCAATCACCACGTTTCCAATCATTTCCATGTCCGCACTCTTTTCATTCACATTTTCCCAATCATAGCACGCCCAAAAGCCGGGCGCGGTGGGGTCTGTCTTGTCACTGCAATTGTGCCTTGCAACAAACGCATCTTGACGATCCTCATTGTTCCGTCGCATAGGCATATCAGGATCACCATAGTGGACAAGATAAACTTGATCGCCCTGCTTGACCTCTCGCATGTACTTTTTGTCATCGCGGGTGGAAGATCGTCGTGCCGTTGCTTGAACCGACACATCATTGTATGTGTATTTTTTAAATGGCATAGCTAACCCTTTGCGATTGCATTGCGAACGATTTTGGCAACACGATCAGCGGTTGCCTCTAGCACATCATCAATATTGCGCCATCCCGTGCGTTTATGCCACCATGCTTGTTTATCCCCCTGTACATAGGTAGCGTAGGGGATGTTATTGGCAACAAACACACTCAAGCCACGCGCTTCGGGTTGAGCTTGTATCCACCCACTAGCCAACCCTCCCGATGCCCCCTTGCGCCGATACGTGCTTCCAGATGGTTGGGGCGGGTAGATGCGTACTCGTGATTTGATGTAAGTAGACGCTTCCAACAACGCGACCTGAATACGCTTAGTGGATAGCAAACTGCCCAACCGTGACTGCACGGCTGTATCGTCTATGTTGACTTTGACTTCAATCATTCAATTCAACCTTCTCTAAATCAGGGCGCAGAAAGAGCTTCAAATCATCCTCTGGAATAACCCCGTATGATTCCAAATCGGGGTTTGATTGCGATAGGAAGACATAATTAGTGCCAATCTTCCCAACGATTATTCCCCAAAAGCGTTGACCAATCTTGTTCATGACAACCATGCCATCATATTCACTACGCTTCATTTTAGCCTCTGTTGAATTGTCTATCCCAATCGTCTCTAGCTTTTCGATATTCCGCACTGTTTCGATTCAAACCACGTCTTACACCATCACGGGCTTTTTTATCCGCTTTAATTTGGTTCATCAGTGTTCCGTTCTCGCCCGTCACTTCAAACAGCATATCTAAGTAACCACCATTTTGCACACGTTGCATTCGCTGTTCCTGCGCTTTGGTTAGTTTTGTATTCGTAATGTCAACAAGATGGCGTATGGCGCGTATGACGTTGGCTTGCTCCGTGTTGGCAAACAGTTCAGCTTCATCCATTGTCAACCCTACCCTCAAGTAGTCTGACAAGAGATAATCTTTAGGCTCATAGCTATAGCGATTGCATTGCACCCAGTTTTTAGCCCATTGTTGCACCTTCTGCTTCTCAAAGACGACATTGAAGTTAGCGTCTAGTGATAACAATCCATTGTTAAATAGTTCGTTGACTTCATATTCCGAGCCGTTATTGAGCGCGTAATCGACTAGCTCCTTTAAGGTCTTGGTTTCGTAAAACGCCTTTGAAGGGCGGACGGTCTCCAATTGTAGCGTGCTATCAAATTCATCATAAACAAGTCTTTGCCACGTGGCTTCTGTTGGGGTTTCGATAACTTGCACGTCTTCATCGTTAATCGGTTGCTGTTGTCCTATATACTCATCATATTCATCAGGATCAATCCAGTTGACCCAACATCTGCAACGAGGATGAGCAGGCGGTGGCAATTGCCATGTTGACCCCCTCATCATGCCGTGCCTCGGCCCGCACACTGGACAAACGCGCTCATCATTGGCGGTGAACCAAACTGCGACAAGGTTTACGCCTTCATTGCGTAGTTGGTTGACGATGAACGCCTCCCCCTCGTAATTTGCCCGTGTGATTTCCGTAGAGGCAACCATATCAGCACGGGACGGGCTAACGATAGAGGCAAGGCGTTCCTTCAGCCGATCCAACCCCTGTTCGGGGTCACTCATATAGTTGCGGATGTATCGGTCAATTTGTCGTTGGTTCGTCTCGGTCATATCGGTGGCAAGGGTATCTACCCATCTTTGCGCCCACGTTTCAGCATTATCTCGCACGATATCATCTGCAACAGCAAACGCGCGTTCCAATTCCAGATTTTCGGCACTTTCAGCATACACAAATCCCACAATCGGGGTTAGTTCGCGTTTGTACAATTGACGGATGTTGCCCAGAAACTCGTTCCAATTCGGCTGAGCGTTCAAGAACTCGTCTTGGTCATATTCCAGATTGCCAAACAGATCACGCGGGAAGAAGGCTTGTATCTCTCGGTTTGCCTCTCGGTGGATGCGGTTCAATTCGCGCTGGATGGTCGCTTCGTATTCATCACGATTCAGGAACTGTGGCATAGGTACGCCCTCACATCCTCAAAAATGCGTTTGACCTCTGCTACATCCTCGCAATCTTTTAGCGCATTGACAATCATCGCGTGGACGGGCTTAGGCAAATCGCTATTGAATTGCATCGCCTTGACAGCACGTCCCTCTTTAATCCGCTTGCTTGCATAACGTTGCCACGTGGTTAGATCATCAAGGTACTTCTCATTTTGCACATCCATACCCATATCTTCTTCTTCAGCATGGACGGGTTCGGGTTCGGGTTCGGGTTCGGGTGCAATCACAGCATCGGCACTATAGCCTAGATACACCCGCGCTTCATCGCGTGTCAAAATGCCCACCACCATTGTTTCTTGACCCACCAATGCTTTGACCACGTTTGCACGCTCTAGTTGCATCTGTTGAAACACGTCTAAGCGTTCGGGTTCAAATCGAAAATCATAAGGCAATTTGAACTTGCTAAAAAGCTGTTGGTTCAACTTCTCACCGATGAACCGCGCTTCTGGCAAAATGGTTTTGTCATAGAAATGGAGATCATCTTGACGCGCGGTGGCGTAATTGGACGCATTGCTAAACAGAAGCGATTGCGGAATCCCTAGCGCGGTTGAAATGTCTTGGCGTTTGGCATCGGTCAAATCAGGCACGGTCAAATCACCAATCCCGCTCCCTAGCTGCTGGATGCTGGTTTCAGTGGCAAGCGGCAGGACACTAAACGCATTGCGTAACCCTGTCATGGTACGATCAAACCACGATTTGACGCGCTGTTGCTCTGCTTCCTGCAAGCGGTCAAAGCCTTGAATCGTTACAACCGTTGGGTTAATTGCACCACGCTCAAAAAACATTGAGCCAAAGACATCCATGTTGTACAGCATTTGAGCAGCTACCAACGCGGTTTTGGCGATGGGTTCGCCATAGCCCGTTTCACCGTTTCGGTTCGGTGTCCAGATGTAGCCTACGGTTTCGGTACGGTGAACCTCATGCTTGTTATTGATGGCACGCTTAAACGCGGTGACGTTGCCAGCGTCATCAAGCACGGCTGTCATAGTGGAAGGGTGCAAACGT
>Ga0247844_1009603_pt1 | contig 10043 bp, 6 predicted proteins | sample LaCtaG_FD_192421 | JGI IMG/M metagenome (GOLD analysis project Ga0247844, IMG submission 192421) | Freshwater microbial communities from meromictic Lake La Cruz, Castile-La Mancha, Spain - LaCruzMarch201714.5m_1 | ecosystem: Environmental > Aquatic > Freshwater > Lake | place: Spain: Castile-La...
TATGCACACGCAGAAATGATGGGTGGATTAGACAAGATTTATAAAGAAATCGGAAATTTTCAACCAATTGGTAGACCTGGAGAACCTATTGAAATTGCTCACCTTGCTTTATTTTTAGCAAGTGATGAAGCATCATTTATGACAGGCTCAATCGTCTCTGCCGATGGTGGAATGACCGCTCAGTAGACTTAACAACATGTCAACACCTTCTCCTGGATATGCAGTAACAATTCGTGTTGAACTTTCTGCCACAGCAGATTCCACTGGGGGATTAACTGCAGCAGTTTCAAATGCTGGTGCATCCTTAACCGCTTTAGACGTTGTGGAATCAACACATAATTCAATCGTTGTAGACGTAACTTGTAATGCCACCGATGAAGATCATGCCAAGAAAATCACTGACAGTATTTCAAAACTTGAAGGTGCCACAGTTAAGAAGGTTTCCGACAGAACTTTCTTGATTCATTTAGGTGGCAAATTAGAAGTTCATTCCAAAGTGCCATTAAAGACTCGTGATGATCTTTCCCGTGCCTACACTCCAGGAGTGGCAAGAATTTCTCAAGCAATTGCCGATGACCCTGGAAACTTAAGAAGATTAACAATTAAAAGAAATACCGTTGCGGTGGTTACTGATGGATCCGCTGTTCTTGGTTTAGGAAACCTGGGTGCTGCAGCAGCATTGCCTGTAATGGAAGGAAAAGCTGCTTTATTTAAAAGATTTGCCGATATTGATGCCTGGCCAGTTTGTATTGACTCTCAAGATGTAGATGAAATTGTAAGAACTGTGCAATTGATCGCCCCGGTATACGGAGGAATCAATTTGGAAGATATTTCTGCCCCCAGATGTTTTGAGGTGGAAGCTCGGTTAAGGGAATTATTAGATATTCCGGTATTTCATGATGATCAACATGGCACAGCCATTGTGGTGCTCGCGGCCTTAACAAATGCTTTGAGAGTTGTTGGAAAAAAGATTGATTCCATCAAAGTAGTTATGACCGGGGCAGGAGCTGCTGGAACTGCTATTGCCAGACTACTAATTAGAAGTGGATTAAAAGACTTAATCGTTTTCAACCATTCAGGGGCTATTCACAAAGGATCCTCAGAAGCAATAGATTCTCAATGGTTAGTTGAAAACACCAATAAGAATAACTTCGATGGAACAATTGGCCAGGCTCTTGTGGGAGCAGATGTTTTCATAGGCGTAAGTGCTCCAGATATTTTGACTGAAGCAGATATTAAGCAAATGGCACCTAAATCAATTGTCTTTGCTTTAGCTAATCCAAATCCAGAAATAGATCCATTAATTGCCAGAAAATATGCAGCAGTGGTGGCAACAGGGCGAAGTGATTACCCAAATCAAATAAATAACGTCTTGGCTTTTCCTGGAATCTTTAGAGGGCTTCTTGATGCTCAAGCCAAAAATGTCACTGACGAAGTTCTAGTAGCAGCTGCTAAAGCCATTGCTGAACGAGTAAGTAGTGATCAATTAAATGCTTCATTTATTGTGCCAAGTGTTTTTGATCCGGCAGTTGCACCAGCTGTCGCACAAGCTGTGCGTGCAACATTAGGTAAGTAAAGCTTTAAACCACTGTCGGTTGTGGATTTCCAGATTCTGTTATGGCTTGTCTGATATTTACTCTTAGTAACAACAATCCACCCACGACAAAGAAAGCGATAATTAACAACACACTTTGTCGATAAGAACCTGTTAATCCAAACGCCACACCAAAAGCAAAGGTTCCTAACCAGCTGGTACCACGTTCACTAATTTCATAAAACGAAAAGAATTGTGCTTCACGTGATCGAGGGATAACTTGTGAATATAAAGATCTAGATAAAGCTTGGCTTCCACCCAAAACAAAACCAATTCCTGCTGCAATTACTAGATAAGGATTTTGTTGGCCTGATGGAAGTGCATAAGTAATTACCACCATGAGAGTCCAAATCAAAAGTGTTAACAAAATAACTTTTTTAGCACCGATTTTGTCAGATAGTTTTGCCAACAAAAGAGCACCAATAAGTGCAGTTACTTGTACAATGAGTATTGCAACTACTAATGAGATTTCTGTTAGTTTTAATTCAAGAATTGCGTAAGTTCCTGAAATTGCAATTACAGTTTGGATTCCATCGTTGTAAAACAAATATGCAATTAAAAATTTAAGAGTTTCTGGATACTTTCTCACATCTTTTAATGTTATTTTTAATTCTTTAAAACCAACAGTTAAGGCTTCAGATCCAACAGCTCCCACAGGTCTATTAAGGGTTCTTAAACCTCTCACAGTGACGATGGTGAAAAGTGCCCACCAAACTCCCGCAGACATTAACGAAATTCGAACAGCTTCACCTTGAGTTACACCAAAAGTTTCATAACCTGCGTACAAAATTAAGTTCAGGATGAGTAACAAGCCACCACCGGCGTAACCAGAAGCCCAACCACGCGATGAAACAGTGTCTCGTTTATCAGGTGCTGCTAAATCCTGTAAATAAGAATTTGCCACAACAAGGGCTGCGCCAAAAGAAATGTTGGCAATGATTAAAAGAAATGCACCTAATGCATATCGGCCATCTTTAACAAAATATAAAAACATTGTTGAAATAGATCCAATGTAGGCAAATACTGCTAGTAATCCATTTCTACTTTTTATTCGATCAGCAATTCCACCCACAATTGGTAAGAGAAAAACTTGCATAAAAACTGAGAATGAAATTGCGTAAGGATAAAGAGATCCTGGGCGCATATCTAATCCCCAAAGTGAAATCATTCCTGAAGCATCAGCTCCACTTTCAGCAACAGAAGTTAAATAAGGTCCAATAAATAGACTGATAACAGTGGTGGAAAAAGCTGAGTTTGCCCAGTCATATAAATACCAACTGCGGCGAACGCCTTTCCTTGTAAGAAAGCCGTCTGTGGTCAAAATACTTCCTTATCTGACATAGGTTCTAGCATTTTCGCTGAAGCCTGTGAAAGATTTAGCATCGGTTTTTCCAGGGATCTTTTCCACTTTAATGGTTCCATCAGCATTTACCTGCACGGCCAACAAACCAACGACTTTATTTGAACCACTCAGGGTGTAACCCTTTTTAGGTTTATTTGGATTATGCGCAGATCCATCTGAGTTCTTAATCTCAAATTCAACCAACGAAATAACTGCGGGGGTTGAAGCAGATGAGGTTAGCGTTTTTGGATCAACGTTGCCAACACTCATGAATTGGCATGGGCAGCCTTCCCAATCTCCAATGCTGTAAATAAATGATTTGTTGTCAACTGCGTCTGGAGCAATCGCTAAATGGGTATCCCAGTAGCCTCGTGCAACTTTGCCATGATTGTCATAGCTTGCTGTTTGATCGCCCTTGCCTCGATAACCATTTGAATCTTTTTCAAACCAGTTTCCTTGAGCTGTTCCTTCTTGATCCCAATCAATTTTGCCGTCGAATGGCGCTGAGGTTTTTAGTGATATTGATTCTAATTTACTTTTCTCGGCAGCTGGAAAATAGTCAAAAGGATTTGCGGTGTAACTTTTCCAGGATTCTGCTTGTGAGTATGAATCAGGATTTGCAAACACAAGTTTTACATTCTGATCAAAAGTTGAAAAATCATATCCAGGACTTACAGAATCATCTGCAACAGTTTGTCCCGCTTTTACCGCAGCACCCATTGCGATACCTTCACCCAATTTTCCAACGTGGATAAATACTGAATAAAGATCGCAAGAATGTTCAATTATGACTCTGTGGTCAGGATATGGATAATTATTTGTTTTTTGGAAATCCTCAAGACCAACAATTTTGCCATCAGCTGGACTTGTAACTAGATATGAGCCATCTGCTACTGGTGTTTGAGAGTTCTCAGGGTAGAAAACATAAATGTGATCAATAGGGGTGATGTGTGTACCGAGCATGCCACCCATTGGATAAATGTGTGACATTTTTGATACATCACCAATGCCTGTTGTGTATTTATTTACTTTTGAGTCGGCATCACATTGTCCGCCAGAAAAAATTTGCGAAATTGTGCCACCACCCATTGGTTTTTCGCCACCTTCTGGTCGCCAAACTAATTTTCCATCACCCATAACTTGGCAAAGTAATTCGTTACCATCTTCGCCTTGTCCACGATCACCTTCTTTTTCACAAAGAAAACCTTCAGTTACACCACCTGCACTGTTTTGTCCCTGTCCTTGTTGTCCGCCTTGTCCCTGTCCTTGTTGTCCGCCTTGGTCGTCTTTTGGTCCACCACCACAAGCTGTTAGCAATAAAGAGAGAATTGCGATTGGCAAAATTAGTTTTTTCACTGGTGAGCTCCTCGTAGTGGATGGGGCAATCCTGTCACCTTTTATGGGGTTTCATATTGTGCAACGATGAATTCTTTCTTAATTAATTGCGAAGGTTTCCTCTCATCGACGACACACCTTTGTCCTTATGACACGCCGTGGTGAACTTCTGGTTAAGTTCTCATTAAGGCTTTGACCTGCGAAAACGTCACTTGCGTAACTCCTGAAACACCTATAACACAAATTGCGGTGCCCCGGTGATTGCAAATGTCAGATCAAGGTACTAGTGTTGCACTACATCTTGTGGTGGAAATGGCGGAAACGTCCATTAGTTGGGGTTAAACCCAAGTTATCCACAGCAGATGAGCCCAAAAGACGAAGGCTACCAGCCAGTTATCCACAGGGCGAAACCCACGGTTATCCACACCATATTCGAATGGAGTTAGGCATTGTTCTGTCCTTTTTGCCGTCACTCTGATTCAAGAGTTGTGGATTCCAGAGCTACTGATGATGGATCTGCAATTAGACGCCGTCGTCAATGTCCTGAGTGTGATCGCAGGTTTACCACTATCGAAGTTGCAACATTAAGTGTTGTGAAAAGAAGTGGTGTGATTGAACCGTTTTCAAAAGCAAAAGTTGTTAATGGTTTAAGAAAAGCGTGTCAAGGAAGACCTGTCACAGATGATGACTTGGCTTTGCTGGCACAAAAAGTAGAAGAAGCAGTACGCGCATCTGGTGCAGCAGCAGTTGATTCACATGAAGTAGGACTAGCAACACTTGCTCCACTTCGTGAATTAGATGAAGTTGCTTATTTGCGTTTCGCAAGTGTGTATCGCTCATACGAATCTTTAGAAGATTTCGAATCAGAGATTTCACTACTTCGCACAGCTCGAGAACTCGGGGACGTTTCCGTCGCTATTGCCACTAAGGGTGACAAAAGTGTCGAGGACGGCTCGGAGAAATAAGAGCAGTTAGAAAAATTCAAAACTAAAAAGAAAAAGGTAAAGAAAATGACAGACATGATCAGCGGCGGCTTCAAATTAGGTCGCAAGCAAGCACGTGGCATAGCAATGCAACGCGTATTCACCAAAGAAGGCGTTCATCCTTATGACGACGTTAAATGGGAACGTCGCGACGTAGTTCAAAACAATTGGAAAACCGGTGAAGTTGTTTTCGAACAAAAGGCAACAGAATTCCCTGACTTTTGGTCTGTTAACGCTTCAACCATCGTTACCACTAAATACTTTCGTGGCGCAGTAGGTGCTGATAATCGCGAATGGTCATTAAAACAATTAATTGATCGAGTAGTTCTTACTTACACAAAGGCCGGAAAAGTTGGCGGATACTTTGGATCAGATAATGACGCAAAAGTATTTGAAGAAGAACTAACTTACATGTTGTTACATCAAGTATTTTCTTTCAATTCACCAGTTTGGTTCAACGTTGGAACATCTGCACCACAACAAGTAAGCGCATGCTTCATCTTGAGTGTGGAAGATTCCATTGACTCAATTCTTAACTGGTACAAAGAAGAAGGCGTAATTTTCAAAGGTGGATCAGGCGCTGGAGTTAACCTTTCACGCATCCGTGGATCTCTAGAATTACTTTCTTCAGGTGGAACAGCTTCAGGTCCAGTTTCATTTATGCGTGGTGCTGATGCATCTGCTGGAACAATCAAATCAGGTGGCGCAACAAGACGTGCTGCCAAAATGGTTGTACTTGATATTGATCATCCAGATGTTGAAGAATTTATCGACACCAAAGCTCGCGAAGAAGACAAAATCAGAGCGCTACGTGATGCAGGTTTTGATATGGATCTTGGTGGCAAAGACATCATCTCTGTGCAATACCAAAACGCAAATAACTCAGTAAGGGTTTCAGATGATTTCATGAAAGCTTATGAAAACGATCAAGACTTCAATCTGACCGCACGAGCTGATGGTCGCACAGTAAAAACTATTAATGCACGTTCCCTGTTCAGAAAACTTTCTGAAGCAGCTTGGGGTTGTGCTGATCCTGGTATTCAATACGACACCACAATCAATGACTGGCACACCAGTCCAGAAACTGGTCGTATCAACGCATCTAACCCATGCTCTGAATACATGCATCTTGATAACTCAAGTTGCAACCTTGCATCATTGAACTTAATGAAGTTCTTAAAAGATGATGACACATTTGATGCTGACAAGTTCAAGAAAACTGTTGAATTTGTTATCACTGCTATGGAAATCTCAATCTCATTCGCAGATTTCCCAACACCAGCAATTGGTCAAACCACTAGAGATTTTCGTCAACTAGGAATTGGTTATGCAAACCTTGGTGCTTTGTTAATGGCACTAGGACTTGCTTATGACTCAGACGCAGGAAGAGCTTTAGCTGGATCAATTACTTCACTAATGACTGGTACTTCTTACAAGAGAAGTGCTGAATTAGCAGCAGTAGTTGGACCCTATGTTGGTTATGCACGTAACGCTGATGCACACAAACGCGTAATTCGTAAACACGCTGCAGCAAACGAAGCAGTAAAAATTGATAGCGAATTAGATCGCTCAGTTCATCAATTAGCTACACAAGTTTGGCAAGAAGCAATCAAACTTGGTGAAGTTAATGGTTACCGAAACGCACAAGCAAGTGTGTTAGCTCCAACTGGAACCATTGGTTTGATGATGGATTGTGACACCACCGGTGTTGAACCAGATCTTGCTTTGGTGAAATTCAAGAAATTAGTTGGTGGGGGATCAATGCAAATTGTGAACCAAACAATTCCAAGAGCACTTCGTCGTCTTGGTTACACCGAGGAAACTGTTGAAGCAATTGTGGAATACATTGCCGAAAACGGAAACGTAATTGATGCACCTGGCCTAAAACCAGAACATTATTCTGTGTTTGATTGCGCAATGGGTGTTCGTTCCATTAGCCCAATGGGTCACGTTCGAATGATGGCAGCAGCACAACCATTCCTATCAGGTGCAATTTCTAAAACAGTTAACATGCCATCAACTGCCACAGTTGAAGAAGTTGAAGATGTTTACTACCAAGGTTGGAAATATGGTTTGAAAGCTTTAGCAATTTATCGCGACAATTGTAAAGTTGGACAACCTTTGAGTGATGCTAGAAGTAAAGAAGAATCATCTTCTACACCTCAAGGAATTAGTGCTCACCCAATTCGTCAACGCTTACCAAAATCCCGTGCGGGAATAACAACATCATTCTCAGTAGCAGGAGCCGAAGGTTACATGACAACTTCTGCTTATGCAGATGGCCGTCTAGGTGAAGTGTTCTTGAAGATGAGCAAGCAAGGTTCAACTCTTGCTGGCATCATGGATGCATTCTCAATTGCTGTGTCAATTGGTTTGCAATACGGTGTACCACTTGAACAATACGTTCAAAAATTCACCAACATGAGATTTGAACCATCAGGAATGACCGATGACGAAGATATTCGTATCGCTCAATCTGTAATGGATTACATCTTCAGAAGATTAGCTCTGGATTACTTGCCAGAAGAACACAGAAGTGCATTGGGAATCTTTACTGCAGAAGAAAGAAAAAATGCAGTAAACGAGTCTTATGGTGTTCCTGCTGAAATCGAAGCTGTGACAACAGATTTCATTCCAACCACAACTTTGCCTGTTGTTGAAAAAACAAACAGTGCAGTACCTGCCAGAAGTTCCATGGAAGTTTTGGAATCACTAACTGGTTTGAAATCAGATGCACCACTTTGTATGACTTGTGGTGTGAAGATGAGAATGGCTGGATCATGCTTTGTCTGTGAAGGATGCGGCAACACCAGCGGTTGTTCATAAAGAGTTAAAAAAAATTAAAGGCTGGGCACAAATTGCCCAGCCTTTTTTAATGCTTAAAACTAGATAGCCACATTTTCTGAGGCTGTGAGAATTGTGGCGGCATCTATTCCTAAAGCGCCCTCTTCTAAAATTAAGTTATAAATTAATTCATAAGTTTGAGAATCAGATTTGATGGTGATATTTTGCAAAATACCCTCTGGGTTTGCTGTGCAATCACCAAAAGTGTAGCCAGAATTATTGATTAAAAAAGAATATTGCCGCAAAATAATTGCCTGAAAAGCATCTTTGTTGATTGATTCTTGAAATGATGCCGAGGCATATCCATAAGCTTTATCCCAATTCTTTTGCTCAAAAGCTGATATTTGAGAACTTATGTGATCTGTGACAGAAATTTTTTGTTCATCACCACACTTGCCATTAGTAGTAGTTTTGTTATCTGTTGCACTACTAGAGCAACCAACTAACAACGCAGTAGCAATTAAAAGCCCTGCAGTTACTAAACCCGAAGACGAATCCCGTTTCATGAACTTAAGCCTAGGTGAAAAAACTGGTTTCTGCTCTAGTGAACGAAGAAAGGATGTGTCGACTAAGTTAGAACCCTATGGGTGCAATCGAGGTCAACGGCATTGCATACCGACTTCCAACCGGTCGATTGTTATTTGATGACGTTTCTTTCCGAGTTGGCGAAGGCATCACCGCAGCCTTAGTTGGGGATAACGGTGCAGGAAAATCAACTCTTTTCAAAATCATCACCGGAGTTTTAAATGCTGATGAAGGATCAACTTCGGTATCAGGAGGTTTAGGCGTGATGCCACAGCTTTTAACAGGAGTTGCTAAAAAAGTTGAAGAAAATGACACTGCCCTTGCATCCCTTGGTTTAAATGCAACAGTTGCAGATGCATTAAAAGTTGTTTCGCCTAAAAGAGTTCAAGAAGCCATGAAACATGTGGAAGCTTGCGAATTGGCAATGATGGAGGATGAAAGTGAAGATATTCAAATGAAATACGCCCACGCATTAGCAGAATATGCCGATGCGGGAGGTTATGACAATGAAATTTTGTGGGATGTTTGCTGTCAAGCAGCAGTTGGCATGGAATATGAAAAATGTAAATTCCGAGAACTAAAAACTCTTTCTGGGGGACAAGCTAAAAGATTAATTTTAGAAGCACTTTTACGAGGACCTGATCAAGTTTTACTTCTTGATGAGCCAGATAACTATTTGGATGTTCCAGCAAAAAATTGGTTAGAAGATCAACTAAAAGCATCTTCTAAAACAATTCTTCTCATTAGCCACGATAGAACTCTTTTAACAAGATCAGCTGATCGAATTATCACTATTGAAGGTGGCACTGCTTGGGTGCACGGAAAAGGTTTTGGAACTTATTACGAGGCCAGACAAGAACGCCATGACAGATTAGGTGAATTATTAAAGCGTTGGGAAGATGAACATCAAAGACTAAAAGACTTAGTTCAAACACTTCACATGCAAACTAAATCATCTCCAGCCATGGCACCAAAATATCGAGCAATGCAAACCAGATTAAAACGATTTGAAGAAGCAGGAGCTCCACAAGCTCCCCCTCCACCACAAAGACTAAAAATGAAACTTAAAGGTGGCAGAACTGCTGTTAGAGCAATTGTTTGTAAAGATTTGCAATTAACAGATTTAACTAAACCATTTGACATGGAATTGTTCTACGGTGAACGAGTAGCTTTCTTGGGTGGAAACGGAACAGGTAAATCACATTTCTTAAGACTTCTTGGTGGAGATGAAACTGTTAGACATATAGGGGACTGGAAATTAGGTTCCAGAGTTGTTCCTGGTTGGTTTGCTCAAACTCATGATCATCCCGAGTGGAGTAGAAAGACATTAACTGAAATTTTGTGGGAAGAAAAATCATTACAAATTGCAGCAGCAGTGGGCACACTATCTAGATATGGATTAGGTGCTCAAGCAGATCAA
>Ga0247844_1009608_pt1 | contig 10042 bp, 4 predicted proteins | sample LaCtaG_FD_192421 | JGI IMG/M metagenome (GOLD analysis project Ga0247844, IMG submission 192421) | Freshwater microbial communities from meromictic Lake La Cruz, Castile-La Mancha, Spain - LaCruzMarch201714.5m_1 | ecosystem: Environmental > Aquatic > Freshwater > Lake | place: Spain: Castile-La...
CTCAAGATCGTCGGGCTGGACGGCACGGTGCTCAGTGAATCCACCGCCCCGGTCAACGTGGCTTCCAACAGTGCGGCGCAAGTGGCAAAGGTCGTCTGGGCCGACTTCGCCGCCCACCCCGTTCAGTTCCTGAAACTCGCATTGCTCGACGGCAACGGAAAACTCCTCTCCGAAAACTTCTACTGGCACTCACAAAAGCCGGAGCAGTTGCGGGCACTCGAGGGGCTTCCCCAAGTCCGGCTCGACGGCTCGGTCCGCTTCACCACAGAGGCCGGAGAGACCGTCGCCAGAGTGGACTTGACCAACTCCGCCAAAACGCCCGCGCTCATGTCCCATCTCTGCCTGCGCAACGCCGACAACGGAGCCCGCATCCTTCCGGCTTACGCCAGTGACAATTACATTTCTCTCCTGCCGGGTGAGAAAAAAACCATCACCATTCGCTGCGCCATCAAGGATGCTGCCAAACACATGGCCGTCTCCCTCGATGGCTGGAACATCGCTCCGGCCTCTTTGCAGTAATGCTCTCCTGTTGGAGCGACACTCTGCCTGCCGGTCATTCAACAATATGACTTCATCATGGGGTGCGCTTTTTCCAACTTCCGTTACATTCGTTGAGGTTCCCCTTTCTCTACTCCATGACCATTCCCAACTTTCTCCCTCTCCTGCTCTGCTTCTTGATTCTTGCTGCCGCGGGGACGGTCAGCATGGCGGGTACTGCAGCCGCTCGGAAACCCGAGGATGCGGTCACCCCTGTCGAGAACAGCCGGCATACAAAATTCCTGGAAGAAATCCGCCAGCGACACGGAAAGGTCGGCCTTGTTCTGATCGGCGACTCGATCACGGATTTCTGGCCAGGCAAGGGCAAGGAATCCTATGCCGGTTTTGCAGCATGGAACCCGCTGGATCTGGGGGTCAGCGGGGAGCACACCGAGCATCTGCTCCGGCGGTTGGTGGATGGCGAGTTGGACGGCTACCAGGCGAAGGCCTTCATGGTCATGATCGGCACCAACAATATTGGCCACTGTGCTGACGAGAAACCCGAATGGGTCGCAGCCGGCATTAAAAAGATTGTCCAAGTCATCAAGGAAAAGCAGCCGCAAGCCAGGATTCTCCTGCTCGGCATCTTCCCGCGGGGCGCCACTGCCGCGGACAAACAAAACCAGCGGGCGATCGAAACCAACAAGCTCCTGGCTCCGCTGGCGGATGACAAAACCGTTTTTTACATGGATATCGGAGGGGCATTTCTCGATGAGCAGGGTAACCTGAAAAAGGAGCTCATGCCCGATTATCTTCATCCCAACGCAGAGGGCTATAAGGTCTGGTTCGAGGCCGTGAAGCCGAAGTTGTCCGAGTTGATGAAATAGGCCCGGATGATCATACCCTTAGCATCCGCATGAAAAACTTGGCACATCCAAACATTTCCCTGACACGCATTCTGTTTCCACTCGCGCTCGCCGGAGCTTTATGGATCCCAACGATCCCGGCCAGCGGCGCGCAAAGCGAATGGGTGTATCCCGCCGCCAACGGCAATCTGATCTATAAGACACTGCCCGGTGGAGACCGGATCAGCGACTTTTCTCATGCGGGATACGGCGGCGGCGGAGTCAGTCTGCCCATCGTTCCAGTGCCGAAAACCGTTGCGCCTTCTGGCGGCGACGACTCGGCGGCCATTCAGGACGCGGTTGACGCGGTTGCCGCGCTGCCGCTGAAAAACGGCTTCCGCGGTGCAGTGCTGCTGGAATCCGGGACCTTCCTTTGCGGGAAGCCCATCACAATCTCGCAGGATGGCGTGGTGGTCCGCGGTTCGGGCTCCGGCGAGAAAGGCACGACCATCGTCATGACGGGCGATGCTCATGTCTGTCTGGTGATTCAAGGTCAGAACTTGAAATTCCCAAAAGAGGAGGCCTCCGACGTCTATCCAGTTTCCGACAGCTATGTTCCGTCGGGCACGACAAGCCTCTCCGTAAAGGATGCGAAGGGACTCAAGGCCGGTGACACCGTGCTGGTCCGCTGGCTGCGCACTGCCGCTTGGATTCAATTCATGGGCATGGACAATCTCATTCGTGACGGGAAGTTGCAGAATTGGATCAAGGCCGATTCAGCGGTATCATTTCAGCGCAAGATCGAGGCCATTGACGAAAATCGCATCACGCTGGATGTGCCACTCGCCGACTCCATCGATTCAAAGTTCCTGCCCGCTGTGGTCGTCAAGACCCAACCGCCCAAGCGGCTGACACAATGCGGATTCGAGTCCCTCCGAATCCATTCCCTGCCACCGACCGGAACCCTGAAGGCGAAGAACAACACGGCAATGACCGTCGATAACAGCGAGGATTGCTGGTTCCGGGACATCGTGACCACCGACACCCTGAATATCGCGATTGTTCTGGGCAACGCGCGGCGGATCACGCTTCTCAATATCAACGCGCACCACACGGCGACGATCGAAAAAGGGGCTGGATATCCTGCCGACTTCACCCTCAGGGGATCCCAGGTGCTAATTGATCGCTGTTCGTCCAAGGGCGATGGCGCATTCTTTGTGGACACCGCCCACGCTTCCTCCTCCCTTAATGTCGCATTGAATTGTGACTTCGAAGGCAAAGGGGCCATTCAACCCCATCAGCGTTGGTCCACAGGCCTGCTTGTCGACTCGTGCAAGGTTCCGGAGGGCAAGATCGAGTTCATCAACCGCAACACGGCCGGATCCGGTCATGGTTGGGCCATGGGGTGGGCCGTCGCTTGGAATGGCCTCGCAAAAACCTTCCAAATCCAACAGCCACCCGGAAGCATCAACTGGTGCATTGGCTGTGTGGGAGAAATGGATTGGGGTAAATTGAAAGAGGGAGAATCCGCCCCGCAGCCCGGGCCATGGCTTTCCTCTCATGGCACACCGGTCGAACCGGCCAGCCTCTACCTTGCCCAGCTCCGGGAACGTCTCGGTCAGCAGGCTGTCACAAACATTGGCTACTGACCCACCATCACATTATGAAAAGCATCGTCCTCTCAGTCCTGTGCCTCACCTTCGGACTCAACCCTTTGCATTCCGCTGATGGGCGTCCTGTCTCACTGGGCGAATCCCCCTGGCGGGTTTCACCAGAAAGCGAAGTTCATTCAAGTGGGGATCAAATTTCGCTCCCCGGTTTCCCCGATGAAAGCTGGATCGAAGCGCAAGTTCCCGGAACCGCGTTTGTGGATTATGTCAATGCGGGGCAGGAACAGGATCCCAACCTTGGGGAGAATGTCTGGAAGGTGGACAAAAAGAAGTATGATCAGAACTACTGGTATCGCGCCGAGTTCACGGTTCCACCGGAATTCCTCGAAGGTGGTCGAATTTGGCTCAACCTCGACAGCGTTCATCGGGACGGGGACGTCTATGTCAACGGGACCAAGGTGGGTTCGATGCTGGGATTTTTCCAGCGCGGACGGTTCGACATTACCGGCCTCGTGAAAAAGGACGGCCCCAATGCCTTGGCTGTGCTTGCTCATATCATGGAGGTGCCCAAGGAGAAAAATGCGAGCGGCAAGTGGGACTTCAATGTGTCATCCCCATCGCTGCTTTGCAGCCGGGGATGGGATTGGATGCCGCGGGTTCCCGGACTCAACACCGGGATTCTCCGGGATGTCTATCTGACGCACACCGGCGATGTGTCGCTTCTGGACCCGTGGATTCGCACCGATCTGCCTACACCGCAGGAGGCCACACTTTCCGTTCAAGTCGAACTCTCCAATGCGTCCAATGCCGAAGTGAGCGGCGACCTCACCGGCGAGATCAACCCCGGAGGGGTGACCTTCACCAAAAGCGTCACCCTCAAGCCGGGGGAGACAAAAACAGTGAGTCTTTCGGCGGCCGATACGCCCTCCCTCCTCATCAAGAATCCTCACCTTTGGTGGCCCAACGGCTACGGAGATCCCAACCTTTACACCTGCCAACTTCAGTTCCGGATGGGTGAGAAAGTCTCTGACCAGAGAACGGTCACCTTCGGCATCAAAAAATACACCTACGAGGTCAAAAATGGGATTCTGTATTTTTGCATCAATGGCAAGCGCCTCTTTTTGAAAGGCGGTAACTGGGGCCTGCCGGAGTATCTCATGCGCAACCGGACCGCCGCCGATTACGACACCCGCGTCCGCCTCCACAAGGAGCAAAACTTCAACATCATCCGCAACTGGATGGGCTCAGTCCCCGATGCCGCCTTCTATGAGGCCTGCGACAAATATGGCATCATGGTCTGGGATGAGTTCTGGCTGAATCGACCAGATGGAAATCCTGGCGACATCGGGGTTTACCACGCGAACGCCATCGAGAAAGTGAAGCAATTCCGGAATCACCCGAGCATTGCATTCTGGTGCGCCATGAATGAAGGCACTCCGCCTCCGGAGGTCACCGATCCCTTGCGCGGAATTATCAAGACCTACGACGGAGATGACCGCAGGTTCCAACCGTGCTCGAACAGTGACGATCTCAGCGGCAGCGGGCCATGGACGAACTTTGATCCGCCGGTGTATTTTCGCGGCACCTTCAGTTTCACCGGTGCGGAAAAGAAGCCCATCAAAGAGCCCTATGGTCTCCGCAGCGAATTGGGGACGGCGGCCTTTACCAGCTTCGACAGCTTTAAGAAGTTCATCCCTGAAGACAACTTGTGGCCTCAAAACGAAATCTGGAACCGGCACTTCTTCGGTCCGCGGGCCAGAAATGCTTTCCCCGACAACTACCTCTACAAACTCGGAATGCACTACGGCGAGCCCTCGGATATCGAGGATCTCTGTCGCAAGGCCCAGCTCTTCAACCTCGAAACGATGAAAGGCATGTTCGAGGGTTGGTTGGATCGCAGCGACACAACCGCTTCCGGCCTGATCATCTGGATGAGTCATCCGGCATATCCCGTCTTTGTCTGGCAGACTTACGACTACTATTACGACACGACCGGTGCATTCTGGGGCGCCAAGACCGCTTGCGAGCCCGTCCACATCTTCTGGAATAGCGACACCAATCAAATCCGCGTGTCCAATACTTCTGGAAAAGCTGCAGAAGGCCTGAAGGCCGATTGCTGGATTTACAACATGGATGGCACCCAGAAGTCCCATCAAGAGGCCATTGTAAATGTGAAGCCGAATGAGGTTGCAACCTGCTTCGATCCTGCTGCGCCGGATGGACTTTCCCCAACCCACTTCCTGAAACTCCGGCTCACAGACCCTGCAGGCAAGATCGTCTCCGAGAACTTCTATTGGAAAGGAATCGACACCCTGAATTACCACGGCTTGAGCGGAATGAAGCCGGTCGAATTGACCGTTTCCACCCCTGTCTCGCAAGTTCTGCGCGACGGCATGACCCGCTTGACCGTGGAAATTACGAACCCGTCCGGTTCGGGCACCGTGGCATTTGCCATCCGCCCGAAGCTCGTCAAGCCGGGCTCCGGCGAGCAGGTTCTGCCCGCGCACATGAGCGACGGATATTTTTCGCTGCTTCCGGGTGAAACAAAGAAGCTTACCATCGATTCCTCTCCCGCCAACGCGGGCAAGGAAGCTTCCAAAGTCGAAGTGGAATGCTGGAACAACTTTCCGCATCCCCAACCGAAGGAGCCGGCTCCACCCCTGACAAAAGAGGAAAAGGCAGCAACCAACACTCCGTGAGACTCGCGAGGTCAACTACCACCCTTGCAGGGCTGATCGTCTTGGCTGCCTGCATACCGATGTGACTCTTGTTTGGGCAAAATCATTCCCATTGTTATTTTATGAAAAAGCGATTCCTGACCCTACTTTCAGGTCTGACACTGGTCTCCGCCCAAGCTGGTGTGGTCTTTGGTCCATTCAATGGGCTTGGCAGTGGCTCTGGTCCCGGCCATGTCGAATGGTTTGATGGAGCCCCCCCCACCGAAGCCACCGCTCCATGGAGCATTGCAGCGTGGGTAAAGCCCGATGCAGAGATCACCGCGCCGACCCTCGTTGCCGGCTTTGGCGATGGGGTGGACCATACCGGTTCACAGCGTTTTCTTGCTGCGGATTCGACCGGCTGGTTTTTTTGGTATGGCGGTTTCTCGATCAAGGACAAGGAACCCTTCACCGAGCCGGATCGCCTCGCAAGCAACGTTCCGGCAAAGCCCGGCACCTGGCAGCATGTCGCCGCAACCTATGACGGGACGACTCTTCGCCTTTATGTGGATGGAAGTGAGATTGCTCAACTCGCGACCAAACTCACGCGAGCGGCGATGCAGCCGCGCGTCGGCCCACCGTCCGCCTGGAAAGAGGGAGCGGGCTTTCAAGGCAAGGTTGCTGACTTCCTGATCGATGACCAAGCGCTGTCGTCAGCAGAGATCGCGAAGCTGGCCTCGATCGGAAAAGGCCAGGATTCAGCAGCCTTTGTCCCCGCCCCGGGCGGTCCCACGCCCACCAATCGCACCGACGTGGTCGAATTTTCATGGGGGGGCCGCAATCCCCGTCCGCAGCCGCCGGAGATGTTCCCTGGTCCCGTGCCGCCTGTCGATGTGAAGCGCACTCCAAAGCTGTCCGAGCGTCCCGTGTCCACGGTCGATCCCGGTGGGTCTCTGTTGCTAAATCGAGGTTGGGAGATGGCCGAGGCTACTGCGGTGACGGCCAAGCCGGAGGTCATCTCCTCCCCCGGCTTTGACACCAAGGCCTGGTTCGACGCCACAGTGCCTGGCACCGCACTCACCACCCTGGTGCAGCAGGGCGTTTATCCGGAGCCGGCCCACGGGCTGAACAACGCACTCATCCCGGACCTTGCGACGAAGTCGTGGTGGTATCGTGTCGAGTTTCCCACCAGTGAGGCATGGAAAAACCGCAATCTTGAGCTCCTGTTCAAGGGGATCAACTTCCACGCCGAAGTTTGGTTGAATGGTCAATCCTTGGGCGACCTGACCGGGGCTTTCCGGCGAGGACGCTTTGACATCACGCCACTCCTTGTGGCCAAGGGAAACAACGTCCTCGCCGTACGCGTCTGGCCGCAGCCACACTATTCCCAAGGAACCGGCGAATCCTCGGTCAAACTCGGGCCCGGCAACAATGGTGCGGATGCCCTGCTCGATGGCCCGACATTTTTTAGCACCGAGGGATGGGATTGGAATCCCACCGCCCGGGATCGCTGCACTGGTATCTGGCAAGACGTCGCGATCATTCCTTCCGGCCCTGTGGTGGTGGCCGATCCTCAGGTCCTGACCAAGCTGCCCAAGCTCCCCGACTTGTCGGTGGCGGATGTCACGCTGAAAGCCGACTTGCGTAATCTCACGGACCTGTCGCAGAGCTGCACTCTCGAAGCCAACCTGCTCGGCGCCACGGTTTCCCAATCGGTTTCACTTGCGGCCAACGAAACACGCACAGTCACGTTTTCCCCTTCGGAATTTCCCCAACTCGTCTTCGAGAATCCCAAGCTTTGGTGGCCGAACGGCCACGGCGACCCCAACCTGCATGATCTGACCTTCCGGGTTCTCGATTCCGCAGGCACAGAATCCAGCCACTTGGCGATGCGTGCCGGTTTGCGGCAGGTCGACTACGACTATCTTCCAAAGAAAGGCAAACCGGAGGTTCATGACGGTCCATTTTTTATCAAGGTCAACGGCCAGCCGGTCTTTGTCCGCGGCGGCAACTGGGGGCTTGATGAGGCCTTGAAGCGCTCCTCCACCGAACGACTCGAACCCGCGTTCCGGCTCCACCGCGAGGCCGGCCTCAACATGATCCGCAATTGGTGCGGTCAAAACACCCAGGAGAACTTCTTTGAACTCGCCGACAAATACGGCCTGCTGGTTTGGAGCGATTTCTGGCTCTCCACCTACCGGGCGAACCTCCCCCCCGTCGACGCCGAGCTCTTCATGGCCAACGCCGACGACACGATCAAGCGCTTCCGTCGGCATCCTTCCCTTGTTGTCTGGTGCGGGCGCAACGAAGGCATCCCGCCCTCCTGGCTGAATGAGCCACTCGCCGCCAGCTTGGAAAAGCTCGACCCGTCCCGCATCTACATCCCCCAGTCGCGCTATGAGAAACTCATGGGCAGCGGCCCTTGGACCTACAAAGACCCCAAGTGGTATTATGAAATCCACTCGAAAGGATTTTGCACGGAGCTGGGAATCAACTCCATCCCGACGGTGGACGCCTTGAAGGCCATGCTGGATCCGAGCCAATATTGGCCATGGGAAAACAACGACGCATGGGCCTATCACGACTTCCCATCCAAACGTCACGGGGACTCCGTTCCCTTCCGCGAGGCGGCCGAGATCCGCTACGGCGTCGGCACCGACCTTGAAGGATTTATCCGCCGGATGCAGATGCAGAATTACACCATGCACCGCCTCTTTTATGAATCCTTCAATTCCAAAATGTGGCAACCCGCCACCGGGCTTCTGCTCTGGATGAGCCATCCCGCCTGGCCCAGCATGGTCTGGCAGCTCTATACCTCCGACTTCGACACCCACGCTTCGTATTTCGCAGCAAAGAAGGCCTGTGAGCCTGTGCACGTGCAGTGGGATCTGATCGACGACGCGGTGTCGGTGGTCAACACGACGTCCACCGCTTTTCCCGGGGCCACAGTCAAAGCCGCAGTTTATGGACTGGACGGTACTGCACTCAAAACGACGGAAACGAACCTTGACGTTGCTCCCTTCACCGCGGTCAAGCATGCCAAGGTCGAATGGGCCGACTTTTCAACCCAACCGGTGCAATTTGTGAAGCTGGAACTCCGGGATCAGGGTGGGAAGCTCCTCTCAGAGAATTTCTACTGGCAGTCGGATCCCTCAAAGCCTGAGGAATTGCGCGCACTTGAAACGCTGCCCCAAGTCACCCTCCACGGAAAGGTCAGCAGCACAAGGGAAGGCGAAGAAAATGTCACCACCGTCGAGCTCGCCAACCCATCGAAGACTCCGGCGCTGATGGCCCACCTCGTCCTCCGCAACGCTGCCGATGGCAGCCGCATCCTGCCTGCCTACGCCAGCGACAACTATGTGAGCCTCCTGCCCGGCGATCAAAAAACCATCACCATCCGCACCTCACACGGGGACACCCCAAAGGCCCTGAGTGTCACGCTTGATGGCTGGAACATCGCACCAGCCTCACTCCCGATCTCAAACTAACACAACAGACCCCGACATCTATGCGACGCATCATATTTTTTCTTTTTGCTTTCGTTCCATACCTTGCCCACGCCATTGGGGATTCGATGGCCCCTCTCACAAAGAAGGCCTCGGATGCCGTGGCCTCCACCCCGGACATGTTTGTTTTCGAGTCCAACCTGCCCGAATATAACGAGGCCTACCGCAAGGCTCGACAAGTCGTGGCCAATGACAGTCAGCACGGGAAATTCATCGCCGGCAAAGGCTGGCCCCAGGTTTGGACGCGCGACTCCTCGTTTTCCATGGATCTTGCCCTGTCGCTGCTGGAGACCAGCCTGTGCGAGGCAACCCTCCTCGGGCTCAAACAGGAAGTGCCAGGCATCGGCGAATGTTGGGAACAGGACTTCTGCGGGCACTTTGGTGGCTGGCCCAACCTCACCGACTCAATCGTCGGCGCTCTCGGTGCATGGTCGCTCTACGAAGTCACCGGGAACATGACGACCCTTCCTGTCTTCTTTGAACGAACGGTGAACACCCTCAAGCGCGCCGAACGTGATGCCTACCAGCCCGATACGGGGCTCTTCGGCGGCTGTTCGTCGTTCATGGAATCCAACAGCGCCTACCCTGCAAAATATGTCAACAACGGTCCGCTCGTCGCCAAGACTGCGGCACTCAGCACCAATGCCCTCTACTATCAGGGTTACATCATCGCAGGCCTCATGGCCGACCGGTTTGGCCAGGATGGAGCCCCATTCCGCGCCAAGGCAGAAAAGTTGAAGGAAGCGATCAACAAGTGGCTCTGGCAGGAAGACAAGGGGTATTACGGCTACTTCCTGGACGAAAACAAAAAGCTGTTTCATGCGATGGAAGGCTTGGGAGAAGCCCTGTGCATCCGTTTTGGTATTGCCGATCCCGAGCGTGCGCGGCGTGTGTTGGCCTCGACGCCCACAACGCCCAATGGCTTTCCGTGTCTCTGGCCGCAGTTG
>Ga0247844_1009610_pt1 | contig 10041 bp, 11 predicted proteins | sample LaCtaG_FD_192421 | JGI IMG/M metagenome (GOLD analysis project Ga0247844, IMG submission 192421) | Freshwater microbial communities from meromictic Lake La Cruz, Castile-La Mancha, Spain - LaCruzMarch201714.5m_1 | ecosystem: Environmental > Aquatic > Freshwater > Lake | place: Spain: Castile-La...
CGCCTCGATTATCAATAATGATCGGCTGCCCAAGATCTTCAGACAAGGCTTTTGCCACAATGCGGGCGGTCACGTCAGCAGCACCAGCCGGAGGGAAGGGCACAATCATCTTGATTGATCGGTTGGGATACGCCTGCGACCAGCTCGTAGCGGGTGCACCGCCCAGTGCGAGTGCCGACATGACGAACATGAGGATTTTTTTCATTATTTTTCCTTTATAGATATTCAATTACCACGATAATCGTTTTTGGCAGCATCGTCTACAAGAGTTATCCACTGATATGCTAATACCAAAATTTGATTGGCGGTTTTTCGGGCTCTTGCCTATGATGTTTACAGATAGAGTGGTTCGCAGTTGATTACAAATTGAAATTTTGTCATTTATCGTTTTGAACACACAGGGAAAAAAATGAAAATCGAAACGTTGGCTGTTCACGCAGGCTACACCCCCGAACCAACTACCAAAGCGGTCGCTGTGCCGATCTATCAAACGGTTGCGTATTCTTTTGATAGTGCGCAACATGGTGCCGATTTATTTGACTTAAAAGTTGCGGGCAATATTTATACACGCATCATGAACCCGACGAATGATGTGCTTGAAAAGCGCGTGGCGGCGCTTGAGGGCGGCATCGCAGCATTAACGGTCTCTTCGGGCATGACTGCGATTGCTTATGCGATTCAGACGATCGCTGAGGCGGGTGACAATATCGTTTCAGCCAGCACACTTTACGGTGGTACCTACAACCTTTTTGCGCATACATTTCCACAACAAGGGATCACCGTGCACTTTGCGGATTCGCGTGAGCCCGAAAGTTTTGCCAAGCACATCAACGAAAAAACAAAAGCCATATTTTGCGAATCGATTGGCAATCCGCTTGGTAATGTGACCGATATCGCTGCGCTGGCTAAGGTCGCGCATGCACACGGAATCCCGTTGATTGTCGATAACACCGTGCCAAGCCCTTATTTGATGCGCCCGATTGAACACGGTGCAGATATCGTTGTCCATTCTTTAACAAAATATTTAGGTGGACACGGCAACAGCATTGGTGGCGCCATTGTTGATAGCGGCAAGTTTCCGTGGGCAGAGCACAAAAAACGGTTTGCGCGCTTAAACGAGCCAGATGTGAGCTATCACGGTGTCGTCTATACCGAGGCTCTTGGCCCCGCAGCTTACATTGGTCGCGCGCGCGTTGTGCCTTTGCGAAACACAGGTGGCGCGTTGTCACCCTTCAATGCTTTCTTAATTTTGCAAGGTATTGAAACCTTGGCGTTGCGTATGGATCGTATTTGCGAGAATACGCTGGTTCTGGCGAAGTACCTTGAAAAACATCCTAAGGTTGAGTGGGTGCGTTATGCAGGCCTGCCCAACCACCCAGACCATGCGTTAGTGCAGCGCCAAATGGGTGGGCGGGCTTCGGGTATTTTGTCGTTTGGGATAAAAAGCACAGACTCTGATCCTCGAGCAGCGGGTGCGCGTTTTCTCGATGCCCTGAATCTATTTACACGTCTGGTGAACATCGGCGATGCGAAGTCACTGGCGACACATCCAGCGTCGACCACACATCGTCAGCTGAATCCTGAAGAGCTGGCCAAAGCTGGAGTCTCAGAAAGTATGGTTCGCTTGTCAGTCGGTATTGAGCACATCAGCGACCTACAAGAAGATCTTGAGCAGGCGTTGGCAAAGGCGTAACAGGATGTGAGCAAGGAGGGTGCAGCCTTCCTTGCTTTAGTCTTTGATTTAGCGTGCTGCAGCCAAAATCGTGGCGTTGGATGGTGGTGGCTTACCCTCCAAGCGCGCCTTGTGTATTCACATACAGCGAGTAAATCGAATGTGAAGAAGCCATAAACAAGCGGTTGCGTTTCAGCCCGCCAAAACACAGATTGGCACAACGTTCTGGTAGCGCAATCCGGCCAATCATTTTTCCGGCGGGCGAGATCACCATTACGCCATCAAGCTCAGGCGTACCCATGCCCCAGCCGCACCAAAGATTGCCATCGATATCTGCACGTAAACCGTCGATGCTGCCAGCACCTGCATCTAAAAATACGCGACCGTTAGCAATCTTGGTGCCGTTGTCGATTACGTCGTACACCTGGATCAAGCGATTGGGTGTGGCGCGCGATTCAATAATGTAAAGCAGGCTTTCGTCGGGTGAAAAACATAAACCATTTGGCCCTTTAAGCTGGTCTGTCAGCAGCGTAGCAGCACCTGTGACGCCGTCGATGCGGTACACCGAATGGGGTAACTCGAGCGGTGATTTGACGCCTTCGTAATTGCCTAAGCTGCCAAAGGGCGGGTCAGTGAACCAGATTGAGCCATCTGACTTCACGACGACATCATTAGGGGCATTGAGTTTTTTACCCTGAAACGAATCTAGCAGTACCGTGATGCTGCCATCGTATTCGGTGCGGGTGACGCGACGCCCGTGCTCGCAACTGACCAAGCGGCCTTGGCGGTCGCGTGTATGGCCATTGGCCCAGTTTGACGGTTTGCGAAACACACTGACTGCGCCAGTTTCTTCTTCCCACTTCATGATCCGGTTATTGGGGATATCGCTCCAGAGCAGGTAGCGTCCGTCACCGAACCAGACAGGGCCCTCTGCCCAGCGAAAGCCGGTCGCAATACGCTCAACCGAGGCGAGTGCCAAGCGATAGGCGTCAAACGAAGAGTCTAACGAGATGACACGGGGGTCGGGGTAGCGTTCGCTTTCTTCCCACATAGTTGGCTCCTGGATGTTGATTATTGTGGGGTCAATATACCTGTTTGGAATAAAAAGGGGGTGTCACCCTCGCTTTTTTTGCCGCCCATTGCGCAGCTGATCTTGAGAGGACCTGAGTAGACAATGAGCGAAAAGCCGAGCGCGCCCGTATGATGTCATTTTTATAATTGCTGACTAGGTATTGTTCTGATGGCCTCCAACCCTCTTGTCGCGTCTGCCGTGACGAAGCTGACGATAACTAAAACAATCCCGCTTGGTTCATATCGGTCGATTCCCTTTGTGCGCGTTGAGGGTATGGCGTACGGCGAGTTGAGCCCTACAGAAAATATCCCTGACTTGGCCAATGCCCCCCGTAACGCGCGCGGTAATGTTGAATATCAAACACGCGTTGTTCTCATTGCACCAACAGACCCTAAGCAAAGCAAGGGGCGCTTGTTGGTGGATGTGCCAAACCGCGGCTTGCCGGTGAGCCATGCTTTTTATAACAGTCCTCGGCAGCGGCCTCTGCCGATTGGTTCGCTTGATGCAGGCTTGAGTTTTTTGCAAGAGCAAGGTTTTATGTTGGTGTCGACGCAATGGGAGCTTGGGCAGGGGTTCGAGCCGCCGCAGTTTGTCGATGAACACGGCGAAACACGTTTTGTTGAGGGCGTAGGGTTTGCTGCGGTGCGCGATATGGCGCGTTTTTTGCGTGACAGCGTACAGAGTGACAATCCACTTGCAGGCGCGGTTAAGCGAATCTATGCCGCGGGCTATTCGCAAACCTCTCGGTTCTTGAAAAGCTTTTTGCTCAATGGTTTTAATCTTGTAGACGGTGGGCAGATTATTGAGGGCTTTCATCTGGTGGGTGGTGCGGCAGGGCAACTCCCTTTGATGGCTTCAGGCGCGGGCCCTGGTACGGTGGCTGGAAGTACGCCAGCACCGCCTAACCTCGAACACCGAGGTGTGCACGAAGAACCGTTCACTTACAGTGCAGTGATGGCAACGCTGCAAGCGCGCAACGAACCGCTGCCCAAAATATTTGTGACGCACTTCAATATTGACTACATGGGTGGCCGCGCGTCGTTGACGCGTACTGGCGCCCGGGGTATGACCGACCTTGCGCTGCCCGATACCGTGCGCATGTACGATATCGCCGGCTCTGCACACCTCAATATGCGCGAGCAATACAAACTGTGCGAATCGATGCATGGGCAGCTGGATTGGTCACCGCCGTTGCGTGCGCAACTAGTCGCACTGGATCACTGGGTATCGGATCAGCTTGAGCCGCCGCCAAGTTGTCTGATGCCCCTGAGGCCAGCGCGTGCAGATGAGACGGTGTATGGCGCGCCGCGCTACTTGCCCGAGGCCACAGTGCTGGTGCCTCAAACCGATGCCGACGACAACCCACTAGGTGGGATTCAAGTGCCCGACGTTGCCGTGCCTTTGGGCACCCACGGTCGACCCAACGCCCCAGTCACAAATGTGATTTGTCGCTTGGCAGGCACCTACAAGCCTTTTTTTGCTCGGCAACAAGAGCGCTTGCAGGCCAATGACTCAAGGTTGTCTCTTGAAGAACGTTATCCAGAGGGCTTGAATCAGTACGTGCAGCAGGTGCGAGAGGTGAGCGATCAACTGGTTGCCCAGCGGTATCTGCTGGCAGCCGACGCGGCGGTGATTGTGAACTCGGCCGCGGATGAGACGCTTTTAAAACCGAAGCCAACACGGTCAATTTTTCATTTGTAAAACGGTATCGCTTCAAGGCATCAGGTCTGCGACCCAGACAAGTCAGCGAAGGGCTTGAAGTTCGCCGTTTCGGAGCGTCAGTGAAATGCTTAAGTTCGGCTACTGAGACAAATCGCACTTAAAACAGCGCGCGACCCCGCAACGCTTTGGTTTCAGAAAGCTTACGTTTACCTTCAAGGCGGCGTTGCTTTGAACCATAGGTGGGTTTGGTCGCGTGCCGGATTTTGGGTGGCCGGGCAACGCTGTTGACCAGTTCGTTGAGCCTTGCCAACGCCTCAGTGCGGTTCATGTCTTGGCTGCGGTGAGTTTGCGCCTTGATCACGATGGCCCCATCACGGGTAATACGATGGTCGTTCAGTGCTAACAGGCGCACTTTAACGTCTGCGCTGAGTGTTGAGGTGGGGATGCTGAAGCGTAGGTGAATGGCGCTTGAGACTTTATTCACATTTTGCCCACCCGCGCCCTGTGCACGCACCGCGGTAATCGTGACATCGTCTTCAGTTAAGGTAATTTGGGCGTACATTGTGAGATTAAGCAATTGACCTGTAAACTATATTATCGTTTATCTCAGGGAGCTTATCGTGGCCAAAGGTCAGCAGAAATCCAGTAAAGAATCAAAAAAGCCTAAAAAAGATACTTCGACGCCTAAACCCGCCTCGGGCCTGGCCGATCCGGTCAGGGCAACGACCGTCAACACGGTCTACACACGGATCAAGAATAAAGATAAATAGTCTGAAAATGTCAAAACGGGCATCGCGCCTTCAGAAAGAGAGGCCCAATGCCCGTTTGTATGACTCGTAGGCGTTACTGACTTAAGCTTTAACCAACAGTGCCGCACACGAGCGCGTGGTTTCAGTATCAAGTTTGGCGACGCCTGGCATTTTGCCCCAGCCGCCTTTTTCAATGTAAGTGGCGCGTGCCCACTCATCTGCTTTTTTCAGTTCGACCAGATTGGCTGAAAAATTCGCATCGCGTTTGAACATCTCTGCGCAAACAGGTGCCAGTGCAGCCGCGACTGCTTTGTTGGCAGTCGCCTTACCGACCGTAGCAGTGCCGCCCGCGGTATGCCAGTCGGCAAAACCAAAACCAATAAGTGCGACTAAGCCGGCTCCGGCAACGGCGCCCCAAAGCGTGGGTTCGGTCTGTGCAGGAAGTTTCATAGGTTGCCTTTAATAGATATGCGGAAGGCCGTCCGCAAGCGGTTCAGCCCACTGTACGCCCTATGTTGGCGTTGAAGGGGTTTCATCGCCGGTTTCATTCGTTTTGGAGGGAATACCCTCTCAAAGGGAATACCCTTCAAAACTCGTACGCTTTGATTGCTCACTACCCATTGTGTTCTTTCACTTTACAAATTGCTTGCCAAGTCACGATGGCAACACCCGCCCATTTTAGAGTTCGCCACCGCCGTCGAATCAAGAGGGACGACAGGGCCGAAGTGAGGTAGGGGTATTGCACTGCGAACGAAATCCCCGTTGTCATGAGTTGTCCCCCACTCATATCTGACAGGTTGTGCAGCCACTGTTTTGGGCTGAGCTCTAACTTCAGCTCGGCGTTGTGCAACACCAAAGACTCACGCTCGACGGCTGCGCGCATACATAAAAGTTCAAGGTATGCTTGCCGATCGATTCTGGCAGATTGTTTAGCGCGCATGAAAATCTTCTCGCTGTGAATCTGAGTCGCGTGCGGCACGATGAGAGCTTGAGGTCAGATGTGTTTGCCACGCCGATAGCAGCGAGAGATCTTTAGAGAGTTCTTGACGCGTGAATTCAAAAGGCAAGGCTTCAGTTTTGAGTCGGTGTACCAAACGTGAGATCAGACTCAAGCCAATGATGGCGTAGAGCAGTGCAAGGCCGCCGATTGCCCAATAACGATACTCGCCAGGCCAAAAAAATGAGACGATTAATATTGAGACAACCACCAACGCTAACATCAAAAAAAGGAGGGCAATTCCACACAACCCCAATAACGAAAAAAATCGTGCCCGTTGCTCTGCAAGCTCAAGACTAAAGAGCTCGGCTCTGGTTCGCAAAATTGCAGTCAGATCACTTGCGACCTGACCGAAGCTGTGTCGGATCGTCATGAAAGCTTAGCGGCGACTAATTAGCAAACCAAGCAACAGACCGACAACACCAACTGCAGCAACGGCTTGCCAAGGTTTGTCGTGTACATAGTCGTCCGCTTCGCGAATGGCTTTTTTTCCTTGCCTCAAGAGTGACTCTTGCGTGTCGTGTAACGCTTCGCGGGTTGCGCGCAAAGAGTCAAGCGCACGCTCTCGAAGCTCAGCGGCTTGGTCACCCGTTGCGCTGGCAGCGCTACGCAGTAGCCCCTCGGCCTCACCCAGTGCGGCTTTTAAACCGTTAAGTAGTTTGTCTTGAGCGCATCCTGCAACAGCATTATTGGCGGATTGATTCATGTCGGGCTCCCAGTTGATACGTTTGAACGAGTGGTTTCAGTATGCCCCGCGATGAGAAAGTTAAACTTGATAAATATCAAGATAAGCTCATGCTCAGCGGTCGGCCTCCCGTTCAGGTCGATCACCCGCTAAACTAGAGACCTCATTTTTTAATATATTTTTTAGTGACTTTATGAAACTTCTTTCTAAGACAACTCTTGGCGCAATCGAATTGAGTAACCGTGTCGTGATGGCGCCGTTAACCAGAATGCGTGCCCAAGCCGGTGATGTGCCAGGCGAACTCGCAGCACAGTATTACGCTCAGCGGGCAAGCGCTGGTTTGATCGTTTCTGAGGCAGCTCAAATATCTGCTTTAGCGAAAGGCTATCCAGCCACACCAGGCATTTACACCGACGAGCAAGTACAAGGTTGGCGCAAAGTGACGGATGCTGTTCACGCAGCGGGCGGAAAAATTATTTGCCAGCTTTGGCATGTCGGTCGTATCTCGCACAGTTCCTTGCATCCAGAGCAGGGCCTGCCCGTCGCACCTTCAGCGATCGCGCCCACCGGCAAGGTATACACAGCCTCTTGGGGGCTTGAAACGTTTGAGACTCCTAGGGCAATGGAGTTAACTGAAATCCCAGGCCTAATTCAAGACTATGTTCACGCGGCCAAGCAGGCCAAACTCGCCGGCTTTGATGGTGTTGAAGTGCACGGTGCAAATGGTTACCTGTTAGATCAGTTTTTGCATAATGGCTCAAACAAACGTACCGATCAATATGGCGGCAGCGTTGAAAATCGTAGCCGGTTGTTGCTTGAAGTGTTGCAAGCAGTCTGTGGTGTGTGGGGTAGCGATCGTGTTGGTGTGCGTTTGTCGCCGTATGGCACGTTTAACGATATGTCCGACACCGATGTGAAAGGGCTGTTCACTTACCTAGTGGGTGCTTTAAGCAAAATGCAGTTAGCGTTTTTGCATTTCATCGAGCCGCGTTCAACCATGGCCGGTGGCACAGACAAAGTGGCCGAAGATCAACCGAGTACGTCGAAACTCTTCGGGCCAATGTTTGGCGGTAAAGTGATTTCAGCAGGCGGTTATGGTCGCGATGATGCCGAGGCTGTCGTGGTAAGTGGTCAAGCCGACGCGATTGCGTTTGGGCGCTTCTTTATCTCTAATCCTGATTTGCCCAAACGCTTTGAGTTAAATGCACCTTTGACGCCGTATAACCGTAAAACGTTTTATGGTGGCGATGCGAAGGGTTATACCGATTACCCAACGCTCTAATGTTCAATCGACGCTGATTTTTCTGGCGATGATCAGATTCTTCCAGCGTTGATTTTCACTCGTGACAAAACGAGTGAACTCTTCAGGGGTGTTTGCGACAATCGTAATGCCAAGGTCTTGCAGCTTCTTAACGGTTGCAGGATCTTTCATGGCCAAGATCGCCGCGTCGCTCAGTTTCTTTTTGACGTCGGCTGGTAAGCCTTTAGGTGCGGTCAAACCTTGCCAACCATAGACCTCCATGCCTTGCACGCCTGCCTCGCCAAACGTTGGTACGTCGGGTAAAACGGGTGAACGCTTGTCAGAGGTAATCGCAATTGGATGTAGCTTGCCTGCGCGAATCTGTGGCAAGACGGCATTGATGTTAGTCATAAAGAAATCAACTTGTCCGCCCAACGTATCTTGCAGCGCAGGTGCACCACCTTTGTAGGGCACATGTACGCCCGTGGTGTTGGTTTGTTGCCAAAGTAGTTCGGCCGATAAATGATCCGAGGCGCCCACCCCAGAACTTGCAAAGGTGAGTTTGCCTGGATTATTTTTTAAGGCCGTCAATACTTCAGCGATCGTGCGTTCTGGCCGGGCCGGACCGGTCACTAAGACGTTTGGCGCCTGGAAGGGCAGACTGATGTAATCAAAATCGGCAATTGGGTCGTACGTGACCGATTTGATCAAATGAGGCGCCACAACAAAGGTGCCAATCGAAGAGACAAATAAGGTGTAACCATCAGCGGCTGCACGTTTGACCAACGCACCCGCGATTGTACCGGTGGCACCAGGCTTATTTTCGACAATGATGTTTTGCCCGAGTGCGGCTTGTAGTGCGGGCGCAAGCGTGCGTGCAGCAAGGTCGGTCGGCCCACCCGCCGGAAACCCTACGATCATGTTGATGGGCTTGTCAGGCCATTTGTTGGTTTGCGCTTGAACGCTTAGGCTCAGGCCTAAGCTTAGGAACAGCGCAAGTGAATACCGAGTTACGCAGCCGATCTTTTTCATTTTTATCACGCTCACAGAGTTTGGGTTTCTGGGTTCATTGCAAATGGTGAAACCGTCGTGCTTGTCGAGTTAAGGTTTCTGGGTTGATTGCAAACGGTGAGTCCATCGCGCTCACCGAGCTAAAGTTTCTGGATTGACGACAAATTCAGGGGTAGTGCCGCTCAAAATTGCAGCCATGTCGTTTGCCATCGATTCATAGATGCGTGTCATGGCACCCTCGCTCGTGGCCATGGCGTGTGGGGATACTAGGCAATTTTGCAAGCTAAAGATTGGGTGCGTGTGGTCGGGCGGTTCAACTAAAAAAACATCAAGTGCAGCGCCGCGCAAATGGCCGCTGACCAACATTTCGTAAATGGGGTCAAGGCTTTCAATGACGCCGCCTCGCGCGAGATTAATCAAGAAAGAACCTCGCTTCATGCGTTGCAGCCTTGCACGATTAATCAAGCCCATGGTTTCATCATTTTGCGGGCAGTGCAGCGTGACATAGTCCGCCTGCGTCATAAGCGTATCGAGGTCAACCAGTTTGACGCCAAGCGCGTCGGCAACTGCAGGATCAAGATAAGGGTCAAAGGCAATGACGTTCATTTCAAACGGCTTGGCCATCTTGGCCACAATTTGACCGATGCGACCCAAGCCGATAATGCCTAGCGTTTTTTGATCGAGGTCGGTGCCTTGCGACGCGATACGTGATTGCCAGTTGCCTCGCTTGGTTTCGCGATCCCAGTGCGCAATCATTTTGCACAAGGCCAACATAAAAGCGAAGGCAGCTTCAGCAACCGCGCGCGCACCTGCACCTGGCGTGTACACCACTGCGATGCCACGTTCAGTCGCGGCCTTGATATCTACTGTGTCGTAGCCCACGCCAGTGCGACCAATCACCTTTAAATATGGGGCGGCATCCATGAGGGCGGCCGTGATTTGTACCTGACCAC
>Ga0247844_1009613_pt1 | contig 10040 bp, 8 predicted proteins | sample LaCtaG_FD_192421 | JGI IMG/M metagenome (GOLD analysis project Ga0247844, IMG submission 192421) | Freshwater microbial communities from meromictic Lake La Cruz, Castile-La Mancha, Spain - LaCruzMarch201714.5m_1 | ecosystem: Environmental > Aquatic > Freshwater > Lake | place: Spain: Castile-La...
AGGTAAAAAGGGAGAATGATATTTAGGGTTCGGCCTTTAGATTTTTACGATCTTGAAATACCTCGTTTCGAACTTGTCTTTAATAAAAATAAAATAGAGACCGGCCCGGATCGGTTTGCCATGTTCAATTTTTCCATCCCATTCAACCCTGTTTGAACCAGCTTTCAGCCTCCCCCTGAACACCTGTTTGATAGTATTTCCCTGCAGATCAACCACACCAACTTCAACATCCATCGCAACCGGCCACTGCATATCAATCAAACATCCCTGCATCATGGGATTCGGAAAAATCCTTACCTGCTTACCCGGAGGTTTAACTTCGCTAATTCCCGTTATAAAAGAATTCAGGACAAACTCAGCCGCCACACGATCGGATGGAGGAGCCCCGTTAAGCAGGTGAAAATTCATTCTCACCTGCTCATTCCCCGGGGTTGGAATATAATTCGTGTTCATGTAGCTCCATGTATAGAAAGAATCCCCCCAAACGCTCTTAAAAATGATGGAGTCTGCACTCCAATCAAAGAAATGGACAGAATGGTCAAACCCGGTCAGATTCATATTGAAGCGGTTCATGTTACCGGATATATTGTATGGCTGAACCACAAACTGTGAATTTTCATTCCAGGGATTGCCCCATCTTGAGAATTCAAAATCAATTTCACGAAAGTAGTTGTTGGGTGGTATTGCAAGGGGAGAACAGTCATCCCATGTAAAAATTCCGGCAATTATATTGGGATCAAGCAGATCCACCCGGCTCGCCACATCAAAGGTGTACCGGCTGTAGCCTTTTGATGTGTTACATATTAATTCTGTACAATGCCAGCGCTCCCCTGTTTTTGCTATCCTGAGATGCAATTTCTGCTGATCATCTACCCAAACCATCGAATCATGGTCATTGAAAATATTGGGTCCCGGGCCAATGGGCAGCGGGGTGCTTCCGACCGATCGTTTGACCGTCCATTCGAGACCCGACCATGATATGACCCGCTCTCCATGTGGCCGGCATTGGACCACATAGGGATAGGTAAAAAGCTCACCGGGGATTTCATCCCCCGATAGCAGGGGGGGAGAATAAGAAAGGGGTATCAAAAAGGCGATGATCTTTGTGGCATACTCGTCCACACCTCCGATCACGATTTGGGTGCTGAAGGTGGAATCGGGCAGGATCATTGTAACCGGGCTGGCGGTATAGGGTTTATTCCACCATCCGCCGGCCTCTTCCACAAAAATATATACGGCAATCCCGTGGTCACTGATGGTTGTGTTATGGACCCTTCCCTGCAATAAGCTGTTTTTCCCCCAACCAGGCACAAAAGAAAATTGAACCGAAGGAGGCGTCTGGGAAAAACAGACATGACCCAACAGCAAGAGCAGGCCGAGACTTATTATTTTCATAGAATAACATCAAAAATTAAAGATAGGAAATTTTGGGTTATCCTGTTCTTTTGAAGGAAAAGTATATCAGTTTATTTGGATATTTATGGATATCCTGATAGTTTTGTCAAAAAAACAGGAATGAACATGAAACGTACCTCTCTTTTAATTGCCGCAATGCTATTATTTGGCGTTCTGACAGGATTTGCACAATTTTTTCCCAAGGTAAACAAACCGACATCAACCGATATGAGCCTGCTGGTTCTGCAATTCTCCAGAGATGATGAGGGGAAGATGGGAAGAATTACAAATTTTAATTTTAGCGGTTGGGCTCCGGCGGTAATGGGACCTGATGGTAACGTTGTTCCTTTCAGAAACTTTGATGCCGGCGCTGACTTTACAAATATTTACTATGCCGAGAACCTCCCTGCCGGGGATTATAAGCTGATTGGATTCTACCATGTGTACAGCGATTATTCGAAGTTTGACCAATTTCAAAGACCGGTGGCCGATAAAATTGCACGATATGCTCCCTTTGAGAATCTTCCCTATCAGGTCAAACAGCTTATCCCGTTGAAAGAAGCTGTGACTGTTGCGTTGGTCCCCGACAAGGTTATGACTTTTGGCAGTTATGCAGTAAAATTTAAATGGAAAGGCGGGCCGGGTGGCACCACCGACGATCGTTATAAAGTGATAGAAGAGGAGACATCGATCACCCTGGCCGAGTCCCAAAGCGAGGTGGTACTTCGCTATATAAAAACATGGGCCACCTCTGCATGGAAGCTGTGGAACGCAAAGAACCAGGTTGCCGCGCCGTAATTACAACTTGATCTTCACGCCGATGTTCAGCCCCAGACTGTTGAAAGGGTAGCTGTTTTTCAGCTGCTGATCGGGATTGTCGTCGCTGGCGACAAAGTCTGTAATATCCTTTACAAACTCAACCTTTTTATCATTAACTGTCATGTCTCCGAGTTGATCCACCCCGTTAAGTTCGTACTTTTTGAACTCACCTTTTTTCGGGGCATAACTCAATGCATCATAGAAAATTTCGGCGTAGATTGACAGAAGATCATTCAGGGCAAAGTCTGCACCCAGAGCCAGTGAACCGCCGAGTGCAACACCTCCCGAATATTTCATGGTTGCCGTTACATTGCCCCAGGTGGATTTGCTGTCGATACCGGTCGTGATGGAGTTCATTACCGCAATGATGAGCCCGACGCGCGCATAAGGCCGCAGGTTCCCCCCCAGGTCAGGTGAGACAACAACACCGGGAATGAGTTGCAGCATGCTTCCTTTGTATTTCAGGGTAAGCGTACTTCCTGATGATTTAATATCACCAGAGGCCACCGGAGGTTCAATTTTGGTATTTAACCCGATCTTGTATGAAACACCAAGATCTATGGCTATAAAATCATTCAGAAAAAAACCTGCATGGAGGTTGGCGCCTACCGCTTTACCAAGGGCCACGGGATAAACTTTTTCGCCGTCCTGGTAAAAATCATAGCTAGAAGCGGTACCAAACCCGATTCCGGGACCCAGAGAAACATAAATTTTTTGCTGTGCCAAGGCGCTCCCCGCGAGGAGAAGTGCGAACAAAAGACCAAATAATTTTTTCATGGTTGGATGTTTTTAGTTGGGTTAAAGCTGCCAAATATAAAAAAATATACAGGTTTTAACAAACCTGATAATTTTTTCGCTGAAAAGGATGTTACTTTTGTAATTATTAAACCCCTGTGTAAAATACCGCCATAATCCATGAAAAATATGAAAAAACCAAGCTTCTTCTTTCTTGTCAAAGCAATTTTATATTCCTTTCTGTGGATTATCCTATTTTCTCATTCCAATACGGTCCAGGCTCAGTTTGTAAAGGGTGCGGATGTGGGATGGCTGTCGCAAATGGAGGCGACCGGTTATAAATTTTACGACACGACCGGAACAGAAAAAAGTTGCCTCCAAATCCTGAAAGACCATGGGATCAATACCATCCGGTTGAGGGTCTTCGTTAACCCATCCTCCGATAAAACAAATGGCCATTGCAGCAAAGATGAGGTTGTGGCGATGGCTGTCAAAGCCAAAGCCATGGGGATGCGGATCATGATTGACTTCCATTATAGTGATACCTGGGCCGACCCTTCCAAACAGACCAAGCCGGCTGCATGGAAAGACCACACCTTCACCCAGTTGCTTACCGATGTATATGATCATACCACCGACGTTCTTTCAGCATTGAAATTATCAGGCGTAACACCCGAATGGGTCCAGATCGGAAATGAAATCATCGGGGGGATGTTGTGGCCCGAAGGAAGTACATCGAACTGGAGTCAGCTGGCGCAGCTGCTCAATAAGGGATATGATGCCACCAAAACCATAGATAGCACGATAAAGGTGATTGTCCACATCGACCAGGGAAACAACAACAGCAGGTGCAGGTACTTCTATGATAACGCAACGAGCAATGGTGTAAAATATGATGTGATTGGATTGTCCTATTATCCTTATTGGCTGGGGAGCGATTATACCCTGACCATCAACAATCTGGGAGGAAATCTAAATGATATGGTATCCAGGTATGGAAAAGAGGTGATGGTGGTCGAAGTCGGGGGAGATTATACCAAGGTTAAGAACACCTACGACATGCTCGTTGCTGTGATCGGGAAGGCCAATGCCGTTCCTGACAAAAAAGGGCTTGGGGTGATCTACTGGGAACCTGAAGGTGCAAAAAGCTGGAGCGGATACCAGTTAAGCTGCTGGGGTGCCGATGGAAAGCCTACTGCTGCCTTGAAGGCGTTTTTGTCAGGACCTACCGGGATCCATTCAATTGAAGGCAATTCCCGCTTGAAAATCTATCCAAATCCTGCTACAGGCGGATTGCTTAACATCGAATTAAGCAACATGTCTGTGACCTCCATAATCAGCATCTTTGATATAAACGGCAAGCTGCTGAGGGAACAAAAGGTGAAAGATCAGCTGAAGACCTCCATCGAGGTTAACTATTTACCCGGCATTTACCTGGTGAATGTTGCAAGCGGTCAACAAAAAACCAGTGGTAAATTATTCATAAATTGATTTTTTTGGAACAATAACTTGCCAAGCCCCTCACTTTTCGAACGCCTACCTATAGATGAATTCATACCTTTATCCTTAAAAGAAACCATGCGAAAAAAGAATGTCACTCCCCTTCTGTTGTTACTGTTTTTCTTTCAGATCACCTTACACGCATGGGCAGGACCAGGCGACACTACCACGGTTCAGACATTCACCTTTGGATCAAAGCAGGAGGGTAAATTTCTATTCCCTGACAGTTCGCACAGATGGGGTAAAATCCTGATGGATTATACCCTAAAGTGCAATCCCGCCCAAAACCCTGCATGCGGAGAATGGGATTACCTCACCTATACTTACTTTTACAGGCATACAGGGAGATGGGATTCAACCAGCTACAAGCACGCCAATTTCACCCTGAATGGGGCGACACCCGATTCGCTGATGTATATGGATGCCGGTTCGTGGTCCATAGTTCCCTATTTTGAATATTTCAACCAAACCCAGCCAACAGGGAGTGCCCTGGCCGGAGACAGCACCAATAAATCGCGGTATTTTTTCAGCAATGGGAACACCGATTCCAGGTCGCAGTGCCTCTACCCTGCCGAGGCATTGGTCCAGGCGGGCCTCCTGCCGGGCCAGGTTACCGGATTGGGTTTCAAATTTTCAGAAACCGGCAGTCCGCTCGATAAACTCAGGATCCGGTTAAAAAATGTCCCGTTCGATTCGCTGAATACAGGGAGCCTCGAGACTTCGGGCTTTACTGAGGTGTTCAACAGAGACTGGCAGTTTGCCGATACCGGATGGCAGCGCCTGCCCTTTACCTATCCGTTTGAGTGGGATGGATTGTCGGGCATCCTGGTGGATCTTAGTTACGAAAACCTGTTGACTGGTGGGTTAAATCAAGTCTATGCCGGATATCCAGCACCTGTATCTGTCGTAAGTTCTCCAATCGATGACGGATATCTCAAATTCAGGAACATGGATTTTGTGGATGTTCCGGCGGCAGTTTTTTCATCCCTCGACAGCGGGGTTACAATTGCCTTTTGGCAGTATGGCGATCCGCTGCTTCAACCGCAGGACAATACGCTCTTTGAGGGGTTTGACAGCGCCGGACGAAGGGTTTTGAACGTTCACCTGCCCTGGAGCAATGGCAGGGTTTACTGGGATGCCGGACTCGACCCAACTGGGTATGACCGGATCAGCCAGATGGCCTCCGACCCTTCGAAATACCGGGGAAAATGGAATCACTGGGCCTTTACTAAAGATGCCAAAAAAGGCCGGATGAAGATCTACCTGAACGGGCAGTTGTGGTTTATGCAAGGAACAAGGTACCGCACCTTCGCCGGTATCAAAAAATTCAGAATCGGCAGCGATGGTTCAGGTACAACCAACTTCTATGATGGCTTTATCGATGAGTTCTCCATCTGGAACATTGCTCTCAGCGATACCGCCATCCGGGCCTTCATGTATAACGATATCGCAAACAACAATCCTGATTATCATCACCTTTTGGCCTATTATCAATTCAATTCAACTACTGGTTTTACAGCATTTGATGCTTCTCCTGCAGGGAATGATGCTACGCTTGTCGGATATCCCGAATGGCAGAACTACCAAGGAAAGGACCTTTTCAGGAATTTTTCCACCATAAATGATCGTCCATGCCTTTTGTTCGAGCAGGGAAACTACAATCCCGCATCCCTCGATTCGACCTTCAAAACAGATACTGTCGCCAAGTCGCCCATGATGATCGTTTTGTTCGGCGATACAGTTCATCCATACCTGCCAACGGATACGCTTACAAAATATCCGGCCTGGTATTGGAATTACACATATGACCCTCAGGGGCATGCCATTGATTCTGTGTTGGTTCCTCCTGACGGAATGTTGCACCGGAAAGATTACATCTATTATGGTAAGCCATTCGAACTCCTTGAACGGTTTGAGCTGGCAAGGTACATTACGCCCTACGGGAACAACCTCAGCCTGGGGGATGGCTGGACGTGGGTGTTCGATCTTACTGATTACGCACTGTTTCTCCGCGATTCGGTACACCTTTCGGCAGGGAACTGGCAAGAGTTACTCGACATGAAGTTCAGGATGATTGAGGGTATTCCCCCTCGGGATGTCTTGGGAATTAACAACATCTATACAGGAAACCATGGCTATGCCGATGAATCCCAGCATAATCTCCCACCAGTCAAAGTAAAGATAGGCAACAATGTTCAAAATGCTCGCCTGAAGATGCGCATCACCGGCCATGGATTCGGCGGAACGTTGAACTGTTCGGAATTTTGTCCTCGAAACAATGAGCTGAATATTAACGGATTGCATGCTTATGACCATTATGTTTGGCGGGGTGACTGTGGCCTGAACCCCCTTTATCCTCAGGGTGGAACCTGGTTGTACGACAGGGCTGAATGGTGCCCGGGGGCGGAGGTCCGTACGAAAGACTTTGAATTGTCCAGACTTATTGTTCCTGGTGATTCAATAACGATCGATTACAACCTTCAGCCGGGTTATACCTGGGACGGACAAGGCAGTTGGCCTTATTATGCCATTGAATCTCAGCTCATCACTTACGGCAAACCGAATTACAAGCTGGATGCGGCCATGGAGGAGCTCATATCGCCCAACAACAATAAGCTGTATAACCGGTTTAATCCGCTTTGCGGCCGGCCGCTCATTGCCATTAAAAATAACGGTACCGATACCTTGCGGAGCCTGGTTGTCGAATTCGGTCCTGCAGGAGGAAAGCCTCAATCATATACCTGGAAAGGGAACCTCTCCTTTCAGGATACAGCCCGGATCATGCTTCCGGCAATCGATTGGTCTGATTGGATTGGAGGCGATAACCGCTTCCTGGTTCATCTCACCCTGCCGAATGGCGGAATGGATCAGAATATTTCCAATGACAACATGGGCGCTCCTTTTGTTATTCCTCCGACCTATGAAAACCAGTTCGTGCTAAAGTTCAAATCAAATCACATGGCCAGTTCACTTTCGTGGGTGCTTACTGACCAGGACGGAAACAAGGTATACGAAAACGGTCCGATGGAAAACAACACTGCCTATACCGATACGTTTAACCTTGTGAAAGGTTGCTACCGTATGATCATCAGAAATGCTGAAGGAGAAGGACTTAGCTATTGGGCCAATATGCCTCCCAATGGCAATGGAACTGCGGGGTCGGCCCAGTTCAGAAGCATGTCGGGTTTGTTAATAAAGTCATTCCCGGGTGATTTTGGACGTGAGTCTGCCCAGAGTTTCACTGTTGGAATGACCATTGATGTTCCGGAATTGAACCCTGGCGGATACATGAACATTTACCCGAATCCGACGCAAGGGCCTTTTGAAATAGCACTGATCCTTGACCATCAGCAGGAGGTGATCGTACGCATTCATGATGCAATGGGAAATGAGGTTACCCGGGGATCTTTTTTGGCGGGCCAGAAATCGGCCATTCCAATGAATCTAAAAGCATCTCCCCCCGGAATTTACTTCGTTTCGGTCATTACCACGTCAGGAACTACCGTCAGAAAAATTCTTAAGGACTAAACTGTTGTGTGCGGTGCGCCATTTTCTCGTAATAATTGTGTATAAATAGAATCGCTACACCAAATAAAACGGCGACGACAATCAGGACCGTATTCAATAAGCCCTCTGCCCCAAATGACAGTTTTATCAGAATCGTGGATATGATAAAGCCTGAATTCCTGATTACCTTGTGGAATTTGTCGGTGTGTAAAAAGGAGATCAGCAGCAATAAAACATCCGTCAGGATCAGTACGGTAAAAAATTCATTGAAAAATATGGTATTGATGTCTTTAAAGGAATAGACGATTTGGTCAATTGAAAAAAAGCTCCCCTGCACCCAGCGACTTAAACCGGTTATCGCCAGCACTAAAAAAATCGGGATTAAACACATGGCTATTATGTTTTTCAGCCTGATGAACCGGATGATCTCCGGCAGGAGTGGTTTGTTTTTTTCAGGCGTCTCCTCTTCCCGTTCATTGAGCCGGTAGAAAAGAAAAATCAAAATAAATAAAACGATTGTCGCGACCAGATCATAGGTGAACTTGAGATCATTTTTTACGCTGAACCAGTCAGCCGTGAATTCCAGGTTGGCCAGGTCTTTAAAAATACCCCTGATCAGGATTAAGGTGATGATTTCATATTGCTTCCCGATGTAAATGGTGGTCGACTTGGGCAGATAATAGACCAGCAGGTAAACCTCGTAAATCAAGATGAAGGAAAAGGGGGTATAAATCGCGGCAATTGGATTCCGGAAAAGGTTGGAGTAGCCTTTCATCTCCAGGATATTTAAATTTACCAATGCCACCAGCGATAAATGGAGGATAAAGGTAATGACCGCTATAGATATAATGATTACTTCGCTTTTACCCCTGATCTTTTCGGAGAGAAGTCGGGAATAAAAAAAACCGAACATTGTTTCGCCCTTCGTCATTGGCTGATCATTTTGAAAAGTATGATTGGCAACACCTGCCTCCAAAGATACATTTTTTATCACCTGCTAAAAAACAAGCAGCCCAACTACGGTTTTATCTGAATTCCCTTATTATATTTGTCAGATGATCACGATAATGCCCGACGGATCAATATGATTTTGGAAAAACGCTAAACCATCTGTTATAAAACCAAAACCATGGCCGCCATGTCGTTGATCAGTCTTGACAAGCAGTGTAGGGTTATCATCTATTACAACACGTGCCAGGTTCCGCAGCAGTGGCCCGATAACCTGTTCCTCAGATTTATGGAGATCCTCTATACCAAAAAGGTTTTTTAAATTATGAAGATGAAAACAAACCAGAACTTTTCGTACAATTTATGGACGCTTGCATTATTTGCAGGTTTTCTTTTACTCCATTCGGGATGCAAAAAGGAGGAGCCCGCTCCCATTCAACCGGGAGTTACCTGGCAGTATATCGAAACCTATGACCTGCAGAAGCTCAACCATATCCTGAATGTGGAACTTGAGGATTTCCTGATCGGGTCAACCATGAAGGCTGCCGATTTCCAGGGTCAGTTTGCTGTACCGGCATACCCTGTAAAACTATACCGGGTAACCTATCCCACCATGGTTCCTGAACTTGGCATACCCACGGTGGCTTCCGGCCTGGTTGCCATTCCCGACAACGGATTGGATTCCATGCCGGTCATCTCCTACCAGCATGGAACGGTTTTGCTCAAGACTGCCTGCCCTTCCAATCCCGATTCATCGCTTGAAACAAGGCTGATGATCGCGCAATTTGCCGCTCAGGGCTATATTGTGATCGGAGCCGATTTCATCGGTCTCGGTGTTTCTGATCAGCCCCATGCAGATTTCGTCAGGCTGAGTACAGAACAAGCCTGTGTTGACATGCTGAATGCAACCGGTAAGGTTCTTAAGGAACAGAAAATCAGGATGGGGACCCTGTTCCTGCATGGCTGGTCACAGGGAGGTTGGGCCACCATGACCTTTCTGAGGAGGCTGGAAGCGTTGAAGGTGCCCGTTACGGCTGCATCAACAGCCTGCGCTACTGCCGACTTTTTCGCCTTAATGGATCGTTGGATCAACAATCCCCAGCCCGGCGATTCTCCGATTTTGCCGGCCATTATAG
>Ga0247844_1009614_pt1 | contig 10040 bp, 11 predicted proteins | sample LaCtaG_FD_192421 | JGI IMG/M metagenome (GOLD analysis project Ga0247844, IMG submission 192421) | Freshwater microbial communities from meromictic Lake La Cruz, Castile-La Mancha, Spain - LaCruzMarch201714.5m_1 | ecosystem: Environmental > Aquatic > Freshwater > Lake | place: Spain: Castile-La...
ATCTTTGTACGCTCAGACACGCAGATCATCCGTATGCCTCGCTCCCTAAGACGTACTACCAGCGGGACAAAGTCAGCGTCCCCCGATCCAATTGCAATGACTGATGGTTTGGGTGACTGACAGGCCAACTCCATGGCGTCCACGGCCAGGGCTACATCCGTGGTGTTTTTAGTCAGTGACAAATTGACAAATGGACGAATCGCCCAGTCCAGCATGACCTTGGAAAGGCCCTTCAGGTTGTCTGCGCTCCCATAGGCCCGACGCACTGCGATGCTGCCCTCAGAAGCTTCAAGGCTGGTACACGCTTCCTCGATCCATTCAGATGCATTAAGGTTATCAGCGTCAATTAGAAACACGTTCATTGAAGCTCCCCAAATCTATTTTCAAAAACATTTAGAACGGACCAGCACAGGGCGCGGTGCACTGCGTACAGATGACTCTTGAACGGTTCGTTGCGAACGGTTTTATTGGTTGCTAGATCAAATAGAGTCGCCTCTTTCTGATTCACCACGCACCTACCAAAAGCTCCTTCACAGACTAGGTGTCCCTTCATCTCACTAACGATAGTGGCATGAGTACGCAAGAGCAAAATCTCGTCCTTCAGACGCTTTTCATGGCTGACTTTATTCTCCTCATGACGGATACCTACTTGGGCCCGTAGAGCAATAAGTGATGCATTAGTCATGCTACGGCCTTACGGCCAAAGCAATGCTTTATGAAGTCGGACCTTTCATGGAGTGACTCTTCGAACATATGCATTTCTCGTCGTGATTTTGTGTCAATTTTTGGGCTTAGAAGCATCGGATTATTGAGGCGTCTCTCCTAAGAATTCATTTGGAAATATGACTACATCCTCTGTGCTATCGACATAAGCTCGATCCCCATAGATTCAATATCGTGCTGATACAAATACACTGGGCGCAAGGTTTCTTGTTCCCAACTCTCCAAAACCATGTACCCAAAACATGGGTACTTCTTTGGAGGTGGATGTTGGACAGATGCAAAGTGGCCCTCCTCATCTTTTACCCATTGCTTCCATGCAATTGTGTTGGTTAAAAGTTTCATGGCTGCACTTTCTCATTATTTGAATTTTCCTTTACCAACATTCTCCGAAGAACGCGGACATCATTCCGTCGATATTTGGCCGATGCCTGCAAAAGGAAACAATCCATAGCGGCCACTGTGTGGATTTTTGCTGAACATCTTTACCTGGTCTAGCGACTTGATCACTGGAGGCGGATCGGTATTCTCGACAACGATCACCTGCCGGTCTTGCGGCAATGCCTGAAGGTAGCCGTAAAACTGTTCCTTCAAGTCTGTACCGGTAAGATCATCGTCGGCCCCGTCTGGCTCACGATAGGCAAGTAAGGGTGAGTCAAGTATTACAAAACCAGGGTGGGGTGTTTTGTTTGTTCTGCAAAAATCAAGAAGCCCAAGAGTAAAGGCGGCATGCGTGATTGCACGCAGGCCCTTCCCGCGCGCGATGCGCTGCTTCCCCGCGATGACGAGGTCGCGCGTCTTCTGGGAAGTGCCAGGCCTTGAGAATCCCTTCGACGCTCTGTGCAAAGTTTTCAGCCACAGAAGCGGGGATATCTCCTTGTGCTGCTGTGGACTTACTTCCATCATCCTGAACTTTCGCTAAGTCAGCCCGTCGTCGTTCCATGTCTTGGACAGTGGTTAGCAAGGCAATTGCTTCTCGAACCTCACCTCGCTTATCGGCATACTCAGAATACGCCGAGCGAAGCTTGGCAAGCTTTGGTGAAATCAAGCTGTCCACCCGTTCTGAAATCATTGCGAGGTCCTGAACTACAGCGGGCATGCGCCGGTCGAAACTCGCGCCCTCCCGCAACAACGCCTTGATCGTGAGAGCAAGTTCGCTCCGAAGCAACTCGATCTTGGCAATCTCCTTGCGCGCAGCTTCCACAACCGCATCAGTATTGCCATCGCATTCCGTATTTACCCGGTGATGTGCCGACTCCGCTCCGCAGAGTGGGCAACTGGCAGGCCCAAGCACACCAAAAAGCGTCCCGCCTTCCTCGATTGCGCGCAAACGCTCAATGTCCGAAACGTAATGCTGATCCAGCAAGTTAAATCGCTCTTGTAACGCCTTCACCTCGTTGCGACGATCTCGACTTTCCTCAAGCTTTTTGCGGAGCTCTCGGCGGTTCCCTGCAGCTTGCTGGAATGCGACCTCGGTCGCACTCAACTGCTCGGCATGTTGGCGCAGTGATGACTCGATTTTCTGGAGTTGCCCCTCCAGTTCGTTCGGACTCTTTGTCAGCTCTTTTAGCCTGTCCCGGTAGTCACCTAGGAGCTGGTCGAGGAGTTGCAACTGGGCTTCACGCGACAACTCTTCGGGCTCCTTGTTGGCACTGCTCACCAGGGCAGAGTCATCTACCCCAGTGAGCAGAAGTTTGAAGGTCGAAAGATTTGAGGTGTCGGCGACGACATTGCCATCCGAGAGCGGAGAGCGTTGTTGCGTGATCTCCGTCTCGGTGACGATCATCAAGCGTGCGATATTGCGGAAGCTGAGGCTATTCGTTTCACCACGTCCATTCTTGCGAACACGTTTGCCTGCAAGACCGCAATGCCCCAAAAGAAACATGGAAAGATTGGCTTCGTTCTTCTCGCTATGTTGCTCTGCCAACACTTTCGACTGTGTATCTCCGCCAGGCGGCTCTTCGTGAAGCCCGTCGTAAAGAAGGAAGCTACCGCCATCAATGCTCCGTACGATGGTGAATGCATCTCCGTCAAAGGTTTCAAATCCCAGCAATACTCGGTCATAGCCGACGCGCTCCGGGATTTCACGGAGCGGTGGTTTCCCACCCATCATGAAGTCGATGGCTTCGACGATGAAAGATTTTCCTGTGTCTGAAGCTCCATAAAAGACGTTTAGCCCAGGCCCGAACGTTACCGATGCAGCAGGCTTCTGCGGGCCAAAAAACCCCAGATGTCGCAACCTGAAACCCGATATATGCGTGCTCATTGGGCACCCCCTAGGCTTCGTTCAACACTTTGAAATTCCTCGACCCAGTCATCGAAGAACTTCCGCATCACCGCGCGAAACTGCTGGTCCGCATAGCCGCCAAGACATCCAACGAGCCACGATGCGCGTTCCTTGAGTGAGAGCAAATACCCTGTCGTGACGGACGAAAGGAATGTTGCTGCATTTTCCCCCGCACGATATTTGATTCCCTCGCCCGTGATCTCGCGAACGACGAGGTCACGGGTCATCATCAGAAGGAGTGCCTCTTCCACCAGCTTGCGCCGTACAAGCATCTCTGCTGAATGAAGCGGTGTAGGCGGATGTAGGCTTTCAGGCCCGCCGATGTCACCAGTGTGAACGAGCAGGTAGTCAAATGCGACAAGACGCTGCAGATCATAGTTCTGCGGGTAGGCCGCTCCGAGAATTGCTACTGCACGGATACCTGCCTCAAGTGGACCGTTGAATGTTATTGGTTGCCGTATCTGGCTCATGGCTTAGCCCATTGAAGTCTATCTTCGTTAGCAAGCTGATGACAGATTCCGTCTCGATCCTTGGGCTTCGTGCAGGAAATCAACGGATTTTCTGTAATTTGCAGTTCGCGCGCGGCCTTTGTGACTTCACAAACACGTGCAAAGCCATCTGCATGTGCCGCATCATGTGTATCCACGACGCCATCAAAGATGTCCCCTTGAAGGGCTTCGAAAGTCCCAGCTGGCACGGTGTCGCGTGCAAATACGCGTAGTGCCTCGGCCTGATAGAAAGCTTCGCGCTGGCGGTTGAAATGCCCCTGCAGCTTAGGCCAGGACTTCAGCGCACCAGGATCCGAAACGGTGTTTTTTGTGTGATCCGCATAGGCGCCAAGCAACTGCGATACGTACCGGCTCTCGGCGGTTGCGATTGTTGCTGGTGGCTGGGACCCAATAGGACGGGGCGGAAGTCCACCTCCAAACCGCGCAGCGTGCTGTGGTGTTTGCCGATGGTCCTCGATAAGTTGCAGTGACGTCTTCGCTTCAAAGATCGAGAAATCGAATAGCCGTACATAAGCTAGAAGGTCATCATCAAGCGGAATCTCCTGCGTGCTCGTGATCTGCCCCCGCACATTTTTGTCCCAATTCGAGATCAGTCCGTCCATGAGCTTCGTGGCATCAGACAAGTAAGCGGTCAACCCCGTACCCGCCCCCTTTGGCGCAACAAAGAAATACCGGCGTGGTGCGCGGTATTCCTTCTTGAACGAATACCAGATGATTTTCCCAATCTCGACCCAAACATCACCTGGACGAAGCGGGTGGTCGTAATGCTTGCATTGGTAATTGTCCCAAACGCCCTGAAGCTTCTGGGCATCGGCAAGCCCAGCGACATCAACACCACGATCACCGGCCCCTGTGAACCGTTGCACCTGCACGTAGAGCTTCTTAAGACAAAAATGCGCCCACTCTTGTACAAATTCTTCCCATTGGTCCGATGAATACAGGAGTAGCTGCTGCTGCGCCGGGATTAAAGGGCCATGCATTACCTGCGCAGATGTGACACCTACCGCCGGCAACGTCGGAGCATTTATTTCCTCCCATCCTGTGGCCATGCGACCCCTTCCCCTTATTTTGCTTAGTTAAACGACGACGGTCAGGCTCCGGAATTTCACTGTCAGGCAGCTTCCTTGAGTAAGCCGCTTGATATCGCAGTCGCTTTCTTTTTATTTTCACATGTTACTTCGCCTGCACGCGATACCCATCAAACGCGCAGGCATTGATATGCAATTTGGTGAACTCGGAGAAATTACGATCTGTTCTTTCACATGCTTGTGGGTTCAAACCGCTTCTGGTATCGCAACCCTGCGTTTCATACCTTGAACTGCCTTGATCTTTCTGGCCAGTTCCTGCGTCGAGTAAATGGAGGTGGTGTCGATAGAAGCATGTCCGGCCAACTCGCTCACCACTTCAATCGGCACCCCATCGACCAACGCCTGGCGCACAAAGGTATGTCGCATCCAATGAGTTGATGCCTTTTCAAAGCGGTTGGGATCCAGTCCGGCAGCTTCACAGCTCTTGGCAGCATGCGCAAAGAAACGTTTGAGCACTGCATAGATGCCCGATGCCGACAGCGAAGTCCCAGCCTTATCTGAAATCGCTATAGCCACCAAGGCTCCCTCCGGAGCCCTACCCCATTGCGCTACGGAAGTATGCAGTGTGCGAATCAAGGGAAGGCTGCTGGCATCCGCTAGGTCCTTGTCTTCGTGCATGAATTCTTTGCCATGCGTGGCGAGCAATCGAACGACATCTGGGTTGAGTGGAACCTCACGGGTCTTGTTGCGCTTCCCTGTGACCGTGAGGATCCACGTCTCGGGCAGATCCGGCAAAGATTCCAAACGCAAATCGCCATGCCGCGCCTTGGCCAGTTCGTCCAACCGGATACCCGATGTCACCAGTAACTCCAATATGCATTTCAGTCGAACGCCTTCGGGTCCCGATTTCTGGGAATCCAGGCACTGCAACACATGTGCCCATTCGGCCTCGGTAAATGAGCGGCGAATGTTCATCTTGGAAGCCGGCAGATCAAAGCCCTTCATCAAGGCTTTCATGGGGTTCGCCACCAGGTAGCCAGCATCGCAAAGTGCACCGAACAATGTCTGCAGAATCACCAGTGCCTGTTTTTGTGAGGCCGGGCTAGGCTGTCCCCTAAAAGCCCGCCACTGGGGATCGGTCCGAGACACCGGTGCCGGGTGGATCCAGGTGACTGGCACTGCCTGGAGAAACTCGCGATATTTGAGGCAGTCCGGAGATGTGACACTGGACAGGGGCTTTTTGAGCTCCTGGGCACACCACAGCATGAAGCGTTCAGCTTCCTTTCGATAGCTTCGCTGGGTAGATGATTTGTCTTTGTAATACGCGAGCCAGGCATTCACCGCCTCCAGGTCATTGCTCGCACCCAGGGTGTTGGCCATGTGCGAACGGAATTCGCCGACACTACCCGCCAAAGACGGCGACGCCTGCATTCGGCTCAATCCGATCTGGACCAACGTGCCCGTGCCAAATTCACTGAATTGGTTCAGTTGGTTGAATTGGGTGGAGGGTGTCAGCCTTGCTTCTGAACCGTAAAGCGATAAGGCGGACTGTGCTTTTTGCTTCAATGCACGAAGTGACTTGGGCTCACTGACGCTGTCGGCAATCAGCATGTTCAGGCTCTCGTACTGCATGCGTAGCCAGGCAAGTACCTGCCCCGCCCTTTGCGCGCCAAAGCCTTTTACACGCCCATGCCAGCGATAGCCGTAGACGTTGATAAAACGCACTAGGTCACCCAAGGTCAGCAACCCCACATTGCGCAGGCATTTGACGACGGGACGCGCAAACCAGGTATCCAACCGGTCGGTAGCAGTCGGTTTGACCGCTAGCATGGTCTCCATGTAATTGAGCGCCCTTACCCGTTCAGCGACCGGATCCTTCAATCCATCAGCGGCATCGATGGCATCAACGTTGTCGAGACCATGGGCCGCCTTGTATTCGGCAATCAGTTCGGCCTCAGACCAGGCATCCGGGTCCATGCCTTCAGACTCCACCCAGTCTTCCAATGTGGGCAAGACAACTGCAGGCTTGGCGCTTGCATCGCTGCGTAAGAGATCGAGCAGGCCAGTAATTTTTGCATGCGCAGGTAATGCGGCATCCTGGTGGCGCCCTGCTTCAATGATCTGTTTGAGCAGTGCATCACGGCGGTTCTGGATGTAGCGCAGGTCCGTCGTGGTCTCACTCCAGGCAAGGTAACGCTCAAATGCATCGCGCAGGTCCAGACCCAACAGACTGGAGCGCACAAAGGCGAAGTGATGGATACCCAGAGACCGCGCATCGCGCACGACCTGGGCTTTGGAGCCGAAAGGTCTTCCAGGTTTTCGGGAAGGCGCTTGATGGAACAGTGGGGCTGCGTTGGAGGTCACCTGATCACCTCAACAAATTGAAGTGCGATCAAGATGCATCATTTCCGTCAGTTGCAACTTTGATTTTCCAAATCTTGATCATGGCTTGGATACGGCTCTTTCCGTCCGGTACTAGGTTGAACAAGTCCTCTTTGGCCCACCGCAGGGCATCCATGCAGAGCAGTATGTCGTCGCCAATGGCTACATCGAGGCTACGCATTTCATACAAGTCGTATGGGTAAGAGCGCCCGTTGTAAGTAGCTGCCAAAAATAGCGCAACTGAACTGGCTTGGCCTGTGTCGCTGGTTTCGGCGATTTTTAATAGACGCGCATAGGCTTGGGCGGCCTGAGCCTGGGCCACCGCAGCACGGCGCTGCCACTCTTCTTGATCGGCGTGGAGCTTTGCAAAGAATGCAGCAACTTCAGCTTCAGAACGCTTTTCCGGCATTGGAGTCGACATCATCTTCCCTTATGTTGGTTTACCTGTACTTGCATTTGGCATTGCATTGCCCTGATCACCTGGTTTTCAATGAGATGGGCCCCATGCCCAGGCACCACCAGCGCAATAGAACCGAGTAGACCTGCCGCGGAAAATCCGCTCGGCTCGCGATGCAGAAATCCATCAGCTCGCCAGATCATCACTTTTGTCAACGATTTCCAGCTTGAACTGAAAGCCCTCAAAGGTCATCAACATCTGCCCGAACTCTTCCCACGACACATCGCGACCATCGATCACCAGCATGGGCATACGTGATCCCCACAGATCCGACTCGTCAGACATGTCGGCTTCAATCGTGCCCTTCACTTCCATGTCCTTGATCTGCAAACCGCCCTGCCCTTCCTCAAGGTACTTGGTGGCCAGCGTTCTACGGATTTTTTCCACAAGGCGCCCCAACTGTACAAACCTGTCTTCATCAGGCTCACCAACCAGCTGAAATTGGTAGCCAGACGGTTCGTTGTCTTTGAGTTCGTACGCTTCCAGCGTCACGATGGCGCCCAGCAATCGCGTGCGCAAATGGAACTGGTGGATAACCCCATCCGCCGCCGTGATGAAAATTGGTTCGAGTGGATGGTTGTCAAAGTCCTCGATTCCAGAGCGCTGTGCAAAATCCGAGTTAAAGCAAAGTGTGCACAGTTCAGAGGCACCGGCTTCTGTAGTGAAGTGGGTCAAGTCGTGCGGCGGGACCAATGCGCCGCAGCGGTCGCAGGCTATCGTTTTCATGGGGCTTCGTTTCCTACTTGGCTAAGCGACTCAAATTCGGTGCTCTGGACGTAGCCGATACAGTTCACCATATTCACAGCGGCCAGCATCACATACTTGTCCGAGTCCTCGGGACTGACGCGCCTTAACCAATTGGCGGTTTCCACTTGCACGTAGGCGAGCAAGGCTTGCTCCGGGTGTTCGGCAACGAACTGAAGAACCAGGTCATGCCGTAGTTCGGGATCTACGTCCATACCAAATTTAACGCTTTCGATATACCGTTCCATGCAGGCATCGACTTCGTCCGCCGCAATGGCTGGCCAGTTAAGCCCCGTCTCCTTCATCGAGAGGTAGCAGACAAACAGGATGTTGAGGAGGAACTCCATCTTTTCATATGAGACGTCGAACTTGCGCTGCGCCAGGAATGACGCAAAGAGCGCGGGCTGCTCCCGAGCGAGCTCGTCGGCCAGTCGCCCTTTGTCGGTCAAGTCCATGGCCGCCAGTGTTGCAACGGCCTGCCCTACCTGCGCGATGGAGATCTTGCCCCCGAACGTGTGGGCAGCGAGTGGGTTGTTGTCAGACATCAGGTCCGCTCAAGTGGATCCACGGGAGAGAAGGCCCTCATCCCAAGGGCTGCTTGACATATTGCCCGGTTCATAGCGACAACAAAAAATCAGACACTGAATCAGCCGCCTGCTCGTACGAGGGCCTGTAGTTCAGCGTGTCGATCGCCTCGAACTGTGCCTTCAGTACCGCCTTGCGTTGTTCTACTTGCAGTAAAAACTGATCCCGGTTGCGCGTCAGAAAGGCGCTTGCCGTTGCTAGCTGCACAGGCTCACGTTCTATGACCAACGCCAAATCGAACAGGTCGCGCGCCGTCGCCCGGTCCCCGCGGTGCCACAGCTTCTTGGCCACGATTTCAGCCGAAGTCTCGACCCTGATCTGCCGCCCCAGTAACTCCCAGAGTTCAAATGGATGGTCCGTCAGGTTGGGGGATGCCACAAAGTCGATCTCTCCTTCGGGGCGAATCAGCTTGATATAGCCAGGACCTTCCACATACTTGTCAGACACCGCTTCGGCCACATCGCTCAGTCGTGGCGACACAAATCCGAGGTACTGCGGATCGGGCACAAAGATGTCGATGTCCTTGCTCATGCGGTGACGGTACCGAAGCATCAACACCGTGCCACCCCCAAAAGTCCAGAATGGATTTTGGATGCCGTGCACTGCAATCTCATCGATTAGCGAATAGGCGTGTTGCAACAAACCTTGCCAAACTCCATTCGGCAATGAATCGGGTGTCTTCAAGTTGGTAGACATCAAGCCCATACGCCCCGTGGTGAATGCAAATCCTTGGCCCAATGGAACACATGCTTCCATAGAAGCTTCGGACTCATGCTGCTACTTGATGCCACCTCTTCTACAGCCGCCACGATCAAAGACAGAGGCGCCTCATCCAGCAGGGTCGCCACGTGCGGCGTGATCCCTTTTGGCAATACACCGTCCACCATGGCTGCGGCCAAGGCAGCCGGATTCAGCAAGGTCTTGTAACTGACACTGGCGCTCTGACTCACCGATTCAAGTGCACCTTGGCGGCCCTTACGCGTGCCGGCATCCAGGTTGATGCCGACCAGGTCTAAAAGCGTAATCAACTTCGCGGCCCCCAAGTCCACCAAAGACCCGCCTTCGAGCTGATTAATGGTGGCGCGCGACAACCCGCTCATCGCTGCAAGCTGGGCTTGGGAGAGCCCTAAAGCAATTCGACGTGTGTGCACGAGTTGGCCAATGTCAGCGAGGTTCATGAATGCTATTGGGCCACAACCGCATTAAATATGTCAAACATGTTTTACATTGTTCTAAAGGGCTTTTTTAGAGACCTGTCGCCCATCTCACACATTTTCACTGGGCAATCGGGCCTATCATTGATCGTACGTTCATTTTCATGAAAACGT
>Ga0247844_1009617_pt1 | contig 10038 bp, 7 predicted proteins | sample LaCtaG_FD_192421 | JGI IMG/M metagenome (GOLD analysis project Ga0247844, IMG submission 192421) | Freshwater microbial communities from meromictic Lake La Cruz, Castile-La Mancha, Spain - LaCruzMarch201714.5m_1 | ecosystem: Environmental > Aquatic > Freshwater > Lake | place: Spain: Castile-La...
AAAATAAAATAAAAATAACTTTTCAATTATTTAAATCATCTTTGATTACACAAGGAAGAAATTTATGTGTTGGTGGTTTTATGGAAACGGGACACTCACACCTATTATTTATTGATGCAGATATAGACTTTCAAGCTAAATCAATTCAAGCAATGATTGATAAAGATAAAGATGTTATCTCTGTTCCTTACCCAATGAAAACTTTTAACTGGGATAAAGTTTATGATAACTTTAAAGCAGGCAAAATTAAAAACGCACAACAGTTATCTATAAGTGGAAACACTTATCCAATGCGATTGCCAGATGAAGAAAAAATTACAATAGAAAATGGATGTATAGAAGTTAGTCACTCACCAACCGGATGCATGTTAATTAAAAGATCAGTTATTGAAAAGATGATTGAGAAATATCCTCACATGAGAATAAATCAACCAACAATAATAAATGGTAAACCAGTTGAAAAGCCTTTTTTATATAACTTTTTTGATACTATGTTTGATCCGGTAAGCCATACTTATATGGGTGAAGATTTTGCATTTTGTAAACGTTGGAAAGACATAGGTGGCAAATGTTATGCCATAGTAGACCAGTTAATTACACATGTTGGTGAACATCAATATTGTGGCAGATTTTCAGACGAATTGATTCAATTACCTAAAAATGATATAAAAACACAAAAATAGGAGCTTTCTCATATGATGCAATTCGTATTGCCTTTTCTAATTAATTTTGGGGTAAATAAGGCTATGGGTATGTCCACTGGCAAAGCATTAGGACTTGCCGGAGTACAAGCATTTACAGGTCCAGCAGGATCTGGTGGTGGCGGTATTGGGGGATTAGTTGGATCAGCTACACAGGGTGGCGCTCAAATGTCATTAGCAAATTTAGGTAATATTGCAGGTAAAGATTTATTAATGGAAGGTGGTAAAACACTTTTATCAGCACAATTAGATAAACGTTATGGAATTAATCCAATGTTAACTTACGGAGGAGCAACTGCACTTCAAGGAGGAATTGGAGGACTTGGAGAAGGTGGTAAAGGATTTTTTGAAGGTGCAAAAGGTGCATTTACAAATCCAGCAACAGGTAAACAATTAATTCCTCCTGCAGCCACGACTGCACCTGGAGCAGCAAAAACTTCTGAAGGTATTTTAGGATATGGTACAGGTGTAGATTTAGCAGCTGGAATTTTTGGAACAAGTTTATTATCAGGTATGGGAGGCAAAGATACTCCTGAAAAAAAAGAAGAAGGTTTTAATTTAAATTATCCAAATGTAAAAGATATTGTAACTAATTTTAATATTAAAGATCCAGTAACAGGACAAGTTTCTAAACTTGCAATTGGTGAAACTCCTGAAGAAAGATTTATGAAGACTGGATATAAATCTAGATTTAAAGATGGTGGACTTGCAAAATTTAATCAAGGAGCATTGGTGAGTATGTTACCAGGTAAAAGTGTAAGTGATGAAAAAGATCCAAGTATTTATAAAAGAGCTTATAACTTTGTTACTGATGAAACAGGTAATGGTGATATGGAAGAAGATACAATGTTAGCACAATTAGCTGATGGAGAATTTGTTACTACTGCAAAAGCAGTATTAGGCGCTGGTATATTTCAAGGTGCAAAACCTAGTGATATGAGTGCGATGAGAGATAAAGGAGCTAAATTTTTTTACGAACAACAAGCTAGATTTAAAAGAATCTATGAAATGCTTGAAGAAGCTAAACAAAGTAAGGAACAAGCTGCATAATTAATGTATTGTGTTAAGTTTGAGGCTGAAAAAGTAAAAGAAGTTTGGATTCTTGTAAAAGAATTAATCCAAAAAGCCTGTGATTATTCAGATGGCTTTGCGGATGCAGAAGACTTTAAGAGGTGGTTAGAACAAGGAACTATGCAGTTGTGGGTTGCTTGGGATAACGAAGAAAAAAAAGTACGTTGTGTTTGTATTACTGAAGTAAGACAGTATCCCAAATACAAAGTTTGTAGTTGTAAAATAACTACAGGCAATAGTTTTAAACAATGGGTTGACTTCATGGACTATGTTATGGAGTGGGCTAAAGAAGAAGGATGTAGAAAGATGGAGATACATACTAGACCAGGTTGGGAAAGAATTCTTAAACCAAAAGGTTTCTTTAAAACTCATGTGCAATTAGAAAGAATGTTATGAAAATTTATACAAAATTAGTCATTGATATGACAACAGATCAGATTCTTGAGGAAGAATCATTTGAATACAATGGTCCAATAGCACAGTGCGGATCATCCGGCGGTGGTGGTGGATCAGTTCCAGCAGATACAACACAAGTAACAACAATTAGAGAAGCACCAGGAATTGAAGAGCGTAAACTTGGTTTAATGGATATCTCTGCGACTTTGGCTCAACAACCAATTACAATTCCTACACAACAAATTGCTCCATTGAGTGGACTCGAACAACAAGGGACAGCACTTGCTGGTCAAACAGGTGTGGGTAGTGCTGCTATTCAAAGTGGTATAGCAGGATTAGGCGCTGCACAAACTGCATCTGCATTAGGACCAAGCTCTGCACAATTTAGTCAATATTTAAATCCATACCAGTCTTTCATTTTAGATGAAATAAATAGACAGGCACAAATGGGACAACAACAATTAGCTGCACAAGCTGTAAGTGCTGGAGCATTTGGTGGTGGACGAGAAGGTATTCAACAAGCAGAACAAGAAAGAGCTAGATTACAACAAGTAGGTCTTGCACAAGAACGTGCATTCACTGGAGCATTAGGTGCATTCCAACAAGGTATTTCTCAACAAGGACAACTTGGTTTAGGTATGGCACAATTAGGTCAAGTTCAACAAGCACAACAACAAGCTGATATTAATCAATTAATGGCAGCAGGTGGATTACAAAGACAACTTGCACAACAAACTTTAGATGCGCAAAGAGCTCAACAACTACAACAAGCTTACGAGCCATTCCAAAGAGCAGAGTTTTTAAAATCACAATATCAAGGTGGACCAACTTCACAATCTGGAATAACTCAAACAACTGCACCGACAGTGAATCCATTAGCACAAGCTGCTGGAGCTGGACTTGGTGCATATGCTGCTTATCAAACAGCACAAGCGAGCAGACCAGTTATTAATGTAGGAACTCAACCGACTAAATAAAAATGCATGAATCTCTCAAAAGACCTTTATTTAGAAAAAAAGCTATGGAAGTTTACCAAGCTAAACAAGGTGGTAAAGTTCCGGGATATGTAGCAGGCGCATTTATTGCACCTATCATGGCTGGTGTCAGAGCTGCAGGACCTTTTATTGCACGTCAATTTGCAAGACCAAATGTTCAAAAAGGTTTATTAGGATTAGAGGCAGGTACAGCTACAGCTGGATTGGAAGAGACACGTAGAGGTTTTGCTGGTGAAGAAAGTATATTTGGAGATCAACGTGCATCCGTATTGGGTGGTCTTGCTACATTAGCTTTTCCAGGTATTGGAACATTTGGAAGAACACTACCTAAGGCTTTTCCTGGAAGTGTACGAGCAGCAGGAGCAGGTGAAGCTATAACAAAAAAAACACCATTTTTATTACCTACAACATTGTTAGGTATCCCAGCTGGTATGGCAGAAACAGAAATTATAGGAGCTGTAAAAGGTGAAAAAGAAACTAGAGTTGAGGAACCAAAAAAAATAGAAGGGTTACTTACTCAATTAAATCAACTTGGTGAGGGTGCTAGTTATGGGCAAGTTTTTGATGTAGTTCAAAATTATGATTTAACTCAAAAACAAAAAGATGCAGTATTCACAGATGTTTTAAAATTTACTCCTGAACAAATTAAAATTTTAAAAAAACAACCTTCAGAAGTGGTCTCTCAAAAACAAGAAACTGGAAAATCAGGAGATATTACACCAGATAATGTTGTACAAAAAAATATGTTATCTGTTACAGAAAATATAAATCCAAATAATTTAGCGCCTGATGAACAAGCGAAATTAGCACTTAAAAACGTTGATAAAACCAATAAGGCAAATAAAGAAATAAAAGATTTAGAGGAAAAAAATAAAGATAATGATAAATTTAATACTCAATTTTCAATTTTAAAAAATCAAGTACAATCTGCTACAGGTAATACAGATATGACAAATTTAGTTTTACTTAAGTTAGCATCTGGTTTACTCACAGGTAAAACTACCCAAAGAGGAGTTGGTGGTTTTTTAGATGTATTAGGACAAGCAGCCGGACCAACTGTTGATGTGGCAATTGCATTAGCAAACAATCAAAAAGATTTTGATCAAAAACTTGCTCTAGCTTTAATAGATAGTAATGCAAAAAAACAAAGTGGTCTACAAGCAGAAAGTAAAAGAGTTTACGTACAAGAATTTAATCCTGCAGATGAATTGTTTCCTGTTGTAACAAGATTAATACCTCAAAATAAAGATACAGGTGCACTTTTAGATGTTAAAATGACAGATCAAGGTGAACAATTTGTTCCTTATACAGGAGCAGGAAAAATGATTGAACCAGATATTAAGGGTAAAAATGCCTCTGATAGATCTATGAGAGACTTGTCAGTAGGATTAGAATTTGCACAAATAGTTAAACAGGCACCTCTTTCAGCAATTGGACCTGAGGGTTCAGTAAGAGAGTTTTTAGATAGATTTTCAGGATCAGCTAAATCTTATCAAAGCACTTTAGGAGATGTTGATGAATTTGAAATGAAAAGTTTTAATCAAATAGCTGATGCAATTATGAATGAAGAACAATACGTAAAATCTTCTGCAGGTGATATAGAATCTCACAAAAAAGATAGCGCAAAATTATTAGACAAATTTAAAAAAGAATCACAAAGTGCATTAGATAAAGTAAATAAAGAATTAGACAGTGGTAATGAAGAAAGAATAGCTAGAGCCAAACTTGGATTAATTGAACAAAGAATGAAATATATTGTTGCTAATGCAAACAAAGCTCAAGATCGATTAACTGCAAAAGACGTTGAGAACGCAGAAAAAAGAACAAAAATATTAGAGTTCTTTGCAAATCCAGATCAAATTAAAAAAAATTACGATGCATTATATATAGAAATGAATTCAAATTTTAGAAAACAGGCAAGAGCTTATGTAGCTAGTGGTGGATTACCTGATTATGTAACAGGTATGTATCCAATGGTTCCTGTTGTTCAGGATTATCAATTGAAAAAAAATAAGGGTGAAACAAAAACAAAAATTAAAAAAGATGTAAACGAAATTTTAGGTACAATCTAATGGCTGAAAATAAAATTGCAGATCTTCAAAGAAGGCTTGATGAAAAATTAATAAACCCAAATAATTTATCTTTAGAGCAAAAAGAAGCTTTAAATATTGCTTTTGAAGAAGGAACATTAAAAGGTTACCAATCAGTAAATGAAATGGTAAGAGAAAGAAGATTAGCAAGACAAGATATTGCTAAAGATGTAAAAGAACGATTAGAACCCTTAAAACCTACATCATTATTATCTTTAGGAATTAGGAGAGGTACTTTAGCGGCAGCGGGAGATATTATAGGAAGTTTTACTCCTTATGTTATGGATGGAAAAAAACTTTCATTAGAGGCAAGGGAGGCTGCACTTGCCGGAAAAAGTTTATCTTATATTCCTAAAATAAAAGAAGATGCTGGTAAAAAAAGTTTTGAGACATTTTCTAAACTTGTTTCTCAATTACCAGGATTAAAACAACTTGGAGTTTTTAAAAAAACCGCATCAGTGCTAGATGGTGCTTTAAGTTCTGCCACTGCCTTATCAACTGGTAAACTAGCTTTTTCACAAATTGCAAAAACAGAATTAAAATCACAAGCCTTAGGAGCATTAGGTGCTGGGGCAGGTTCTGTAGCATATGATGTAATTAACCTCCCTGCAAAATTTGCTTCTGCTGCAGGTGAAGATATTTCGAAATACGATCAAAATGAAATTAATAGATTACCTTTTGCAGATAGAGTTACTTATCATGCAGTTGACAATATGAAGACAGCATTAATGTGGAATGCAGGAACATTTGGATTATTTAGTTTAGGTAGTGCAGTATCACAAGGTTTAAAAAAATGGTTAAGATTAAATCCTGAAAATCAAACAAAAATAAATCAATTAATTGATAACCAAAATTTACCTGTAAGTGTTGTAATGGCAGCCGAAGGTACTGGAGGTCCAGGTGGTATTTTAAAAGGATTTAACAAAGTTTTAGCATTATTTCCATTCGCTGCACAAGAAGCTATGGTGACCACACAAAAATTTACAGGGGCTTCAATAACTGGATTAGAATCTAATTTAAGACAAGCTACAGGAAACATTCCATTACTTCACACTGAAATTTTAGCAGAGCTTGTAGAGTCTTCTACAAAAAAAACTTTTGATGAATCTGGTAGATTATATCAAGGCATGTATCTTCAACATATGAATTCATTAAATGCTGTATCTGATACTTTTACAAAATATGGTAATGAACTTATAGATGCACAAAGAAAAAGTGGAAAGTTCCCTGGTAGAGGAGTCTTAATTGGTGATAATGAAAATTTAATGAAAGCATTTCCAGATGGATTTGATTTACCTTTTATTCCTACAAATAATTTAAAAAATACTGTTGATAATATTTTAGACAATGTTCAAAAAGGAACTACAGAAAAACAAACGGCTGCAATGGGTTTTAAAGGACTTCAAAGTTCATCAAATGATGTAACTTTTAGATTTGCAAAAGTAATACAAGATAGAATAAATGAAAATGCAAAATTAAATGGAGGTGAATTTTTTACACCACGACAATATATGGATCTTCGAAGAGATTGGAATGCTAACTATGTACAAACAAAAATGTCTGATCCAACACAGAGTAGAAATATTTACAGGATTTTAGAAGCTTTTGAAAAAGATTTTAATTTTGTTGCAAACTCTCCAAACAATGCTGCACTTTTCCAAAAAAATGGAAAATTAAAAAGAGCTTATGACACTATCAATGAGACTTTGGGACCTTTGAAAGCAAATCAATTTATAGAAGATTTTAAAAAAGGTGTTAATTATTCTAATGAAATATTAGTGCAAGCAAATCATGCATTTGGAGAAGCTGTTAATTTTTATAAATCTGAAAGATTGATTCCATTAGCTAGGTTATCCGACCCAGCAATGTTAACTGCAAAACAAGGAATGAATATTTCAGAAGAGGGTGCAGTCACTTCAGTGCAAAGCATGAATAGACTTTTTAAAGCAGCTTTAGATCCAAATGCTGGAGATAGTTCGGGAATCAAACAATTATATGACATGATCGGTGGTAGGCAAGCTTTAGGAAAAGAATCTAATGAAAGAGCTCAATATGTAATGAAACTTTTGTTGTATAGAAAATTTTTTGATGCTTTCAATAAAAATGCTATTGTCAGATTATCTGGAGTACCTGGAGCTGCAAAACAAATGGAGTCTCCTTTTCAAGAAGAAGGTATTTCAAACATACAAGAAGCGATAGAATTATTAAATAGGACAAGTCCTGAGTATAAAAAAACAGTAGAAGAATTAATTGAGGAAACTAAAAAATTAGGCACCAGAGGGTTAAAATTAGCTCCTGACGAATTATTTGAATATCAAAAGAGAGCAATTACTCCTGGAATAATAAAAGCAGCATTAAAGGATGAAATTCCAATAAATCAAAATATATTTATAAAAAGAGAAAAAGATATTGGTGCTACAGTTGAGGGAAGACTAGGTGGTTTTTTTAGGGGGTTTGTTGAAACAGGAAGAAAACCGTTAGAAGCTTATAAACCAGATCTTGTAAAAATTACTGAAAAAGCAAAGTTAGCTCAAATTACAGAGGAGGGTGTTTTAAGAGATGTAACTCCAGCTGAAAGAAAAACAGCTCAATTAGAATTAGAAAATATTCAATTTAGAATGCAGGGCTACCAAGGTTTTACTTTTGATGGGTTCACTAAAGAATTAGGATTAGGCACAAAAGAAGGTGAACAGCAGTTAATTAAGGCTTTTGAACTAGCAAATGGAATATCAGCACAAGCAGCAAGTAAACATGTAGATAATATTAAAACTATAATAGCTGGAATGCGAAGACAATTTAATGAAACTCCTCAAGGCGATATGGTTGCATCTGTTACCAGATCAGTAATTTTGGGAGGAACAGGAGCAGGCGTTGGAGCTTTGGGTGTTGTTGGTGGGATTGGTGCAGCAGGCGGGGGTTTAGTAAGTGCAATTATGACAGGTTTGATGTTAAAATTTGGGTCTCATATTTTAAATAATCCTAAAAAAGCAAAAACATGGTTAGATATTTTTTCAACTGGAGAAAGAATGGATTTAAACACTCTTAGAGCATTACAGCCTCCGAAAAGAGCTGCTGTGGCTGATATGATAAATTATTTATTTGTGGGTGATCCTGATGCGCCAAAAATTAATCCTAATAATATTGATGAAGATGCTATTATAAAATATTTACAAAAAAAAACTGTTACATCAGTTCCGACTGATAAAGGTATTTACGATGTGTTACCTGAAAACGTAAAAGATAAATTTAATCCAGATAGGGTTAAATTAAAAAATATCAAAGGAGAAACTAAAACTGATTTTAACACTTATTTAAGAGGCAAACAAGTTGCAAATTTTAGAGAAAATTTAATAGATAATATTGATACAGAACAAGGTGCAGCAATTGCAAGTCAGCCGCGCGTAGCCCAGTTCATTCAAAACCCTATGGATTTAAAAATACCTGAAGGTGCAAAAACAATACAACCAAATATAAATCCTGTTACTGCAGATGTATATTCTGGTTTATTCCCTGGAGATTCAATTGGTACAACGATTGCTCAATCACAGCAAGCAACGCCTCCTATGATGAAAAAAGGAGGATTTGTAAATGCCAAGACACATTAATGGTAACGGCAAAACTGCCCTCACTAGAATAAATGAACATGAAAAGCTTTGCAGAATAATGCAAAAAGAAACTTTTAAAAAGATTGACGAATTAAGTTTAAGAATAGAAAGACTTGAAAGAGTTATAATTATATCTGCTGGGGTGATTATCACTTCTATGGGTGGTATTATAATTTCATTATTAACATTATTATTAAAATGAAAAGAAAAGCAAAATTACAAGGAGGTGTATATAATTTTTTAGGAAAACAAAAAACAGTTAATGCTCCTATTAAATGGAAATCATCTGCAAAACATCCTATAGCTTTTCTTGCTTACATAACAAAAGAAGAAATGGATATTTTGATACAAAAAAACATTTATGGTTCTTTAAAAGGTAAACCTAATAAAGGTCCCTTTGGACTTCCTTCATTACAGGGATCTGGTGGTGGATCCGAGGGTGCAGGAACTGCAGATGCTCCTGGAACAGGAGCAGCAGAAGGAACCGCACAAGGTCCTGGTCCTAATGAAGGAGGAGAAGCAGCGCAAGCAGCAGCAAATGCAGCTGAAGTTGCAGCTGCACAACAAACTGCTGAAGAAGAAGAAGAAGAGGAATCTTTAGGAGCTAAAGCTATAAGTAAAGTTATGGCTACTTTTCAAAGTTTACCAAAACCAGTACAATTTGCAATTTCACCAACAATGACAATAGCAAGAGATTTAATGAATCCAGCTACACCAGAACAAATATCGGCTCAACAAGAACTTCAAGATCGTGCTGAAATAGCAGAAGGAGCACCACAAGAAGATTTAGATCCAAGTTTAAGACAAAAAAAGAAAAAAACTTTTCTTACAGGTGGTATTGTTAATTTATAATTAACTTTACATTAAGTTTTTATTTGTTATCAATAATTAATGGATAATAAGTATCAATTCAAAGTTGTTAACAAATATCCCTACACAACTTACGAAAGATCTACAAAAGAAGATGGTACCAGAACGTATTCAGTTAAAGACAAACATGTACCAAGTGTAACAACTATACTATCTGCAACCAAAGATAAGACTGGTCTTAACGAATGGAGAAAACGTATAGGTGAGGCTAAAGCTCAAGAAATAGTTAAAAATTCCTCTATTAGAGGCACGGAGATGCATAAAGTCATAGAGTGCCTTATGTTAGGTACCCCCTATTTAAATGAAACAC
>Ga0247844_1009618_pt1 | contig 10038 bp, 6 predicted proteins | sample LaCtaG_FD_192421 | JGI IMG/M metagenome (GOLD analysis project Ga0247844, IMG submission 192421) | Freshwater microbial communities from meromictic Lake La Cruz, Castile-La Mancha, Spain - LaCruzMarch201714.5m_1 | ecosystem: Environmental > Aquatic > Freshwater > Lake | place: Spain: Castile-La...
CTCAAATCGATCGCCAAGTTCATTCGCGGTCACTGGCTCAAGAGCGGCGCGATCTTCTTGCCATGCCGGATTGTCGCTGTCGCGTGACACCAATTCGCGGAGTATTTCAAGCTTATTCCATGCAGATGCATCCGAAAGTACCAGCCGCCGCATGCGGGCAAGCCTGCTGCGAAGCGGCGCGGTAAGCGCGATTGCCTCTTCAATCTCGGCAAGTGCGTCACTGGCAATTTCATCTTGCAGTGGCAACTTGTTCTTGGAGCAAAGTGTCCGCCACTGCCGCATGACATCGGAGTCAAAGGCTGCCGCGAGTTCAAACACTGATGGTTCCGCTTCCGCCTCCGCGCATGCTTCCAATCGAAGACCGGCTCGGGCGTAACCAACCGCACGATCCAGGCGACGGCGCAGTGTGGTTGATTCTTCCGAGATTCGATGAGCGAGCTCGCGGATTTGCGCTTCGTCCCGAAGCCTTCCAGCGACGACCGAGCGGACCGTTTCGAACATTTCTTGCTTGGCTGCGTTCATTTGCTTACCCGTGGTGTGATGGCGGATTCGAGTAGCACAATTCCGTCCTCGTTCGATGCGCGAATGCGCCACTGAATGGCGCTTCCCTTGCCCTTGCTCGCCGCATTGGCATCGACGAGCTGCTTACTGATGCGAATCAATTCACTACCGATGCGCGGTGTGATTGATTCGGCCATAGCGCGCATGATCGATTTATCTGAGATCAGCGATGATTTCCCACCAGCACCGAGGAACTTCGCCTGCTCTTCTGGAAGAAGTGCGTTCTGTACGGCTTGAAGGTCGGCGTCAAAGTCAACTGAACGAGCAGCGCCCTTCGATACCGCGAGTACTGCTGTACACGACTTCTTGATCGCGCTCAGTTCGATTTGTTGGTTCGCTAATGCCGTGCGTTGCATCGAAATGACCGAAGAGCTCGGGGTAGTCGCAGTAAAAATTATTGCGGACTTTTGCAGAGCGCGGTTAACGGAAATGGTCAAACTATCCGCGACGTTTATGGTCTCAATTTGCAGGGCGGCAACTCGAACTGTCGCTACATCCGGAACTGATAGCGACGTGACTTGCACATCAAGCGGACTATCGCCGAAATCTGCCAATAAATCGCCGCCCTCAACTCCGATACCGACCGACCTGGTTGACTTTGCCCGCATCTGTACCAACCCAAGCGATGCGCCACTCTTGTCAAACACCTCAACGGTGCAACGCTCCAGCGCCCGCTGTAGCGCGACGACGGGATCGAGCTTGGCGTCCGTTGCACCCTTGGCGTCGCGGAGCGCTAACTGCAACGCTTCAGGAACAAGACCCGCGGCGGAGCCAATGATGACTACGTCAGCGCCCTGAATAGAAGCCCGCGCACTGATAGCTACTCCGCCGAATTCAATTGCACCGTTTGGCTTCACACTGAGACCGGCTCTGGCGAGCGACTTTGCGGGCACCAACTTCACGGACCACCCAGAATTTGCACCAATTTCGACACGTAACCGCAATTGCACAGTGCCCGTTTCAAAGCGTTCGAACGCGGAGGTGGCTGCCCACTTCGCAATCGTCGGCAATACCAGCGGTGTGACGACTGGCGTCGTGAGGACAGGCGCGACTGGGGCCACGACGGGCGGAGACGGCGTCACCGACTCGTTTGGCGTCTCTGGGATTCCTTCGGTTCCTTCCTTCTGTGGCTGCGAATTCCGCATGGGCAGCGAACCAGATCCTTGCGCGTCGGGCTCCGGGACAACAGGCGGTGGGACCGTTGCGACGGGCTTAACTGTTACATCGTTGGACTTGGTGGCAGCGACATCGCCAACATCCACTTTCAACTGCAGCGGCTCCATCTCCCGCTTGGGCTTCTCGACAACCGCAGGAGCCTCGGGTACCACCGGCACCGCAGGCGCCGCAGTTTGGCCCGTCGCAAAAATAACCAGGTAAATCAAACCCAGAAGTATCACTGTCAATCCAGCCGCGGCGAGTGCCAACATGGGTGGACTGATGGGCATGCGCGCTGGCTCGCCAGATGGCGCGTCTTGAGCTGCAGATTCCAAATCTCGCACCAAGCGCCGCGGCGTACCGGTTTGATCTCCTGCAAAGTCCATTTCCAATTCGATGGGCGCATCACTCGACCGCGCAGCGCCGGCACTCGCCACGGCAGCCGCTCCCGCGGCACGCGCGGCTGCTCGCGTCGCTCTTTGCGCCGCCACCGCCTCCTCATCAATACCCGTCCGAGCCATGCGTGTGAAGCGCGATTCCGGTGCCGGCCCTGCGGTGCGCGTTAGGTCAATGACAAGCCCCTTGGATTGCCGCGCAGCATCTGCCGCTGGAGTTCCATCGAGGCAGAATCGCCATGCGCACGGGGTTCCAGCAACTGGTTGCAGGAAATACGTTGAGAACGTCGCGCGCCAACGCGCCCACTCCGGCAAGAGTCGAATTGCTTCTTCAACCAGCGGCAGCGGCTCGATGGCCGCCCCGTAAATCACATGAATCGGTCGCGCCTGGTCACGCAAGAATGCACTTGCAAGAACGCCCGCCCAACCCGCATCGCCAGTAGCCGCCTGCCATGCAACGCATGGGCGCGGGCCGACATCACGAGTTGTTGGCACACGTACTGGAGCATCAATCCAAGCAGGCGCTCCGCTCCATGAGTTGCGCAGAAGTGCGGGTTGCGAAAGAAGCCACGCGGGCCCGGCGCGCACTAACTCATCGGGCGCAAGCACCAAATACGTGGCAATCTTGTTGGAACGCGCCGTGTGGTCCGGCGGTGCAGGACCAACAATGGAAAGCACATGCGCAATCCCCGTCGCCGTCTCAACGCGCCAGAAGCAATACGCGTTCGGACCATTGCCCGAAGGACCAGGGCGATATCCACCGAGTGCTTCAAGGCGCGGCACCAACGCCGGCGGCAATCCCTTGGTCATTGCCACAGTGCAGAACCCGCTGGTTCCAGCCCGGAGACCGCGTACTGCAGATGTGTAGATGAGTTCGAGTGCCATGGTTGCAAGTCAATCAATGCAGCAATTCAACGCCAGCCAATCAATTCAACGCAGTCACGATGGATCCATATCAGCAGAATCCATCGGTGTTCCAAATGATGCGTCGCCTTCGCTCTTGTCGCTGGAGACCAAGTGCGTTGACCAACGCGCCAGTGTGTAAATGAACGGAACGGTCACCCAACGCGGAGCAATGCGCGCTACCGGAACCTTGAGGAGACCGCTCGCTGGATCCAGGACCGGCGACGTTCCGATCGCGCTCACTGGAATGAAGATGACTCGCTCGAACGCATCTTCGGCAGCGGACACGAGTTCCGGTGCTACTTCACACAGCAACGCACGAATGCGATCGCTGGTTCGATCAACGCGCTTGATACTCATTCGCCCCAGACCAGCGCGTTCGCGCGCGTAGGGCGGCGTGGTGATGTCCATTGGCGTGCCATCTTCATCCTTTAGCAGTGGGCCCCAAATGTCGCTCTTGGAGAGGATGACAAACAGTGGCTTGGGAACCCGATCCTGCGGCGCAAGACCAGCGTGCATGCGCACCCGGCGCGCCATCTCCACAATCAATTGATCTTGGCGCGTGGTCTTTGCACCCGGAGCCAATTGTGGGTCGCCACTCACACCCGCCAGACGCTGGCGAAAGCGAACATCCTGCGTTGGATCAAAGACGAACATCAGAACCTGCGCCTTGGCTAAATGCTGCGTGCCAGGTGCGCGCGCGGTATCGGCGCCAGGAAAGAAGTGCTCGCCAGCATTGTCGTAGAGCGTGAAAAGCTGCGTCAATCGATGTGGCGCATGTCCGTTCACATGATCGCGCGAAGGGCGCACCGTGAAGATGAACGGATGAGCCAACATGGTGGCGACACCCGGATCAAACTGCACCGAGTTGTATTGCGCTCCTTCCATTTCCGTCTTGTCAATCGCAACCGACGCTGATTGATCTTCGTTGAGAAAGAGCTGACCTTCGTTGTTGGTGATGGCACGGTTCATCGCGGGATCCGTGTCCGTGAACGCTACGGAGAAATGCCGTGCGAGTTCCTCGCGCAATTTCCACATGGCGCTCGCCAAGAAATAACTCTTTCCGCTTGATGGACTGCCAGCCAAACTCATGATCACCATCGGGCACTCGAGCACCAGTTGCGGAATCTCCAGATGACAGTTGGGGCATGCCAGTCGACGAGTCTTCGATCCCGACGGGTCGATCGCTTCGCCCGCTGGCGTGAAGCGCGATGGGAGGAAACGCACCGGGTCCTCAGGCGTGAGCAATCGATCGCCGAGCAATTCTGGATGCGCAGCAACCCAGAGCGTTTGATCCGGACGGAATCGGTGCCAGCAGTGGGGGCAAACGGCGCTGGATTTGAGTTTCCTACTCACTGTGGTGTCCTTCAAGGCCAGGCGCGGGATACGGGGAATGAATCGGCAATTTCCGGGTTGATATTGCCCGGGTAACGCGCATTGTCCGAAGTCAAAAGGTACCCGCAGGAGAAATACGGGGCATTGGGTGTCGGGGGTTCATGGCGTACGCTGATTCCGTGGCGATTCATTCTGAGAACTCCGACACGCCGGGTGAGGACGAAGCCCTGTGCGAACCACGCGAGCGGGCGTCCGCGATTCTGGGAATCGTGGCGGCCTTTGTGTTGGGATTGTGCGTGGCGCTTACGGCGATCTTCGCTGAAGTTGGTCGGGCGCCCGCCGATGTCGCGCAGACGGCGCTCTATGGGTCAGACACCAGCATTGGAATGGATATCCGCAATGGAACCGGGAGGGGACTCAACGAGCCTAGTTCCGGGGCCGGGGCCGGGGCCGATGCCAACAACAGTGGAAAGCTCGCAGATGGTTCGGACGAAGTAGCGCCCCCACCCGGAAGTCCCGATGGCGCTGCCGCCGAAGGCGAGTCCCAATCAGCAGAATCCGTAGCACTCGCGCCGGCCGGGCCAGAGATCGAACCACCGAAATTTGGCTTCACGCAGCCGGATGCACCGCCCCCACCCCCGCTGATTATGCCGACACCGCCGAGTGTGGCAGCGCCAGGCGTGCCAACCGGGCGCCCAACGCGGGGAGGTTCGGGCGCAGCCGGCGGTGGCTCCACAGAGGGCCAAATCATCGACGTAGTTCAAGCATGGCCCGACTCACGAATCAGTATCAACCTTGACGCCACTGGCAGCATGGCACCCGCCCGGAACGCCGTGGCACGAGTAATTGCTGAGATTTTCGATAGTTTGCAGGGCGGCTCGATCACCGTCACTTGCTTTCGTGATGTCCTCATGGGGGAACCAAACGAGGTGATCATCAAACCAACCATGAAGATCAAGCGACCAGCCGACATTCAGCGCCTGGTGCAGCAAGTATTGGATGTGGAGCCACATGGCGGCGGAGATTCTGCGGAAACGGGCTTCCAACTCGTCATCGCCAACATGAAGAAGCGGCAGCACGGAACCGCGAAGCGGCCGAACATCGAATTCATCGTTACCGACGCAGAAGAGAAACAACCTGAACTATTACAGCTCATGCGCGGACTGATGCGCGTTTCCAACACCCGGGTCTTCATCATCCGGGTCGATAGTTCGCCGCCGACCCGCACTGAGATCAAGTAACTGCTTGTAGCAATACCTACCCCCAAGCACTCAAGAGCAACAAACACCATGTCACTCCTCTCTTGGCTTCCCTGGCAAACACACCCCGGCGCCTCGTGCGACCGACGCGAGCGTAACTCTGCGATCGCTGCAATCGCCAGCTGCTTTGTATTGGCACTTGGCCTGGTGATTGCGGCAATTCTGTTTGCGGCGCCGGCCGATCCACCAGGGGATGATGCTGCGGGAACAGCTGGCGGTGGCTATGGAACAGGCTCCGGGAGCGGCTTCGGCGCGGGCGTCGGCAGCGGAAGTGCGCTTGCCGGTGACGGCCCAGGCGCCGGTACATCAGGAGATCTGCATGGAGCCGTCGGTGAGACCGCTGACTCGGCACCGCGCGGTCAACGCACTGGAACGCTTGCCTCTGCAAATGCTGTCGAAGGCGAGTCACTGGTGAGCGGTGAAAGTAAGGATCTACCAAAATTCGGCTTCACGTTGCCGAACATCAATGATCCAATCGATCCTCCGCAAACCGCCACTGCGGTCGGAAAGAAGGATGGCAAGGACGGCGCCGGTCGTGCGGGCGCAGGCGGCGGCGGCGGGGCGCAATTCATGGGGATTCCGACTCCTGAAACAGACATCGTCTATCTGTTGGATTTCTCAGCGAGCATGGACTTCGTCGCCGGGCGACTGACGGCACTCAAGCGCGAGATGAGTCGAAGCATCACAGGGCTGGGCACCCGTGCTCGATTTACGATTGTCCTCTTCGGGCAGTCAGTTAAATCCGGAGCTAAAGAAATCGTGCGCCCCGACAATTCGGTGTATCCCAACTGCTACGCCTTCATGCCTCCGCAGGGCGATTGGGTGGTTGCGAGCGAGCCGAACAAGTCCATGGCTATCGAATGGCTAACACGAAGGCCAACAGACATCGAAGGGTGCAGTGATTGCGCACTCGCGATGAATGCTGTTCTCCTGTTGAAACCAAAGGCTGTGTTTCTGCTTACTGATGATGGAGTGCAGGACATTCGAGATTTGCAAGCAGTACTCGCCAAAGGCAACCCAGACAAGTTGATCCAAATCAACACCATCGCCTTTACCGCTTCCGATGCCGAGGGCGGAGCCGACCTCCAAGATCTTCAAGACATCGCCCGAGACAACAACGGCACCTACCGCCGCGTCACTATCACTCCGTAACTCCATTCACCGTCGCGCGCGCCCGTCCCACACCACTGCGTTCCATGTGTCCTCCAAACGCTCCTGCGCGCCGCTCTCCGGTGGTCCAACGCGCTCGTCAATCACCGCCCGCTCAATCTCCGGGAAATTTGCGGCGCCCTGTTCGATGCGTTGCCCCAGTTCATTACTCCATGACGCGTAACGGGCGGCAATGGCGGCCGCAAGCCGACCATCAGCGCGAAGTGCCGCAGCCGCCTTGAGTCCAAACGCAAACGCATCCATCGATGCAATGTGACCGTGGAAGAGATCCTCCGGGCGCCAACTCTCGCGGCGCCGCTTGGCATCAAAGTTCAAGCCACCGTTCGTAAAACCACCAGACGCCAGCACCACTTCCATGACGCGCGTTGCCAATGCATAGTCGGTCGGATACTGATCCGTATCCCATCCGCAATTGGGCGTGCCCATGTTGGCATCCACGGAACCGAGGGCGCCCGCGGCAGCGGCAACGCGCAATTCATGCTCCATCTCATGGGCCGCCAGAGTGGCGTGATTTGTCTCAATATTCAGGGATATTTTGCCAATCAGCCCATGCTCGCGCAGGAACCCCAGCACCGTGGCTGCATCAAAGTCGTATTGATGAACACTGGGCTCGCGCGGCTTCGGCTCAATGTAGAGCGCGCCACGGAAGCCAAGTTCGGACTTCCAATCAACCGCCATCTGTAAGAGCCGCGCCATGTGTCCAAGGTCGCGCGGCATGTCACGGTTCAAGAGACTTGAGTAACCCTCACGCCCGCCCCAGAACACGTAGCCATCTCCACCAAGTCGGTGCGTGACTTCCATGGCGTGCTTGACCTGCGCGCACGCATGCGCGAAGACCCGAACATCCGGGCTCGTTCCAGCGCCAGCCATGTAGCGCGGGTGTGCAAAGAGACAGGCGGTGCCCCACAGAAGTTTCTTGCCACTCGACTTCATGTGTTGCTGAAAGTGCTCGGAAACCGTGTCAAGCATGGCGTTGGACTCACGCAACGTTCCAAGCTCTGGAGCAATGTCTCGGTCATGGAAACAGAAGCGGTCAATGTTGCATTTCTCCAAGAACTCAAAGAACGCATCAGCGCGACGCAGGCAGTTGCTCAGCGTGTCTGTTCCATCGTCCCAGGGCATGAGCGCTGTGGGGGCACCAAATGGATCGGCAAGCCCATTGCGCATGGTGTGCCAATAGCAGGCAGCAAAGCGCACATGTTCGCGCATGGGTTTGCCGTCAACTGATGCATCGGCGTCGTAATGGCGAAAGGCGAACGGATTTCGGGAATCCGGTCCTTCATAGCGAACACGATCGACGAAAGGAAAGGCGGGTTGCATATCGCTATTCTGCCACGGCTCCCGCGCTCGCGCTCGCCGCGCACGGAAGGCGCTCCATGCTCCACTCCGCCGTACATAATCTGCCGCTCGTCCTGATCATCTGCGGGCTCATGCTGGCGGTGGCGGCGCTGGGTACCAAGATGGCGATGCGAATTGGCATTCCAACGGCGCTTGGCTTCATTGGCGTGGGCATGTTGATCGGTGGACAAACCGATTTACGCATGCTGTTGCAAGGCTATGAGGGCGCGTACTCCATCGGAAACATCGCGCTGGCACTGATTCTGTTCTACGGCGGACTGTCCACCGATGTCCGCAAAGTGCGCGGAATTTGGCTGCCTTCCATCACACTGGCCACCGTTGGTGTTCTGGGGGTGGCTGGAGTCACCGCGTACATCATTCGCATACTCCTTCCAAGCGCGCCGTGGTCCGTGGCTCTGATGATGGGCGCAGTACTTGGATCAACGGATGCTGCAAGCGTGTTGCAAATTCTGGCACGCGAACGCCTGAGTGGCCGCGTGCGGGAAATCGTGGAACTTGAAAGCGGATTGAACGACCCAATGGCATTCATTCTGGTGGCCACATTTACCAGTATTGCCATGGGTAGCTCATTCGAAGTGTCCACCATCCCCACCATCATGTGGCAAATGTGTGCCGGAGCGCTGATCGGCGGAGCGATCGGTTGGCTCAGCAGCCTTGCCATTGGAGCGTTTGAGGAAGACTCGCCGGAGATTTACCCGGTCATCACCATTGCGCTTGCACTGTTGGCGTACGGGATTGCTGAGTCATTGCATTCCAGCGGATTGCTTGCGGTGTTCATGACGGCACTGACCCTTGGAAACAGCGCGGATTTGCCGTTTCGCAGCACCATTGTTCGCTTCCACGCGTCACTGGCATACCTCGCGCAGATTGTGATGTTCTTTGTGCTTGGCGTCTTGGTGATCCCGGAATCACTGCTCGATGTTCGCGTGATGGCCAGCGGAACACTGATTGCCTTGATCTTGGCATTTATCGCGCGGCCGCTGGTGGTCACGCCGCTGTTGCTGTTGTTTCGATTCCCCATTCGCGAGTCGCTCGCCGTTTCTTGGCTCGGGCTGCGCGGCGCCGTACCGATCATCCTGATGATGATCCCCATGAACGCTGCGCGCACCAGTGTGGGCCAGAACAATTTGTCACGGGCATTTGCGGTGGTGTTTGTGTGCGTCGTGGTGGGCAGCATCATCCCTGGATCGACGGTGCGATGGGTGATGCGACTGTTGCGCATTCGGCTTCCGCCCATTCCGCACCCATCCACCACCATTGACATGGTCACCAAGACCCCGCTCGACACACGGATGATGATCATGGTGGTGCAGCCCGGCTCATCGATTGATGGCAAATATCTTTCGGAAGCGAGACTGCCCGGCGAGATCACCATTGCGCTGCTCATCCGTGGCGCGCGGACCCATCGAGTGCGTGGCGATACTCGCCTCGAAGCCGGGGACGAAGTTGCCATGAGTCTCCCGGATCGAATGGTGCCGATTGCACAAGTGCTATTCGGTGAAGTGCGTGAGTGAATGCGCGAGTGAGTGAGCGCTGGGTGTTGGCGCTGCCATTCAATCGCGGCGACTGATGTCCATGATCAGAATGAAATTCATCAACCCGCCGAGCGCAATGAATAGCGTTCCAAATTCATTGGCCGAACCCAAGCCTTTAAAGGATGACATAGTGTGCTTGCCTGGCAGCGGGCGGCCCAGCGGATCAAGCGGCGCTGGCGCGGGCAAGAGTTCCCCAACCTTGCCGGTCTTCAGAACGTTCTGATTCGTCCAGTCCGCGGCGAGGGCGATCGGTCCGTTGCCACTTTGCGCAATGAACCACGGCGCGTCCTCAACACTATCAACGGCATCAATGCCACCGATCAGAAGTCCGCAGCCGAACATCCCAAGAATGGCCGCCATCGCTAA
>Ga0247844_1009619_pt1 | contig 10037 bp, 9 predicted proteins | sample LaCtaG_FD_192421 | JGI IMG/M metagenome (GOLD analysis project Ga0247844, IMG submission 192421) | Freshwater microbial communities from meromictic Lake La Cruz, Castile-La Mancha, Spain - LaCruzMarch201714.5m_1 | ecosystem: Environmental > Aquatic > Freshwater > Lake | place: Spain: Castile-La...
CCTGTATACCCTGAATAACCTGAATATCCTGTGTAGCCACTATACCCTGTGTAGCCTGTGTAACCTGTATAACCCGAAAAACCTGTAAATCCGGTAAATCCTGTGTAGCCTGTGTAGCCTGTATAGCCTGTGTACCCTGTATATCCTGAATATCCCGTGTAGCCTGTGTAGCCTGTATAGCCCGTATAACCACTATATCCTGTAGCACCTGTATGACCAAGAACATCAGTAAAACATAATTCTTTTGTAGAAGTATTATATGCAACAACTCTTAATGGACTAGAATAATAATCAAAATATTGTAAAGCGTTGATATAAATCGAATTTATTAGCTGAATACTTAATCTTTCTTGAATATTTGATATTTTTATAGGTAAAGAACCATTATAATAAGGATTATCTGTTGATATTAAAGATTCTAATCTCCATTTCCAACACATTTCAGCTTCTATTTGGTATCTTTCAGTTTCTGTAACACTTCTATTAACAATAACCATTTCAGCAATACAAGCGGCAATGGCAAAATTTATATTACCATTGTATGAATTAATGAATAATGTAGAATTATAAGATCCGCTATATTCAGATGGAAGTCCTAAATAATCAACGCCATATGTTTTTACACCATTTATGTATGATGTAATAAAATTTGTATTACTTGAATCGATAGAAATAAATTCAAGTAATTGCCAAGTATCTTCAATAGTTGCTTGAAATCCTTGTTTAAATTTAGAAATATAATCGCCATTATTGTTATATTGACTAATGCTATAATTATTTAACAGACTTGGATAATAACTTGCTAACGTATAAAAATTTTCAGAAGATGTAGTACTTTGAGCTTGAATCATTGGACTTGAAACATTTTGTTTAATCGGGTAGTAAAGCAAAAATACTGAAACACCTGACCTATTTACCGGAAATGACGGAATTATACTTTGTTGACCTTTAACATATGATACTATACCCATATTATTAAGCGCTCCTTGAATATATAAAGGTCTTGCTCCAGCACTTGGAGATGTAGCATTATAACCATTAACATAACTTGGCCATGCATCTATAGGTTCAGCCGTACCATATGTTCCTGATAAAGTAGATGCATCTAACCAAAGTTCAACATCTGGAATTGAAGAAATAAAATTAAATGGTGTTGTATTAGAAAAATCACCTAATTCTATTGTTCCTGTAGTTTGATATGGCGAACCTGTTTGACCTCTCGGTCCTGCGTTTCCTGTTGGACCAGTGGGTCCTACGGCTCCTGTATATCCTGTAAATCCAGTGGGTCCAGTAGTACCGGTTGAACCTGTGGGACCTGTGGGACCAACTGGTCCTTGCGGACCTGCAATTTGACCAATATTAGTCCATGAAAGATAGGTAGAATAAACCCATAAATTAGTACCTATAATATATGCATCTCCAATTGTAGCAGGAGAAGGTAATTGCACTGGTGACGTTTTTTCACCTAAAATTTTTATTGTACCTATAGTAACACCGCCAATCATCGTTCCTTCTGGTAGATCGATGATATTTCCATTGGATGTTATTGGAATACCATTAATATAGATAGTATGAGAATAAATATTATTGAATTCTAAAGATGATGTACCTAATGAATAGGTATTATCATTGTCAGGTATAATATTATTGATTAATGTTCCATCTTCTAATAAAACACCAACATTAGCAATTGGACCTGTAGGTCCAGTTAAACTTGGGATTAATCTAATGACTTCATATTGTACTCTTTCAATTATTGTTTCTAATGTCGTATCATTTATTTTGAAACTCATTTTAATATATTCAAATATAAAATTAAAAAATTAAGAATTAGCAGATGAATGATATAAAGAAAATTGATAAAATTTAAAGAAAATCTTGAAAAAATAGGAAAAAAAATTAGGATTTTCTATTGATGACCATTTTGATGGAATTAAATATGTAATAGAAGAATTTGTAAAAAATAGATTCTGACGGTGCAGTTTTATTAGCTTTTACACAAGGATTTGTTTTCAAGGATGTCATGAATATACTGGTAAACATCCTACAAAAATATTCTCAATATTTCACAAATATATGAATTTAGAAAAATTGTGAAATATTTTTTTATTAAAAAAATATTTTATTTATTTAAATAAAAATGAACAAAAAAAGTAATGGCAAACGACGAAGTCGTAGACGTAGCGTCAGTAGTAAGAAACGTAGATGTAATGCTCTTTTGAGTAAAAAAGTTGGAATTAACATTCATGAAGGAATCTACAAGAATAAATCACAAGCCATTGCAGTGGCTTATAGTCAAGTTCGTAAAAGACATCCGTCTTGTAGACGAATTTTAGGAAAAAAGAAAAGTATGAGACGAAGTAAAAGAAGTATCAGACGACGTATTTACGATGGCGTTATTGTATCAGGTTCAGGAACAGGTGGCGTATTAAATGATGCAGAACAAAACGTTTTCCGTGGTATTTTTACAGGTAGAAATATTAATCGTCAATTTAATAGTATTACATTAAAAGTAGCAGGGGAGATGGCAGGGGAGATGGCAGGTGCTGCTGCTGGTGTAACTTATAATAATGTTCATATCGCTTCATTTCGAGGAGATAATTTTTTAATTACTTCGGATGTGAATCGTGAATTTACAATTGATGAAATAATTAATTATGATTTATTTATGCGTATAGCACCATTACCACAACCACATATGCCAGCCGGAGCGGTCGGAACGTGATTATAAACTTAATTAAAATTTATAAGAAATTTCTTATAAATATAAAAGCTATGAATTTGAACAAAAATATTATTATTGGATTAACAAAATATAAATCTGAAGCACAAATTAACGGTGAAAATTTTAAAGTTCGCGCGTATGACAAAGTTATAAAAAATATAGAAAAAATAACAATTCCGATTATTTCTTACGAACAAATTGAAAATATCGAAGGTGCTGGTAAAAGCATTAAAGCAAAATTAAAAGAAATCGTAAAAGAAATTAAAGAAAAAGAATTTAAAGGAAATGACAAAGAAAAAGGCGTCCTTTTTCAAGATTTATTAAATATTTACGGCGTTGGTCCAAAAAAAGCTAATGATTTGATAACCATCCATAAAATATTAAGTATCAACGATTTACGAACGAAATCTGAAAACGATTCATCGATTCTTACAAATTCGCAAAAAATCGGTTTACGATTCTACGAAGACCTTTTAGAAAGAATACCGCGTTCTGAAATGTTAAAACATCAAAAAATAATTAAAAAAGGTGAAATTGTTGGAAGTTTTCGCCGTAAAGAAGCATCAAGTGGTGATATTGATGTTATGTTGTGTATGGATATTAACGAATTTAATAAATTTATTGACGTTTTGATAAAACAAAATTATATTAAATATATTTTAGCGCGTGGAGATAAAAAAATACTTGGAATATGTTCTATCAATGGTGAAAAGCATCGTCGGATAGATTTGATAAGAAATACTGTGGATGAATATCCTTTTATGAAATTATATTTTACGGGGTCAGCAAAATTTAATGTAGCATTTCGACAATATTGTTTGACAAAAGGATTAAGTTTGAATGAACATGATTTTACACCATCGATAAAAGGATTGAAAACAGAAAAAGATATTTTTAAACATGTTGGTCTTGAATATGTTGAACCAGAAAATAGAATTAATGGAAATTCTTTAAAACAAACTTAAAGAAAAAATTAAAAAAACTTGTTTTATAATAAATGTCATCATTAGATTTTAAAGTTCAAAACACGGCTAATACACAAGTTGGCACTGATTTAAATTATAATCAATTACCAGAATATCAAAGACACGTCGCTTTACAAATTGGTGACTTAAAATTATCATTAGGCGGAGAAATTAATGGATGGTTGTTATGTAATGGTCAATCATTATCTATTTCAGAATATAGAGATTTATATAATATTGTTGGAACAAATTTTGGTTCTACTGGGACAGGATATTTTAATGTTCCTGATTTTACATCTCGCGTAATTGGTATGTTCGGACCTTCCGGAACAGAATCAGAATTAACTATACGAACAATGGGTGAAGCTGTCGGTACTGAAACTGAAACTTTAACTACTGAACAAATTCCGTCACATTATCATATTGGAACAACAGACGGATCTGGAGGGCATACACATACAAGTAATGCAAACGGAGGTGCAGGTACAAATGCTGACCCTGCTACAGGACTTGCATATGCAAATAGTCAAGGGACTACTATATCGACAGATATTTCAAATGGAGAAGTAAATACAAGAACTACACCGATCGCTTTAGTAATAGATCAAGTTGATAATCATACACATACTTTTACAACACAAAATACAGGTGGAGATCAATCACATAATAATATACAACCAACATTATTTGGAACAAGAGTTTTAATATTCTCAAAATGGATACATAGAGTTAACATGACGCCTATAACTTATAAATATGAATGAGAATTTCACGATAAAATTGACCGTGTTTTACCCCATCCTACATCATCAGAATGATAAATACTATATAATGGTATAAAAATACTATACAACGGTAAAAATAAGATAAAAATAAAAGAATATTTAACCATATGAAAATTAAAAAGTAATAAAGACATTATTGTCGGAAATAATAAAAATATAAATGTTTGCGTAATATTTATATTATCTGCATTATAATTATAATTATATATAAAAATACATATAAAAAAATAACTCAAACACATTAATAGAGGCATTATTAAACAAATCCAAAGTTCCAAAAGTAAAATTGAAATCATTCGGATTTTTTTGAAAATTGTATATTTAGGAATATTTAACAATAACATCAAATTACAAAATATTAAAGAATTTGTCCATCTGCGTCTTTGACAAAATAAAGTTTTAAGATTATCAGGAGCATCTGTAAAACAAATTGCGTTTTCAATATATCTAGTATTCATTTCTGGATAATTTTGCAATAATAAATTTGTAAATAATCGGTCTTCGCCTAATTTTGTAATATTAGCATTATAAAGATTATCGGTTTTTTCGAGAATATACGAATCTATTAATTTTTTATTAAGTAAAACTGTTTTTCTGTATAATGCAAAACATCCAGATAATACTAAAACATCACCGTATAAACTTTCCATTGCTTTAAGCGTATAGTGAGTTATCCAATATTCATAATATTGACTCATTGTTATGAGATTTACATTTTTATTAGTTAATGTTGTTATTCCGCAAACTCCGGAGGTCATTGCATTTTTATCTAAATAATTAGCTAATATTCTAATACCGTTATTTTCAATTATTGTATCTGTATCTAACATTAATATATATTCGACTTTATCTAAATGAATACCATGTATTTTAACTTGATTATTTATATACGTATATTTTTGAAAATCGTATTCATCTTTTTCATTTTCGGCAATGTTTTCTATTATTATATCATTAGATTTTGTATAGTATAAAGTTTTTTGAACTTCAATAAAAGAATCTTTTTTACCTTTATTTTCTTTTTTTATTAATAAAATATATTTTACGCATTCATATTCACCCATATATAACTCAAAACTATTATCATATGAGCAATTAATTGAAACATTTAATATAGATTTTGCATATTCGTTTGTATAATCATCATTATTAGAACCTTTAATACATCCATCAACAACTAAAAATATAATTTTAGATTCATTTGTGTAATCATTATTTACAACAGAATCAATAGTGTTTTTAATTGATAGTAAACTTTCTGAATAACTAGGTATAAAAATTAAAATAGAATGTTGTCTACTATCATACACATTTTCATTTGCTTGAATTTTAACAAAATATGATGCAGATAATACTATAGTAAAAACAATTATAAGAAATATATAATATATAAATAATAAAAAGCGAAGTATTAGACAATCGATAGTGTCATTGGAACGAAAAAAATCATTATACGAATATAAATCACAATTATATATATACTATAAATACTTCGACTAAGAATGAATAAACAGAAAATATAAAAAATATTAAACCGATTTTTTGAAAAAATAAAGTTTTTGTCATTTTAATATTTGTTATTAAAAAAAATATTAATTATTAAAATGTAACATTTTTTAAGAAGTTGACTTTCTATTTCGACTGACATATTTTTTAGGTTTAGTTTTTTTCTTATTTGTCATTTTTTTATCTTTTATAGTCGATGCGATATCTTCAGTTGGTATGATATCTTCAGTTTGTATGATATCTTCAGTCGGTATGATATCTTCAGTTGGTATGATATCTTCAGTTGGTATGATATCTTCAGTAAGTACTTGTTTATTAACCGTTTTTGAAATATCTTTTAATTTTTTGCTTTGAAAAGTTCCCATTTTATTATAAGTTATTATTTTATTAATATTTTTTATTAATTTTTATTATTTTTTATTATTTTTAAATTAATATGTTTAAAAATATATTTTCGAATTTACAGAGATGTTAGACATGCCAATTCATTTCTAAAAACAGAATTATCAAGTTGCATTGTTGATATTTGACTTGTATATGGTCCATATGCTTGAAATTTATTGACGTTTAATGAACCATCATTTTCTGTCCATAGCGACGGAGCAATCGATCCTGATTTACTTGCTATTCCAGCATCAATTAACATATTTGTTAATTTAACTGCTTTTATATCTTTTTCTATATTCCCTTCACTGTTTTGAAATTTGAATATATGGCGACTTGGATCAGAACAAATATAATTTTTATTACCATCAACGTCTTTTAATAAAGTATCGTAAGCAAACTGTGCAACACCCCTTTGTCCGTCAGAAACATAATCTTTATTCAGTTTTTCATCAATCATTTGTTTTATACGTTCCGGATTATCAAAGAAATTATTTATTTTGATTTTATTATTTGTGTTTGTAGTTTTTGGTTGCATAGCCATTTTTTGAACAACTTCGCGATCTTGTAAATATATTTTATTTTCAGTTTCTAATTCTATTATACGCATTTGTAATTTTTTGATTTCTTCATCTTTTTCGTTTAGTAATCTTTTATTTTCTTCATCTTTTTTGTTTAGTAATCTTTTATTTTCTTCATCTTTTTCGTTTAGTAATCTTTTATTTTCTTCATCTTTTCCAGATAATAATTGTCTTAATTCGGTATTTTCAGATAATAATTGTCTTAATTCGGTATTTAATTTTTTTTTACAAATTTTATTATGTATCTTAATTGTTTGTTTTGTGAATGTTTTATTACAAAACAAACAATTAAATGATTCGATTTCAACGTCTTTTTTTTGTTTCTGTATAATTTGACATTTTTTATTTGTCTTTTTATGATATCTAAGATTACTAATATTACTAAAACTGTTATTACAAAATTCGCATTCCATTTTTATTATAGATATGATATTTTAAATTAACATTTTTTGATTAACAATTTTTTGATTAATTAATCATTTTTTTTTGATTGATTAACATTTTTTTGATTAATTAATCATTTTTTTGTGCATTTTTTCATTTTTTTGCGTTTTTTTTACACAATATCCCCACGAAAACAACTTAAATATTTTAGATTTAAATAACCATAAAACAAATGTATCTAATTATTTTTTTTAAAATTTTAAAAAATGTGTGTGTGTGTGGACGGCCATTTCCAAAACGCTTAAAATCTCCAAAAACATTTTCCGGAAAAACTTTTTGGCGGAAAATGTTTTTAGCGGAAAATGTTTTTAGAAAATAATTAAATTTTTAGAAATAAAAAAATTTTCATATTGAAAAAGAATTATTTTTGGATTTTTAATTTCTAAAAAAACAATGAAAAAAGTTTTAAAAAAATCGTCTGATTGATTTTTTTAATTTAAAAATTTTATATTATTCGTCTAAATAAAAATAATGGAATGTATGATAACTGAATGTAAAAACAAACCTGAATATAATTATGAATACTATTCAAATCCAGCATATTGTAGAAAACATAAAAATGAACAAATGGTTCGTAAAAATGAAAATATTTGCGTTATACTTTAATTATCTACTATAATTTGAAATTTTTTTTCTTTTTGACTTGGATTTTCTTGATAATGATCTCTTCGGAGATTTTCTCGAATACGATATTATTTCATTTTTTAATTTTGAAATTAATTGACTTCTCAATTCTAAAACGTTGTCGTTAATAATACTTCCATTGTCATCAAACATTTCTTTATCGCAAATATATATATTATTCTTGACAATGTCGAACTTTTCAATTTTTATTGTTGACAAATTTTCAGCGAGATTATAAAGAATAGTCTCCGCTGAATTGTAATTTTTGAAAAACGAACTTTTCACAGCAATTCCTTTTTCTATTTGAAAATTACATCCTTCTTCATATATTTTTATCAAACGATTTATTCGTTTTTCATCATTTGATAAATTTCGAAGATATGATTTATTTTGTGTATATTTATATACACTGCATAATATTTTCATCATATCTTTATTTTCAACTACTTCATTATTTTGAGAATAAATATCATACATATTTAATGATTCATTATCTCCTAATCTTTTTACATATGATCTATCAAAATCATAAATATGAACAAAATATTTTACTTTTAGTACATATTTTCGTTTATTTATTAAATAAACAAGTGTTTTTGGTTTAGACAAAGTACGAACCATAATATTTCCAGAATGCAAATCATTATGGGTCATTTTAGATAAAGACATGCTATAACAAGCAACAAATATTTGAAATAATATATTATAAATATTTCTCTCTTGAATATCTGGCTTTCGTAATATGTCGTGGAAATTATTAACATTTTCATATGTTTCCGTTAAATTAATATCAAATTCCAATTCATCGAAATTATATTTATCTTCAATATTTTGATACTTACTGCTTTCGTCAAAAGTAATATTAGATAAATCGTAACTTAAAATGTTATTTACAATAGTACGTTTTAACTTTTTCTTAATTTTATCAGGACTTACTTTTTTATTATCTTTATAATATTTACCGTACAACATATGATATAAATTATCATACGAACACATAGTTCCACTTCCAATTGATCTTATGAAATTAGGACATATATCATAATCAACCAATGGAGTGACAATATTTCGGTATATTTTTGTTTCATATATTAAACCTTGAACTGCGTATTTTAAATATTCATCATTAGTATCATTATTTTCAAAAAATGAAATATTTGTATGGATTTTTAAAAATGCTTTTTCTATTTTATTTTTATTTTTATCGTAGACATTATTTTTAAAAGTTATTATCCACGCATCTGTTGGACTTGATCCGGTTTTTAATGTTTTAACATTTTTTATATATTTATCGATTTTGCAAACATCAAAGTTTTCATCAATTATAACCATTTTCTTTTTTAACAATATAATTTTTATATTTTTTATTATTAAATGTCGAAAGAAATAACAATCCAAAATTTTTTATTGGATTATAAAAATAAAGAACAAGTAATAAACAAATATAGTGATTATAAAATAATTTACATGAGTTTACGAAATAATAAAGGTGAAAATATATTTATGTTTTTTGCAAGAAAAGGAGATTTAAAAGTATTACAATTTTTACTAGATAAATGCTCTGATAATTTTAGACCGGAAGAAATTGATAATGAAGGTGAAAATATATTTATGATTTCTGCAAAAGAAGGAAAATTAGATATATTACAATTTTTACTAAGTAAATACTCTGATAATTTTAAACCGGAAGAAATTAATAATGAAGGTGAAAATATATTTATGATTTCTGCAAAAGAAGGAAAATTAGATATATTGAAATACTTGAAACATACATATATTAAAAAATTTCAAAGTATGGTTAATGAACAAAATAAAGAAAATTATACGGCACTTAATTTAGTTTTATGTTATTTAGATGATAACGAAAATACAAGAGCAATAATACATGAATTATTAGACACAGATCCAAATATTCCTAATAAGGATGGGATGATAACAGTTGATTTTAAATTTATAAAAATCTAAAATCTATTTAAAGAAACAGATACTTTAATAAAAAACTATCTTTATGAATGATAAAAGT
>Ga0247844_1009622_pt1 | contig 10035 bp, 8 predicted proteins | sample LaCtaG_FD_192421 | JGI IMG/M metagenome (GOLD analysis project Ga0247844, IMG submission 192421) | Freshwater microbial communities from meromictic Lake La Cruz, Castile-La Mancha, Spain - LaCruzMarch201714.5m_1 | ecosystem: Environmental > Aquatic > Freshwater > Lake | place: Spain: Castile-La...
TCGGGCAGTTCAGCCGGTGGTCGAGCACGTTCTCCGCCAGCCCAGCGTGCTGGGTGTATCCGTAAACCGGCATCAGCCACGAGCCGAACACGTTCGCCAGCCCGATGAAAAGCAGCGGCAGAGGGCTCCAAAGAAAAATGCTCAGCGCCACCACGCCCGCATAGATGAGAAGGGAGATCCGCGCCCGGATAAAGACCTTCGGAAACTCGCTCTCCGGAACAAACGTCCGCTCCTCCGCACTCATGCGCCCGAGGGAGTGAAGGAGGAGGGCTCGAAAATATTTGGGATAGACCCCGAGGTTGAAAAAGCTCATCGCCATCGCGCGCAGGTCCGGCGGGCGCGGCACGGCGATCTCGGGGTCGCGCCCGACGATGATCGTGTCGCTGTGGTGGCGGGTGTGGCTCCATCGCCAGATCGTGGACTCCCGCATCACCATGAAGGAGGCAACCTCATAAAGGGCATTGTTCATCCAGTCCGTCCGGAATGCCGTCCCGTGGCTCGACTCATGCCAGCGCGAATCGGATGTCGAGGCGTAGAGCACCGCGTAGAGGAGGTAGGGAAGGACCGCCCACCAGGAGGGCCAGAGAAGATAGGTGGCATAGCCCGCCCCCAGGATCAGGGCGAACCAGAGCAGGGTGTCCCGGATGGCCGGGCCGTCGCGACGCTCTAGGAACTCGCGCATCGTGGCGCGCGGCACCGGGCACTGATACCAGTCAGCCTCCGCCAGGCCGCGCTCCACCGCAAGCGCGGCATTCTCACCGGTCAGGCTGTAGTCCAGATGGGCAGGGGGGTTCAGAACGGAATCACTCATGGTTTGGCGGGTCAGTTAATGGTCGAAAAGGCGTAGTGCGTCGCGCGGCGCTGAGGGGTCCCGGGGCGGACCAGGATCTCGCCGAACTCCGGAAAATCCATGCCCGCCGGATACCCCTCGCACTCCAGGCACAGCCCGCCGAAGGAACATGTCATGAATTCCAGCGAGGCCCCGCCGCCTCCCTGCAGGCAAAAGGCCTCCACGGCCGCCCCCCCGGGCATCGTGCCGAACACGCGCCGATTCATGGCCGGGTCAGTCGCTGCATCCGTTGAACGAGCGGACGGCCTCGATCATCGCCACCACATTTTCCGTCGGCGTGAGCGCCTGGACGTTGTGGATCGCATTGAAGACGAACCCCCCTCCCGGCGCAAAAGTTTTGCAGCGCTCGAGGACCTCGGCGCGCACCTCCTGCGGCGTGCCGAAGGGCAGGGTTTTCTGGGTGTTGACGCCACCTCCCCAGAACGTGATCCTGTCGCCGTGGCGCTCCTTCAGCAGTTGGGCCTCCATCCCTTTTGCCGAGCACTGCACGGGGTTGATGATGTCGAACCCGGCCTCGATGATGCTGGGGATGAAGCTTTCGATCGCCCCGCAACTGTGCTTGAACGTCTTCCAGGCCGTGTGCGCGTGGATCCAGTCGTTGATCCTCCGGTAGCGCGGAAGCCAGAGGTCATCGAAGGTCGCCCGCGAGCAGAACGTGGACTCCTGAGTGCCGAAGTCGGTGCCGCACACGACGACGACATCGATCACGTCGCCCGCGATCTCGTGCAGCCTGGCAAGGTTTGCGAGCGCAATCTCCACCTGGGCATCAAAGAGCCCGGCGACGAACTCCGGCTCCCCGGCAACGGTCATATACCACTGCGCGATGTCCCGGACCCCCTTGGGCGCCTTCAAAAACGGCGCGGGCACGAGCGCGATGTCCCCGAGGGCCGTGCCGTTGAGGTGCGTGACGACCGCCCTCCCGCTCCCGCGAAAAATCTCCGCCTGCTCGCGCCAGTAGGCCTCCTCCGCCGGCGCCATCAACGCAAACTCCTCGAGGTTGTCCTCGACCTTCAGGTTGTCCTCGTCGATCTCCCCCTGCCGGATGATCGAATCAAAAAAATACCCGGTCTGCGGCATGTGCCCGCTGGCAGGCGCCGACCGGTCGCCTTTCGGGTAGATGTAAATCCCGTCGCCCCGCGCGTCGGTTTCAAAGTGGCAGGAGACCAGCACCTCCTGCCCCCAGGGCGTGCGCCAGGGCTTCCAGCCCTCGTTCACAAAACCGAAGATCGTCCGGTTCGGGAAAACCGGCGTCGTATCCACCCCCATCGCCTCCTGCAGGTCCTCCTCCACGAGGCCGAGCATCTGGTAGGGCTCGCAAACCTTGACCGGATGCGGCTCCAAGCCGTAATGGCTCCGCAGGCTCTCCACCACGCTGCAGTGGATGCCAGTGATAAATGAGGCCCCGAAATCGACGGGGACCCGGTCGGGTTGGCGGTGCTCCACCGCGGCGCGAAGGCGTTCTTTGGATGTCATAGGGGTCAATGGAGAGGAGCGCACCCTACCATCCCCCCCGCTCCGCATCTTCTTGCCTGCCGCCAAAAAGTGATCATATTTTGCGGTTGTGCTCGCAGATCTCAAGCTGGGTCCCGCGTATGACGGATTCCTCTTCCTGGCGGAGGACTCCCGCCATCCCCCCTCGCTGCGCAGCCACCACCACGCCGAGCTGGAGCTCAACCTCGTGGCCCGCGGCGAGATCACTTACGTCGTCCGCGGCCAGCGCCTGAAATTCCCCGCGCGAACCCTCCTCTGGCTGTTCCCGTCCCAGGAGCACCAGCTCGTGGACCGGACCTCGGACTCCCAATACTACGTCGCCGTCTTCAAGCCCTCCCTCATCGCCAGCGCCTGCCACGATCCCGCCTACGACGGGCTCAAGAGCCGGACGGGCTCCGGCCGCCCGGTCCTCCAGTCCCTCCTCGCTCCCGACGCCTTCGATTTCCTGAAAAACCTGATGGCCCGCGTGATGGAGGGCTCGCTGGATCCTGACCTGCTCAACCGGGAGGGTGGCTTCGGGGCCGAGTCGGATTTCCGCTACCAGCACATGGACCCCGACGGGCTCAACGCCGGCCTGCGCCACCTGATGCTGCTGGCGTGGCGCATGCACCAGAGCGGTCAGGCGCGGCACGGGGGGATCGCCCTGCACCCCTCGATCCTCAAGGCGCTCGAGACCCTGGGGGATGACAGCTGGGAGGGCGACCTCGGGGACCTCGCCCGCACGTGCGGGGTCAGCGAGTCGCACTTCAGCCGGCTCTTCGCCCGGCAGATGGGCATCCCGCTCAACCGCTACAGAAACTCCCTCCGCCTCGCACGGTTTTGGGAGCAGCTTCAGCTGCCCGCAAAGCCCACCCTCCTCGAGGCGGCTCTCGCCTCGGGGTTCGGCAGCTACGCGCAATTCTACAAGGTTTTCTTCGCCGCCTACGGCGAGGGCCCCCGCACCTGCCTGCGCGGGGAGCTTTTCCCCTCGCCAGCGGATCGCATTCCTGACAAGGAGTCGGCATGACCCGCCTTCTTCCTGCCGCCCTCGCCGGCCTGCTTCTGGCCGGCTGCGTCACGCCACCCGCCGCGCCGCGCATCGACCGCAGCAAGCCTGCCGCCCAGCGCGACACCGGGCCGTTCTGGTGGGGCGTGGCCAGCAGCTCGTTCCAGAATGAGGACCGCGGGGAAAAGCCCGGCTCTCCAAACTATTTCCGGACCGACTGGGATCTTTTTGCCGATGCCAAGCGCGTCCCGCCGAAGGGCGACGAGGGGGTCTTCAGCTGGTCGAGCTTCGACCGCGATGTCGAGGCCCTGAAAAAGATCGGTGTCAACCACTACCGGTTCGGCGTCGAGTGGGCGCGCATCGAGCCGCAGCCGGGCCGCTACAACGAGGCGGCCCTGCGGCGCTACGTCGAGATGGCGCGCAAGCTGAAGGCGGCCGGGATCGAGCCGGTCGTCACGCTCTGGCACTTCACGTTCCCGGACTGGATGGTGGCCAAGGGCCGGAACACCCGCTGGCTGCACCCGCTCTACCGCGAACGCTGGCCGCTCTACGTCGGAAAGGTGGCCAAGGCGATGGCCCCCTACGTGCAGACGTTCGCCCCCCAGAATGAGCCGAATGGCGACCTCGCGCTCGGCTACATCAGCGCGACCTGGCCCCCCGGGTATTTCCTGAGCCTCGGGACCCATGCCGCCGCCCTCAATGAGAGCGTCTGGGGGTTCCGCACGGCGGCGGAGATCGTCCGCAAGCACCGCAAGGATGCCCTCATCCTCAGCATCGCCGCCCTGCCCTACTGGGAGCGCGGGATTTTTGACCCGACCGGCGCCTACTACAATTTCATGCAGCGCATCAACTACACCCACCTCGACCGCACGTTTGATGTCTGCGACCTCATCGGCTTCAACTACTACTACACCGAGTATCCGGACTTCACCGCCCTCCTCGCCCTCAAGGCCCGCCGCGGCCGCAACTACAGCCTGCTGGGCTGGATCATCCAGCCGCGCTCGCTCTACCGGCAGATCAACAACGTCCAGAAGCGCTACGGCAAGCCGGTCGTGATCACCGAGAACGGCATCGCCACCACGAAGGATATCAAGCGCGTCCGCTACCTCTTCAACCACATGCTTGAAGTCAAGGAGGCCATGGCCGACGGGGCGGACGTCCGAGGGTATTTTGTCTGGACGCTGGTGGACAACTACGAGTGGCACCACGGCTACAAGGCCCCATTCGGGATGGCCAAGCTCGACCGCAAGTCCCGCCAACGCCTCCTCCGCCCGTCGGCCCTCTTCTACCGCGGCATCATCGACAGCTCGCAGAGCGCCGGAATCATGGATGACGTCTCAACCGCCCCGGAGCTGCCTCCCGGCTTCGTGGAGAGGTAGGCTCTACTCGCAGCGCAGCGCCTGCGCGGGCGGGATTCGCGACGCGCGGCGGGCCGGCAGCCAGGCGGCGGCGACCGCTGCCGGCACGATCCAGAGCGGGGTCCCCGCCAGGACGTCCCACGGATACCGCAGCGCGATCGTCCACCCGAAAAATGCCTTGTTGACCACCCAGGTGAGCACCATGGCCATCGCCGCTCCGCAGGCGACCCCGAGGATCGAGGCGAGCAAGCCGATCAGGGCCGCCTCGGTAAAGACGAGCCCCTGCACCTGCCCGGGGGAGGCGCCCTGCGAGCGCAGGATCCCGATCTCCCGCTCGCGCTCGACCACGAGGGTCGTGAGCGAGAGGAGAACCCCCGCCACCGCCACGACCACCGCAATCGCCCGCAGCACGGCCGTCACGGCAAAGGTCTGGTCGAAAATTTCCATGACGCGGCGCCGCAGGTCGGCATTCGTGTAGATCGCGAAGGCGCCCTCGCCTCCAAACCGCTCGCGAAACGCGCCGGCCACGTCCTCCCCCCGCGACGGGTCAACCAGCCGCAGCGCCAGCGAATGCAGGCGGCCGTCCGCCCAGTCGCGCTCAAAATTTTTGCGGTCCATCATGATGAGCCCGGCGTCGCGGGTGAAGTCCTTGATGACGCCGGCGACGGAGGCGCGGATTTCCCCTTCGGGCGCGGCGAGGCGGAGGGCATCGCCGGGCCGGATGCCAAACCGGTTTGCGAGGCTTTCCGAGACGAGCACATACCCCGGCTCGTGGAAGAGCTCCCGGGCGCGGGGGACCGCGGAAACAAAGTCCCAATCGCCGCGCGCGTTGCCCTCCACGACCCCCATCGCCACGGGGGTCCCCCCCATCGCCACCTGGATCTCGCGGAATGTCGCGGCCTCCCGGATCTCCGGCCGCGCGCGCGCCCAGCCAAGGGCCTCGGGGGGCAGGAAGGTCTGCAGTCCCACGATCTCGTTGGCGGCCGGCGCAATGAAGAGATCCGCGACAAGCGTGCGCCCGAGCCACTCCTCCACGCTGCCGCGAAAGGAGTGGATCATCACCGAGACGCTCACGGTCATGGCCGCCGCCACGGCGAGCGCGGCAATCGTGACCGCACTGCGGTGCATCGAGCGCACAAGCTGCTGGAGGCTTAACCGGATCATCCAGCTCCGGGTGGAAATCACACTGCCCGCCAGGCGCACGGCCGAAGGCACCAGGAGCGAAAACCCCGCAATCAGGAACCCCACCGAGGCGAACCCAAGAAATTTTCCCCCGCCCCCGTAGGCCACCCAGGCCGCGATCGCTGCTGCCGCCAGAAAGCCGGCGCCAAAGACCAGCCAGCGCCCGGAGCGAAGGGAGAACGCCTCGGATGCAAAGCCAGGGTGAAGGACGCTGGCCGGATCGCAGGAGGCGGCCTCGCGGGCAGGCAGCCACGCGGCAACGAGCGAGGCGCCGGTCCCGACGAGGATCCCGGCCAGCGCCTGGACCGGGGACACAGGAAGATCCCGGATGCTGACCACCGTGTAGAGCGACGTCACCGTCTGCGCGACGGGTGCCGCGAGCAGGTGGGCGAGAGGGCCCGCCATCGCAATTCCCAGGAGCGATCCCAGCAGCCCGCAGGCCATCCCCTCCCCCAGGAACAGCGCCGACACCTCGGCTTTCGTGGCCCCGCCCGCCCGGAGGATTCCGATCTCGACCCGGCGCCGGACGACCATCGCGGACAGGCTGTTGTAGATGAGGTAAACCCCCACCACCATCGACACCAGGCTCAGGGCGGTCAGGTTGAGCTGGAAGGCCGCCAGCATCGCCTCGGTCTCCGACCCGCGCCTTGCCGGCGGAGCCACCGTCGCATCGGCCGGAACCACCCCGCGCAGGACGCCCGCGATCCTGTCGGCTGCCAGCGGATCGTCGAGCGCGATCTGAATCGACGTCAGCCGCCCCTCGCGCCCGAGCAGCCCCTGCGCCCACCCGATATCCATCGCCGCGATCCGGGGATCGGACTCGACGGCGGCATCCTTCGTCCGGAAAACCGAGGATGGTGTCAGCACCTGGCTGCGCCCGTTCGCGAGGACCCGCAGCGGCCCTCCTCCTGCCCGCTCCGCCGCCACGGCCAACCCCTGCGGCTCGCGCAGCCAGGCTCCGAGGTCCAGCGTCTCTCCCCCCACCCCCTCGAGGTCAAACGCGCGCAGCTCCGCCCCCGTAAACGGATCCACGCCCAGGATGCGGAGATACTCGCCCGGCTCGTCGGGCAGCGTCACAATCCCTTCAACCAGCGGGGTCGCCGCCTTCACGCCCGGCACCCGCGCAACCAGCGGAAAAACCGTCTCCGGCAGGTCCCCTCGCACCTCAAGCTCCGCGCGGCCCGCGACAATGCCCACCGCATTCTGAAAGCTGGCCAGCGCCCCGCGGTTCGCCACCTGGATCGCCAGAAACACCGCAACCCCCACCGCGATGCTCAGCACGTTCAGCCCCGGCAAAAGCGGATGCCGCACCCAGGGTCGCAGGACCTGACGAAAAAACAGACTGCCAAAGCGCGGGGTCATCGCGGCAGGTCTCCCGGACCGCTCCGCGAGCCTCCCCTACCAGGCCGCAGCGCCACCGGCCCCATCAGGCCGGCCCGGGGAAATGCTTCACAAACTGGATCTTGAAGTCGGGGAACGACGAGACGATCTGGACCTTGAAGTCGGGGAAGGAATCGACGATCTGCCACTTCCCGGGCTTGTCGGGAAACGCGTCCACCACCTCGACCTTCAAGTCGGGAAAGCTCTCCACCACCTCGACCTTGTAGTCCGGAAAGCTCGTTACAAACTGGATCTTGCCATAGACCTCGGCAGGTCCGCTTTTGGGCTTGGATGCAAGGGCAACGGCGGGCGCGGCGGCAAGGGCGGTGAGGAAGGTTCGGCGGTTCATGGTATGGTCTCCGAGTCGTTGATAGCATCAAGAAGCAGCCGAATCGAGCCAAAATCCCGCTTTTGAGGAATTAGCACAATCCGCGCCATCCCGGCGAGGTGGCGGTCGTCGCGCTCCTCGGGCAGCGGCTCCCGCTGCTCGATCCGGTCCGCCGCCAGCACCGGCCCGAAGCGCGCGTTGAGGTCCTCCACCGCGCGCGGCGTGAGCGGCATCCGCACGCGGATGACCAGCTGCTGGCGGACCCAGCGGTAGCTGTTGAAGACCCGGTAGAAGCGGGTGATGATCCGCACCGCCTCGTCGGGGTCGTGGGTGATGTGAAAAAGGTGGAAGTCCGTCGGCGAGACCAGGCCGCGGTCGAGCAGGTCGTTCACGATGAACCGCCGCCAGGTCTCCCAGTAGTGCCCGTTCTGCCGGTCGATCATGATCACCGGAACAATCTGCATCTTGCCGGTCTGCATCAGCGTCAGGATCTCGCACCCCTCGTCGTGCGTGCCAAACCCCCCGGGAAACAGCGCAAACGCCTGGGTCTCCTTCGCAAAGTTCAGCTTGCGGGTGAAAAAGTAGTTGAAGTTGATGAGCTTCGGATCCCCCTCGATCGTCTCGTTCGCCCCCTGCTCAAACGGAAGGCGGATGTTCAGCCCAAAGCTCTTTTCCGCGCCGGCCCCCTCCTGGGCCGCGCCCATGATCCCGATCCCGCCCCCGGTGATCACCATGAACCCCTGCTCCACCATCTTGCTGGCAAACAGCTTCGCGAGCTGGTAGTCGGGCTCCTCCGGCTTGGTGCGCGCACTGCCGAAAATCGCGATTTTCGGGATGCCATGATACTTTGCAAAAACCCGCGAGGCATACCGCATCTCGCGCAGCGCCCGGCTCATCAGCTTGAGCTCTGCGATCGAGGCGCGGTCGCTCCCCAGCCCGAGGGACGTCTCCAGCAGGTCGGCCACCAGCTCGGCCGAACGGCCCCCGGCCACCTCCCCGGCCAGCTCTCGAACGCGGGATTCGTTTGTCATATCGCAGCGCAAGCTATCGAAATTTTCTGGCGCGTCCAATCGGATTTCCGGCCCCTACTCGTGGTCCGCCGGCCCGGCCTTGCCGGCGTGCTCCGCCCCGTGGCCGCCGTGCCCCCCGCGCTTTTCGACCGGCTGGAGGACGAGAACGGCCATGAGGACAAGCCCTCCGCCGAACCCCAGGATCAGCGGCCAACTTTTTTTGCGGGCGGCGACCTGCCAGAACCACCGCCAATGGAGGGCGAGGTGGATCAGGATCAGGGCCAGAAACCCATAGGACAGCCAGGTGTGGATGTCCCCCCATTCGTGGCGGGACATCCCCCAGGCGGCAAGTCCCTGGCCGCCCTTCGAGCCGGGAGGCATCCGGAACGCCAGCAGAAGGCCGGTTCCCGCCATCGCGCAGAAAACCACCCACAGCAGCCCGTTGAGAAGGCGGGGCATCCGGCTGCGGAGGGAGGGGGGAGCAGGTCGTTTGGCGTCGCTCATCGCACCCGATCCTATTGCCCCCCGGCGCGATGGACAAGGGGCAATCCCGTCTCAGGGGGAGCTGCCCGGGGGCGCCGCGCAACCATGGGGGCCGGTTCGGAGGGAGCCGGCCTCCAAAGAATAACATTTTCCCGGGTTCCCAGCCTTGCGGGCGTGCCGGGCGTGCGTGATACTCGGCGCATGACCATCGGAATACCAAAAGAGATCAAGGAGCAGGAGCACCGGGTCGCTCTGCTGCCCTCCGCCGCCTACCAACTCATCAAGCGGGGCCACAGCGTCCTGGTCGAAGCCGGGGCCGGATCCGGAATCGGGTTTGAGGACGCAGACTACCATGCCGCAGGGGCTCAAGTCGTTGCGGATCACGAAGAGGTTTTTGCGAAGTCCGACCTGGTGGTGAAAGTCAAGGAGCCTCTTCCCTCGGAGTATGGTCTCCTGCGCAAGGGCCAGATCCTCTTCACCTACCTGCACCTCGCCGCAAACCGGACGCTCACCGAGGCCCTCCTCCAGACGGGAGCCTCCTGCATCGCCTACGAGACGGTGGAGGTCAACCACCGCCTGCCGCTCCTCGAGCCCATGAGCGAGATCGCCGGGCGCATGTCGGTCCTCGTCGGCGGATATTTCCTCGCCAAGCACCATGGCGGCAAGGGCGTCCTGCTGGGCGGAGTTCCGGGCGTGCTGCCGGGCAAGGTGATGGTCATCGGCGGGGGAACCTCGGGGGTGAACGCGGCGCGCATGGCCACGGGCCTCGGGGCGGACGGATCCCCTCCACCCTTCCCGAGCTGCGCAGCCTCCCCGGTGTCGGCCCCTACACCGCCGCCGCCGTCGCGGCCTTCGCCTTCGACCAGTGCGTCCCCGTGCTCGACGCCAACATCGTGCGCGTCATTGCCCGACTCATCAACTGCACACTTCCCGTCCAGACCGCTGCCGCAAGACAGCAGCTCGAGCTC
>Ga0247844_1009625_pt1 | contig 10030 bp, 8 predicted proteins | sample LaCtaG_FD_192421 | JGI IMG/M metagenome (GOLD analysis project Ga0247844, IMG submission 192421) | Freshwater microbial communities from meromictic Lake La Cruz, Castile-La Mancha, Spain - LaCruzMarch201714.5m_1 | ecosystem: Environmental > Aquatic > Freshwater > Lake | place: Spain: Castile-La...
TGAGGAATTGACTATGATCGAAAACAGATTGAATCACAGGCCCAGAAAGCGGCTGGGATTCAAGACACCCCACGAGGTGTTTCACGCCTCGTTAAACCGTGTTGCACTTCGTGCTTGAATCCGCCCCCTTGGCCCATCCGCGTAAATGCCCTTTATCGCTCCCAGCTCCACGATAAAAATGCTTTCGATCCCATAAAAAACCATAATTTTTAATAATCGGCATATTTACTCCTTTTTGGTAATTTATTTTTAATTCTCTCGTAATTTTAAATTTTTATGTATGTCGCAAGATTGGCATATTCTCTTGCTAACTTTTCAAAAACTTCAGACCAACCTTCTGCTCCGGCATGCTGGTCAGCAAACCTTTTGAAAAACTCATCAATCGCCTCAGACCGTTCTGGCACTGCATCAGCCAAGGCGTCATAAAGCTCGTCTCTGGATACCAAGCGAGACAAGATAGGCGTCCTGACATCCAGGTCATCATGCTTTGCGTCAGTTCTGGACTGGTTAAGTCCTTTAACAAAGCTTTTCCTGGACTGAACCTGAACAATTTTCTTTAGGTGATCTCCGTCACGACCCAATCTGCCAATTCGCGCATTCCCTTTTGGCTGGTACATGCAATAAAGACTGACTTCATCATTCTTTTTCCCGATGACACGGGCACACCATTGCTTATAGGTTTCGCCGGGCAAGGATGTCCTGACTTTGCTGTACCCAGGCGTTCCTTCGAATACGGGAATCACACCATATTTCTTTAGAACTCGAACCTGAAAATCTGTTTTATCGCTCATGAATGACTCCAATAATTAACTTGTGACACATCACTTCTCATGCTTCCCCGACGGCGAATGCGGACACCCGCTCCCCGTCGAGGTCGACCCGCACCAGCGGCATTTGTTCGCGCCACTGCCGTGTCGGTGTTTCTTGGTTGGGCTGTGCGGACAGCCACTGCCGTAAGACGACGAGTTGCAGAACTCGCATTTCTTCTCATCGCCGTTGTGTTCGTGTTTTTTCGTTGGGCTGTGTGGACAGCCTGACCCGAATGAAGCGGAATTGCAGTAACGGCACTTACTCATGGCGTATCTCCTGGCCAAACGTTGATCGGATCTTTTTTGGGGCCACCATAGGGATGACTGAGTTGCAGTTTTCGGTCATGCCTCATCCTTGAGCCAGCTTTGCAACACAAAGCCCATGGCCAACGTGTCCAGTTCGCAGTAACGCAGCAGTCCCTTGCGCAATGCCTCACGATCTGCATCGCTCAGGTCCTCGAACTGAAGACGCAAATAGGCATTGCTGGCAGCACCTCCTTGGTTGATGGCTTCTGCGGCCTTTTCATCTTCACCAAGTTCGGTGACCAGCAATTTGTAGGGATCAAGCACATGTCCCTCACCATCTTGCTGCCACCAGGTCATGTCTTTGAAATTCAAGCTGGCCATCTGTCCTGCAGCGCCATAGATAGGCTGGTTGTAAGTGCGCTTCAAGTAGGTCGAGCTTTGCATCACGGCGGGCAAGACTTTCTTGATCGAGCAACTGCCCTTGGTGCTGGGATGGAAGTAATGCTTGCGGGCCACATCCGCCAGGTCCACCATGGCGCGCGGGCCTTCTTTGGTGATGTGCTCGATGAACGCAATCAGCTCGTCCTTGTCATCAGGTGGCGCGGCCTCGGCTTTTAACTGTTCTTTGATGGCATTGAGGATGGAGTTCTCATGGTGACTCCACCGCATGATGGTGCCTTGGTCGTGCCTCAGGGCCTCGCGCAGCGCTCGCACGAAGACGTAGTTGGGGAACTCGCCCGGTGCATCGCACAGAAACTGGGTGGCATGCCTGAGCGAGCCGTCAGCCGTGAGTATGTGGTGCGAGAACTGAAACGCCACTTGCTCATAGGGGCGCCGTCCGGCATGAAAGGGCAACGCAACCGCTGCGGTTTCAAAATCAATCAAATGCAGCGGGTACGTCCAGCCACGCATCTCGCTTTCTAGCCCATCCCTGTCCAGGTAGTAGCCCTGCTGCTGGGCATCCTCTGGCAGGCCGTCAATCTGCATCCACTGGCGCTGCTGGTTGCTCAATGGGCTGTAGTCATGGTCAATCAGTTTCAAGTCATCTTCTGTGACCTGATTGAGCTTGCAGACACCCTGCAGGATCAATTTGTCCTTGCCTCGGAAATTCCACAAGTCCAGGACTGTTCCGCCCTCGAAATCCGCATCCTCCCAGCGATTGGCTTCTTTCCAGCATTCATGAAAGCCACTCTTGGAACTGCTGTTCAAAGTTGCCTTGTATTCGCAAGATCCGCACTGCCCGCCAATGATGGGGGGTAATTTTTCGTCAGCCGCATAGTGCCTAGCCCACAGCGCCGCAAGTTCTTGCAATGAGCCTTGCCCACCCGGGATCTGCAAGGGCTGGGTCAACACCTCGTTGACCAAATGATCGACGCCAACGACCGTCAGCACGGTCTCGCCCAGCCCAGCTGCTCGTGCGCGCTCATCTAACCGCACGTCAATATCGCGTCCATTTCTTTGGATCTTGAACCATTGGTTCATGCCGTTGACTTCTGCCTTCTTGCTTTTGTCGGGCATGAGCAGGTAAGCGCTGACTGTGGACTTTGGAAAAGCCAGCTCCACCACGTATTTTTGGAATGCAACGTCTTGCACATAGGGCAGGATGTCACTCGCAATGGCTTTGCGTTTGCCTGAGAGGCTGCCGGGGTCTCCTGAATAGGATTTCGCTTTGACCTCGATCACTTCGATGTGCTGTCCACGCTTGACCAGCACGTCCACACGCACCAGATAACTGCCGTGCACGATGGCAGGTTCGAACAAGGTGATGTTGTCCTGCTGAAGCAAGCGCTCGGTTTCGGCCACGGCTTCGGCAACACGTTTGCTCTTGACCTCGACGCCGTCGGGGTACATCAGCTTGGCCAGCTCCCCCACCTGAAAACCCCCATCGGCCAGCATGGCCAGAAACTCGTTTTCGTTGTTGGTGTTGGCGTATTCGGGTTTGCCGGTGTAGTAAAGCTTGGTCGGGCATTCGACAGCCAGCTTGAAGCGCGACTTTGTCAGGTAACGCGGGCTTTTTTCGTAGGTTGTTGTCATGCTGACCTTCGTGTAGGTGATGTCGTCAAGTCAATTGAAGTTTTGAACAGAAGGGGCCGCCACATTGAGGACCAGATCTTCATGCGTCCAAGGTCATGCTTGTTGTTTTCTTCGTCAGCTTGATCAGTTTTCCTGCCCCGAAAAACAATCGGTCGACCTCGTAAAGATAGTCCGCAGCCGACCCCGGCATTCTTTCTTCTATGCGCTCATAGAACTTTTTATAAGCTGACATCCAGCTTTGGTGCTGTTCATTTTTCCCATTGATCAACTCAAGACGGCGAGCTTGGTTGAGTTGGTTTTCAGACCCATCGCAAGCTGCGACTGCAAAGCAGCGCAGCGTGTGCTGATCCATGATGAAAGTGTTTCTGCCCTGGAGGTAACCGCCAAACTCGTAGAAGACGATGCCTGACTTTTGGTCTTGAGCGTTCGCGTAAACACCCTCAACGATGTGGCGCTCCTTGCCCAAATCGCCGTTTTTCCACAACACTGAATAAAGCAGTTTTTCAAGGGCAGTCAGCTTTTGGCCGCCTTCAAGTTCTCCCTTAGCCAGAGTCGGCGACAGTTTCAAATCTGCGTCCAGCACACCGATATCTTTGAGCTGGCCCATCTCTTGGGTTGTAAGCCTGAGTTCCATGCGTGGAAATTTATCGCCTGGAACGTTTTTCAGAACGTCTGCGCCATGAGCTAATTTAGACACGCAGGACAGCAGTTTTTCCGGGTCGGTTTCTCGCTCAATGATGGCCATCATCTCAACGATCAACTGACGGGCGGTTTTGTTATCCAGTTTGGATGGTTGGCTTGATTTATGAGCTTGGTTCATGGGATGCCTTGTATGCAAAATTTGAAGCAAAGCAAGTCAGGCGTTGGCTGCTGCTTTGCTGATGTTTCGGATTTGCCCACCAAAGCTGTTGAGCCATCGGTCGAGCTGCAGGGTTTGCTGCACGGTGGCCGAGATGGTGTAACCCTCGGGGGTGAACTGCACGTTCTGGTCTTCTGACAGGGGCGACTCCAGCAGGTGGAAGCCTGGGCCTTTGTCGATGGTGAATTGGAGGCGGATGCGTTCGCCGTTACCCACTGCAAAGTTACCTTCACCGTCATAGGCGGCCAGGTCAAAGTCGGGGCGTTCAAAAGTCATGCCGCTGTCGGTGGCCTTCTTGATGCGATGCAGCGCCAAGATGCGGTGGTTGTCATACCCCTCGAATTGGCAGGCCAGGTACAGGCGTGGGCCTTGCTGTGCCAAACCCAGTGGCATCACGCGGTAGGTTTTTTGTTCGTCTTTCTGATTGGCATAGACTACATCCAGCCAATGGTTGGCGTACAGCGCAGCGCTCACGTTGTCGAGTACGCCGCTGGCCACTTTTGGGGGCAGCAGCGGCTGGGTTTCGCTGACCACGCGCACCTTCTGGAGCCATTGTTTTTCGAGCTTGGCGTTTTGGTGTGGGGCCAAGTTGGCTTTGGCTTGTTTGAAGAAACCGTTCATGGCCTTGAGCACATTGGGCGGCAGCAGGGGCTTGAGTTGTTGCTCGGCCAGCAGAAGCAGCAGGGAGTCTTGGCGGTTCAAGGTCGGCACCATGAGTCCCTGGCCTTGCTCTTTCCACCGGTAGCCATAGGGCAAGCTTCGGTCGTCGCGTTCGATGTCGAATTGTTCGCTGAGCGACTTGAGCAAGCGCTGAATGCTGCGTTCGTCGCGCTCAAACCCAGCACCTTTGAGTTGATCGTGCAAATCGTTGGTGGTGATTTTGGTGTGGCGCGGTATGCGCCGCAGCACCTCAATGGCCAATGCAAGAGTTTCAAAGGTGGTGGGTTTTTTAGACATACGACAAGCTCTTTGGAGTGCTTTATATCGTATGTGCTGAGACGCTAAATGACGCATTTGTGATTCATTAATTTGTAACAATTATCAATTTTTTGGTGTTAATGCACGAAACCAAAGGGCTTGGACTGTCCGCCAGGCTTGATGGTGCTTTCGCCTTGCAGGGCCTTGACCCAGTCGCTGGCACTTCGCAAGGGGCGCAATCGGCTTTGGCGCAATACAGCGGCATAGTCACCAGGGGTGAGATTGTTCAGGCTTTGCAGCAGCGTCAGGTCTGAGGCGTTCGGTTCGTCCAGGCCTTGTTGCTGGCAGTGGCATTGCAGCAGTTGCGCGGCTTGCTCCGGACGCAGGGCTTTGAGCTTCACTTTCAGATCAAAGCGGCGCAGCACGGCCGCGTCGAGTTGGCCCATCAGGTTGGTGGATGCGATGAACACGCCGCCAAAGCTTTCCATCTGGGTCAGCATTTCGTTGACGAGGCTGACCTCCCAGCTGCGTTGGGCACCTTGGCGGTCTTGCAAAAAGCTGTCGACCTCGTCGATCAGCAGCACAGCGTTTTCGGCTTCGGCTTGCGCAAAGGCCCGAGCGATGTTTTTCTCGTTCTCACCCACAAACATGCCCAGCAAGTCAGACGCACGTTTGACAATCAAGGGCGCACCCATTTGTTCGGCCAACCAGCGGCCAAAAGCGGTTTTACCGGTGCCCGGTGGGCCATACAAGCACAAGCGTCCGGTGCGCACTTGCACCAGTTGCTTTGCGACTTCGTTCAGGTCGATGTCGGCATGGATGAAGGCCGGGTCATAAATTTCGGGCAGCCTGTTGGGGTTGTGCCGCGCAATGGGGCGATGGTGCTGGGCCGTCAAGGTGTTGTTGACCAGCATTTCAACGGCTTCGGTGGCGCGGTGGGGCTGCATTTGGTCGGCAATGCACTGCACCACGCTGACGGCTTTGGCGACCACGGCGGGGGCCAGGTCTTCGGACTCGGCCATGCGTGCGATGGCATCGCGGTTGAGCAAGTCGCCCGCACTGCCCTTGATGATGCGTTCGCGGTGCGATTTGGGCGGCACGGGCATCTCCATCACCATGTCAAAGCGGCGTGCAAATGCAGGGTCCAGCCCGTTCAGGCTGTTGGCGACCCAGATGGTGGGCAAGGCGTTGGATTCGAGCACTTGGTTCATCCAGCCTTTGCGGCTGTGTTGCTGGGTCTCGCCGCGCAGCATCTTGAGAATTCCGCCCGAATTCTCGCCGTCGTTGAAAACCTCTTCCACCTCGTCAAACAAAATGAGGGCGCGGTGTTTGGCAAAAAAGCTGTTGGCCGCGCAGTGCGCCTTGACCCGCTTGCGGCCTGCGATGGGGTCTTTGCTTTCGTCTTCGGTGGTGACTTCAAACAGCTCGCAGCCCATGTCTTGTGCGAGCAGTTTGCTCAGCTGGGTTTTGCCGGTGCCGGGCGGTCCGTACATCAGAATGTTGACGCCCTTGCGTCCTGTTTGGAGGGCGTGATGCAGGTAAGGCCGCAGGACAGACAAAGGCTTGGCCAAGTGTTGGTAGTCTGACCATTGCAGATGCCCCGGTTCGCTGGCGCGCACCATGTCGCGCAGCCAATCGGTGGGTTCCACAATGGCATCGGTCAAACGGTCGGGCAGCGACTCGGACAGCAGTTCAAGCTGGGCATCCATGCTGCCGGAGTAGTGCCGGTTGCCATTGAGGGTGAGCAGCCCTGTACGGGCCAGAGCGCCATCGGGCTGAAATGCGTCCCAGGTGGCCTGACGGGGCAGCTCCAGCAGCGCGGCCAAGCGATCTGCCAATTGTTTGCGGCGCAGGTTGGCGGGTTTCTCGCACATCTCTTTGAGCGCGGGGTAAGACCGCATCAAGATGGCAAATTCAAACAGTCGTGACTCGACAGGGTTGAGGTTGACCAGGTCGGCAATGCGTTCTACGTTCGCCTTGAGTGCTTCTGGCACTTTGCACGGATGGCGCTGCACATCACGGTACAGTTTGCGAATGAACTTGCGCACTTGTCCAGGTTCAAGATCGCCGTCAAACTCGTCGTTGACAAACTCGCCAAGCCCGATCTGGCTGGCAATGTCATTGTCCGAAAAGCCGTGGCGTTTGATGAAGTGCTGGTCAACCTTGAAGTCAACGAGCAGGCGAAGGATCCAGTAGCGAACGATGTCTGGTATCTCTTGGTCGGTGGTGTTGACGGTGTTGATGTCCAGAGTGCTGGTGCTGACGCGTTGTGCCATTTGAAACTCCTTGGGTGTTCAAGTTAGAGTGTCTTTCCGAGCCCGACAAAATGTGTCGCTGTCGCGCTGTCCGGCGCTGTGTGCCTGTTTGATCGCTTGGCTTACGTTTTGCCAATGCGGGCCCTTAAACAGTCGGTCTGGAAAGTCTTGAAGTCGCTCGTCTTCTTCAAAACGCAGCGGTAAATTTTTCTGACTGGTTCGGCCAGATGCTGTGGGAATTGATGCCAAAGGCCTGATCGCAAGGCCTTTGGACTGTGTCCGTTTGATGTGCAGTGATTTGCACTAAGCCACTTAAAAAGCAATGACCATGGGGTCCTGACCTGACCCCTGAGCACCGGGTGCAGGCTGTCGCGGTATCCGAGGTGGGTTCAGTGCCGCAAATGCTTGGGCATAAGCTTCGGGCATGGGGGGTGCTACCAGACCCAACCTGTCTGCGTGGGCATAAGGGTTGTAATCGGTTCGGATCGCTTGCAACACGACCTGGCGATTGACGCGATGCGATCGGATCCAATCCGAACGATTCTGTTTGGCCAGCGCATGGTTGTTTTTGTAGCGTTCGTAGATCCCGTAGTCGAACGCGTAATCGCTGTAGTTGTTAAAACCAGAGCCACGTCTTGGCCGAGCTGGGGGCACCGTGGCCATCACCGCCAGATTGATCTGGCGCAGTTCATGAAGTTCCTGCGGAGTCAGGTCGAAAACTGTGCGAAGGCGTGTCTTGGTCGTCATGAATGCTCCTTTTTGATAAGCATTCAGTGTCGGATCGAGTGCGACAGGATGTGTCGCAAGCAACATGTTTCCTGATCATGCGGTCAACGCCCTGTCTGCGTTGACCATGCTCAGGAGGGTTTTTCGCAGAGCATGACTGGGCTGCGTTGCGCTCGCTTATTCCTGAACGTGCCGCAGAGCAGGGAACAGGATTACGTCGCGGATGCTGGCGCTGTCGGTCAGCAGCATCATCAGGCGGTCAATGCCGATGCCGCAGCCGCCTGCAGGGGGCATGCCGTATTCGAGCGCACGCACAAAGTCGTGGTCGTAGTACATGGCTTCGTCGTCGCCGTCGTCTTTGGCGGCCACTTGGGCTTGGAAGCGTGCGGCTTGGTCTTCGGCATCGTTCAACTCACTGAAGCCGTTGCCGAATTCGCGGCCAGTGATGTACAGCTCAAAGCGCTCGGTCACTTCGGGGCGGCTGTCGTTGGCGCGGGCCAGCGGGCTGATCTCGGTCGGATGTTCCATGATGAAGGTCGGCTCCCAGAGCTTGTCTTCCACGGTTTCCTCGAAGTAGAACACCTGCAGGCTGGCCAGGCTGCGTGTGGACAGCTTGTCCTTGGCTTCGCTCATGCCCAGCTTTTTCAGGGCGTTGATCAGCCACTCGGCGTTGTCGACGTTGTCACCCGCTTCAGTGTGCTTGACGATGGCTTCGCGGATCGTCATGCGGGCAAAGGGCTTGTTCAGGTCCACGGGCTTGCCGTTGTAGCTCAAGTCCAAAGTGCCCGCCGCGGTCATGGCCGCGTCGCGGATCAGGCTTTCGGTAAAACCCATCAGGTCTTGGTAGTTCCAGTAGGCCGCGTAGAACTCCATCATGGTGAACTCGGGGTTGTGGCGCACCGAGATGCCTTCGTTGCGGAAGTTGCGGTTGATCTCGAACACGCGTTCAAAACCGCCCACCAGCAAGCGCTTGAGGTAGAGCTCAGGTGCGATGCGCAAGAACATCTCTTGGTCCAGCGCGTTGTGGTGCGTCACAAAGGGCTTGGCGTTGGCACCACCGGGGATGGGGTGCAGCATGGGCGTTTCGACTTCCAAAAAGCCGTGTTGGACCATGAACTCGCGGATGCCGCTGACGGCCTTGCTGCGGGCCGCAAAGCGCTTGCGGGCGGCTTCGTCGGTCATCAGGTCCACGTAGCGCTGGCGGTATTTGACTTCCTGGTCGGCCACGCCGTGGAACTTGTCGGGCATGGGGCGCAGGCTCTTGGTGAGCATGCGGATTGATGTGGCGTGGATCGACAACTCGCCCGTGCGGGTCTTGAACAAATGGCCTTCCACGCCCACGATGTCGCCCAAGTCCCAGTGCTTGAACAAGGCGTACAGGTCTTCACCCACGTCGTCGCGGGTCACATACACCTGGATGCGGCCCGTGGCGTCTTGCAGCGTGGCAAAGCTGGCTTTGCCCATCACGCGCTTGAGCATCATGCGGCCGGCCACTTTGGCGGTGGTTTTGGCCACGCCTTCTCCGTTCAATTCTTCAGCGGCTTTTTCGCCATGGGCCTGGTGCAGGTTGGCGGCGTGGTGCTCGGGCTTGAAGTCGTTGGGAAACGCCACGCCCTTGCCATCGGCCTGCGCCTGACGCATGGCCTTGAGTTTTTCGCGGCGCTCGGCGATCAGTTGGTTTTCATCTTGCGCAGGAGCGGCGGGGGCGGCGGGAGCGGATGGAGCAGTCGTGTCAGACATGTCGAGGTGCAGTGGGGACCGTGGCGCGTGGACGCCGCCCGATCCGGGGTTGTGGGGTGCGCGAGGGCGCAAAGTCCTCTATTTTATGAGTTTGTGGGGGGCTTCTGGCCGGGCCGTGGTGGCGTCGTGTCGGAAGGGGCCACCATGTCGCCCACCAGCTCGAGCCGCATCAAGGGTTCTTGCAGGGCAAACAGCCGGTATTTCATCTGCAGCGGCAAGGGCAGCAACTCGCCCCAGCGGTTGGACAACCAGCTGCAGTCCTGCAGCCGCCAGGCCTCGGCCCAGTGGGGCACCACGCTGGCTTGTTCGCTCAGCTGGGTCAGGGCCTGGTGCATTTGCGCCGACAGGTGCTGCAGGTCTTCGGGCACCTGTACCGCGGGCTCGGGCGGCAGGGGCTGTACCCGCCCCAGCCACAGGCCGTCGCTGCGCTGCTGCGTCGCCTC
>Ga0247844_1009631_pt1 | contig 10028 bp, 6 predicted proteins | sample LaCtaG_FD_192421 | JGI IMG/M metagenome (GOLD analysis project Ga0247844, IMG submission 192421) | Freshwater microbial communities from meromictic Lake La Cruz, Castile-La Mancha, Spain - LaCruzMarch201714.5m_1 | ecosystem: Environmental > Aquatic > Freshwater > Lake | place: Spain: Castile-La...
GATATCGACCGGCGCCTGGGGCGTGGATGCAGGGCAAGTGGCGATCGGCGGCGAAATTGACGGTGCAGCGGGCGGAGAAGGATCTGCGCGCTGGCGTTTCAATGGTTATATCGACGAGGTCAAGCTATTCAAGAGTCCGCTCACCGCAAACCAGCTCTCGGGCATGGCCCTCAACGAAGGCAGCGGTTACGGTTACGACGGCTACCAGCGCCTGTGCGTTCCCTGTAGCACAGTCATTGGCCGTTTCAACGTCTTTGAATCCAGTACCGCAGCGGGTTCTATCAACGGGGTGATCAAGACCAAGAAAGCCGGTAGCGCCTTTTCGGCGAGTTCGGGCAGTTTGCGCGTCGTGGCGGTCAATTCGGGCGGAACAGCCATTGAAACCATTTCACCAGGCCCCTACCCAGCCGCAACGATAAGCCTCCTGGATGCAAGTAATGATAGCCAGCCCCTCGACACCGAGGCTTGCAGAAGTTCCTGGTCCACCATTGCCACTGAGTCGCTCGGGACGGTCTCTCTGAGTAGTAGTGGTCTCGCGACGCTGAATCCAACGGTTAGCAACGCCTACCCCAATGTCCGTATCAGGGTTGATATGCCCGCCTATGCAGGCCCCCCTAGTCGGCCTGCAACTTATGGCTGTTCCACCGACAACTTCGCTATCCGTCCGGCCACGCTTGACGTCACTGCCAGCGATGCCGAGGGTGACCTCAACAATACTGGAAGTAACGTACACAAGGCCGGACAGCCGTTTACGCTGACGGCGACTGCCCTGAATGCGGCGAACGTGACGACCACCAACTACAACAGTACACCTTCCCTGTTGCCGGGCTATCTGATCCTGCCGGCCCCTGTCGATTGCCCAACTTGCGGCATTGGCAGTTTTTCACCGGGCACCTGGACGGCGTCGGGTGGTATCTTGACCAGCACGACGGCCACCTATGCTGATGTCGGCAGCTTTGGCTTCTCGGTGGAAGACCGTGTTTATGCCAAGGTGGATCAGGGCGACTCGACCAAGTCGCAGCGCTATATCGGTTCCAACGTCCCTACGGTGGGCCGTTTCATTCCCGATCATTTCGTTATGTCGGCGGCGAGCATTACGCCTGCGGATGCGACGGGCGGCTACAGCTACATGAATCAGACTTTCAGCACTACATTCACGCTGACGGCCATGAACGGCTTGGCGACGCCCACAAAAACATACAACTATTTAACCGTGTGGGATCCGAACCAGAACCCATCTAAGAGTACGTCTAAGCTTAACCCAATCAATGCGTCGTGGACCTCGACTCCCGGGACGACCGGCTTCGGCTTGGGCGCGAAGGATGGCACGACCGACCTGACCAGTCGGCTATCGGTGGTCGGCACGCCGACCTGTACGCCGACCACCTGCTGGACGAGCGGTGAAGTGACGGTGGCGGCCAATCTGAAGTTTGCCCGCCCCACAACGACGACTGCCGATGCGACCTGGGGCCCCTACGAAGCCCTCAACCTTGGCGTGGCCCCGCAGGATGGCGATGGTGTCACCCTACTGCCCGCCGCGCTTAATCTTGATGCCTCGACACCTGCGGGCAATGAGCGCCAGACGGTTGGCAGTGCGACCAAGGAACGTTTTGGTCGTTTGCAGCTGACCAATGCCTTCGGGTCGGAGATGTTGCCACTGTCTGTCCCGGCAACAGCCCAGTATTACAACGGCACAAACTGGGTGATCAATACGTTGGATAGCAGCACCCCCCCAGCGCCATGGGCGGTTTCTCCAGCGGGATCGAACCCTCTGCTCGGCGGTACCGGCAACACAACACCAAGCCTGGGTACAGCCCTGGTGTCGGGGGTTGCATCACTCTCGGCATCTGCCCCCGGCACCGGTAACCGTGGCTATCTTGATTTGACAGTGACCGTACCCGACTATCTCAAGTTTTTCTGGACGGGCGCTTCCGTAACCGACCCGACTGCGCGCGTTACCTTCGGTATCTACAGGGGCAACGACCGGATCATCTACCGCCGCGAGGTGCGCTGACAATGGCCAAGTTTTCCACTTGCGCGAGAGCACTATTACTTGTGCCGTCCCGCCAGCAGGGAAGCCGTCAGGCCGGAAGCGGCTGCGCCGACTTTTTCATGCGCGACACACATTGATAACAGGTGAAACCGCCATGAACAGAAAACCGCGGTCTGTCCCTGCTTTTTTTCTGCTAGTACTGTTGTTGTCATTTGTCTTGATCAAGGCAAATGAAGTGCAGGCGGCGCCCGTTTTCCAGGCGGCAGGTTCCGTTGCCGCAGATACCAGTAATGTCAGTCCTGTCTGGCCGCCACATCAGGCAGGCGACATCGCGCTGCTGTTTATCGAAAGTCGGGGAGAGGAACCTGCCACGCTCGGGACTCCGGCAGGATTTGCCCCAGTCCCGAATAGCCCCCAGTCCACAGGCACAGGTAACACAGGAACGCGACTGACCGTCTATTGGGCGCGGGCGACCTCGGCGGCCATGGCTGCACCAACGGTGACGGATCCTGGCGATCACGTCGTGGCACAGATTCTCACCTACCGTGGTGTCGTTGAGACCGGCAATCCGTGGGATGTCACGGGTGGTGGTGTGCAGACGCCAGCCGCCACCGGCATTATCGTAACCGGAGTAACGACCACCGTGCCGGATACCCTAGTTGTCGTCGCCGTTGCCCACGGCATCGACGGCAACTCCACTGCACGGTTTTCGGGTTGGGCGAACACGAACCTGAGCAGCATTGTCGAACGGGTCGATCTTGGCAGAAACAACGGCGATGGCGGTGGCTTTGGCATTATTGATGGTGTCAAGGCGACGGCAGGGCCTACCGGCAATACAACGGCGACACTTTCCAACAACTTCGTCCAGGCTTTTCTGACAATTGCGCTAAAACCTGATACGACCCCGCCAACCGTCACTGCCATCACGCGTGTCGATCCCAGCCCCACCAGCACCCTCAGCGTGTCCTGGAACGTGACTTTCAGCGAGGCCGTTACTGGCGTCAATGCGGCAGATTTTTCCCTCGTTTATGGGGGCGGACTCTCCTCCGGCGGCATCATGAGCGTAACCCCTTCGGGAGCAAACTGGGTTGTGCAGGCCAGTACCGGCTTTGGCACCGGCACGATCGGCTTGAATCTTGTCGATGACGACACGATCGTTGATGCGGCAGGCAACCCGCTTGGGGGCAGCGGTAGCGGCAATGGCAACTACACCGGCCAGATTTATGAGATCACCCCGGCGCCGTGTCCGCCTCCAAGCAATGTCCCTTCAGGGGTTACCGTCATTTGTCAATGTGACAACTTCACCCGGTCATCCCTCAACCCGTCGACAATCTTCGGTAGCAACTGGGTTGCCACCACCAGCGACTCGACCGGCATCCTTCCGCGCATCGTCTCGAATCGCTTGCGGCTGACGGAAAACACCGGCAATAACGCTAAGGCGGCTACTGCGCCGGGCATTTTCCCTGCCGCCGACAACTACATGTCAGTCGAGTTTCTGCACTATGCCTACAACGGTAGCGGTGCCGACGGTATCGCCATCATTCTTTCGGATTACTCGGTTCCAGCGCAGACCGGTGCATTCGGTGGCTCACTCGGCTATGCCCAGCGTTCTGGTGTTGTCGGCTTTGCCGGCGGTTGGATTGGCGTAGCACTGGATGAGTTCGGAAACTATCAGAATCCAACCGAAGGACGACTCGGCGGTCCCGGTTTCATTGGGCAATCCGTTGGCCTGCGTGGTTCGGGATCGGGCATGAGCGGCTACCGGTGGCTGGCGGGCACACCCGCTTTATCCCCTGGTATCGACAATCGGACATCGACAACGCCCTCGCGGGGACATCGCTATCAGATCGTCGTCGACGCGCGCAACCAGGTTAACGGCATCACTGCCGTCTCTGTCAATCGCGACACCACCGGTAGCGGAAGCTATACCAACTTGATCAACGTACCCAACATCAACGCGGCGGCCATCAGTGCGGGCTTCACCCAGGCCCCGGTACCGGATAACTTTCAGATTTCCTTCACCGGATCGACTGGAGGATCAACAAATATTCATGAAATCGCCGGCCTAAAGATTTGCGCCCAGACGATGCTGCCACCGACCGGCGGTACGCTGGGGGGATTCAACATCATCGACGAAGTCTATGCACGAGGCAACCTCAACGCCTTGCAAGGCAAGATCCACACCAAGTTGGCGGGCACGTCTTTCAAGCTCAAGGTCGCCGCTCTGAATGCCACCAGTTCTGCCATCGAATCCACCTATGCCATATCAGGCAACAAGACAGTCACCGTCGAGTTGATCGATGACAGCGGTACGGACCCCTCGTGCAACTCGACTACCGCCAGATGTACCAGCTGTACGAAACCCGTCGTCGCCACCCAAACGATGACCTTCACATCGGGTGATACAGGCTTCAAACAATCGGCTGACTTCACAGTCAATGGTGCCTATTCGCGACTGCTGGCGCGGGCACGGGATGGCACGGCCACCGGTTGCTCGGTCGATGTCTTCACCGTTCGGCCGACTGCTTTCTCGACTTTGAGCAGTTCGGCCAGCAATAGCGCGCTGACTGGCACCCCGGCCTTCAAGGCAGGGACGGACACCTTTACCCTCAGCATCACTGCAAACGCCAGCAACTATGCCGGCGTCTCGGCAACGCCAAAAATCAACGCGGCGGCCATGCAGTCTACCGGCACAGGCTGGGTGGTCGGCAGCTTCACGCCCGCCACTTTCCCATCTGCCAGCGCTTCGGTTGCAACTGGAAACTTCACCTACAGTGAGGTTGGCAACTTTCGCTTCAACGGCTACGCGCCAGCCACCGATGCCACCTCGGCGCGTGGCATCTACGACGATACCTGGACTGGCGTCGACCAAGGCGCAGAGAACGGTTGCGTTGCGGGCAGTTACTCGAACACCAAGGACGCCAACGGAAAATACGGTTGCCTGTTCGGCCTGACCGCCAACTCCGCCGTCTTTGGCCGTTTTGTCCCGGACCATTTTGCTTTGGTCTCCGGTGCAGTCGGCCAGTTTTGCAACGCCACCACCCCTTTCAGCTACATGGGGCAGCCCAAGCTGAACCTCGCTTACCAACTCGAAGCCCGCAACGGCGCCAATGGCAAGACCAGCAATTACTCTGCCGCGCTGACACCGCCCTATCCCGTCACCGCGCCCGTATTGGTGGCCGAAGACCAGGCTGCCTCGCTTCAGGGATGCGATCTCGGTTCGCGTATCACTGGTTTGCCAACGGCCAGCTGGTCCGCCGGCACCTATACGATCCCTGCCACCGATACCACGTTTTCCCGGCCGGCCAATCCGGCGGCTCTCGACGCAAGCAATTGTGCCTCTACCCGAGCCAATGCAGGTGGCCCCTTCTGGCAGCTCGACATTGGTGTGCGCATCACCGATGCGGATGGCGCTGTCATCACCGAACCGGCAAGCGACATGAATGCCGACACCGCAGCAACCTGCGTCGGCAGCGGTTGCACGGCCCGAAAAATTGGCGGCACCGGTCAGGTATTCGGTCGCCTCAGGCTGGAGAATGCTTATGGTTCGGAGCATCTTGCGCTTGTCATGCCCGCGTTACTGGAGTACTACGACAGCGGTCGCTGGCGCATCAACACGCACGATGACTGCACCAGCCTGTCCGATCTGTCCGGACCGACCGCCGCCATTCCGGTGCCGAGCGGGTCAAGCACAAACTCGACAACACCACGTTGCAATGTCGCCGCCAATACCTGCTCGGCTACCAGCGGTGTGGCCTGCAATGTGGCCAATGCCATCATCGATGGCAGTGCCAATCTGTGCCTCACCGCTCCTGGCGCCGTCGGTTATGCCGACATCAGCTTCTCACCAGCCAGCCACCTGCAATTCACCGGGACGCCGACTGCCGGCCGAGCTGGCTTTGGCCTGTACAACAGCGCGGGGAACGCCCGGCGCATTATCTATCGTCGCGAAGTCCGCTAAAAAGTCGGCGTTGGGGCGACGGCGCAGTTAAGGATTGCCCTCCACAACCGTCCTGAGTTGGCGCTCGATATAGCCAAGCGAGCCAGGGCTTCCTCCGGTTGTCGCGGTTGCCGTGATGCCACAAAACGAGGGATTGTCTGTCACGTAGGTTGTATCGACTGTAATGGCAACGCTGAATCCGTCGACGGAAAAAGATGTGGCCGCACAGTCCGTGTTATTGATCCAACGCGACAGACCATACTCGATACCGGCACGCGCCGCCTGATAGGCGCGTGCGCTTTGCACGTCCTGCGCCAGGGAAAGGCTCTGGCTGGTGGTCAGCGAAACGATGAAGCCAGCCAGCCCTGCCAGTATGACAAGGATGACGATGGCGGCCACGATGGCGAAGCCGCGTATACGCTTAAGGTAGGTTGTCGGCATGAATCTGTTGCATCAGCGTGACAGTGCCGCCAGCGTTGCCGAGCGTCAGTCTTAGCGTCAGCAGGCCGTTAGCAGCGGATACATTGGAGTACTGGAAGTTGCAGCTCACGCTCGTCGCCTGGAGCAGCATGGAAGATGAAGATGTTGGTGTTAGTCCGCAAAAGACGGTGGTGGCAGGAAGCACGGGCGGAGAACTGACAACACGTAGAAGTTGATTTCCTGAACAACTGAAGCGGACCGGTCCGCTGGACGGTGCGACAAAGAAACGCTTGGAAGGGGAAGCGAACGGGAAAGGAGCATCCGTAATCTGCAGCGTGTCTGCATCCACCACGGTGGCTGCGGCGCAATTGCTACCGTTCGCGTAAGCATCGAGGCTCGTCTGTCCCGTGTTGTAGATGATGATCTGGTCGCCGTTGCTGACCATCGGCGGCGGGCCGAGCACGTCAAAGCTCACAGTAGCCGAAGCGCCGGCACCAAAATGGCTCAACTGATTGGTACAGGCGTCGGTATCCGAACAATAACGACCACCACCGGTGGCTGGAATAAACTCGACATAGTCATTGCCGGCACCGACCCGCACACTGTTGGGCAAAGCCGTACGAATTTCCAGGGCCATGCGCTTGAGCGCGATGTCTGCCATATCGGTAAGTTCGGCACGATTGGCACTATCCACATAGCCCTCGATTGGACGGGCTATGAAGATCGCGACCATTCCCGAAATGACGCCGAGAATGACCATGGCCATGATCATTTCGATAAGGGTGAATCCGTGCGCTTTCATCAGTAGTTCGCTCGATAGCCAATCAGGCTGATGCCGCCGCCGCTATAGCCGACGGTAACATTGATCTGGTAGGCAGCCACACTGGATGGCCCGAGTGTAGTGCTGGTGATTTCCACCGTCGGCGTGAAGCCGGACGTGTAGTTATTAAGGAGCAAATCGGTAGAGATGGTGGTGGCACCACCGGCATCGGGAACATCAAAGTCGGTGATATTGTCCCAAGTGGCACGTGTTTCGCCGGTATTGGTGCCATCAGGATCGTTGTAATTCTTGAGCAGGATTTCTTCAAGCAGCCCATCAGCAATTGCCAGCGCCTGTTTGGCCAGCAAAGGATCGGCACTGCCACGCACGGAAACATTGAGGGACGACATCACGCCAGCCAGACCGACGCTGACGATGACGATGAAGACAATCAACTCGATCAGCGTGACACCTCGCGGTATTGGTCTAGCTTGCATGGATAAACCCGGTGACGGCATGGACGGTCACGGTACGCACGACGCTGCCATCGGCACTGAAGGTGATCGTGGCGGTAGCAGTAGCGCCGCCCAGCGTGTCAAAACACACACTGTTCGTGCCAGCGGCAAGGGCTTGCGTCGATGTACGGAAGGTTGTCGGCATGCTCAAGGGAGTCGAGGTACCAGTCGCGCAGTCAGCGTTTGGCCATACCGCCAGAATCGGGGCGGCTGAGGTACTTGCGAGTCCGCTGATGCTGACATAGCGCCGCTGCGCCAGCGCCGACTTCTGGGCAAACCGCAAATAGGCTGCCACCTGATCACCGGCCCCCCTCGCATCAAACGCGCCGATGTTGCTAAAGCGGGGAACGGCGACGACAGCCATGATGCCGATGATGATCATCGTGACGACCAGTTCAACCATGGTGAAGCCGGTTTGCCGTAGGTTCATACGACAAAGTCTAACTCAAGCAGGAAAAGTCAGCACTGGCGAGACGGCGTCGCTGGCACGACCGCGAAAACATGGACAGACCACGATTTTGCGCCAAGCAAGAAAAGAAAGTTCATGGCATCCCCTTGCCGACACATGATTGCGCTGCTGCAATGCAGTTAGCCAGTTCTGGCAAGTAGTCGGTAGCGGTGTTCCAGACAATCCGGTCGTTGGCGCTACGATAGCCATGCGTCAGCTTGAGTTTAGGTTTGTTCGATGTCTGCCCTGCACGTGATGGGCGTAGATGGTGTGATGATGCCTGCGGGCAGACGTTGAATAAACCTAACGGTCTCCCTGCTGGCGAGACGGAAATAACATTGAATATTCTGCATTAGAGGTTGAATTTTCAATTAAGATAGCCTCATGGATCGTACCGCGTTTCTACACCAAACCGAGCATCGCCTGACCACCAGTCCGGTGGTGGCGTTGCTGGGCCCGCGCCAGTGCGGCAAGACGACCCTGGCGCGCATGATGGCCGAGCGCTATGCAGGCGAGGTGACGCGCTTCGATCTCGAAGACCCGACCGATCTGACGGCGCTCTCCGTACCGCGCCTGGCCCTACAGGACTTGTGTGGCCTGGTGGTGATCGATGAAATCCAACGGCTGCCCGATCTGTTTCCGGTGTTGCGGGTACTGGTTGATCGGCCAGATAACGCAGCGCGCTTTCTGATTCTCGGCAGCGCTTCGCGTGATCTGATTCGTCAGTCATCCGAAACGCTCGCCGGGCGCATCAGTTTCATGGAGATGACGCCGTTCACACTTGACGAAGTGGGCGCCGATGCGCGTGATCGCTTGTGGCTGCGCGGGGGCTTTCCGCGCGCTTTTCTTGCTGCCAGCGAGGCCGACAGCCGTCAGTGGCGCAAGGATTACACCGCCACGTTTCTGGAGCGCGACCTGCCGGCGCTTGGGATCACGATCGCACCGCAATCGCTGCGCCGCTTCTGGATGATGCTGGCGCATTATCACGGGCAAGTGCTCAACTACTCGGAGTTGGGACGCTCGTTCGGTGTCGCCGATACGACGGTGCGCCGTTATCTGGACATCCTGTCCGCCACCTTCATGATCCGGCTGCTGGCACCCTGGCACGAAAATGTGGGCAAACGGCAAGTGAAGGCGCCCAAGCTGTTTCTGCGTGATGCCGGACTGTTTCATTCCCTGATGGCGATTGCCGACATGAAGGCGCTGCGCGCGCACCCGAAGCTGGGGGCTTCATGGGAAGGATTTGCGCTGGAGGAAATCATCCGCCACCATCGGGCCACGCCGGAAGAAATCTATTTTTGGGCGGCCCACGGCGGCGGTGAGGTTGATTTGTTGCTGATGACAGAACATGGCCGTCTTGGCTTTGAAGTGAAATACACCGACCAACCGAAAGTCAGCCGTTCGATGCATACGGCGATGGAGGTGCTGGCGCTGGACAGGCTGAGCATCGTCTATCCCGGCGAGCGATCATTCCCGCTGACGGAGAAAATCCGGGCTGTCGGGCTGAATACGCTGCTGGCTGAAAACGGTGCATAATTTCCCCGTTGGATCGATGGAGACCCCCGATGACCCTGCCGCAGGAAAAACTGTCGCTTGAAACGTTTCTTGCCTGGGAAACCGCGCAAGCGGAACGCTATTTTTTCTACCGAGGCGAAGTGTTCGCCATGGTTGGCGTGCGGCAGGCGCATGCCACTGTAACGCTCAATGCGGGCGCCGCCTTCAAGTCGGCCCTGCGCGGCACGCCTTGCCGCGCGTTTGTGGCCGACGTGAAGCTCCGGGTCGATGCGGCCGATGCCTTGTTTTATCCGGACGTGATGGTGACCTGCGATGCGCGGGACAAAACCACGCCGAACTATCTTGCCCACCCGAAGTTGGTCGTCGAAGTGCTGTCTGACTCCACGGCGGCCTTTGATCGCGGTGCCAAGTTTGCGGCCTATCGCCTGATCGACACG
>Ga0247844_1009635_pt1 | contig 10024 bp, 17 predicted proteins | sample LaCtaG_FD_192421 | JGI IMG/M metagenome (GOLD analysis project Ga0247844, IMG submission 192421) | Freshwater microbial communities from meromictic Lake La Cruz, Castile-La Mancha, Spain - LaCruzMarch201714.5m_1 | ecosystem: Environmental > Aquatic > Freshwater > Lake | place: Spain: Castile-La...
CCCTTGTCGTCGGGGAGGATGATCCGGCGGTGGTTTCCGCTGTTGAGGATCCCGACCTGGTAGTTTTGGATGACGTTCTCGTAGGTTTTTCCTTCTTCCAGCTTTTTCCCCTCTTTGATGAGATCAACCGCGTTGTGGATGATCTGGTGGAGGACTTCCGGGGAGAGGACGCCGAGGGGGAATACGATCTGGAGTTCCGGGTGGTTGTATTTCTCGAGGAGCCCATGGGTGTGGACGTCGAGGAGTTCCGGATCCTCCTTGGTTCTTGGGGTGTAGGCGGTTCCCATGACGGCGTGGATGTAGAACCCGTGCCGGATTAGGCATTGTTCTTCCCAGTCGCGGAGTTTTTTGAAGGTTTCTTGGTTCACAGTTCAGTTTTCCAGGCGATGTTGTCCTTGCGCTTTGCGGATTTGGCTTCTTTGCGTTTGATGGTGGCCATGGCTTTGCGTTTGTTGCCGTGGCGGGCCGGTGCCTCCATCCAGTCGCGTATCTTTTTGGGATCTCCGGCGTGGATGGGGTGTGGCAGCTCCGGGTCTTTGAGTTCTTTGTAGACGCGGTGCGCCTTTTGGGTTTTGTGTGTGCGGGCCATGCTATTTTTTGGCGAGAGGGTTTTCTTTGAGGGCGGCCTGCGCGAGTTTGACGTCTTGTGCGGCGAGGAGGTTGAGCAGGGCTTCGTCCGCCGCGAAGCTGCTGGCCGGGGAGATGATTTCCGTGATGGTCACCTGTTCTCCGAGGATGTTTTTTGTTTCGGTCCGGTTGATGACCGCGTGTCCGATCTCCACCGAGAGTTTGCCTTGGAAGATTCGGGCTTTGAGCACGTGGGCCTCCGGTGAGGAGAGCACTTGGGTGATGAGTTGGGCTTTGGCTTCCCCTTGGGCGATTTTCCAGGCAGCGGTGGGGAGTAAAGCGATTGCGATGATCAGGGCGCAGGTGGTTGCGGCCGATCCGAATATCGCGGCTAAGAAGGCCAGCAGTCCTGCTGGCTTTTGGTTTCTCTCGATGCTTCGGCGGAAGGAGATGAGTCCGAACGCGGTCATTGGAAGCGAGATGGCGAGCGTCCAGATCAGAGCGTGTTTGGTCTGCTGGGCTGTTTCCAGCACGGATTGGTTGAAGTAGTTGGTGAGGATTTCTGTAAGGCTCATGGCTTTTATGGATTACTGCTGGTATTGGGTTCTGCCTTTTCCGGCTGTTCTCCGATGGCGTCGAACTTATGTTGGATATGCGGGAGCATCAGGGCTCCTGTTGGGAGGCTGATAGCCTGCCAGAGAAAAGGGAGGAGGGAGATTAAGCCCACCCATTTGAATTCAAAGGAGACGCTTAGGGCACCGATGAAGCTGCAGAGGATGGTTCCAAGCAGAATCGAGTTGAAATGTTTTTTGAGCGTGGGCCCAAAGGCATCTGTTTGGGAGAGGGGGAAGCATTCACGCCCCATGTAGTTCATTGCAATGGGAGCTCCGAAAGTGGCCATTACGAATGCAGCGGATTCTGGGTTTTTGATGGCTACTGGCAGCCAGGTGAGTGCGATGGTTATGATGGTCCAGATGTAGGGGTGGTTTTTGAATGTTTTCATGGTTTGGTTTTTGTGGGTGGAGTTGATTGGTTGGTTAATTGGCTTCTGTTTCTTCGTCTTTGCTCCAGTCCTCTGCGATCTGGGAGATTTCGTCTCCTCGGGTTCGCATGGCTTCAATGGTGTCCATGGCTTTGCAGAGCTCGTCTTTTGCTTCCGCCTCGGTGAGTTCGCGGACGGTTTTCACCCCGAAGGTTTTGGAGTCGACTTGGTAGTTGTCCCAGTCTTTTTGTTTTGGTGCTGCGGCTGTTGTGTCATCGGCCGGCTGTGCGCCTTTTTTGATGCCGAAGTGGAGCCGGATGTCTTCCAGCAGCTTCTCCTCGTTGTAGGAGTGGATGTCCTCGTAGGATTTTTTCCATCCCATTTGGGCTGCTTTCTCGTCGCTGTCGTTGTTTCCGAACGCGGATTTGGCGAGGAAGTTGTAGACGTTGCCTTTCTCCGGGATGTAGGCGCGGAGGATTTTGTCCCCGTCGAAATAGAAGATGCTGTAGACCGGGGTTTCCCAGTCGCCGCCGGCTGTGACGCCGAGGAAGGAGAGGGGGCCGATGGATTGGATGCCGACGATCTTGCATTTGAGGTATCCATCCACCCACTCCCAGTTTTCCCAGTCGTGTTCAATCCGCTTTATTCCGTCGGAGACGGAGGGCATGTTGAGCAGGGTGGATCCGGTGTGATCTTTCCAGCTGGCACAATCGTCTTCCCCGGTTTGTCTGGCGTGTTGGTTGAGCGCTTCTGTGAGTGCGTCCGCGAATTGCTCCGGGGAGCAGGGGAAGAATGTGGCTTTTTCTTTTGGCATGAGGTCAGGGTATTTTGAAGAGCGGGTAGGAGATGAGTGGCTCGCCTCCTCCGGTGTTGTTATGCTTGCTGAGGTATACACAGCGTCATAAGTCCAGCGAGGGCTTATGAGCCAGCCCAGGAGGGGAGAGGACAGAGACGTTTGATCTCCGGCTTTTCCAGATTCTGGGCCTTGAAGCTTCCGGCAGGGAGAGATAGTCTGCGGGAAGGAACCGGGGTGTATCGGCACGGTTCTTGGGTTTGGTTTTCTCTTTGGTTTTCTCCCACACCGCTTTCCAGCCATGGGTTCTTTGATCCCGATCTTCCTTCCGTTGGTTTTCGGGAGAGTCCGAGGTTTTGGGCGGTGTGACGTTTGAAAGTGAGGCTCTGCGGCCTATTTCGGTAGCGGCGCAGGCAGGGTCTGGGATGTTGAGGTTCCAGCCCCAGAGAGCATTTCCAATTTTGGAGGAGTAGGCCGGGTTGACTTCTTTGTGTGAAAGCCCCAGTTCTTGGGCTCTGCGAAGCAGTGGGCTGAGAAAGCCGTTACGGAACCAGGCATTGTTCACGAGCCGGTTGAACGTCTTGCCCTTCCCGTGGTTTTTTGGGGAGATCGTCAGGCTTTCAGTGACGAGCGTTCCGCACTGGAAGTGGAGGGCATGGGCTGTGATGTCTTTGGCGATTAGGGAAAGCTCATGCTTTCGCTTGTTTCTCTTTTTGAGGGAAGCCGTGTGGTTGGGTGCTTGCCCAGATTTGGAATTGAGTGCAGGGAAGTCGTATATCCCCCAAGCGAGAACTTGGTTTTTCTCAAGGATGGCCCAACCGATGCGGTTGGGGTTGAGGTCCAAGGACAGGATTCTTTCTTTTCTCCCGGCTGGGGTGGCAACCTCGGGTTGCCAGGATATCGAGACGTGGGTTTTGGTCACTTTGACGGTGAAGGGCGTATCCCGGAGCGATAGGCAGTGCCTTTGCATATCCGCGAGTTTGTCCCTGTAGTTGGAGGATTTGCCGAGCTTGAGTTTGAGGGGAAATCGGTCCTTGGATTTTCCTGTTGGGCAGAACCAGAGGGTATTGGCTTCGATTTCAAGTAGGAATTTGTGGTTGCCACCTTGGGGTCCAAAGCTTTTGGCGTGGCCTTCAATGGTCAGAGGTTGGAGCCTTTTTTCTTGCCAATCTGTGGCCGAGAGCTTGTTTTGGGAACGGAGGGAGAAGTTTCTTCTGCCCCCGAAGATAACTGGTTGGTCTGGATGATTTTTTTGGGCGGCTTTGTGGATGCCTTTGGCTTGGGAGAGAGCGGAGAGGGTGAGCCAGGAGTTGAAGGCACCGTCTTTGCGGGCTCTGAGTTCTGGGAGAATGTCCTTTTGTGTTTTGCCAGCGCGGATGCGCTGGTAACAGGTTCGGAGAACCGAGTTGTAGTGCCTTTGCCAAACTGCCAGTTCAGCCACTCCTTCGGGAGTGGTTGTGTAGGGCAGTTTGACGGTGATCATTTTCCAAACTTATGTCTTCCAAATCTTTTTGGCGAGGACTTATGGCGTTATGTATAGGAATGTCGACAGGATGAGGAAGAGCACTCCTGCCAGGCCCGACCAGGCCCAAATGGTTTCTTTTCTGTTTGGTTTGTTCATGGCAGGGTTTCCGGGGCGGGTTCTTGGGAGGTTTTGAGTGATGTGGTTCCCCCCTGTTCCGGGTTCTTTTTCATCCTGGCGGCGGTGAGTACGGCGTCCCCGAGGTCGTGGGCGATTTTCGCCCTCTCGTGGACTTCGGGGTGAGTGATGCCGTGGGATCCGTTGGATGGGAATCCGAACAGGGATTTGAGGGGGTTGAGGAACTCCTCTTTGATGTCCCATCCGGTGCGGTCGGTCTCCAGCGCCTTTTTGTAGTGGAGCTGGCAGATGGTGTCGCCGGCGGCCTCGAATTGTCCGATGCCGATGCGGCAGAAGAGGTCGAGCGCGGCATGGAGGGTCTCCAGCTGGCGCAGGGTGAACCCGAGCCAGGTTTTGTCGGTGTCGTGCCGGATGCCGTGGTAGGCTTCGAGCGACCAGTCGTAGCCGTCAGCTGAGAAGGTGACTGTTCCGTTTTCTGCGGTTTTGGCGGAGTCCAGGATGTCTTGGCTGATGGTGAACCCGCCCCCGATTTCGGTGGGGAGGTTCAGCCAGCCAATATCTCCTTCCAGCCCCTCGTCGGGGTTGTAGCGCTGGAAGGTGGCGAGGAAGCTCTGGTTGAGGATGAGGATGTTTGGCCCGGTCTCGAGCAGTTTTTGCAGGGGGTTCATGCTTTTGGTTTTTTGTTTTTTAAGGGTGGGGGAATGGGGAAATCCATTCCCCTCCACTTGTTGGGGTTTGTTTTTCGGTTTACTTCAAACTTGGTTTGTGCAGTTACGCCTTTGGCGGATGGACGTTTTTCTGGATGTCTTCGAGGAGTTGTTGGAACTCCCGGATTTCTCCGACTGCGAGAACTTCCGTGGTCTTGTATTGCTCCCCGATTTTTTCTGCGGCTTTGTGGTTGGCTGCGACGCAGAGGAATCCGAATCGGATTTCCTTGGAGTGTGGGAATCGTTTGAGGGCGTAGAAGGTCATGGTTTTTTGTAGTCGTCGAATTCCACTTTGCCGCCGGCTTTTTGGAAGGCGCGGGAGAGGAAGTTGAATCCCACCCCGCTGCCGAGCCATTGGATGACTTCTGCGGCGACCATGCGGTCTCTAGCGGTCATCCGTCCGTAAGGGTAGGGGATGACGCCTCCGGTGAGGCGGCATGTGTCGAATATGCGGTTTTCCGGGATTTGGTTTGTTGTGGGGCCGGAGAGGAGGTCGAAGGTTGCCTTTTCTTTTGAGGTGAGCTCTTCCCATTCCTCGCGGAGAGCTTTTTCGAGCGGGTGGGCTAGCCGTTCTGGGTGGAGCGGCTTGTAGGTTTCAGTCTTGGGTTTTTTGGGCATGGCGTGGGTTTGCCTCCACGCGCCCACGGAGGGCGAGATGGATGGCGTGGGGGATTTCGAGGGGGTAGAAGTTGTGGCAGTCCACTCCGATATCCAGCGACCTGTTGTCGGGTCGGTGATTTCCGTGGGAATGTCCGAAAAAATGGACGCTTCCGTAGTGGGATTTATACCATTTTGTCATGGCATAGTGGAGGAGGGTGATGTCGGTTTTTTCGAAGGTGAACTCGAAGATTTTGGGGAGGAGTTGGGCCTTGACGCTGGTTTCTATCACTCCCGGTTGGGAGAAGAACGCACGGAGCGCCCGATCGTGGCTTCCGTCCATGAAGAAGTGGGTGCCGTTGAGTTTTTTCACGAGGGCGCGGAACTGGTCTGGGTTCCCGAAGCAGAAGTCGCCGACGTGGATCGTGCAGTCGCACGGTCTCACAACCGAGTTGTGTCGGTCTTGGAGGGTGGCGTCGTGGGTTTCGATGTCGGGGAAGATGTTCCGGTTTTCTTGGTAGACGAGGATTTTTTTGTGGTGGTAGTGCTCGTCGGCCGTGATGAAGAGCTTCCTCTTCTCTGATTTTTGGCGGGGGATTCCCTTTGGGGCGTGCCAGGGTAGATATTGCATTAGGGAAAGTAAGATGCTCCGTTGACCTCGATAGTTTGTCCTGTGAGGTATTCGCAAGGGTCCTCTACGAGGAACCGGGCGTAGGTGCAGATTTCTTGCGGGGTGAGAAAGCGTTGGAGGGGGATTTGTGCTCTTGCTTTGTCCACGTCCTTTGCGTTGGCAGTGAGGATGTCTGTTTCTACCCAGGAGGGGGAGATTCCGAACAGGAGGATGCGGGCAGGTGCGTAGATGGCACCCATGCTGTGGGTGAAGTTGAGGAGTGCCGCTTTGCTGGCGGCGTAATGGGGCGATTCTACGCTGCCTTTTTTGGCGACCCGGCTGAGCATGTTGATGATTCTTCCCCGCTCGCCTGTTTGTTTCCAGTGGGCTGCGAACCGGAGGCTGAGGTCGACGGGGGCGAAGAAGTTGACGCGGAATATCTTTTCGAAGCCGGCTGCCGAATCGGTGGCGGGGTCAAAATGGTTGCAGATGCCTGCGTTGTTGATGAGCACGTTGGCATCCCTGTATTTTTGGAAACAGGCTTCGGGGGCCTCCGGGTTTTGGAAGTCGAATTCTTTGGAGGTGGGTTTGTATACCGTGTGTCCAGTTTGGGCGAAGAAGTTGGCGAGGGCGAGGCCGATCCCCCGGGAGGCTCCTGTGATAAGGATTTTCATGAGTTTGTTTTTTTGTTGGAATGGATGTAGTTGTGGTTGGGGTCGCCGTTGGCTCCCGCCCAGATTTTTTCCGAGTTGTCGCGCACGTATTTTTTGAAGGCGACCGTCCACATGAGGGAGCTTTCGCCCTGGGCTCTCGGGAAAGTGATGCGGTATTCGGCGATTTCGCCCGATGCGACCCCGCGGAGCCAGTAGAAGTGGGTTGGGTCGAACATGGGGCTCCATTTGTCGGCCCAGCAGAGTTTGGAGGTGGGGATGCCGCGGGATTCCGCGTAGGAGCGGGAGTGGCCGAGGCATTCGAGCCGGCCGCGTTCTCCGCAGAGTAGGCCGGCGATTTTGGCTCCGAGTTCTGGGTGGGAGTGTCCCTCTGGGCCGTCCATTTCGGATTTGCCGAGGTAGCCGAGGTCGTGGACGAGGATGCAGACGATCTCCCACCATTTCGGCCATCCGTAGAGGTCGAGCCAGGCGAGGTAGACGGTGATCGGGTGCCAGAGGAACTGGTGGACTCCGATGAGGATGGATTTGGTGCCTAGTCGCATGGAAGGATGAAGGCGTAGGCTTTTCCGCGGAGCCGCATGCTACCCGGAGTTGCTCCAAAATTTTGGAAGGTGTTTGTGATGGCGTTGAGGATGCCTTTGGCCCCTAATTCCGTGGCTTGGAAGCGGAGTTCACAGTTGCGTGCCCCCACATGTATTCCGGTGATGTCGAGGATTTGAGCCTTGAACTCCTTGAAGTTTTTGATGGCGGAGGCTGGTGCTCCGATGGCAATTGTGTGGGTTGTCATGGGTTTAATCGATGGAGTAGCCCCCGTAGCCGTAGGTTGGGGCGTTTACCTCGGCGATGCGGATTTCGTAGGCGGCGGCGAGGATTTTTGATTCCTCCTCGGTGAGCGGTTGCCCGGAGGTTTGGAATTGCTTTCGGATTTCTTCCGCTTTGTCGAGGATTTCTTCGGATGTCATGTAGGGAATTGGGAGATTTGTGCGATGAGCAGGTAGGCCCAAGCGATGTAGCAGATGATTCCGATGAGGAAGTAGGCGTTTTCCTTTTTGGTCTCCTTGCTTGGGTCTCCGAGGGTGAGTTCCCGGAGTATTTCGACGGGATCGCATTTGGCGAAGAGGCATCGATCTGCTCCCATGGGGCGCTGGCTCATGAGGATTAGCCCGAGGAGTGGGAGTATGAACAGGAGGATTTCGATGACGATTGCCATGGTTTAATCCTTGATGGATTTGGCGAGGTCGATGAGTGCTGTTTCAAGGGTGCCTCCTCCTCCGCCTGCCTGTGGGTTTTGGCAGCGGGCGTAGACTCCGATCCAGGTTCCGAAGTTGAAGCAGGGGTCGATTTGGATTTCCATGCGCTGGATGCGATCTAGTCTCCAAGAGACAACTCTTATGTGAGCGTCTGTGAGTGTTTTTTTGAGGTTTATCTCGTATTGGTCATGTGGGTGCCAAGCGTCCAGTGCGTTGGCGAGCGTGCCACTGAGGTTGTTGAGCGTCTGCTCGGTGGTCGGGTGGTCATCGACCTGTGGTTGGTTCTCCTGGTTTTCTGCTGGGGTTTCGGTTCCCTTCAGCGTGTTGATTCCTCCGTCGAGTTCGAGGATTTCTTTTTTGAGGGTTTGGAGTTGCTCGACCTTTTCGTTTCGGAGTTTCTGGAGGGCGGAGAGTGCGGATTTTTTGTTGGTCTCCAGCGTGGCGGGGTCGTCGTCGACAACGTGCTGTGCGTCGGTTGATATGGTGACGCAGATGTCATCTGTGAAGTATTTCCACGGGGTGGGGTTGTTCCAGTCGGCCTTCGAGCGGCTGCGCACTTTCGTTTCTGGATTGTTTTTTTCCAGGTAGCGGATTTTGGAACCGGGGATTGTGAGGCTGGTTTCCCCGTTCTTTCCCCGTCCGTTTGGGAGCTCTTGTTCGAGGAGGTATTCGAGCGTGGAGTCGTTGGGCTCGGCGTGGAGGAGGGGAGCGGGCACCTGGCCCTCCAGCAGCTTGAGCATTACGAGGGGGTGGCCGATTTCATCCCCATGTTTTGTGGGGATGTGGAAGATGATGGAGGAGGCCCTCTGCGAGTTTTTTGTGGCGAGGGTTGCGATGAATTTGCGGGGCGGTTCTTGGATGGGCGCGTTGCTCCCGAGCTTTGTGAGCAGGGTTTTGATTTCCGAGGTTTTGGTCAGCATAATTCGTGGGTTTCGTAGGGGATGATGGGGTGCGGGGATTCGGCCAGCTTGACCCAGATCGGGTCTGCCGGTTTTTCGGGCAGGGGGAAGTCGACGGTTCCCCTTCCGGAGAACTTGACCCTCTTGTCTTCCCAGCCGCCGAACCCGTAGCTTGTGGAGATGCGGTGGATGTTGGGGAGAAAACTTCCGGGTTTGATTCGGACGGCTTGGAAGGGGCTCATGTTGTCTCTTTCTCCAGATTTTCTTTTCGGGCTTCGTCCCCGAGGGCTTTTCGTTTGGCGATCGCCATTTGGGATTTGCAATCCGAGATGGCCTGTTGGCCTGCGCGGTTTTGTTGGATGAGCGTTTTAAGTGTCTCTTCCTTTGCGCTGAGCTCCCGGAGCCGTTCCCTGCAGTATTCCGCCCATCGGGGGCTTCCCATGGGCATGCCTTGGGCCTCGAATTCGTTGAGCAGGAGGTCAAGGGTCTGCGGGTTGGAGAGGTCGCCGATCCGGCAGGCTGTGGCCTTGGAGATCTTGCTGGGGCTTTGCAGCTGGGCGAGTTCTTTGAACTGGGCCGAGGTGAGCTGGACGTTGTGGTTGCCGATGAGGAACCGGACCGATCCGGATTCGCCGATGTCGACTTTGAGGGTGTCTCCGAAGCTGTGGAATTGGCGGGTGTGGAGAACAGTTTCTTCGTGCATGGTGTTTATTTCCTGACCCCGATTTTCTTGAGGTATTCTTCTTGGAGCATCCCGACGCGGTCGTCGTTGGTGACCTCTCCTCCGGTTCCATGGAACGAGATTTTTGCTCCGAGGAATTTGGAGATCGCCTCGATTTTTCCTGCGGCGTTTGTGATTTCTCCGTTGTTTTGGTAGAAGAGCGCGAGGACGGCTTCCTCTTCGGGGGAGAACGGGGGCGATTCTGCTGGCGGGAACTCGAAGGCCTTGGCGGCCTCCACGACTTTGGTCATGTGGGCCTCCGCTTCTTGGGGTGTGTCGAATTGCGCGGGTGTGTTGATGACCGGCCGCCCTTCCAGCGTGGTGATCCATCCGGCGTATTTCCCGGTGTCTGTGGAGGGGCCCCCGTGGGTGATGACCATCTGGCTGGGATCTGCGTGTTTGAGGCTGAGGAGTGTTCCGAAGGTGAGTCCGGCGAGGATTGGGTTTGGTTTGTGCATGGTTGTTAGGGTAAAGTGCCCATCGGGCCGTGGAGTGCGGCTCTTGGGAGGAAGGGGCGCCAGTTTCTTTTGGTGAGTTCGAAGCGGATTTGGCATCCACACAGTTTCGTGATGCCGGGGGCTTTGCACCAGCGGCATTTGGCTTTCCGCAGCCCGTCTCGGATCTTTC
>Ga0247844_1009637_pt1 | contig 10022 bp, 8 predicted proteins | sample LaCtaG_FD_192421 | JGI IMG/M metagenome (GOLD analysis project Ga0247844, IMG submission 192421) | Freshwater microbial communities from meromictic Lake La Cruz, Castile-La Mancha, Spain - LaCruzMarch201714.5m_1 | ecosystem: Environmental > Aquatic > Freshwater > Lake | place: Spain: Castile-La...
TGCGCAAGATTTGCTGTCACGTTTTGACGCACTGCTGTTGATGGGTGGGCCTGATGTCGACCCAATGATGTACGGCCAAACTGCTTCGTCGCAGGTGTATGGCGTGTCACCCCAACAAGATCAATTCGAAGTGGCAATGCTGCAAGGAGCTCTGGCCAATCAGTTGCCTGTGTTGGCCGTATGTCGTGGCATGCAGTTAGCCAACGTGGTGCTTGGTGGCACGCTCGTACAACACTTGGCTGATTTGCCAAACGCTGCAACCTTGGTCGCGCATGCGCCTGGCGAATTTCCAGTTGGTGCTGAGTTCGTTGTGCACGATGTAGAGCTCACCGCAGAATCGTGGCTGGCAAGCGCCACTCAGTCACGCCAGGTGCAAGGTGCATCGTTTCATCATCAAGGTATTGATCGGCTGGCGCCAGGTTTTCAGGCTGTTGGTTTTGCACCCGACGGGTTGTTGGAGGCCGTTGAGCACGACGAGCATCGCATCGTGGGCGTGCAGTGGCATCCAGAAGACACTTCTGCTGACGATCCCGCCCAGCAGGGTATTTACGACGCTTTCGTCGAGTGGGCCCGACGTAACTAAGTAGTTGGGCGTTGCGGCATCGCCCAGCGCACAACACGAGTGATTGCGTTGCCGAGTGGTCGCAAGGCGAGTCGTTCGGTTACTGGCAGATACGGCAGGCCGAGATGCGGGCGCGACCAACGGGGCAATGTGGACAGCGTGGCTGCTACCAAGAGCGAATATGCAGCACGCGCCACGAGTGGTAGCGGTGGCTCAAACAACAAATAGCGCATCGCGTCCCGTGACTCTTTGGTTCCCCGCACTTCACCGCGGTACGACGAGATTTGATCACGCAGTGCACGCACCGACTCCGGTGGTGCAGTCACACCAAGTTTGCGGGCGATAACTGCGGTGTCTTTGACGTATTCATCACAGCCCGACGCATCCAGCGGAAGCTCGCCAAATTGCTGGTGGGCGGCAAGAAAACTGTCGATTTCGATGATGTGTACCCAACGCAAGAGGTGAGGGTCGCGTGCGGAGTACGGGCGTCCATCACTGGCCACCCCAACCACGCGCTCGTGCACTCGATTGACTATGTCAATCGTGCGCTGGGCTTCGGTTGCCGGGCCGAACGAGGTGGCAGCAAGAAAATCTGCGGTGCGTTGCAGTCGCCCCCACGGGTCGTTGCGATAGTCGGAGTGTTGTGCAACACCCGCCATGGCAAGCGGATGCAATGACTGCACAAGAAGTGCGCGCATGCCACCGATGAACATTGCTGCATCGGCATGCACCCGACGAATCGGGCGATCCTCAGCGAACCAGCGTGGTGCAGATGGCTCGAGTAGTTGCATCATGCGCTGTTCGCCTTCGGGGCCAGCGACACGGTCACGCAATGCCTTGGTCAACGATTCGCGAACCGTTGCCACCGCTTCATCCACAGCGGAGCGATTCAATTTCATCCCTTCATCGTGCCATCACTGAGTGAGCCGTGCCTCACGAGGCGGTTCAGTACCCTGAAAGACGTGCCACAAACACCATCCAGCAACGATGCGATGCCTCGCTGGGTGCCGCGCGCAATCATGTTGCTGTGGCTGGGTTTCTTGGGCACGATTCTTATCCAGGAACTCTGGGATCGCTTGTTTGGCTTCTTCCTACTGTTGGTAATTTCGTTATTTTTGGCACTCGCCATCGAGCCGGGAACCAATCGGCTGGCTCGGCGGGGGATGCGCCGTGGAGTGGCAACCGGCCTGATCTTGGCCGTGGTAGCTGTAGCGGTGTTTGGTTTTATTGCTGTGATGGGGGCACTCGTGGCTGACCAAGCAAACGAACTTGCCGAGAATCGTGACGACTATGTCACCGATGTGGTGGCATTTCTCAATGAGAATTTTGGCGCCAAACTTGAGGCTGGCGAGATTATTGACTCGATTGATGACCCGCAGGGCCCCGTGCGCGAATTTCTCAACTCGCAAGCCGACCGTGCCGTCAAACTTGGTGTAACGGCGTTCGGCACACTGTTCCAGGCGTTTTCGATTTTGTTGTTCACGTTTTATCTAGCCGCAGATGGCCCACGCTTGCGGCGCACCATTTGTCGCTGGCTACGACCCGAGCGACAACGAGTGGTGCTTGACGTGTGGGAACTTGCTGTGCAAAAGACCGGTGGGTATCTTTCGTCGCGTGCCATTTTGGCGGTGGTGTCGTCGTTTTTGCATTGGATTGCGTTCCAAGCCATTGGCACACCAGCCCCAGTTGCCCTGGCGTTGTGGGTTGGTGTCATTTCGCAGTTCTTGCCTGTGATTGGTATTTATGTAGCAGGTCTCTTGCCACTACTACTCACGGCAATCGATTCACCAATCAAGGGCTTGTTCGTCCTCGGCTTCATCGTCGTATATCAGCAGATTGAGAACTTCCTCATTGCGCCAAAGATCACGGCCCAAACCATGCAGCTGCACGCTGGTGTCGCATTTGCCTCGGCAATAATCGGCGGTGCCGTGCTCGGCCCGACTGGAGCAATTCTCGGTTTGCCGGCAGCAGCAGTGATTCAAGGAATTTTGACTTCGGTGGGTAACCGCTATGAAGTCGTTGATGACTCGCCGGGTGTCAGCGAATGATGCGCCGAGTGTTGGCTATGCCGCTCGCCTTGCTGCTGAGTGTGGGGTTGTTATTGGCTGCTACCCCCGTTTTTGCAGCACAAGATTCGGGGTCACAAGATTCGGGTACAGCGTCAAGCCCCGCGACTGTTCCCGCGACTGTTCCTGAGACTGTTCCTGCGACTGTGCCTGCTGCTGTGCCCGGAGGAATCGACCTGTTTCCGTTGCCATCAATTGCACCAAGCATCACCGAAACATTTCGATTCAAGCCTGAACTGCCACGCAATTCTGGTGTCGGTCGCCGTGTTGTGTACAGCAACTCACTCCAGTGGGTGTGGGCAATCGATGAAGACGAAAATGTCGTGCGTTCAATGCCGGTGTCGGGGCGCCGCGGTGTGCCTGCTGCAGGCACCTACAAAGTGACTTCGCAGTCGACGTGGTCGTACAGTCTTGATCTTGTCGGCGTGGACTTTCGATGGATGACTCGCTTTGCCAAAGGCCCAGCTGGTGGCAACATCGGCTTTCATGAGATTCCCCGCAAGAATGGCAAAGCCATGCAGACTGAATCCCAACTGGGGTCATTTGCCGGCGCAGGCTGTATACGAATGTCCACTATGGACGTGAAATTTTTGTATCAGTGGGCCAAGCTCGGCACACCAGTAGTTGTTACGCGCTAATGCACCGTCGTTAGAACAGTGCCATCTCTTGTTTGAAGAGGTCAAGCCCGAGGTTGCCGAGGCCGAGCGCGTAGGTGTGCCAGGCGCGCAAGTCAAAATCGTTGCCGTGTCGAGCCTTTGCTTCGTCGCGCATTTGTAGCCACACTCGTTCGCCCAACTTGTACGAAATTGCTTGTGCTGGCCAACCAAGGTAGCGGTCAATCTCCGAGCGATTGAACGCTTCATCGCTAGATGATCGTGCCGACATGAACTCAAATGCCAGTTGTGGGTTCCAGGCTTCGCCAGCATGCCACGGCCAGTCGTTGGGGATTCGCTTTTCACAGTGCATGCCGATATCAACGACAACTCGCGCCGCCCGAAACGCTTGCGCGTAGAGATAGCCGAGTCGGTATTCGGGTCGATCAAGAAAACCAAACTCGTCCATCAAGCGCTCGGCATACAGCGCCCAACCTTCACCGTGTCCGCTGACGAATTCGTTGCGTTGAAATCGCGAAAGCTTCTCGCGGTTCACCACTGCCATACCAATTTGCAGGTGATGGCCTGGTACACCTTCGTGATATGCAGTGGTTGGCTCGCTCCACAATGCAAATCTGGTGCGGCCATTTGCCGGATACCAAGTGCTTCCGGGCCGAGTGAGGTCTTCGCTGGGTGGCATGTAATACTGCGCCGCAGCACCACCCGGTGGTGAGATCTTTGCGTCGATCTGGCGAATTGACTGAGGAATATCAAAGTGGTCGCCATCGATGAGAAAGTCCATGGCTTGATCCATGAGGTCCTGTAGCCACAACCGCAGATTTTCTTCACCCTCGATCGAATGCTCTGGTGCAGTATCGAGATACTCGCGTACTTCGTCGAGTGATGCCCCGGGCTTGACAAGACCGGCACATTTTTTGAGTTGTTCATCGAGGCGTTGTACCTCCGCCAAACCCCACTCGTATGCATCATCGGCATCCACACTCATGCCCATGTAGCGCTGGCGCGCCAGCGCATGGCGTTCTTCTCCGACACCGTCGCGTGGGTCGGCCACTGGGGCATAGTCATTGCGGAGAAATGCTGCAGTAGCAGCCAGCGCTGCTGACGCCTGAAGCGCTGCAGCCTGCAACTCGGCGGTCGGGGCGCCATTCGTTGCGTTGGCTTGGTTTGCTAGCGCTGTAAAAAACCCAGGCGTACTTGCTGTGCCTGCCCAGCCATCGAGCATGTCGGCAACTGCGAGCACTTGTCGCCGTGGTGCCACGATGTTGCGCTGCATGCCAAGTCGCCACGACTCGCACATGCCACTAAATGCCGCAGGCACATGCGACATTCGCTCGGCGATGGTGTGCCACTGATCGGGTGTATCGGTGGGCATGAGGTCGAACACTGAACGCGCATAGTCGACGTTGCCGGCCAGCACACGAATCGCCCGCAGATGTTCACCTGCGGCAAACTCGCGCTCAGACATCTCTAGAGAGTTGCGCAGCACACCTGCTGCGAGCCGATCGGTATCACTCGATTGGTTGAGCGAATTGAGTTTCGCCAGCGTCTGTCGACTGAGCGACTCCATCGCCTCGTGGCCAGCAGGGCTGAAGTCGGTCATGAGGTGATCGCTGCCGGCGATGCCGAGCCCCGTAGCAAAGCCCGGGTCGAGTTCAGCAAGTCGATCGATATAGGCATCAGAAAGTGCAAAGACGGGTGATTCCATGACTTGCACCCTAAGTGGTGTGATGTGCGAGGCTCAAGCCGTGGAGACATCTACGAATCGCAAGCGTGTGTTGGTAACGGGGGCCTCGTGCGGTATCGGTGAAGCTTTTGCCCACTGGTATGCCGAACGGGGCTTTGAGGTGGTGCTGGCTGCGCGCAATCTTACCGAGCTCACCCGAGTGGCAGCAGCACTGCAGGCCCGGGGTGCAATCACCCAGGTGATCGTGGCAGATTTGTCTCATAAAGATGGTGTCGAAGATGTGGGCGCACGTTGCGGGTTGCTAGACGCAGTCGTATTGAATGCCGGCATCACCCATGCAGCAACAGTGGGCTCTTCGAATCGTGATCAACTTGATGCGCTGGCATATCTCATGTCGGCGGGTGTCGTGCGACTGTGTGAAGTGGTAGTTCCGGGCATGGTGCAGCGTGGTAGTGGGGATGTAGTCATCGTCTCGAGCATTGCTGCCTTCACACCAATGCGAAAAGCAGGCCCGTACGCAGCAGCAAAATCGCACATCACTGCCTACGCGCGCAGCCTGGCCTTGGAAGTAAACGACAAAGGTGTTCGCGTTACAGCTGTTTGCCCTGGTTATGTGCACACCGACCTGCATCGACGAGCAGGTCTAGATCATCTCTCGCGCAAGGTGCCCGGCTGGATGTGGCTAGACCCCGATGATGTAGTGCGGGCAACGCAGCGAGCCCTACGTAGGGGTAAGACCGTTATTGTTCCAGGTTTGGTGTATCGCCTGGTGTTGCCGTTTTTGTCGTCACGCCTCACCCAGCGTGTGTGGCGGCGTTTGACACGGCGCTCGTAACACTGTGTTATTGATTGGCCTTGTCGCGTAGATGTCCACCAACGTGGCCAATGACGACTCGTCGTTGTTTTACATCAAGATAAAAATAGATTCGCGCGTCGTTGCAACGAATATGTGGGCCTAGTTGTACAGCAGCATCATTCCAGATGATCGTGTAGTCGCTCCCGAACTTGTTGATTGCATTGTCGCTTACCGATGGCGCAAAGTTGAACTTCTCGGTGCAGTAGGTATTGAACAAATGAGGCTCGATATCACCACGGCGCAGGCGGGCCGCCAGATTGTTGAGTTCGACCAGGTTGCCGAGGATGCGCTGGTTAGTCGCAGGAGAGAACTGCAGCCTGCCCAGTCGAGTTTCTACTTCGGGATGAAAATCCAAGTTGCTGCACATGCCTTTGGCGCGTGAGAGCACACCAGCAGTGTTGTTCCACTGACTTGGATCGTCACGAAGAGAGAGGAAGTCGGTAAGTGAGTGAAGGTAGCGGTCGCGGTCCTCGGCAATTTTTGCACTGAGGTGCTCGGTGGTGGTCAGGTTTTCATAAAGTTCGTCATAGTCAGACTGCACTTCGGTAACGCGTTGTTCAAGCTCCTGGTTCTTGCGACGCAACTCGCCAACTTCTGGCGAAGATGTGCTGGCAACCACCTGTTGAATCGGGACTTGTGAGGCGCTTTGAGCGCGGGTGGTCGGGCGCGGCAACAAAGGGAGTGCACCAACTGCTGCTGCGATCAAGTCGTTGACGACCTGCTCGTCATCTTTGCCGTGATACTCACTCAGTACGGTGCCGCGAACGGACCGCGGCCAGGCCACGAGAACCCAGCTGGAACTCACTTTGCGTGTGCCATAGAAGTCGTTGAAGCCAGCTTCGGCTTGTGCAGTGGTGAGGTGGTGCACGTGGGCAATACCAGTCAGCACCCGAGCCGTATCTGCAGTGGTGTTCGCATTGGCACCCTTGGTGCTGGTGCACTCAATGACCAACGGCAGGCGCCGCGAGGGGGCTTCGATGAATGCGGCAATGGCTGCGCCTTCATCCTGAGTCGATGCGCGACTCAGATTGGCCGACACAACTTGCTGCGCGTCACGGACGCGCAGTTCGCGCGCAACATTGGATACGAGTGTGGTGAGAGCAGGCGAGGGCCGTTCGGTACGGGTGCGAGGCAAAATCAGTTGACCAGTTGGTCGTACTTCACGGCGCACATCCACACAGAGATCGCCTCGTGGATTGTTGAACATCGAGATAAGTGTGACTTGTCGTGCGTCATCTGCCGGATGTTGCTCTGAGATGTCGACACGAAAGACCTTGTCGCTCACGCTGCTACGTGCATTTACCTGAGTGGTGTTCGTGCGCTTATCGTTCGGCCAGGTTTGCTCGAGCCAAGGTTCGACAACTTGGCCAACCGTTTCACGCAGGGCAATCTCGGTAGCTGCATTCTTTGGCTTTTGAACGATGAGCGTTACTCCATAGACGGTAAGCATCAACGATTAACTATCGACTTAACACAAGCTGAAATTCGAGCACACCTGAATCCTCGGTCGAAATTCCAGGAATTGATGGGTTGGGTATCGACCAGTCAGCAAACACAACGGCGACTTCACCAGCGAGAACAATTTGTGAGTCTCGAACCGTGCTGACAATCGTCACGTCTACTGGCTTGGTAACACCACGTAAAGTCAGCGAACCACTTGCTTGGTGGGTCACGGTGCCAGCGAGCGCAGCTGGGTCGATGGTGATTGGTGAGGTGAGCACAAAGCCAGCAGTCGGATAATTGAGCACATCCATGATGCGGCTTTCGAATTGCGCGTCGCGCCTCGGGTCGTCGCTTTTTACGGTGGTCATGTCGGCGGTGAACTCGGCGTTAGTAACCGTGAGGTCGGTAATGGTCACGCTGCCCGTTACCCCGCTCGTTCGCCCAACGGCAGTTACCCGCTGGCCGAACAACACTTCGTTGACTCGGTACCCAACTTGGGATTCAGCCACGACATTCCACGTGCCATCGGCATCGCTAAGAACCGGGGTCGGTACGGCACTTTGGGCTGCTGTGGCACCGTCAATTGATGTGGTGGTGGCCTCGCTCACGAAACTGTCGGCGGCTGGCTCGCGAACGAAGTTGATGTAGGCCCACGGCCCACCAACCACGGCTACGGCCGCTAACACAACGACTCCGATGACGAGTTTCCAGCGGCGTGACATGCCTCGCAGGTTACTGTTGCTCGGTGACGTTGGCGAACCTGTCGGGCTCAATCGCTGCGTTGTTGGGCGTCGTGTTCATCTGGCCTCAAGTGATTCGGGTGTATGCCAAGCAGAGTGTCGAAGGCGTCTCGGGGCTATCTCACTTGATCGGTCTGTCAGGAACACTGATGTGGTTCACCTATGCAATCAGCACGCGGAGTCTGCCGATGCTGATTTCGAATGCAAACATTGAAATTGCAATCATCGCCTTGATGGTGATGCTGGTGCGCAAGCGAGCGCTGCCGTTGTGGCTGCCCGTTACCGTTTTTGCAGTAAGTGCCGCGTATTGCATTGTGTTGAATGCCGTGGCACCGTCAGCAGTAGGAATCACTGGCGTGCTCATCGGCACGCCAGCAATTTTGCCCCAGGTGTGGCGTGCCATTCGCACCGAATATCTGCTGGGAATCTCCGCGTCGTCGTACTTGCTCTTGGCAACGATGAGCCTTGGCTGGTTTACCCACGGCATCTTGATAGATGATGCAATCGTTGCGTACCCGAACTTTTTGTTGGCACCCAGCGCACTATTTATTGCTTGGAAAGCCTGGTCGTCGCAGCGCCGTGCTGCACAAATAAGCGTGTCTTAGCCCAGCGTGATGGTGGTGGAAACCGTCCCGGCGCGCTGATGTGATGCGGTAAGCATCAACTTGGTGCCACTGTTGGCGCGTATGAGCCAGGTTTGCAGGTGTCGATCCGGTGTGCCGTCAGACATCATTCCGCCATCCAACAAGAATCTGGCACGACCATCTAGTTGGCCGATTCGCACACGTGCCTCGCCCTCCACAAGGTCGACCGCAGTGCCGTCGGCATTGTTGATTTCCACCACGCCAGGAAGCACGATTTTTTTGTTGCGCGCATGCTGGGTAACGGTGGTGGAGAGCCAACCAGTGTTGGCAACACCCAGACGCACGCGCCAAACATCAGCACCGACCGGGGTTGCATCGGCGAGTTTGATTTCTAGCCGTGGTGAAGCCATTGCCTGATAGATGGCCACCTCGGCATGGGGTGCCACTTCGGCTTTCAGCAGTGACGCTGGGGCGTTACTCCATATATAGACAGCATTGGCACCGCCGAGTTCCACCTTGCCCAATTGCGGGTGTTCATAGGGGTACCACGCAACGAATGAACCCGGGGCATGGGTATCGCTCCAAGCACAAACGGCTAGATCCTGTGCGGGTGTCGGGCCGACATACCACCAGTCAGTTGGCGAGTGTTCGCCAGTGGCATGGAAAATTGCATCCCAGAATTCCGTGGTCCACGAATACACGCCGAGATGGTCGTACGCCCAGTCGTCACCAGCACCACCCATCACATTTGACTTGTCCCAGGTGAGGTCTTCGTACACCGAGTGCACGGGGTACGACGTGAGTGGCGTGGAGTGCTCACCAAATTTTTTGAAGATGAACAAATCATTGGGTGGCAATTTTGCATCGGGAAGATTGCTACTTGGGCGCAACATGTAACCGCCTGCAGTGTGGAACGCGTTGTAGCCACACACATTGGGCCGCGCTTTTACTGCCCGCACGAGCGAGAGCACCTCGGGTTCACTCATCGGGTGGTCACCAGAACCAAGCACATCAACGCCCCAACTTGCTGGGAAGTTGCGGTTGAGATCTAGCCCGGCTGGGTCGCGTGGCTGGTCAACGGTGAAGCCGTCATAATTTTCGATGAGACCTTCAGCGAGCAGCCGATAACGCTGCACACCAGTTGGAGCACCAAGTGGCCCGACAGCAATCATCACGCGTGGTTCATCTGGGTGTTGCATCCAGCCACCGTCATCATCGGCGATACGCATGGTGAGAATGCGACCGTCACCATCAATGTCTTGCATATGCAGACCGGGCCAACGGTGCCCATCACGCCATGGCCACGAGCGCACACTTGATCGATGAAATAATGGCCGATCAAGAAGAGCATCTTCGACCCCGTCAGGGTTCACCCGCGGGGCAATATAGAACGTGCGAGTGCGCAGTGCCTCACGCACTGTTGCATCACCCGCAACATGCTTGGTCACCAAGTAATGGATGATGTAAAGAGCA
>Ga0247844_1009638_pt1 | contig 10022 bp, 18 predicted proteins | sample LaCtaG_FD_192421 | JGI IMG/M metagenome (GOLD analysis project Ga0247844, IMG submission 192421) | Freshwater microbial communities from meromictic Lake La Cruz, Castile-La Mancha, Spain - LaCruzMarch201714.5m_1 | ecosystem: Environmental > Aquatic > Freshwater > Lake | place: Spain: Castile-La...
TGACCCCTCTCAATATAGCTTTTGATTCGTAACTGTCGTCTTTGGGTATGTGAACTGTTTCTATATAATGCCCATTGTCATCACAAGCTACAAAACTAAACAGAGGTCTTACTAATTGCACCTGTGCTAGAAACTGCTCGAGCTTGGGCGACAACTCTAAGTCCTTATTTTTAGTAGACAAGTTAGACCTGTCAATTTTAATTATGCCAGTCATACATTTCCTTAGAAGTTAAATTTAGCTAGGATTGAGTCAACCTTTTGCTTGACTGCCTCACGAGCAGTAAACGATTCACGCAAGTCCGATACATCGTAGCCCTTGATAGTCGCCTCAAGTTCAGCACGAGCCAACTCTAGCTTGGGGTCTTGGGTGATGTTCAAGTGCTTCAACATATTGATAAGCTCGGTAGCGTTATCCATTAGCGAGTCACGGAATATGCGTGGCTTTAGCACAGTCCCGTGGGTAAGAGGGTCGTCGCTTGGAACCTCGTCGTATTGAAGTCTGTCGCTCATGCGGGTAAGGCAGTCATGCAACCTAGCCCAAGCGTCACGCATTGCGTTATTGAGCCGTTCTTGGTATGCCGTGTCACAGTTTGCGAGTATTTCCGCCTTAGCTTCTTCGTTAATATCAATGCGGAAGTCACCCGCAGTCGGCACTGGGAAGAAGTTATATGAGAACTTGAATCTGTTTCTCAGCGTATGGACTTCGGGATACTCTGCCCTGTCAAACAAATCGCCCAACTGAAAAGCCGCAGCGATCACTAGGTTCGGATACGAGTCGATGAACTTATCGACCAACGCCATGTAGTTGTTCTCCAATACATTCAACTGTTCCTTGTATGTTATGAAGTTAGACATGGGGATCAAGCGTGAGCCGTTGTCAGACCAAGGTAGAGTTTGTGACAAGTGCCATGTTCTAGCACCCGATGCGTATTTGAGGATTGACTCCAACACACCTGTGCCTGCCATCAGGTTCTTGTTCACATTGACTGTGGATACCTTGGTATTCTTCGCATTATCTACCTCGGCAGATACCTTCTTGTCCAACTTGCGTGCAGTCCAACTGCTGATACTTAGTTCGACTAGCATGGCTGATGATGCAATACTGATTGAGTTATTCATTTGTATTTCCTTCTGTTAATGGTAAGGACATAGTGTCATCGTGACACTTTGTCTTTTGGTTGTAAAACTTAATAAGGTGTTGTATTGCTTGAGAATAGGTTAGCTTGAACCCAAGCTCTATACTCATAACATCTTTAACAAGCACAAGCATCTCAACTGTTTCAGGGTTGAGGCTTACATTTATCTTGCCGTCTTTGGTTCGACCTTTTGGAACTTGCGTAGTCATGATTTCTCCTTATTCAACATGAACGATTTTGCCTACTACTGATTCACTGAAATTCCGATTGCCTTTGATGCACCATAAGACAGGTGACTCAATAGCCCAGTTGCTTGGGTCTTGATGTCCAATGTATCCGTCGGTTAGCATAATTAGGCACTCAGGTTTCATGTCGTGCTTTTTCATGAACTTAGGCACACAAGCAGGCTCAGTCCCACCGCCACCCGCAGGCTTGGTAGTTTCAATCAAACCTGCAAGTTCATTGTCCCGATAAGTTTCTCGTGATGCCACATGGGTATCCCAATACAAGATGTCGATAACTTCAGGGCTGACTTCATCACAGATAGACTTCACCTCAGATAAGAACTGCGTCAACTCCTCAGTCCCGATAGAGCCTGATGTGTCAATACCAATCGCAATACCACCTACCTTGTCAGAGTAAGATGACGGCATGATTAAGTCCGAGGCAAGATACCGCTTGTGCAGTCGTTTCCATGTAGTCTTGTCCTTGCCTTGCATGGCAGTCTTAACAAAATCACGCAGGGCTTCTCGCCAATTAACCTTTGGCACTAGCATCTCGTCAATCTCACGAGATACATTACCGCCCATCTTACCCACGAGCATAGAGCCTTGACGCAAAGCTTGCTCTACTTCCTTGGCGACTTCTTCCTTCTCCTGCTCAGACATATCTTGAGCCTCGTCCCAATCGTGTCCGTCTAAGGAGTCTTTACCACCGCCACCGCCACCACCGCCTTGTTGTTCTTCTTCAAGGATTTTGAATACTTGCCCTGAGTCCATACCACGAAAGCGTTCATCAATAAGACCTAGCACATTGCCATTTGCGTCGGTTGGGAAGTCCGTCATTTTATTGTCGGGGTCATAGTCTTTGATTTGCAGATTGATAACATAGTCGCAAGCCATGTTAGCTAGTTGTGCGTTCCTCTTACGCAAAGGTTGCCACACTACCAAGTGACGATAAGCCTTGTGCATATTCTCATGCAAGATAAGAAAGGCTAGTTGCTTGTCGTTCAAGCTATCGACAAACCTTCGGTCGTAGGTCACATCAACACCATTGGTGTGAGCCGTGCCAGTAAGAGTCTTGTCTTTGACTTTGACCTTGCCAATCATGAACAAGCCTGAGAACAAACAAAAGTTTGGGTGTTTCATTAGTTGCACATGGATTCGTTCGATCCGTTGCTCTGCTGTTAGTTGAGCCATTGCATTTTCTCCTCGTTAGGTTTAACTTCAATATTTAATTCTTCGTCTTCTTCGGCTTGCTCTACATAGTCACATACTGCTTGAGTAAAGAGTCGGATAGCCTCATGTGGTGGCACATTGGCGTGCCCTAGCATGGTGTTGATGAGCATGGTAAACAATACTGACATAACCATACCCACTTCCATATCCTCTTTCTCAAAGTAAGAGCCAAGCGTGTCGGCAATGTATTTCAATTGCTTTTGCCGTTCATCTACTTCTTCTGCACTAATTGCTTTTACATCCATGTGTATCTCCTAGGTTGAGACAAAGTGTCACCATGACACTCTGTCGGTTAGAACAAGTATTGATTCTCACGCATCCAATCCACAAAGGACTGACTTGTCAAAAACATCTTCTTCTTGTCGTCGTTCTTCATACCTGTCAAGCAGAATACAGACTGCAACTCTTTTGGAGTCCGCTTGAGATACTCAAAGAACTTATTGATTGTTTCTCTGTCAACACGCTGAACTGCTGAGAAAGCTAGCAAACACAAGGCGGCGGGACTTGTTGGAACTTGAGCAGTCTTGGGGTTCTTACAGATTTCTTCCCACGATGGCAAAGAATCTGCAACATCAACGAAAGACATTAGTTCACGAGCAGAGTAAGCACCGATAGTGCCTTCCAACGCACAAAGGATTGCATTAGTGGTTGAAGAGCCACGGATCTTAAGAATATTTGATGCTCTCTCAAGGGAACGAGGGCTGACAAAAGCCTTCTGTGGTTCTTTCGGTTGAAAGATATGGTGATTGCCTGTCTGTGATGGGTCTAGGTATGTGGCTAGAACTTGGGGGTTCTGCTTAACCCATGCTAGAACTTCAGCAACAATATCGTTCTTGACTGCCCACTCGCCCCATGAATGTGGCTCGATAGACCCGTCGGCATTAAAGCCTGCGGATGGTTTCTTGATGTGAACAACGCTGACACGATTGCGTGTATGGGAACGCATTACATCATTGACCCCGTCCGTGCTGTAATTACCAGCCGTTACGACTATCGTATCCTTGTGCAATGGGATACCCATAACTTGCCTTGGGTGATTAAGCATAGGGTGCAACATATTCTGCACACCCAATGGTGCTTTGGTAATCTCGTCGATAAAGATAACGAGTGGTTCGCTAAGATGAAAACCCCACATCTCATTTGGATAGATGCGAGTAGTCTTGGTAGCATGATCAGGGATAGGCACACCCAACTCACCCAACTCAATGTTTGGTGCGTCGATATACACACCACGATAGCCTGTGCGTGCCACAATGTTTTTGTGCATTGAGGTCTTGCCCACACCCATCTCACCCATCAAGTGAATTGTTCCTTCACCACCCAATGCAACGATCATATCTTCTGCTTCTTTGAGGGTTGCAGATTTACTTAGTAATACTTCAGCCATTTTTAATTTCCTTAAGGTTATATTTAATTAAAGACATAGTGTCGTTGTGACACTTTGTCCTACTCATACTGCTCTGATAACACATACTTCTTATTTGAATCATGAAACGCTTTACCTACTTCTACTTCTTCTTTTACAAACAACTTATCCCTGAAGTGATGCTTTAGGAACTCGTCAAAAAACTTCTTCAACTCTCGTGGCGAGCAATGAGTTTGGCTAGTCCGATAGCTGTATCTGCCTGCTATTCCAGCAAATAGTTGCATCAGGTTGTAAGCTAACTCCAAATCCCCAGATTTATTAAAATCATCCAATGCTTTAATAACGCTTGCTCGGTTGCTTTTGAAATCAGGTTTGTTATTCCAATTAAAGGCAGGTATGAGATCAATTTGCTTTAGCTTTAGATACTCTTTAACCTTTTTCAGCCCGTCAACATTACCTAGGTTGTCGTCCACACCCAATGCGGTGCAAGCGTAGTCAAGGAACTTCTTGTGTTGCCTACGCAAGCCGTTCATCTCTTTACGATTAAGCCTGTAAATATATTCTTTATCTTTTAGAGATGGTTCGTAGTCGCCCTCAACAAGACTAAAGGTTGTCGGCTTGACAAGACTAAAGGTTGTCGGCTTGTCATCATGGATTACAAAGCTTTGACCTTTCTTGTTGACGAAATACCACTTACCCCGCATTGAACCAACTTTGGCTAGTCCCATCAGAGCATAGGTGACCATGTTCATCACCGATACACCCCGATAGGATTCACCATGAAACACTAGGTCGCCACTAGGGTAGAAGTCAATAATATCCCTGCCGTAGATAGCACACGAATACACTTCTGCGAACTGACCTAGTGGGTGATCCGCAGACTCTATACTGACTGTCTTTTTGACAATATTCACCCAACAATAGCGTCGCTTGTCGCCCAAGGGTCGGACATTATCTCTACCCCTGATTGGGACTACCTTGTCATAGCGTTCCTTTGCTTGAGCATAGTTTAATATCGGCTTTATGCGAGCCGAGTTGTAGCCTTGGTGATAGAGCATTACTTGCCCCCCTTGAACAAGATGGACTCGTAATGCTCGATCAAAATCTTGAGTCTGTGGTTCTCTGTCATGAGTTCGTTGTGAATGTTGGTGGTTTTGGTTGCACCCTCGGCAAGCCATTGGGTTGCTTTGGCTAGGCTTTGGGGTAGGTTAAAACTACCACCCCGTCTTTGGATTGCATCACGATATGGGGTATCCATGCCGTCGTCGTATAAGCCATCAACAATCTTGGGCTTTGCCACTTTTGCCACTTTTGCCACTTTTGCCACTTTTGCCACAGTTATCCCTGCCTTGAGTGCCTTGGCTTTCTTGGCTCTGCGTTGTAGCACCTTCACCCTTTTGGGGTTGCGGAGTTTCCACATGGCTGTGTGGATAGTGTTGACCTGCTTGCCTGTGGTGTTGGCAATATCAGGGGCTTTGGTAATACCATGCTCGATGCACCACTTGGCAGACTCCATGATGGACATGATTTTGAAGTCAGGCATTGTGGGTTGTGGGTTGGCAAGTTGTGCTTTTACTTCTTGCAATACTGCGTTTACTTCGGGTTTCATAACATACTCCTTTAGTTTAAGGTTGGGACTTAGTGTCGTTGTGACACTTTGTCCTACTTGAATAGCCATAAAGCAAATAGGATTGGAAGGGCTATGGCACACCCACCCCAAAACAAAGTCATAAAGAAATCAGAGAAGAACTCAAGGAAGTGTCTAAGATCAGACTTGTGCTTCTCTATTGCACACGCATACTCCACACCCTTGAAGGCTTCGTTCACACTACGATAGGTGCGACCTGCTACATGGTGTGGGTCAGCAGTCCCCCGATAGGTTCGCATATCTACCCCTTCTAGCTTTTCTACTACCATTTTTGGTTTTCTACCACTCATCTCGTATCTCCTTAAGTTGGTCAATGAGCACATCTAGGTTATGGATTGAGTTGAAAATGATTAGGTCAATGTGTTGCTTTTTGACACCACGCAAACGAGTAGTGCCCAAGGCAACAATCATTGCTTGAGCATTGGATATCATTTCGTTAACCATCTTCTTGTCGGTCATGTTGCACCCTGCAAGGCGGTGAGTTTGGCTTTCATAATGGCGAGTTCGGATTCCCCTTGCACATACTGCACAAGATCTTCCTCAGTCCTAATGCTGTCCTTGTTTAACTCAAGAACGACTTGGAACTCCCTGATTTGACTCAGTAATTCGCTGATGCGTTGCCCTTTGTAATATTCAGTCATCTTTTTGCCCTACTCATCTTAGCCATGGTGTCCATAGCGTTGTTATAGGCTTCTTGCCATGAGTCCGCACGATTGTTGGCTTGGACAAGTTTAGTTTTTAGGCTTAGAATTTCCTCGGCAAGTATGCGGTTTTGGTCACGCAACATACGCTCTCGGTCTTCCCGATCCTCTATGTCGTAGGCTTTTTGCCTGTCTTCGGTTGTAAAGGTTGTCATTTGATCTCCTAGGTTGGGACTTAGTGTCACTCTGACACTTTGTCGTTGGTTGCAAAGCGGTGGGAAAAACCCTCAAGAAACCCCGCTTTATAGGCTTCTTTGAGTTCTGATGCGTTAGATCTAGGCGACACCATGCCTGAGTTTGAGTCGTATTCCAAGGTGTAAGTCCACGCTTTGGTTATGGCAATAGACTCAATGGTTGGGGTTTCCTGCTCGGGCGGTTCGGTGTCGCAGTCAAAGTCGTCCTCAAATCTTGGCTCGTTTGGTTGGCTCATGCTTTGCCCTCCACCAATTTGACTTGCTCTACGATATGTGAGCAGATGCCTACCAAGGTGTTGTCATCACTCCATTCACTAGCAATGCGTAATGCCTCAATGTCATCTTCGCCTAGGGTTAATTGGATAGTTACTAATTTGTGTCCGTATTCGTTTGTCGTAATCATGTTGTCCTCTTGGGGTTTAGTTGCTTGAGCATCGCTAGGTCGGTAATGCAGACATAGTTTGATTTGTTTAGGGGGGCAATGGTGAACTTGCGTTCTTTGGCAATTTCCTCCCCACAATGGTGGCAAGTCATACGCAGACCATGAGTTTTGAGATGCTCGGCTCTGTCCTCGTCTACTTGCCTGCCGTAGCAGTTCGTGCATAGATAGCGGTGGGATTGGTGCGTCGCTGTCATACACCCGCCTGCTCTTTGGTTTGGATACTTGCAATGTTAATTGCGTCCATTACTTCCTTGGCTAGTGCAAGGTTCTCAGGGGTTGGGTATTTCAAGCAGAGCATGAATACTTTTTGTAGCGTTCCTGCTACATGGGCTTGTTGATTACTTGTCATATGTATCTCCGTTGTTAAGGACATAGTGGCGTTGTGACACTTTGTCGGTTGCGAGTTGTGCAGGCGAATTCCCACTCTATTAGTATACCACACCTAGTGGTATTTGTCAAGGACTTGTCCTACTTTGAGGGGGTTGTGTATTTAGTGCGTCGCTACGCAATTTTGAGGGGTTGTTGTGTCGCTAGGGGTGGAACTAATGGGTTTTTGCAAAGCAAAAACAAAGGGACAAAGTGTCGAGATGACACTTTGTCCGAGCCTACTAGGAACGCAACTGAGCCAAGAGGTCAGCAAGCAACTCCATGTCCTCAATGGAGTCAATCTCCGCCTTGACTTGCTTACGCAATTCTACGAGTTCAGACTTAGCACTTTTGCCTAAGTCCTTTTGGCGGGTTGCAAGTTCTTTGCTAATTTTCTTAGCGGACTCCAACTTGGCAAGGGTAGGATTAGCCAACAAGTGAGCCATCTCGGTTTGAAGGTCACTATCGGACTTCTGTGCAAAAACTGCCCGTGCCTTTGCTCGTTGCTCGGCTTTCCGCTTTGCTTCGGGGTCATCTGACTCAGGGATAACAATGCCCGACTCTTTGCGGATTCTCTGCCATTTGGACTTGATAGCGTCCTCGGTCTTGCCCGCTTGCTCAAGGGTTTCAAAGATACGAATACGACCCATCTCATAGCGTGACCATGTAGGCTTTGTGCCTAATACTAGAGCAATGGTTGCGATAGCCTCGGTGATAGTGTCTTCGCCTTCGTCCATTGCAAGGGTTGCAGATACCAACTGAGCGTCCTCTTGCTCGTCAAATTGAGCAAGCATATCGGCGGTTTTAATAACTGATTTCATAACAATCTCCATGGAGTGGGGTTTAGGGTAGGACATAGTGTCACTCCGCCACTTTGTCCGATATGAGCCGAAAACAATTTCCGACTCACAAATACAGTTTAACACACTCTGTGGGATATGTCAAGGACTTGTCCTATTTATTTTGCAATGTTCTGAAAATGAGGGTAATGTTCCGTAATGTTCTGTGTGCTTGGAACAATACAAAACCATGCTGGTATTGGCTTGGCGGTTAGATTAGATATAATGTTCTATTGTTCTATATAATATAATATGGGAACGGGGCGGGTTTTAAGAATAGCCCTGCACTCCGTGTAGGGGGTCTTGCTTCCCTAGTCAAATTATTTTCCTAATGTTATTTTTTTGGAACAAATGGAACAAATGGAACAAAGCGTGCAAGTCCTTGATTATAAAGACTTTGTATTGTTCCATGACACAGAACATTAGCAGAACAATACTAGGGTTTGTCCTAGTATACAAAGTCAGTAAAACCGATTATGCTCTGTGACAGAGCATAACAAAAGACAAAGTGTCATGGTGACACAATGTCCCAAGTGGCTAGTGCGTCGCTTACAACCAGTTCCCTTTATTTTTACGAAAAAAAACCCAGCCGAGGCTGGGTCAAATTACTACCATTGGAATTACTAAATATATTTACTGATCTCAATAAAAATGCAACGGGTTTTTTTAGAGTATCTGATTTCTAAATGAGTAAACCCAGCATTAGCTAATTGTTTAAATTGTGGCTTGTTTATATAACGCCCGTCTAATCCATTAAAGTAATCCACAATTCTAAAATCTTTATTGGCTTTTATATCGTCAAACAATGCCGACTGGCTTTTATAATCTCTGCCGTATGCTGGGATAAGTATTAGTGATTTCATTTTTTAGTGGGCTGGCTTTCACCAGCCCCTTCCATGGTTAGTTAGATTTCTGAATCTTCAGGAGTGTATTGCTCAAGGGTATGCAAAGCATCTTGCAAAAGGGTTTCATCTAAGCAATTTTTGACTGCTTGACTAACTTCCTTTTGCAATTCTTTGATCCCAGCCATACGATCTTTAAGGGCATCTCTATTTTTTTCACTAATAGCCTTGGATAATTTTGTAGCCTTGGCTAAATTTTCGGTTGTGGCTTTTGCCGTAAGCATAGCGATCTCATTCTGTAATTCAGATATGGGCTTGGCTTTTAGCTCATCTATAGCTAGCTGGGCTTTAGTGCGTTGATCAGCTTTTTTCTGACCCTCAACTGACGGGCTGGCTGGTTTAGTTAAACCAAATTTTTCATTAAGCCTAGCATAGAATCGCTTAACCATGGATTTGACTGTATCTGAATCCAACGCTACACCCTTTTTTACAGCATAGGATTGTTTTACTATTTCAATACCAGCAATCCAAATATGGTAATCAGCTTGCTTTACAATTTTGCCGTCGATCTCTACTGCGATCTCTACTGCTCTGGCAAAATCCTCAACAGCCTGATCCGCATCTACTTCACTTACTGCAAACAGATCACCAATATTATTAAATATTGATACCTGATCATCATCTAACTTGAATGTAATTTCATTCATTTTAATACTCCCGATCTTAGTTAATGGTGTAGAAACATTCCACACCTGAGATAAATCTTATCAAACTAAATGAGAAAAGTACAGGATTATTTTCATTTATTTAAAATATTTTATTGGCTGGTGCGTCGCATTACTTGGCTGGTGTGTCGCATTAATTAATAAAATTTTCGGATCAGACCCAGCCGGACCGGTGGCCCACTTTTGACCTGGGCAACTTTCGGCAGCTGACCACCAGGCACTTCGCGACCCGCAAACCCTTACCCCACCTACCCCCGACCCCCCCAACATACAATTAGCAGTCACTTGTACACCATGTATACAAGG
>Ga0247844_1009642_pt1 | contig 10018 bp, 7 predicted proteins | sample LaCtaG_FD_192421 | JGI IMG/M metagenome (GOLD analysis project Ga0247844, IMG submission 192421) | Freshwater microbial communities from meromictic Lake La Cruz, Castile-La Mancha, Spain - LaCruzMarch201714.5m_1 | ecosystem: Environmental > Aquatic > Freshwater > Lake | place: Spain: Castile-La...
CCTTGACAATTAACTTCAGAACCTCGACACGCGCATAGTGTTTGTCGTTGGCGGGCAAAATATGCCAAGGCGCCCGCGCGGTGTTGGTGTGCGTAAACATCTCGTTTGCGGCAACCGCATAAGCCTTGGCTTTGCGTCGATTGCGCCAGTCTTCTTCAGTGATTTTAAACTGCTTAAAAGGCGAATGCGCGCGCTCTTTGAAGCGCTTGAGCTGCTCTTCAGGCGTCACAGCTAGCCAAAATTTAAGCACAATCGTGCCCTTCTCGAACATCTGCTGTTCGAAATCATTGATTTCATCATACGCACGCGTCCAGGAAGCGCGCGTGATAAGTTTTTCAACGCGCTCAACCAGCACGCGGCCGTACCAAGAACGATCAAAAATTGCGATGCGACCTCGCCTAGGCACATTACGCCAAAAGCGCCACAAATAGGGCCGAGACATTTCAGGCGGCGTTGGGGCCGCAACAGGCATCACATCAAATTGACGCGCATCAATCGCTCGCGTCACACGGCGAATCGCCCCACCTTTACCCGCCGCATCCGAGCCTTCAAAGACCAGCGCCAACGCGCGTTTTTTAAACTCTTTGTGGCGGACAAGTTGAGCCAAGCGATTCTGCAACAGCAAAATCTGCGTTTCGTGGTCGCTCTTACTTAACGTGGCGCTGTGATCAAGCTGCTCAAGCCAGTTCACTTGCGGCTGAGTGACTGGCACGCTATCTGGCTCGTGAAACACCGGCACCCGAATCGCACCGACTTTTAGCGACGCCAACACTGCCTGCGCCGTGCGTACCATTCTGAGCTTTGGATCAGCACTGGGAATCACGACCCAAGGGGTGTGGGGCGCATCAGTACCAGCCAAGATCAACTGACTGGCGCGCCGGATCGAATTAAATTTCTTGTGTGCTTTTAAATCGAGCTTATCAACCTGCCATGCTGTGGAGGGGTTCGCTAACAAGTCGTCAATTCGCGCTTGCTGCGCATCACGCGACAAGTGAAACCAAAGCTTAAGAATTTGTACGCCATTGGCGGCCAAGGTTGATTCAAACCGCCTGACAAAAAGAATGTCTTGTTCAAGCGCTTCTAAGTTCGGATGCCTGCGAGCTGCTTCTTTAAATACTGAGGTGTACCGCGAACCAAACACGATCCCGATCTCACCTTTGGCAGGTAATTTCATCCAAAATCTGCGCGCGTCGGGATAGGCTCGATCCTCGCGGCTCGCCTCTGGAAAAGCGATCGTGTGAATATGGCGCGGATCCATCCACTCGTTCAGTAAATTAATCGTCTCGCCTTTACCTGCCCCGTCAATACCCGCGACCAAAATCAACAAGGCCCGATCTTTCAGCGCGATGTGACGATACTGTTCGTTCACCAACAGGGTACGCAAGTGTTGTTCAATTTTTTTGAACTCGTCTTGCGACAACTGCGGATCTGCTTCGGCTTCTTCAAACATTTTGGCGCTACCTTTAAAGTTCTTTGCGTGAAGTGAACGACGGTCAGTGACTGAGTTTGGCTGACTAAGCCGCTTGCAACGCCGCTAAGCGCGCAGCGCGCACCTTTTGTTTGATCTGATCGGGCGCACTGGCCGAGCGCGCGGCGGCACCGGCGTCGACTGCCAGCACGATTTGCAACCAAGACCGCCAGTCTGCACACACAACGCTTACCACCTCATCCACACCGCCAGCGGTTTGCAGCAGCGTTTCAAAACGTTCGGGCTTACGTAATGCATCGCACGTTTCAAACAACAACAATACCGCGTCTGCGTGCTCTGCGTCTTTCAACGCATGTCCCACTTCATTCAGGGGTGTCAGGCCATCGTTTGCGCCACCCTTGCCAGTTGAAAGCGTCTGACTCAATTGCAGCAGCGCCGCCAACACCAGCGGCAATAACCGCGCCATGTCAGCGCACTCTGACGGCACACGCAGCCGTGTAGTAAGCGCCTTAATCTCACTGGTCTCAAGGCATAACACCGCGTATCGCGACGCTAACGGCAAGCCTTGTTGTGCGACCCGATCCGCTAAATCCTTTACGCGCGAGCTGAGTACCAGCTCAGTCATGATTCGGCTCGCTGCGCCGACTTCAGCCAATAGCCCTAGCATCCGCGATGGTTGCTCAGACATTAAGCCGCGCGACAGCTCTTGCCAAACACGCTCTGGTACCAACGTATCGACCTCGCCCGAGGCAACCATTTTGTGGCACAGTACGAGGGTCTCTGGTGCCACGGCAAACTCAGTGAAGCGCGCCATAAACCGCGCCAGTCGCAAAATCCGCACTGGGTCTTCTTCAAATGCGGGCCCCACGTGTCGCAAGATTTTTGCGTGTAGGTCTTGCACACCATTTAACGGATCCACTCGCTCACCGCTCAGCGATTGGGCAATCGCGTTGACGGTTAAGTCACGACGCTTGAGGTCTTCTTCTAACGTCACCTCAGCACCGGTGTAAAACGTAAATCCTTTATAGCCTCGCCCCGACTTACGTTCGGTACGGGCCAGTGCATATTCTTCTTTGGTCATTGGGTGCAAGAACACCGGGAAATCGCCCCCCACCGGGATGAAACCCCGTGCCACCATCGCTTCGGGCGTTACCCCAACGACCACCCAATCGCGATCACCCGCAGGCAGGCCAAGTAAAGCATCGCGTACGGCGCCACCGACGATATAAACCTGCAGGCCCTCGGTGGCGTGATCAGTGCTCACGGCAAAGGTGTGCGACCATAAGGTTGAGGCACAATTTCACCCAACCGTTGTTTGAGCGACTGCGGTTGACCGCTAAATAACGCTGCGTAGTACACCGCGTTAGACATCACGGCCTTGACATAGTCACGCGTTTCGTTGAACGGTATGGTTTCGGCAAAGATCGCGCCTTCAACTTTACTGTCAAGCTTAGAGCGCCACAACATTGGGCGACCCGGCCCCGCGTTATAGCCCGCACTAGCCAGTACTTGCGACCCACCCAAGTCCGACAACACCATACTCAAGTACGTCGTACCCAATTTGGTGTTCGTATCAAAATCATTGACTTTCGCAGGGGTGAAATCTGTCATCCCAATTTTGCCGGCCACCCAGCGCGCCGTGGCGGGCATCAACTGCATTAAGCCCGAGGCGCCGGCCGACGAGCGCGCATCCATGATGAAACGCGACTCTTGGCGGATCAACCCGTAGACCCACGCGGGATCAACATTTATTTGCTGCGCCTGCGCAGATACACGACCTTCAAAGGGCGCAATATAACGCTGCGAAAAATCAACTTCTTTCACTGTGCGCTCTGACGTGTTGACCACGCGATCCAAGATGTTTTCGTGTCGCGCCACTTCAGCAGCGGCCATCAACTGACGATCCGTCATACCGCGGATGGTGAAGTTCCATTCGGGCACAGCATCACCGCGCCAGCCTCGTTTAAAGAGCGTCACAGCACGTTGCAGGCCTGGGTTCGCACGCGCCTGCGCGATCTCTTGAGCGGTGACGGGCGCAGGCCGCTCAGGCGCCACAATCTGGCGACCTAATTCTTCAAGTGCCAATTGACCATAAAAATTAAATTGTGCGGCGATCGAGGCATAGGCCTTTTCAGCGTCTCGTTTCTTGCCTGTCGCGGCTAAGCCTCGAGCGCGCCAATACACCCACGAGGCATCGGCTTTTTGTGTGGATCCCATCGCGTCAATGGATTGCAACACCCAGGACCAATCAATGTTGGCCTGGCGCAACGACGCGCGTACGCGCCATGCATTATTTGTGTCAGACAATCGTAACGAACCGGTTTCGCGATACCACCCATAGGCGCGGCTATCAAGGTTCATCATTGCCAACAACGCCATTTGCCCGTAAACCCATTGCAAATTTTGCTTGGGCAATTGCCCGGCCCAGGTGTCACGCACTTTGGCCGCCGTTGCACTCAGATCGGCACGGGCCGCACGCGCCAGGGCAATCGCGACGATATCGTTGCGCGCGCTCGAGCGCGCGCCCGTTTGGGCGCTTAGCCAAGTCACGGGTTCACGAATCATTGCGTCGTAAGCGGCTAAGTCAGTCGACTCGAAGACCCAGGCGGCATAGCGCCGCGCATCTGGGAGCTTATTGTTTTCGATTGCCTCATACAAATAGGGCATCAGTTCAGCCGAGCCCAAAACGCGATCGGCCACCAGTTGATCAAATAATTTCAAACAGGTGCCGAAGGGTGCAAAGACTTTAGTCGCTTCGGCGGCGCTGGCACGCTGACCTCCCATGTGCCGCGCCTCAAGTTGTGAGCACAAAATTTGCGGATTTGGATTCAGCACGTCTCCGAGCTCGCGTACCGTCACAAAATCCCCAGAGCGCGCCGCGGCCAAGATCCATTCACCTTTGAGCCGATCGCCCAAATAGGCGGTTTTATTTTTGGTGATGAAATCCGTCAGCAATTGTTGAACACCCGGCATATGGGTCGAACCTAGTTGTGTGCGTAGCGACCAGTATTCTGGATACATGCCCAACACATCCGCGCGCGCCTGGGGCACAAAACTTGCCAGCTGCCCCCACTGCTTGGCATTCATGGCGTTGCGTGCCGCAGCCACCGCACGCGCAGCAGGCGTTGAGTCTGGATCCGCAATCGTGGCGCCCGCCTGCACCGTCGTGTTGGGGGTGATTGTTGGCACGTATGTTGAAGATGCGTTGGCTGGCGATACGTTGGTTGATGGTGCGCGGGTGGGCGCTGTCGAGGGCACAGGCGGGGTACCGGTGACAGGCACCAGCGTGCCATCGGCCTGCAAGACAAATCTGGCAGGGCCAGCTGCCTCGGCTGTCTGCGCTGAGGCAGAGGCTGCAGGCTGGGCCCAAGCCAGCGTTTGCGTGAAGGCGAAGAGCGCACAGGCACTGGTTAGCCAAGCGCCCAACCCACAATTCTGATACTTTGTTTGCACGAGCATAAACCGCCCCATCACCGCTTATTTGTCAGCACCGTTGCGACACATGTCAAAGAATAACGCAGACCAGCTGCGCGCGCGCCTGCGCAGCCTTCGCCAGAGCATGTCTGTGGCTGAACGCCAACAGGCTAGCGCCGCGCTATGCGCTCGATTACAGCAGTGGTTTGACCGGCACCTTGCGGATTTGGCTGTTGCGCGACGCCCGAGCCCACTCATCGTGGCTGGCTTTTGGCCGCTTGACTTCGAACCCGACCTGCGACCACTCTTAAAACAGCTTGACCTGCATCAAGTGACCATCTGCTTACCGGTGATCGTTGAACGCCATGCTCCACTCGAGTTTCATCGATGGACACCCGACACACTACTCTCGGCGCAGGGCTTTGGGGTGATGGAACCCCCGCGTCAACAGGCGCTAGTCCCTGAGGTTTTGTTAGTGCCCACACTCGGATTCACGCCTCAGGCCGCCAGACTTGGCTATGGTGGCGGCTATTACGATCGCAGCTTGGCAGCCTTGCAGCGCGTGGGTGCCAAGCCCCTTAAGATCGGTATCGCGTGGCAGCAAGGGCTCTTGACAGAAGCCGACGCATTCGCCCCCCAGCCGCATGACGTGCTGCTGGATGCGATTGCAACGCCTGGAGCGTGGCTGCCTGCCCGCCCCGGTGGGTAGCCTCCTCAGGCCTGATGCGTAGTTGGCTAGAGAACTGAATCGGTCGCTTATACCGCCCACCACCAAGGCCTGCTTGGGCTTGCCCTTTTTTCCAGCGCGATCAAAGCGCCTAAGCCTGACTCAATAAACGATTCAAGCCAGCTTGCATCGTCTACACTTGCAACTTGTTGTTACACACGTACAGGAAGATTTCGATGAGTTTCTCAAAAACCATTCGTGGAGCCTTGCTCGCAACGGGATTCGTATCCTCTGTTGTTGCCGGTATCGCTCATGCGCAAGCCTACCCAACAAAACCAGTGTCACTCGTGGTGCCGTTTGCGGCCGGTGGCCCGACCGATGTTCTGGCGCGCACGTTAGCCGTATCCATGTCTAAAAGCCTTGGCCAAACTGTCGTTGTAGAAAACCGCCTGGGCGCAGGTGGTACGGTTGCCTCAACCGCCGTCGCTAAGGCTGCGCCTGATGGCTACACCTTGTTCATTCACCATAATGGCATGGCCACTGCGCCAACGCTTTATCGCAAACTACCTTTCAACGCGCTCACAGACTTTACCTACATCAGCCTGGTTGCCGATGTTCCGATGACGTTACTAGGCAGCAAAAAGTTTCCACCTAACACCATGCCTGAATTCATCAAGTATGCCAAAGAACAAGGCGACAAAATCAATCTGGCTAATGCTGGGTTAGGGGCAGTCTCGCAGCTGTGCGGCACTTTGTTACAGCAGGCGTTGGGAGTCGGCTTTACTGCGATTCCTTACTCGGGCACGGCCCCAGCCATGGTGGCCCTGCTGGGCGGCCAGCTTGATGTACTGTGCGATCAAACCACGCAGACTCTGCCACAGATCAAAGGCAATACAGTCAAACTTTATGGCGTGACTTCAGCAGAGCGTTTATCGTATTTGCCTGATACACCGACCCTGCGTGAGAGTGGCCTGAAAGACTTTGAGATCGTCGTGTGGCACGGCATTTATGGCCCTAAGGGCATGGCGCCTGATGTCGTAGCCAAAGTCAATAAAGCGGTGCAAGACGCGCTTAAAGATCCAGATGTGATTCAAAAAGCAGGTGACCTAGGAGCGGTGATTGTTCCTGTCGACAAACAGACTCCTGCCGCGCTGCAAGCATGGCTGAAGTTAGAAATCGATAAGTGGGCACCGTTGCTAAAGGCTGCGAATCAATACGCCGACTAAGCTGATTGTTTCTGTGCATTAGCAAAAAGGCCTTCTGAAAAGAAGGCCTTTTTGTCATTTGAAATCAATCGATCTGACCTTGAAGGCCAAACTAACGGGCCTAAGTTAGACAGTATTCGCAGTGCAGAGTGTCTGACGCTAACCAGTCAACCCTCGCCAAATTGCCAGCGTGGCCTCGGCGTTGTTCAAGGTATAGAAGTGCAAACCGGGCACATCGTTATCGATCAAGGTTTGGCACAGATCAGTGACGACCTCGGTACCAAATGCGCGAATCGACTCTTTGTCGTCGCCCATTTCTGCCAGCCGCAAGCGGATCCAGCGCGGCACTTCAGCTCCACACATTTCTGAAAACCGCATGAGTTGCGTATAGTTGGTGATAGGCATGATGCCGGGCACAATCGGGATATTCACGCCTTTAGCCTGCGCGCGATCGACAAAATCAAAGTACGAATCGGCATTAAAAAAGTACTGTGTAATCGCACTGTCTGCACCAGTTCGTACCTTGTTCACAAAGTGCGTCAGATCATGCTCAGGCCCTGCCGCCTGCGGATGCATCTCAGGGTAAGCCGCCACTTCAATATGAAACCAATCACCGGTTTCGTGGCGAATCAATTCAACCAAATCACTGGCATGCCGCAACGCACCGGCGGCATCGGCACCCATGCCTGAAGGCATATCACCGCGCAAGGCCACAATGCGGCGCACACCCTCTTGCCGATACAACTGTAACAACGACTTGAGCTCGTCTCGACTTGACCCGATGCAAGATAAGTGAGGTGCCGCATCGCGGCCCAGCTCGCGCAACACGCGCACCGTATCAAACGTGCCATCACGTGTTGAACCACCTGCGCCAAAAGTGACACTGCAGTAAACCGGATCGATCACCAGCATCTGTTGGGCGCCCGCAACCAGCCTCTGCTTTGCAGCGTCATCACGGGGTGGAAAAAACTCTAGGCTAAAAGCCGTGCTTGCTTGCATCGTCATTGATTATTTATTGATTAAGTTCGTCAAGAAGCCAGAAATCAAGCTGTAAAACAACGCGCCCACAACTGCCCACCAAAAGCCATTGACCTGAAAGCCTTTGAAGAGTGACCCCGCCAACCAGAACATCAGAGCGTTGATCACAAACAAAAACAAACCAACGGTCACGATCGTGATCGGCAAGGTCAACAACACAAACAAAGGTTTAACCAACATATTGATCAAACCCAACACCAACGCCGCCCACATCGCAGACCAAAAGCTCGCTACAACAATGCCGGGCAAAATATATGCAACGACCAATAAGGTAACTGCATTTAGTATCCAGACGAGTAGTAAAGTCATGGCGAACCCCAGGTGAGTCAAACGTAACGGACAACCGGCCTGACCATGCGACCTTGCCTAAAACTGCAGACGAGGCCGCACGGCTAATGGCTTAGTAACGGTACTGTTCGCCCTTGAAGGGGCCGTCTTGCTTGACGCTGATATAGGCAGCTTGCTGTGGTGTCAATTTCGTCAAGTGTGCGCCGATTTTGTCGAGATGCAAACGAGCCACTTTTTCATCAAGATGCTTAGGCAACACATACACCTGACCTGAGGTGTACTGTTCGTTACGGCTAAACAGTTCGATCTGTGCCATCGTTTGATTGGTAAACGATGAAGACATCACAAACGATGGATGGCCAGTACCGCAACCTAAATTCACCAGACGACCCTTAGCCAACAAGATAATGCGCTTGCCGTCAGGGAAAATCACGTGATCCACTTGTGGCTTGATCTCTTCCCACTCTAGGTTTTCGATACCGACGACATCGATTTCGTTATCGAAGTGGCCGATGTTGCAGACGATTGCCTGGTCTTTCATGCGATCCATATGGGCACGCGTGATGACGTTGTAGTTGCCGGTGGCCGTCACGAAGATGTCAGCCTTATCAGCGGCTTCTTCCATCGTCACGACTTTGAAGCCTTCCATCGCGGCTTGCAGCGCGCAGATTGGATCCACCTCAGTCACCCACACTTGCGCACGCAAGGCCGCCAAGGCCTGAGCCGAGCCCTTGCCTACGTCGCCATAACCTGCAACCACTGCAACTTTACCGGCGATCATGACATCGGTCGCACGCTTAATCGCGTCAACCAGCGACTCACGGCAGCCGTAGAGGTTGTCAAACTTTGACTTGGTCACTGAATCATTGACGTTAATCGCAGCAAAGGCGAGTTCGCCTTTCTTTGACATGTTGTACAGGCGCAGCACACCTGTGGTGGTTTCTTCGGTCACGCCTTTGATTTGGGCTAAACGTGATGAGTACCATTTTGGATCGCGCTTGATCGTTGCTTTGATCGCAGCAAACAACACCACTTCTTCTTCAGAGCTGGGGCTGTTCAAGACCGACAAATCTGATTCGGCCTTAGTGCCCAGATGCAACAGCAGTGTGGCATCGCCGCCGTCATCCAAAATCATGTTGGCTTGATGCTCGCCTGGCCATTCAAAAATCTTGTGGGTGTATTCCCAATACTCAACCAAGGTTTCGCCTTTTTTGGCGAACACTGGCGTACCAACCGCGGCGATAGCTGCTGCAGCATGGTCTTGGGTTGAGTAAATGTTGCATGAGGCCCAACGCACTTCAGCACCGAGTGCTTGCAGTGTTTCGATGAGCACAGCCGTTTGAATCGTCATGTGCAGGCTGCCTGAAATACGGGCACCTTTCAATGGCTTGGTTTTGCTGAATTCAGCACGTGTGGCCATCAGGCCTGGCATTTCAGTTTCAGCGATCAGAATTTCGCGGCGGCCAAAGTCTGCAAGAGACAGGTCGGCGACGTAAAAGTCAGTAAATTTCTGTGTAGCAACAGTCATGGCAAGTAGGGCTCCGGTGAGCCTGCTCGGCAATGCGATGTTGGGGTGAACTTGAGCACCACCACAATCGCTGGCTGGCAGGATTGGGTGAGCGCCGTTAAGGTTGGCAGAAGTACCAACGGTAACGTAAAAGCTTATGAGCCTGGCGAATCGGCAAACTAGCGCGGATTCGTCGCAACGCTCCTCAAAAGCGAATGAATTGTAACGTGTTTATTTTGCACTTGCAGCAAAATATTGAGGCACAACAGCTTAAACGCTTAGGGTTTTTGCCCGGAACAAGCCTATAACCTCTTGCGTCCAAAGGATTTTTTTACTTAGTTCAATTCACTAGTGTCCCAACGTTTCACAATGAAAGCGCGGTAAATAATTGATTTTCATGAATAAATCCGATTTTTTCTATGTCCACGATTTGAATTTGATTTCGTGGATAGGTCATCATTCGCAGATGT
>Ga0247844_1009652_pt1 | contig 10008 bp, 7 predicted proteins | sample LaCtaG_FD_192421 | JGI IMG/M metagenome (GOLD analysis project Ga0247844, IMG submission 192421) | Freshwater microbial communities from meromictic Lake La Cruz, Castile-La Mancha, Spain - LaCruzMarch201714.5m_1 | ecosystem: Environmental > Aquatic > Freshwater > Lake | place: Spain: Castile-La...
ATGAAAAATCCCCACTGCGCGAACTATGCAGTGGGGATTTTTTGATAAGAACGGATAGGTGGAGTTGCGCCAATGGTTGTTCCGCGCTTGGTGAGTAGTTGAGTTTAACGGGTTTTAGGAGGGGGTGCGGCAGGGCTACTGGTGTTGGGGGGTAGTATTTCTTTTTCTACATGCATTCGTATTTGTCGGTCGTAACGACCAAGCTCAATTCCGTCAAGGGTGTGTTCAAATTCGTTAATCGATGTCTTCGCAATCGTGATTTTAGGATTCGTCAACCAGAATTCACACCCCGTAGAAGTGTCACAATAAAACTTGACCAATTGGTCATTTTTATTGGCGACCTGACCACAGATTGACATGGAGTCAGCTACGTAGTACACTTGTTTTCTCCACGGAAAATTTCCGTCTTCCAAAATAACGGTGTCGCGTTTGTAATGAACCGTGTAGTCGGACAATAGAATTTGTTCCCAACAGTAGCTTGTTCCCATGTCGAAGAAATATTCCCACTTTCCGCTCTTTTGTCCATCCGTAAATTCCCCATCCACTAAATAATTAAGCTGCTCTACAAAAACATAAGCACCTGTTTTATTGGCTGAAACGATATAATCACAGTCCCAGCGCTTGAAGTTAAGTTTTCTCATTTGAGAGAACTTTCCATTTTCAATGTTCATATCAGAATAGTGTCCAAAAAGCGTATCACCTTCTAGAACAACGAAATAAATAGCTGTGTCCAATTGAAATTGTTCGTTCCGGTTTTGTCCAAAAGCGCAAGCAGACGTTAAAGTTAATATGGTTAGGATGAGGCTTTTCATTTTAAACCCCAACGTTTTACATCCCTGAAAAATAGCGTTCTAGCCACTTCGCCCTGCCCCCAAGTACAAGAGTGAACAGATAAACCCGAACTCTGGGTAACTGATGATACCCTATTTTTCATGGGTGGTGTTGGGGTTAGTTTTTTCCTATTATTCGTTTCTTGAGTTCAATAGTCGATTTCATTGGGTATTTCGCAACGAAGTCGTGAAAATGCATTGTCATATAGGTCTTTTCAAAAGGCGTGGATTCCAATATTTCCTTTAGCGAAAAATATTTTTTGATTTTCCATCCAATCGCAACCTGTTCTTCACCTTCCACATATTTTGGGTCTTTAAAATAGAAGTGAACATGAACAGTATCCCTGTAGAACTGTCCATCCCAGAGGAGACAGTATTCAATTTCGTGAATTTTATGCCCTCCACCATATATCAACACTTCCAGACATTCATTATTCCAGAACGGAGCATCTTTCCCACCTTGAGGAGCCGCAAGCGAGTTGGACCATACTCCTGAGTTCGGCTCTTCTAACAATTTTGTTATCGAGTCGTTTACGGTCAGACGAATGCAATCTTTTTCGGAAGGCGATTCTTGTCCCGTGGCAGAAAATGTCCAAGAAACCAAGCACCAAACTATCGAAAGGAAGTATTGTGCTTTCATGGATTTCAAAATTAAGCCCAACAATTAGATATAAGAAACTAACTCCTCCTATTCCTTTTGCCCTTCCCGTTTAACCGTTTGTTTTCAATTTTCTAACTCCAAACATACGGCCTTTTGGGGTGTGTTTTTTGGAGGGGTGGGGAGGTTGGGGGCGAATAAAAAAATCCCCACTGCGCGAAACGTGCAGTGGGGATTTTTTGATAAGGATGGATAGGTGGAGTTACGCTAATGGTTGTTCCACGCTTGGTGAGTAGTTGAGTTAATGGGTTGAGTTATAGCTATTGGTGATTGCAAAACTTTTTTCTATTCTTTTGAAACGATAAATTTACCCCACGCTCGTTCCGTCCGTTCTGAATTTATCAGGTTGTAATAGTAAATGCCATCTGAAAATTTGTTGGTCGCTAGTTGAATTGAGAGTTGAGACAGATTTTCCTTATAGATAAGTTTTCCAAGTGCATCTGTTACCGTCAAATGATAGATTGAAAAGTTCTTGTTGTCAAATTCGATAATAATTGATCCATTTGTAGGATTAGGATAGGCTGTTGATTTAATTGGTTCGTATTCGTTGATTCCTTCTACATAATCTTGAAAATCGAAGTCGTCAAACATTATTCCGTCCAATCCATCGTCAATGCTGTCACTGATAAAAGTGAATCGATACAATACAGTATCCATTTCTTGGAATTCAAATACTTGGCCTAATCCAGCTAAGTCGCAATGAAGCCATTTCCATCCATTAGAATTTCCAGTTAGCGCGGGTTTATTATCATACCAAGAGTAATAGGAATCATAGATTGTATCATTCAGGAGGTCAATCCATGAAATTCCGTTATCGGGGGAGAACTCAATTGTCCCATAGTCATTTAAAGAGTCTGTGTTGACCTTGTAGAAAGCTGCCAATGAGAAGGTATGAATTTGCTGAAAACCATTCCCAGTTACACCACTTAACACAATGAAGCTTGACGTATCATTTGGAGGATACGTGTTAAGGGTGTCCGTTAAGATTGCTCGGGTTGGTGAATACGAACTGTCAAATTCAGTTTTGCTCGGCACTCCAATTTGCCAAACATTATTTGAATCAGAAATAGTATCAATGACAAGTTGAGATGAACAATTCTCCCACAAAAATGTGGGTTCAAACGGAAGTTCATAAAAACTACAAAGGCTTTGTTGCCCGAAAACACAAGATGCAAATAGAACAAATCCAGCTAAGATGATAATCTGTTTCATGCTGCTTCTTCAAAATTACCGCCAACAATCGGATACAAGAAACAAATCTCGCTTATCCCTTTTTGCCCTATCCGTATAACCGTTTGTTTTCAATTTTCTAACTCCAAACATACGGTCTTTTTGGGGTATGTTTTTTTGGAGGTGTGGGGAGGTTGGATGCAAGGGGAATGGCTTGGTAGCCCTCGACCAAGGAACTCCTTCGAACGATTAAGGAACTCCTTCGACCGATTGAGGAACTCCTTCGAACGCTTAAGGAACTCCTTCGACCGATTGAGGAACTCCTTCGAACGCTTAAGGAACTCCTTCGTTCGCTTAAGAAACTCCTTCGAACGATTAAGGAACTCTGTCGACCGCTTAAGAAACTCCTTCGTTCGCTTAAGAACCTCTGTCGAACGCTTAAGGAACTCCTTCGTTCGCTTAAGAAACTCTGTCGACCGCTTAAGGAACTCCTTCGAGCGCTTAAGAAACTTAACTTACCGTTGTAGCCAATGGAAAAAGGAGGCAAATCTCCGCTGCATTAAAACTAAAGGCCCTGCATAGTTTGCGCTATGCAGGGCCTTTGGGTTCAACAAGATGTGGCGTTCGTTTCTATTGTTTCGCGCCTGCTGCTTAGTTATCCTTCATCACCTTTAGTATGGTGCTGGTGCCGTTTTCGTGGTTGTCTACTGCAATGATGTATAGTCCGTTGCTGAATCCCTCGGTGGCTACTGTGGTAGTAGTGCCAGTGGTGGTAGACGAATGCACCACTTTGCCTGCGCTGTCGTGCATGGTGATGGTGTTGGTGCCCTGCAACCCGCTTATGGTAACGTTAGTGCGCATTGGGTTGGGGTAGGCAGCCAATTGGTGCGTTTCTGTTTCAGGTAGTTCGGTTATCAATTGCCCCACGATACTTACGTTGTCTATGTTGGTAAGGCAACCATCTTTGGAAGCGGCAAGTCCCACATATACCGTTTGGTTGAGGGTAAGATTGAAGGTGTGGTAGGCGGTCCAGCTCACGCCATCGGCAGAGTAGTGGGTGGTAACTTGGTTGCCCGAACGAATAATTTTGAGCCACATGGGCATCGGGAAGGTGGTTACCAACTGGTAGTTGGTGTTGCCGCCATCGGTGGTGCGGTAGAGGTCGAATACCCCACGCGAATCCAACGAATTGAGGAACACAAACGAGCTATTGGTAGCCAACGATTTGCGCAGCATCAAACCAGCACCGTAGTTCCATATATCGGTTACATCTTTCACCCGACACACAATTTCGCCATTGCCAATCAGGGCTTGGTAGATAAATGGAACTGCGTCCGTTGGGTCGTTAAATCCTGCCGAATGGGCAGTTATTTTAAAGTTGCCGTTCGATGGAGTGTAGCACAATTCGCTAGGTGCGGTGTAGGTGCCAAGGTCTACGTGGTTCCAGCCCCATGGTGGGTCTTCGCAGCAATTTTCTGCGGTGTAGCTTATGAAATCGTATAGGGTTTGGGTGCTTGTGCCATACTGGTCAGTCACAGTAAGGGTCACATCATAAGTGCCCGGTGCTGCACCCAAATAGCTCACCAAAGGCGTTTCGAGCGTTGAGCTAGATGGTGTTCCTCCTGGGAAACTCCATACATACGAGGCACCAATGCCGCCTTCGCTTACAACGCTATAGTCTCTAAACTGCACGCGTGGATTTTGACAGTTTGGTGTAGCTGTGTTGGCCGATATCTGCGCCATGGTGGCAGACGATTCGTACAAATCGTGGTCCCATGCACCACGGCTTGTGCCAATCATCAGTTTGTTTTTGTAGTAGTTGATGAACATAAAGCGCATGTCCATTGCGGGCAATCCGTTACCCAATTCCACCCAGTTGGGCATAGTATTGTTGCGGTAATACACACCCGATTCGTTGGCTACATACACCCCACCATTAGTGCCCCGCTGAAAAATCATTTTGGTGATAGGGTAGGTGGTAAGGATACTTTGGGTGATGTTGGTGTAAGAAACGCCTCCATTGGTGGAATGCAGCACCTTGCACGTGTTTTGAACGCCCGAATAGGTTACCCAAATCTCATCAGGGTTCACATCGCTCACGGCTATATCGCTAATGTTGCGTACGCCAGCTCCAGTGATGGATGTAGGAGGAGTGATGTCGGTCCAAACTGTTCCGCCATCGGTGGTTTTCATTAATGCGTTATTTGTAAAACCAACTACAGCATAAATTCTGCTGGTATCGCCAATACAAATCTTCTCTCTAAACAATTGACCATTAAAAGTGTGAATCACATTTACGGTCAATCCATTGTCATCGCTGCGAATAAGTGAATTTTTCCAAATGTCGCGCGTGGCTTGATCTACCGAGTTAGGATATTGACCTGCGTGGTGAGTAATAAGCGTATGGTATAAATGCGGATGAAACTCCATAGAGTTGAAATAGCTGTAAATGCCTCCTGGGTCAATTTGTTGTGAGCCATTTACCCAGTTTTGACCGCCAGTAAGGGTCACATGGTAGCTGTCGTAGCCCTGTGAATAGGCCGAAACGCTATCCAACGGATTGAAATCGGAGTTGCCTTGGTCGGCACCCAAAAGCGTGAACCAGCCAGTTGGGCCTTCGTTGTTGCGCACCATAAGAGGGCCGTGGTTGGTGCCAGCTGCCAAATGGCTCGACTTAAATGCAGACCCAAAGCCCCACAATTCGTGGTTAGATACCGTGCTTGTTACTATCGAGAAGTTGTTGCCATTGTTGGTCGAAACCACAGCCGAACCATCGGTACCCAAAAGCACCTTACCATTTATCATATACAAACTGCGTAAATCCGAGTGTACACTGGAAGATGATGTGCTAAAACTTACGCCATTGTTGGTGGAGTATTGCACATTTTGTTGGCTGTAGGAACCCCAAACAATCTTGTTTTCGTTGGCCACATCCATGGCAATATCTCCATGATGCAGGGATGTGGTAGAGCCATAATCGGTGTTCAATCCATTCACCATATTCACCCGTTGCAGGTCGATATTTCCATTGGCCACATTTAGTTTAAACATGTGAACAGCCACGTGGGCATAGGCGTTGGCGCCACTACCAATAAATACATAAACGGCATTGGGATTGTTGGTGGCAGTGCTTATTTTAGACCAACCTGTCACTGCTCCAGTTGCGGTTCCGGGCAGGGTTATGGTTTGAAATAAATTGAACGTAAGCCCCGAATCGGTCGACTTATATACCTGCACTGAGTTTTGATTGTCACCTCTGTTGGTGTAGTAGACTACTCCAGCATTGCTATTATCCCAATCCAGCACTTCGCTATTCAGATTACTATCCCAAATGCTAAAGTTTTGCAAGCCAGAGCTGATTACTGTCCAAACTGTTCCACCATCTGAGGTACGATAAATTTTGTCGCCCCAACGTGCCACCACAACATTGGCATTGGCTGGCGAAGCAGCAATATCGTAGGCATTTCCGGAATAGTTGGTACTATTTAAGGTGGTAGGATTCCAACTTAGTCCGCCATCAGTAGATTTTATCACAGCCGATTTGCTAATGGCATACACAATAGAATTGTTGGCTGCGCAAACGTCAATGTCATAGTAGCTTTCGGCAGGCAAGTTGTCATCGGTTAGGCTCCAAGTGCTACCGTTGTCACTGCTCATCCAAAGTCCACCAGTTACAAAACCACAAAACATCTTGCTTGAGTTTGTGGGGTCTATCCGCACGCAATAGGCGTAGCCACCATTGTTTCCGCCACCCGCGCCATTGCCATTAAATGTGTTTACAGGCCCTATCATGCGCCAATCGCCAGCATAGATATCTGTAGCCAAAGGCGTTCCACCTGCAACACCAGCAGGTAAGTGATTGTAGTCAATAGCAGGTGGGTCTTGCACCCGTCCTTTTTTATCGAGGTAGAAAAGCTTGGTTTTCAACCAGCCCACTCCATATTCTTTGGTGGCGCTACCTTCCAATGGATGCTTCTTGAAATACTTTTCGTATTCCTTTTTTACCTTGAAGTAGTTGACATTGGGACGCTTGGTAAGCTTGTACCACATTTGTTCGCCATGAAGCAGTGATGCCTGAATTCCCTTGATTTTATTTTTCTTTTCCGATTGGGGAACTTTCTCCACAAAATTGGTGGATTTAGCATTGGTCAAATCTTGACTTTGGCTAATTGGACAATATCCAATAAGTGCCAATAAAATAAGGAGTAGTCTGTTTTTCATGAGCGCAAAATATTTAAATATCACAAGGTGAATTGTCGAATAGCTGTATAATTCTAACAAGTTTATGCACGAAAGCATGTTTAATGCTAATCATGTTTTCCAATTAACATCAGCCCACTTATTATGTTCCTCTGGCGTTAAAAACGTCCAAGCTACCAACCTGCTAATCTTGTTTCCCTGACCCATTGGCACAGTTCGTATTTCAGTAGCTTGTGTTGCTTCAAGTTTTGCTAAGATGCGAGGTAGGTTGCTTGATTTCGAAACTAGGGTAGAAAACCATAAGCAGGTTTTTCCAAAGGATTTGCTTTCGGTTATCATGGTCTCGATAAACTGCGCTTCGCCACCAGTACACCACAATTCTTGGCCTTGCCCGCCAAAGTTCAATTCGGGTTTTTGAATATTCTTTTGGTGCAACCGACTCAGTTTTTGAGCAGTGCCCTTCTGCGCATCTTTCAATGAGGCATGAAATGGAGGATTGCACACCACCATGTCTATGCGGTCGTCTTTAGTTAGCAATCCTTGAAAAATGTGATTACCGTTGGGTTGCAAGCGAACATCTACCTTTCCTTTTAGGGTAGAATTATTGGCCACTATCGCACGTGCATTTTGCAATGCAAGAGTATCCACATCACTCCCAATAAATGACCAACCGTAGGAGTGATTCCCAATAATGGGATACACACAATTCGCTCCCACGCCAATATCAAGGCAGGTAACCGCGTTTCCTGTTGGAATTTTTCCCTGATTGCTTGTGGCGAGAATATCTGCCACATTGTGGATGTAGTCGGCCCTTCCGGGAATTGGAGGACATAAATGATCCTTGGGGATTTGCCACCACGTAATGCCGTAATAATGCAGAAGCAGCGCTTTATTCAGTGCTAAAACAGCATCGGAATCATGAAAATTGATGGATAAGTCGTTGTACGCATTCGGTTTTACGAAAGCAGACAACTCAGGGTAACCCAATATCAATTCTTCCAATGGATAGCGCTGACGATGGGCATTGCGCAAGTGCAATTCAATTTTCTCGGAAGGATGTTCCTTTTTGGCGGGAGATTTCCCTTTGCGAACCTTCACCTTTTTAGGTTAGTGATGCTTGGAAATGCGGTACTGGTCATACACATCGCCTTCATAGCTGCGCGATAGAATTACTTCGTCTCCCTCTGTTGTAATATCAAATGTGCCATCTAGAATAAGTGTCCAATCGAAATCCGCTGTCCAAACACAAACGTCTTCAAATTCAATTTTCTCCTCATTTATGGCAAATGTTCCATTGCATATTGCTGGGTAATGATCTACGTCACTCGTCCCCGAGAATGTACCATCTTCTAGAGTAATAGAGATGTTTGCAGTAATGTAATCCCCAATTGGGCTAGATCTATTGAAGGTGCCTGTGTAAACTCCATCATCAAGTTTTGCGCATCCATGTTCTTTTCGCTCGCATGAAGTCGCTGTCATTATCAGTATTAAAAATAAAGCGATGGGATGTTTCATGATTACAGTTTTTCGTTTCTATAAGTTAATTTCTTACCCATTCGCATGCGTGCGGTGTAAAGGTCGTTGGCAGAAATGACAAAATTCAAGTATCCCGAAATAATATGCGTTTCCAAATCGTGATTCAAGCTACTGAACCAATACTGGAGGTTTTTGGACGGAAGGGTATGATTAAAGGTAACAACTATTTGGGAGCTGCTTGACCCAGAATTCAGCTTTACAGTGTGGCCGGTTTCGCTTGAAGCAAAGGTGCTGCCAGAGCCCGCAGTGAGTGACGAATCAATGGCGTTAAAACTATTGAACACCAAATGCTCTACCACAATTGGAAATGCCTCATTTTTATATTCCAAGGCATTGAAGGCAAAAGGAATGCTGATGGTGCCAGTCATTGGGTTTTGGCTCCAGTTTTTAAGGCGATTGCTACTCTCATGAAACAGTCCAATCAACCATTCTTTCTGTGTTGTGGTATCTGAATCTGTTGCTTTAAGCCACCAAATCCACTCGTAGGGATGCACTTCAGGATGACAACTGTGGTTGCAGTCTAAGCACCAAGTGCCATACATGCCCATAGTAGGCATATTGGTGCCAAAGTTTCGATGTTGTTCTAGTGTAATTCCTGGGCGGGTAGGATAGAAGGCATGGTGTAGTTGGTCGCGAAATGGCCCAGCGGGAGTTAGCTCACAATGCAACCTATAATGGGCATTGATAATGTTTGCCGTGTCTCTAACAAAAGGCGATTTGCTGTAATCCGTTCGGTGCGATTTGCGATAATCCTGGCGGCTAAGTTCGCGCTGTCTATCATAGGCAACGGTAATCTTCTTGAGATAATGAGGCAGTTTGAAGTACATGTCGAAATTGATGTCGTACTCCGTAAACTGCTCTTCGCTGCTTCGCGTAGTTCTTGCTATTGTGCCTACGAATTTTTGTTTACTCATGTCCATCGCCCGCCAGTTGTATCCTCCAAACGCATGAATGGCCCAACCCACAAGAAAAACTTTGTGGTGTTGCCTTTTTTTCTCGATAACTGAATCGAGCAACATTGGCCGCACCAAATCGACAAGAAGTTCGTTGATAGAGTCGTTACTACTCACACTTCTATTGTTGAGCAATAGGTATTGAAAATTCTGAGGCGTTGGTTTGTGCGACTCAATAGTTATGGTTTCCTGGGCTATACTTTCAGATAGCATGAACACCAAAAAACCAAGGCACAATCCGAAATGCTTCATGCCTCGAAGATATTGTCCTTTTTGAAAACTGAAAAGATGAAAGAGATAGGAATAGGCATAAACTTAACCACTCATTGGTTTGAGTTGAATAGAAGTTTGCCACCTTTGCCGTATGATGGTTTCTCAGTTTGTTAAATTGCTCAGAATTACGTGTCTGGTTGGCATGATGGTTCTTGGATTTTACACTTCACATGGACAGACTTCCGTAATTCGTGTAGGACTTAACGACCGCATGACGGAGAGTTCTGTGCTTATTTCACCTCATGCTGGTAGTTATTTGGTTAAAGATGGTGTTGGGACTACGGTGTATCAATGTCGAACTGACGATGTGGTATCCGTTCAGGCAGTTGGAGATAGTATTGTGGTTCGCGGTGTGTATGGCATGGACATTCGCACAAATGCAATGACA
>Ga0247844_1009662_pt1 | contig 10002 bp, 5 predicted proteins | sample LaCtaG_FD_192421 | JGI IMG/M metagenome (GOLD analysis project Ga0247844, IMG submission 192421) | Freshwater microbial communities from meromictic Lake La Cruz, Castile-La Mancha, Spain - LaCruzMarch201714.5m_1 | ecosystem: Environmental > Aquatic > Freshwater > Lake | place: Spain: Castile-La...
CCTGACAAACCCTCCATGGGAGCCAGCGTTACGCTTGAGTACAATTCTCAAGCGACCTTTAATCCGAACTTTCTTAGCTACCAAGGAGGTGGGACGGGCCCTTTCGGCTTCCAAGCGGATCAAAGAAAGATTCCAAGCTCTGTCGTAAACGCTCCCACTGGGCTCTTTGAAAATATTAAGGCGATCGAATATCCCGAAGGCCTAGAAAAAGGCAATCAAATTACCACTCTGATGCGTGACATGGATCCCGTTGTCTCATTAAAACCCAAGACAGTGGGTCCTAATTACAAATTGAATCTGCAGGGCGGCGATGTTGTTGACTTCGGAAATGAGCAGAAGATGGGTGTTTTCGGCCTTTTTAGCTACAATCGGGAATACAGCTATTACGGGAATGGCACCCGTACTTATATCTATCCTGTGGCTGACCCCGGTCCGGTCAAACCTGTCATCACAAGTGTTTATAGCCAGCAAGAGGGCTCGGAAGATGTGCTTTGGGGCACCGTTTTAAACATTAGTGGGCAATTGAGTGAGGATCATAAAATATCTTCCAACTTCATTTTTAACGAGCAGGCATCTGATACGGCAACTGCACAGCAGATGACCCAAAGCCCGATCGGAGGAAATCGTTTCACAACTACATCCGCCATCGATTATGGCGAACGGCAACTGGCCTTTATGCAGGTCCGAGGCGAAGATTTTTTCAAGAAATTAGGCAACCTCAAGCTTGATTGGAATGGCGGGCTAGGAAATGCCCAGCTTATTGAACCCGACCAACGGGCCTTTCAAGCTGTGAACGAAGGAGACACCCAACGTGCAGCCACGGAAACCGGCGACGAAACTCAACTCACTGTGTTCGGGAACACTTCTCCGCTGAACCGCTTTCAACGAAGCCTTAATGAGGACTCCTTTTATACTATCGCCGACATTACTGTCCCCATGGATCTTCAAGATCAGTACCAAAACATTTTCAAAACCGGATTCTATTTTGACCAAACGCAAAGAGCTTTTAGCCAATCTGCTTTCAACTATGCCTATGGGGGTTCTAAAGATCCCGATTACGAAACCTCACAACCTAACATAGCCGGGGAGACTTGGTCGGACTATTTTCTTAGCCCGGGGCGCTCTGGTCTTGTCAATCCTACTGGCGAACCCAATGGGGCCACAGGAACAAAAATGATGAGTTGGTCTCTTGTCAATCTTTCCGGCAAAAATAGTGGCTACGGGACTTTTTACAACATCCAGCAACAAGTCACTGCAAGTTACGTTATGGCCAGTTTCAAACTCTTTCCCCAACTTACGCTGACGGGGGGTTCGCGATTTGAAAACACCTATATTCAGCTCAAAGGCGCAACGAATCTTCCAAACTTTCCTACTTTTACAGAATACCGGAAAACGGGCACGGCAGAGATTGTCCAACTGGATCTTCTTCCCAGTGCGGGGGCGACGTTTGAGTTAATGAAAGACGTCAACCTTCGATTCAACTGGTCCCAAACCTTAGCTCGCCCCTCTTTTAAGGAGCTGGGACCTGTTTTTTCTCCAGATTTCGGCAGTAGCACGATCTTTGTGGGAAATCCCACTCTTCAACTCTCTAGCATCAACAATTACGATTTCCGAGCTGAATGGTTTCCAAGAGCGGGCGAGGTCATTTCTTTAGGGCTTTTCTACAAGGACATCGATGCCCCCCTTGAGCAGACGATCTTTGGCGATCCCATAAACGGTCAATTTCTGCAGTACGTAAATAACGAGCGTGGTGAGGTGTGGGGTTGGGAGATAGAGATGCGGAAACGTTTAGATCAGATTCATGCAAGTCTTAAAGACTTCAGTATCTTTTTTAATTTCACGCAAATTCAGAGCCAAGTTACGATGACTGCAGATGAGACTAGGATTCGTAATGCCTTGGGAGTTCCTGGGAATACCCGCCCTCTCCAGGGCCAACCTTCCTACGTGCTAAATGCAGGTATCAACTACGATAAACCCGAATACCGATTTTATTCCGGTTTATTTTTTAACGTATCGGGGGAGATGCTCTACGCTGCAGGCGGCGGGTTCGGTGATACGAACTTTGTTCCCGACACCTATGAGCAACCTTTTCCTTCTCTGGACTTTAATTTGACGCAAGGCTTGACGGAGGAGTGGAAGATGACATTTCGCGCCAAGAACCTCTTAAATCCATTCTATCGTCTTACTCAAACCTATTTTGGCAATGAGTACGATACTAACACCTATACTAAAGGCTGGGATATGAGCCTTAATGTATCGTATAGTTTCTGAACTCCTCATTGGATGGTTTACAGTAGTCAAACTGATCTATTTTACCCCTATTGCCAAATAGGCTTTCGGAAGTTTTCGCAAGATATCACGAATCTGCTTCTCCTCTTCCGGAAGGGTTGGTGCAGTCACCCTCTGCTGCGCAAGCAGAACCTCAAAGGCACCGACAGCACGGCTCTGAGGATTCGGTATGACCGATGCCCCTTGCAGAGATCGTTCCCAGCACTCCCTTGCCTCTTTTCCCATTTTGGATTCCCAACAACCCTTTCCCAACCTCGCGAAGTTTTTATTTCTACTGAAATCTGAGTGATGGCGCAAACCTCCCCTACCATACTCAAGCATTCGTAGTGCTTCCTCTGGCTTGCCATCCAGGGTAGCTAAAACTATACCAGCCGCTAGGTAATCCCCCAGATCGGAATGTAGAATTGGAAAGGCCCTTAGACTTTCAAAAAGTGGTGGTAATAGCGGGCGAACTTGGTCTTGAAGCCCAGCCTTCCAACATAATATATAATATTCACCCTGCAGACGCAGATTTGGAAAGGAATTATCCTCCTGTGAAGTAAGAATTGGCAAAAGAAGATGACGAGCATCCTCGTTTCGTTCCAAGGCTATCAACCCTTCTGCTTGAGCCATAAGAGTCTGAAGACCAATTTTTTTCTTTATTCTTGCCAAAGATATTTCGCCCCCTTCGGGGGCCTCAAGATTTACTGAACTAGATTTGGATGATAAATCCTTACTGTTGCTTTTCTTTATCATCTTTACGTCTGAACCCATTTTCTCGGTCGATGCTGGTTTTCGGTCTACTTGTGCAGCAGTTGGGGATTGATTTGCGGGAAGAGTTGTGCCGCTACCCTTAAATAGGGGGGGTACTTGTATATTCGCCTTTTCGTAAGCCGCAATCATGTCTGGATGTATATTGACTGCCTCGGCAAGAGAAAGTTGGCGCGATACGATCTCCCAACGTTGCTGGCCCTCGCCATCCATGGGGAGCGACGGCATTGCTAAAAGGTCCTTAGAAGCCTCTGCAAATTGTCCTAGTTCGATCCTGGCCTCAACCAGTGCAAGACGTGCCAAGGCGCTCCGATAATTTGGAATGGATCGGGCAATTTCCTCAGCACGAGACCACATCTGTTCCAATGCATACGCCTTGGTTAGGTCAACTTGTGATATCGACTTTTGAGAGCTGGGATCGCACATTTCAGCTACCAACTTTTCCATCAATAGCATTCGAGGGGGAATAACTGGCCCACCTCCGCATGAAATCAAAATTCCTACTATCGAAGCAAAGATAAAGATATTCATAATAAATAAAACAGGGCTTGGGATAGAACCAAGCCCTGTTAACTATAAGATTTAGTTACTGCGTATTTAGAACGCTATCACGCGGTAGAAAGTTGGTACTGAGGTCGCAGTACTTGAATCAGTGAATGTTGCCTGTGTGCCATTCCCTGTGACAGTAGCAACCTGCGAATACACTTTGTTATCGGTTGAACGTTCGACGGAATATTTGACAAGATTTTTAGTGCCAAACTTAACAAGAGTATCCGTACCAGAGACACTAAGTGAAACATCAGCTGGGATTGCAGATTTATCCGATGATTTGAGGATGCCACTTTGACTCAGCATTGTCCAACCAGCGTACCAAGGATTATCACGAACAGCTCCGACATGCGGTGCATCCGTTAGGTAGGCAAGCTGAGGAGCCCTGGTTAGGTCCATGGCATACCCACCATCCTTGGCAAGTGAATTCGTAGGAATGAATGACAATGTGTCCTGAGTGATACGACCAGCTAACGGAACAGTGAAACCAGGATCATAGTTCACGATATTGTTGTTAGCTAGCTCAGTATGCGTTGAGGTTGATAGGCTGTTTACAGCTGAACCAAAAAGCTCAGTAACACCGGCTGAGCCTAAAGAGGAAGTTGCCCGAGCATTCACTGCAAAACCTAGCTGAGCAAGTGTGGCGATTTTTGTGTTCGTCACCACTTCAGCAAGGGTATAAATAGTTGTTGGTGTCCTGCTGTTCGGAGCATAAGCCAACCCGCAACGCCACCAGATGTTGCCTTTCACTTCACCGAAGGGGCGGCCATTCGAATTGTCATCTTCATTTAGAACATTCTTCCCAGAGTCATCATAACCATTGGCAGACACTGTTTTGTTTGTGTAAAAATCAGTAACAGATGTCAAGGCAAGCCCACCACCCGGGGCATCTTGGATCACGTTGTTAAAGAATTTTTGGGAACCTGCTTCTTTCACCTGTGGACCGCAAAGGTTCGCAGCTTTGGAAGCACCATAACCACGGCCAATAAACGTGCAGTTCGCAATCGTAGCAACTGATAGTGGTCGAGCAGTCGCGTCCTCAGGACCGTCATTTTCGGAGAGGTTATCACCAGCATCGGCGCTTAGGCGTGATGTTCCCACCGTACCAGATGAGTTGTCAATAGGATTTTGAATTTGCAGAACAAACTGCGCATTCCCCACCCAACCTGCATCTGTGTCCAGGCCATCGTCACCACAGAACGCGGAGACAACGTACTTAACAGTGTTACATCCACCCCAGAACTCAAACGAGTCATCCTTGTTACACCAGTCCTCTAAAAACTCCATGACAGTGTTGTAACCCACACCATAGCACGAATAAGCGTTAAGCTCAGAGTTTTGGTTGATTTGAAACCCACCATAACGATTAGAAAGAAAACGTACGATACCAGAGTCACTGGCGTCGTTGTTTCCACCACCGACAGCGTAGTAGCCAAAAGAAGCCATCCCTTCAACGGGATACAGCCCAGCACCAGTAGTAGCAAGATCGGTACGTGCGTTACCAGTATAACCGGCCGGGCCAGCAATGTTTGCCTCCCCACAGATAACAAGACCTCCCCACAAGCCGGAGTTAGCCCACATTGATGGGCCAGTTCCAACTGTCGAGGTGTAGGATATAACGCCTGGAAAATCGGCTGGAAATGCGCCTGTGTCGGATATTGTGAACTCGCCAGTGAGATTCGCATTACCGGATGTGACAGTGTAAGAACTAGCGGCGCGTAGTATCTTATACGCCAGTGTATGTTCGGTACTTCCTTGTTCTTTGCGGTTTCTTACCGGCGGAATGGTATAGATTCCACCTGGGACATTTGGATCATCAATAGAAGTGCAAATAATAGGCGCCTCAGCTGTGCCACATGCAATCAGAGTCGCGCCACGGGCCACCACAAGGGCGCCAGGATCAGCAGGGTTTGAGTTGCTTGCACCAGTCCTGACATTCTCTTCAAAGCGGATGAGCGTTCCGGGTTCGATGAAAAGTGTCACGCCAGTATCAATAATCGTGTTCTGGGTGATAAGGTAAACCTTATCACGAGTCCAGCGCTGGCTGACCTTAATGACGCTGGCCTCGGTACCGTTGGCTGTGGCAATTTTAATTCCACTAGAATCTGTGAAATCGTCAACAATACCGCTACCGAGAGTGGATACGTCGACAAAGGTAACTGCCTTAGCAGTGGGGATAGCGGCCAACCCAATGGCTGCCAACATGGTGAGGATGAGTTTGTTTTTCATTGTTTTTAATTCCTATGTTTAATGTTTCTTTTTCTAAGTTAGACGTTTTTGCGCAGGCGGCGGAGAGCCACCAAGGCGGTTGCACCAAGTAGCATGAGAGACATCGAGGAGGGCTCAGGAACAGCCGTAGATGTGGCTGTGCCAAGATAAAACCCGTTTGCCGAGCGTCCACCCAGTGAACCAGTTCCAACTGCAATTGCGCCCTGCGAGCCCGCCGCATTCGTTGTTAGGTTCATGATGTTAGTGGATAAGTCCCCTAGCTGGAACTTAACCTGGGAACCGGCAACCCCACTACCATTGTAGGATGCCGCGGCAAAGATGCCCATACGATAGTCACCAGAGCCAGTTGCTTGCGCAAAGACAGCGTAGATGTTATCGTTAGTAGTAATATTATCGATGATGCCAGCATCTGTGAATCCAGTGCCAGGAGCGAAGTAGTTGGTTACATTGTCACCGCTGGCTTCTCCCAGCAATGAAGTGGTATTCAGAAACGCAGCAGTATAGTTTGCACGAAGAATATCGCCAAATTCTGCTGAGCTGCTCGCATTGGAGAATAGAGCATTCACTTGTGCAGATGTACGGTTGCCGAAGGATCCGACTGAGAAGTAGGTTCCTACGCTCAAAAGAGAAGACTCAGAGGCTGAGTCCGAGTTCCGAAGATACTCTAATTGTCCGTCGAGTCCGATGTATTGTGCTTTTGCAGTCTGCGCCAAAAGGCCCAGAGCAAAGGTCACGGTTAGTAGTGTGTTTCTGATTTTATGATTCATGGTTGTGTTCCTTTCGGTGTGGTTATTTTCTTATGTCCGCATTGTTTATGCCCCCGACAAACTGGAAGGCAGGGTGACTATTATACGAGCAAACTTTTTAGCGATCCCCGAAGTGGAGAAAGACCACTGCTGCTTGGTAAAGCCAGGTGCAACACCTGCTTGGCTTACTCCCGTTTTATGCGTTAGAGTCTCTCCACTAAAAGGGACGGAAAGGGATGTCGTGGTCACAAAACCAAGTGCAATTTGAGAAGCGGTAGTGATATCGGCCCGAGCGGTAAAGGTGAGAATGAACTCGGACCCCACAATCGTGGCCGCAGGTAATTTAGAGCTATCATTCGAGCCAAGCGACCCGCCCAAACAGTACTCCATCAAATTCGACAGCCCGTCATTGTCTAAATCTGCAGATGGACTCTGCATTTTGACACGAACAGTACGACTCACATTAGACCCACCAGAGGTGTAGGTTACCGTATAAACACCCAATGTCCCAGCTAAAGCACTGAAATCAGCGACCGCCGCGTCGTTCGAGTCCGTAATAACTGTCGTGACCGAACCTGAAGCCGTAACGCCAGCGTCAGTATAGCCCCCATTTTCCCAGAAATGGGTAACATCGTCCGATCCGTTTAAGGTGAGAGAAACAGAGCCAGCAGGAACGGCTTCTAGCCTTAACTGGTTAGACACGATTTGGCCTGCAATCAAAGTGGTGTCATAAAAATCATCAGCGTTGTTGCTAGATTCGATTTGTCCCGAAAAAGATAAATCAGTTCCTGTCCCAGTTGGTATCGCTGGATCTAAAGACTCATCCACTAACGTTTGATTGATGGCCATGATTCCAAAAGAAGTTGGATTTGCCGCAGAATCAGACATGAAAATAAACATTTGTGCACCACCTAACTCAACTGGGGCGCTGGCACCAATATTCACAGCGGTTTCCAATGGGTTATTAATAGTACTAAAACGAAAATGCCCGGCGGGAGCGCGATTGAACGTCTGTGACGACATGGCAATGAAAGAAGCTGACAGAGTATCAAATCCCTGACGACTCTTTGTGTTCCATATAGATTGCAGCTCGCTAACAGTATAAAAGGATGCAGCCCCTTGATTATAAAATGCACCAAGCTTTAATGAGCCAGTCCCAGAGGCAAATGCGATGCCGCCAGGAGTAGCCACAGGGGCATCTGTGTAGAGCAAGCCAATGGTAACAGTTGCCGCCTGTACCACTCCCCCAAAGCCAACCAGAGACACAATTGCGATTACAAAAGTGGATACCGAACGCATCCACTGCGCTCTGTACTCAACTTTTGTTATCTTTTGCGTCGTCATGGTTGGCTACGGGTGAGTTATAAGCAGAGTGGTTGTTTAGTAAACAAGCGCTGGGTTAATCTTAACTGCACTTGCTCCTGTGAGCGGACTTGTGCTGCCATTTTTGCGTTTGATGACTACGGCTGTTCCCTTGGCAATCGTCACGGCGTTGGCTAGTCCATCATCCGCATCGCGCCAATTTCCATCGGTGTGCAAGTAGTATTGAGCTGTTGAGCCAGTCGAAACATCAAGGATGCTAAGATTGTCAGCATTAAATACAGTATTCCCTCGCCCAATCTGAATTCCCGTCTCGCTGAGAGGCAAGTCCTTGGCCGAAGTATTGGCTACGAAGTTAGATCGAGGATAGCCGAGGATCTCTTTACGCAAACGCGCCTGACGCAACTGGCCAGCAAAGGTTAAATCATAGTTAGAGCCAATGACTGCTTTTAAGATAATACCAGCGCTGTAAGGTAGGCGGAGTTTTCTTGCGTCACCTGCAACTCCAGTAGATGTCCATACGAATGAAGATCCAATTCCAGTTGTATTCTCAATCGCCGAGTTCCACTTGCGGTACGCAGTGGCAGTTACACGACCATTGCTACCAACGAGTTGAATCTGATCCGCAGCTGTTTGCGGTTGACTTCTAACAGTTGTGCCGCGAACTACAGAAGAAGTAGCAGGGCCGAAAAGGGACTCCAGCGTCCAGTCAGGGCGAATCGCATAGCGTGAACCGGCTAATACTGTTCCGGGCGCTACATCTACCGTGATTACTGCAGTTGCAGGTGTGCCTGAGGTGGCGCCTGAAGCACTAATAAAGCCAATGTAACCGATATTGTCGCCGTCGAGAATTTCGATAATGTAAGGCTCGTTCGCCGCGAGTGCGCCCGTGTATCCCGAGTATTCGGCAGTGGTGTAGGTCACATCGCCACTGGTAGGCTTAACCGTGATCAGCTTTCCGCTCACTGAAACAATTTCGCCAACAGAAACTTCTGGCCGAACGAAGGGAGTGCCCAAGTACTGCATTTTACCAGCTGTGATGGTTTTTGTGAAGATGGCCGCGGGTGTTGCCAAAGCAGCCTGAGTGTTTTGCCCTGAGAGGCTGAGACCAGCCAAGGCGAGTGCAAGAGTTGCGATTGATTTCATTGTGTTTCTCCTATGGTTGAGGTTGTTGATGACGGCTTGAAAGTCCTTCATGAAGTCCAAATGTACTCACCGACTCCTTTTTTGCCAGTAGTTTATTGTGACGTTTTCATGGCAAAATTTCGCCCTTTTGCCCGAATGTGACGATTTGGTGACAAAAGAGGTTTGCCTCTGGAAGTTTAGGCAAGCCTGACTAAGCATATACTAGTAGCCATGAGTGACACGAATCCCCATATGAAACAGCGCCCTTTGTTTTTTTTGCGGTGTCTATTCTCTATGCTGACGAATTTGTTTGCCGCCCCTTCTTTTCCAAATCTGAAGGCCCTGACCCTAATCTTAATTTCCCTGCTCCTCCTGACTACTACTCGACCTGCTCTGTCTGTAGACTATGTTGAAATTGCGTTTCCCAAAAACGAGATTTTGGATTCAAAAGACCAACCTGTCGGTTCGAATCGAACTTATTGGGTAGGCAGCTTCACCAACAGTGTGCCTGGGGATAAGGACGTCTCCTTTGTCATGAACCTCGCCAGAAGCAACACGAATGGATTAGGAGTTGTCAGCTCTTGGAGCAATAGTTTTGCCCGTCTTGTTCAGACCAACTTTCTTGGTCGAGATTTGATTCTGACCAACCGCCCGACCACGGCCATGACGAACCGCCCTGTCTATGTTTGGATGTTTAATCATACCAATCCATCCCAAGCCACCGAAATGATCCTTTGGCGGTCGCAAAACCCCGAATATTTTGACAGGAGTACAAGCTTGGAATCCCCTGTTGCTGTATCTCTGGATCCTGCCGACCCAAGCGGTAGTGGTTCAGCCAGTTTTGGCTCGGCCCCTCTTTTTGGGCAGTACCTGCCACAAGCAGGATGCTGGCGGATGAGCCCCATTCGGACGAACTCCGACAATCGTACCGCCATAGAACAAATTTCCCTTTCTGCCGTGGACTGGTTTATAGGCGACGCCAATGCGGCACTGG
>Ga0247844_1009670_pt1 | contig 9995 bp, 10 predicted proteins | sample LaCtaG_FD_192421 | JGI IMG/M metagenome (GOLD analysis project Ga0247844, IMG submission 192421) | Freshwater microbial communities from meromictic Lake La Cruz, Castile-La Mancha, Spain - LaCruzMarch201714.5m_1 | ecosystem: Environmental > Aquatic > Freshwater > Lake | place: Spain: Castile-La...
CCAATCACCAACTCGCGGTCCTGAGCACCACCGACAGCCTGACCGGGCTCGCCAATCGCCGCCGCTTCGATGATACGCTGCACGCCGAGTGGCAGCGCGGCGCCCGCTCGGGTGAGTCCTTGGGGCTCGCGATGCTGGATGTCGACTGGTTCAAGAACTACAACGACCGCTATGGTCATCAGGCCGGCGATGAGTGCCTGCGCGCACTCGCCGGGGTCCTCGGTGCCCAGGCCCATCGGATCAGCGATCTGGCCGCCCGGTACGGAGGCGAGGAGTTCGCGGTCATCGCCCCGGCGACCGACGCGGCGGGTATGCTGCGCTTCGGCGAGTCGATTCGCACGGCGCTGGAGGCGCTGGATCTGCCCCATGCCGACTCGCCGTTTGGCCGGGTCACCGTCAGCATCGGGGTGGCCGCGCGGGTGCCGGTGGCCGGAACGCCACCGGACGCGCTGCTGCGCCTCGCCGATGCGGCCCTGTATCGCGCCAAGGGCCAGGGCCGCAACCGGACGGAGTCGGGAGTGCCGGGTACCGCTGTACTCGTTTGTGAATAAATCACGCGATGAATTTTTATTACGTATGAACGATCTCGCACCGGTCGCCGGTATCCATAGTGTCCGCAGCGCGCTCAAGTTCGGCCGCGAAGGGGTGGGGGAACTCTGGCTGGAGCGCAGTCGGCGCGACCGGCGGTTGGCGGAGTTGGCGGAGCTGGCCGGCCAAGCCGGCATCCCGGTGCGCCAACAGGATCGGGCCGCGCTGGATCAGGCCGCTGCCGGGGCCAACCATCAGGGTGCGCTCGCCTGGGTGCGCATCCCGGCATCGCGGCCCATCCAGGATCTCGACACCCTGCTGGACCAGATCGTCGGCCCACCGCTGTTGCTGCTGCTCGATGAGGTCCAGGACCCCCACAACCTGGGCGCCTGTCTGCGCACCGCCGACGCGGCCGGGGTGCATCTGGTCATCGCCCCCAAGGACAACGCGGTGGGCCTGACGCCGGTAGTGTGCAAGGTGGCGAGCGGGGCCGCGGAGACCGTGCCCTATATTCAGGTCACCAATCTCGCCCGCACCATGGACCAGATCAAAGAACGCGGGATCTGGCTCATCGGCACCGCCGGCGACACGCCCGCGGACCTCTATGCCGCCGACCTGAAAGGCCCGATCGGTCTGGTGATGGGCAGTGAGGGATCGGGCCTGCGGCGTCTGACCCGCGAGCGCTGCGATCTGCTGGTGCGCCTGCCGATGGCCGGAACCGTCGAGAGCCTGAACGTCTCGGTGGCCGCCGGTGTTTGTCTGTACGAGGCTGTCCGCCAACGGAGATAACCATGAACGCGCATTCCCCGAGCCCTGATCTCCCGATCTTCTACAGCGACGGGTATCGTTACCAGTTGCAGACCCCGGGGCACCCCGAATGTCCGGGGCGGGTGCAGTCCATCATGGAGCGGCTCGCGCTGGAGGGTCTGGCCGATGGCGTTCGGGAGCCCGTGCCGGCCGCGCTGGACGATGTGCTGGCGGTCCATGCGGCCAGCCTCCTGGCCGAACTCGAGGGGGACTACGAGGGCGCCCTGGATCCGAATTGTTACCATCGTCCCAAGACCTACGAGACCGCCTTGCTCGCGGCCGGCGGCACCATTCAGGGCGCGGTGCTGGCGGTCGATACGGGGGCGCCGACACTGGTCCTGCCGCGACCTCCGGGGCACCATGCCGGCCGGAATTTCTATGGTGGTTTCTGTTATTTCAACAACGTCGCGGTGGCCGCCGAGCATCTGCTGAAGACGGCAGGTCTGGCGCGCGTCGCCATCATCGATATCGATGTCCATCACGGCAACGGCACCGCGGCCATCTTCGCCCAGCGCCCGGATGTGCTTTACGTCTCCACGCATCAATGGGGCATTTATCCGGGCACCGGCGCGCTGGACGACTGCGGCAGCGGTGCGGGCGAAGGCTTCACCGTCAACCTGCCGCTGCTCAGCGGCGAAGGCGCGGCGACCTACGACCGGATCCTGTCCGAGATCCTCATTCCGATCCTGCACCAGTACCAACCCGAGGCCCTGCTCGTCAGCATGGGGTTGGATGCGCACTACATGGACCCCTTGGCCGGCATCAATCTCACATCCCAATGCCTGAGCGACGCGTGTCTCGCGCTCCATGCGGTCGCGCAAGACCTGTGCGGCGGCCGGATCGTCTATGTGCTGGAAGGCGGTTACCATCTCGATGCCATCGCCGAGACGACTGCGGCGGTCGTCGCCGGGTTGACCGGGCGCGCGTTGCGCACCCCGCTCAAGTTCAATCGCGGTGAGCAGCGTCCGGCGAATACCGAGGCGCTGCAGATCTATCGCGAGGTTCAGGCGCGTTATTGGGCACTCTGAAGCCGCGGACGGTCCGCACAGCGGACCCGACGGTAACACCGTGACCTGTCGGGTCCGCTGTGCGGACCGACGACCCCGCCGATCGCGTGGTGGACGGGTTTATAGCCTTCGGACGTGATAACCGGACTTAGGGCGGGTTTCAAACCCGCTCCCACACGAAGGTCTGTCTGGATATCAGGTGCGAACGCTATATGACCAAGGCCGATCACCCGCACGCGCTTGCCCCTGACCGCCGGATGACCCGGCAGTTCCGGAGAGTGGTAAGCCAAGCGCGACCCCCTGCCGGTGCCTCTAAACACCCTGAGCATTCGCCGAGAAAGGGACTTCACACGAGTGTTTTTTCTGTTGTTTCTTTGATCAGAACGACGCGCGCATTCCCGGTATATGTGGCGTATGCACGATCCGCTCGTGCGTTGCGAGGAAAGATTGCCTCATAACGCACGAACGGTGCAGTGAAGAACTGCGGGCAAGGACTTGACAACCCGAATAATCCCTGATGCAATCCAAAAGAGGCGACGCGTTATGGGGTAGTTTGTCCGCAGAAATCTAGTTGGGCAGTCGAGACTGGAGCGTGGGGTTGAACCGGGTTCTTGATCAGTCTGGGTATTCCGTATAAAGTCCGAAAGTTTAGGGTCCTTGTTGCCTAGGTCGCGCCGGAAGCTCAGAGATGCCACTCCAGTCACGTGTTAAGCCCCGAAGTGTTGTCTCGCTATTCAGTGGTGCCGGCGGACTCGATATCGGCCTGGAGCGCGCGGGTTGGCGCACCGTTTCTGCTACCGATGTCGATTCGGCCGCCATTGCTTCGCTTCGCAGCAGTCAGGGTGCTAGGCTCCGCATCGACTTGGCTGGCACTCGCTGCTTTCTCGAGTCGACTCGAATCGTTCACGCTGACGTACGAGATCTTCGCGGACCTGACTTAGCGCCTCCAGACGCAGCAGCGGATTGGCGTCCGGACCTTTTGGCAGGAGGGCCGCCCTGCCAGCCATGGAGTTCCGCAGGGTTGCAGCGCGGGTTCAAGGACCCTCGCGGGCTTCTCCTAGGCCAGATGATTCGTTTGGCCAACGAACTCAGACCTCGCTACGTGCTAATGGAGAACGTGCGCGGCCTTCTAACTGCTGGTGGGCACTCGGAAGGCCACGGTGCCGCTATCGCTGAGATTCAAGCACGGTGGGAAGAACTGGGCTTTGCGGTCAGCTGGGCACTCCTGAATGCAGCGGATTTCGGCGCTGCTCAACGAAGAGTGCGACTCGTGATGTTTGCTTCTGCTGATCGGAGACTACCAGAGTTCCCTTCGCCAACGCATAGCCGCGCTTGTGGAGACGGTTGCCAGAGGTGGACTACTCTCGGAGAGTTGCTTGCAAGAATTCCGGCCCCCGAACCGGAAGATGTGGTGCTTCCATCTGGCTCCCGCGTCGCGGAGTTGCTGCGACTCGTTCCGGGCACTGGGATTCGAACTGGCGGCGTAGTTGAGCACCAGCGGCCCGGCGGACACTGGGGCTACCGTCAGGATTCCTTCTTGGCTGATCTAGATCTGCCGAGTCGGACGATTCGTGCCGCCTCAACGCCCGACTGGATCAGACGCGAGGGCGAGCCAATGAGGCGCTTGACTTGGCGGGAATGCGCGGCGCTGCAGGGTTTCCCCGAAGGCTGGGTCTTCGAGGGTACACGAGAGACCCGGTTTCGGCTGATTGGCAACGCTGTTCAAACGGACATGGCGTTCGCTTTGGGTCGCTGTTTGCGGGACGCACTTGCTCGATCTCGCTCTGGTACCCGCCCCGTCTCTCCAGAGTGGCCGGAGTATTTCACCAAGCGAATTCGTGGTGCCGCTGCGGATCACCGTGCGAACGCCGCGTCGAGACAGCGTCACAAGGCGCTAGAAGTGGCCTAGCATGCCTGCAGAGCGGTTTGTCGCTGCCCCCATTTTGACTCGCGAAGAACTCAAGGCTGCGCGCGACAAGAGCGAAGCGGCATTCAGGGAAGCTTGGAAGCGTGAGGGACCAGGCGCTGTCGTCTCCGCTTGCGATCAACTTCGACCGCAAGTCGAATCGGTGCTTCGGGCGACCGATAACCTTCGTCGGATCAACGGCGATGTCTTCAAGGACGATCCCGATGTCTGGCAGCTTCCGCGATACGTCTGCGCTCCAATTCTCTCGGAAGAGAATTTCTGGACCCTTGTTGGAAGTCCCAAGTCCAAGCGTGTCGCGCCGAAATATGCTGATGATGCGGCGGAGGTGATAGTACCGGTGGTCGATCCGGTTCGATTCCCGTGGGTAGCGTCCAATAGACAGCCGACGGAAATCGAAATGCATGCTGCGATCCTATCCACAGTGGTGTTGCTCGCGGCGCAGCGAGTGGGAACTGGCGCTCGAGGTGATGCTTCCAAGAGACAGGAAGCGGCCGTCGCACGGGTGCTCAACGAGGCCGGGTACTCGCATGATGCATCAAGCGTGCGAATTGAGGTGATTGACGACATGTCGCGGGGCACTTACAGTCCAGAGCGTCGCGTCGCCGGGGCGAAGTGCGACGTGCCAGTACGGCTCCGTGATGGACGCCTTCTCGCCGTCGAGTGCAAGGTGTCGATTGGACCCAAGAATGGATGGAAGCGGCTGAACAGAGAAACTGGCGGCAAGGCGGAGTCTTGGCGTAAGCACTTTGGTGCTCAGGTGATCACGGCTGTCGTACTAGACGGCGTCTTCGATCTCGGCTGTCTCATACAAGCACAGGACAAGCAAGGCGTCGTGATCTTCTGGGAGCATGATCTCGATCCACTGCGCGAGTTTCTTGCACTACGTCAGTAGCATCCATTGAACGGCTGCGCGTCGCTGCCCAACCACGCGTTGGTGCCGACGGCGGCTCAAAGGAGTGCGGCCAATTGCTCGCTGCGCTCGCGAATTCCGGGGACCGCGAATTCCGGGGACCGCGAATTCCGGGCACAGTTTACTTAATTCGGGGGGCCATGGAGAAGGGATAGCCCTAACGGTCGTGTCACCAGGGACCATCTGGCCATAGCCATGAGCGATCGACGATTCTCGGATTCCATTGTATCCTGCTCGTGCTGCACCGGTGGCACCGGGGAGGAGTCAAATGAGTTTGGCTGAGAGGGAGTTGATCTCAATTCGTCGCATGATGCGAGAAGGGCACTACGTGTTGACCCACCATGCCTTAGATGAAATGCTATGAATGAAACAATCTGCCCTGTCTGCGGTGCGCACGCTGAAATAAAGCGAATCCCTAAAGCCTTCGGTCGTGGTGAAGATATCCCTGTGATCGTTTGTCGCACTTGCCATGAGCAATACATCGCCTCGGAAACACTACACGAAGTCGAGAAATTTCGCTTCCAAAATACAATGCAGTGAATACGCTTCAGGGTTACGGCAAAATCGGTATTTTTTCGCCGCAAGAGGTTATCAGCTATGATGACGAAAGCTCCTGAGCCTGAATGCGTCGCCCTAAAGCGGCGCGGCGCCGAACATGTCGCAAAGCTGGTGGCTGGCATGTCATTGCAAGAACAACTTGACTTTTGGTATAAACGTACAGCAGCGATGTTGATCCGTCAAAAAAACTGGCAGAAGGGGCCAGCCTCGAACCCCTCTTTCCATAATCAAGAAAGAGCCTAGAAGCGAGCGCGCGCCACGGGCGTCGTGCTAATTCGCAAGCTCATCGGTGGCGCGCGCCGCTTTAGGCTGCACATGTAGCTAGTGACTGACGGTTCCTTCCTAAATCGCGGACCGATCGCCCGAGCTCAACCAACCGGCGCACCCTCCGCCGCTGTGTCCAACCCAGTCACCAGGGCGCGTCGCCCCACCACCTGCCAGCGCAACTCCAGATCATAGAGCCGCAGGGTGAATGCATCGCGTTGCGGATAGCGGTCCATGTACCCCGGCCGCGGGTCCTGGGCCAGCACTTGTTCGATGAGTTGGCGCAACTGCCGGCTGCCGTCCGGGTCGGCGCGCGTCAGGCCGTGCAAGGCCGCCGGGCTGAACTCCACCACCCAGTCTTGCGGACACCCCGCCGCCGCGAACCCGGAGCGCGCGTCGGGCAGGGCGTCGGCGTAGGGGACATACGGCTTCACGTCGAGCACCGGGGTGCCGTCGAGCAGGTCGACACCGCGCAGTCGCAAGGCCAAGCCGGTCGGTGTGCGTTCCAGTCCCTGATGTTCCACCGCGGATATCCCGATCGGGTTGGGCCGATAGGGCGCGCGGCTGGCGAAGACGCCCACCCGCTCACGTCCGCCCAGACGGGGCGGGCGGACCGTCGGCCGCCAGCCGGCGGTCAGGCAGTCGTCATGGAAGACGAACAGCAACCAGACATGAGAGAAGCCCTCGATCCCCTTGAAGGCTTCTTCGCGGGCATAGTCCGGCAGCAGGTCCAGACGCGCTTGCGCGGCGGTGACCAGGCCCGGCTGCCGCGGGATACCGAATTTGTCGGTGTACGGAGAGCGGATGAAGCCGATGGGGGAAAAGTGAAAGTCCAACTGAGGGTGCCGCGCCGCCGCTGATCGAGATGCGTGGGATGATCGCCGCCCGTGGGCCGTCGGGGCAAGACGATTCCTACAGGGATCGGGGACGCGTCCGACACGGGCGGTGCCTTAAGCGCGCGGACCGCCCGCGTCAAGTCTGCTATCTTTCTCCTAGTTGCTTACCCGGAGATAACCACCGGACGTTTGCCTGACCCGCGGTCACACCGACCCCGGCGGCGGCAGGCGCGGCAGTACGCATCGGTCAAGGCCCGGCCCCGCGGGGTGGGCGTTCCGAACGTCGTGCATCGACCGGCGGCGCCCTGGCTGCCGATCTCGCGCCAGCGGTCGCCGCATGATAGCGATGGGGCATCGTGACCGGAGACTCAACCGTGTGCCTGGGAGGACTTCTTGAACGCCTCGTCTTCGCCCTTGGCCTTGGTGCCTTTCGCCCATCCGGATGCGGACGCGGCCATGCGCGCGGCCCTCGACGCGCTCGGCTACCAGCCGCGCGTCCTGTCGCCCGCGCAGGTCAACGAGGGAGCGATGGACGGTTGGCCGGGAATGGTCGTATTCCTGCTCGGTGCAGCCGGTCGTCGGGACCATGTCCTGGCGGCCATGGAATCGGCGCGGGCGATGCCGAGTCTGGCACTGCTGGTCACCGGCGAGGCGGTGTGGGAGCCGGAGTTGATCGAGCGCTGCTGCGACTGTGCCCGCTGGCCTTGTGCTGAAGATGAACTGGCGTTCCGGCTGAAGCGGCTGTGCCATGATCGGCGCCCGGCGTCGGAGAGCCTGGACCCCGATCTCGCCGCGACCCTGGGTGAACTCAACCTGATCGGCCGTTCTCCGAGTTTTCTCGATGCCATCGGCCGGGTGCGCCGGCTTGCCCAATGTGCGGCCCCGGTGCTGATCGAGGGCGAGACCGGTACCGGGAAGGAACTGGTCGCGCGCGCCTTGCATTACCTGGGCGGGCGGGCGGATGGACCCTTCGTGCCGGTCAACTGCGGGGCGCTCCCCGATCATCTGGTCGAGAACGAACTCTTCGGTCATGAGCGCGGTGCCTACACGGATGCGCGCTCCGCTGCCGTGGGCGCGATCGGTGAGGCCGCCGGCGGGACCCTCTTTCTCGATGAGGTCGAGGCACTCTCGCCAAAGGCACAGGCGGCCCTGCTGCGGTTCCTGCAAAACAAGGAATACCGCCCGCTCGGCGGGCAGCGGGTGCGCCACGCCGATACCCGCGTCGTCACCGCCAGCAACGCCGACCTGCGCGCTCTGGCGGCGCAACAGAGGTTTCGGGCCGATCTGTACTTCCGGTTGAACATCCTGTCGCTACGGCTGCCGCCGCTGCGCGAGCGGGTGGATGACATCGATCTGCTTGCCCGCCATTTCGTGGAGCAGTATTGCCGGCAATACGGTTTGCCGGCCAAGACGCTGGACCCGCGGACAGTGCGCCTCCTGCGGGCCTATCACTGGCCGGGAAATGTCCGGGAACTTGAGAACCTGATCCATCGCGAGGTCTTGCTGGCCACCGGCAAAGTGCTGCAAATCCTGCCGGGGGCTGATTCCTCACCGCGGATCGAGCCGTTCGAGCCGGATGCGCAAGAGATCGCGGGGATCAGTTTTGCCGAGGCCAAGAGCCGGGCCGTCGCGGTCTTCGAGCGGGACTATCTGATCCGGTTGATGGCCGAGACCCAGGGTAACGTCACCCGCGCGGCCCGGGTGGCCGGCAAGGAGCGGCGGGCGCTCGGCAAGCTGCTCAAAAAGTATGGAGTCACTGCGGCGGCCGCGGATCAGACGATGGCCGGAATCTCCTGTACACCAACCTTTCCAGGTTGACTCCGGCCGGGGTGGGTCGCCGCCGACCCGCCCGGGTCGTTCTCAACCCACCCCAATGCATCCCGCCAACCGCGTAACCGCCTGATGCGGCAGTGCCGGTCGCCACAGACCCACATGGACGCGGGTCCAACTCGACCCGCCACCCAAAGTCTTCGAAAAAAAGCTTTAAAAAACAGTTTTCTGTAACTGTGGCCGCGCTGGCATCCGGTTTGCTGTGAATGCGGAAAAGCAAGCGCTCTTGAGCACTGGATCAGGGTGGCCATGGTTACGAATGCCGACACCGAGGTGGATGCCGTGGCCGGGGAGATTCTGAGCTATCTCGCAAGTCACCCGGCGGCGGCCGATACCATGGAAGGCATCGCCCGCTGGTGGATTACACGGCAGCGGATCGAGGAAGCCAGGGAGCGGGTGCAGCACGCACTGGATGCGCTGGTCGCCGCGGGGCGGCTCGAGTCTCGGGTCACACCGGCCGGGCGCGCTTTGTACCAGCTTCCCGATGCGGGTCGGCGGTCGACGGGCGGTCCGGCAGACTGACTGCGAAGCCGCGCCCGGACGAGCGCAACTGATGACGAGCAACAGGACATCCTAGGAATGGCGAATTTTCGTGCCGTCAGTGCAACCAGCGAGGCCTTGGCCGGCCTGATCCGCGATCGTTACCCCCGCGATGAGTTCGGCACCGGCCTGGGCGTGGAGATCTATCTGCCGCGTCATTTCGATCTGCCGATGGCCGAGGGGTTCTCCGTGTGCCTGCTGCGCGTGGCGATCAATGGCGGCGTTCGCAACCTGACGTATCGGCGCGACCCGGACGGTCGGCGTTTCCGGCCGTCATTGCCGCTCGACCTGCTGTATCTGATCACGCCCTGGGCCAAGGAGGGAGGGACCCAGCACCGGATGCTCGGTTGGGTCATGCGGATGTTCGAGGACTTGGGTACCCTGAGTTCCAGCCACTTGAACCACTATGTGGCGGAGCCGGATATCTTCGCGCCGAACGAGTCGCTGGATCTGATCTGCGATCCGCTGGCGCTGAACGACTACCTCACCCTCTGGGATCGGCTCAAGTTCCTGCCTCCTTCCGCCACCTACGCGGTGCGTATGGTGATGCTCGACTCCCAGACCAGCATGGTCGACGGCCCGCCGGTGCAGACCCGCAGCTTCGCGATGGGCGAGGTCGTCGCATGAGTCCCGCGGTGCGGATGCTGGAGCGGGTGGAGCGTCAGGCGCCCTTCGGGCTGCGTCTGTGGGATGCCGCCGCGGCCACGCAGCGGATCGACGGTTTGCGGGTCGAGCTGAGCCCGCGGCAGCGCCCCGAGCAGCGGGTACGCGCCTTCGTCAATCCCAGC